>Ga0233385_1000121_pt1 | contig 44379 bp, 61 predicted proteins | sample ElkDunMinimDraft_16_FD_191543 | JGI IMG/M metagenome (GOLD analysis project Ga0233385, IMG submission 191543) | Fecal eukaryotic communites from dung pellets of Tule Elk in California, USA - Elk Dung G36 | ecosystem: Host-associated > Mammals > Digestive system > Large intestine > Fecal | place...
CCAGGCGCGCATCGGGCGCACTCTGAGCGCCGGCGCGACGTCGGAGGCGCTGGGCTGGGCTCCGGGCAAGGTCTACCGCGTGCACCTCACCGGCGCGCTGGCGCGCTGCAACGGGCTCTATGAGCTGGTCGGCAAGGACTGGGACGACCGGCTTCGCGGCTACCGGCTGACGCTGATCGGCTACGACCCGGCGGTGACGGATTTCGATCCGCAGTCGGAACAAGACTTCGTTTTGGATGAAGACGTTCTGGAGGCCGAGGCCGCATGACGACCGACAACAAGCGAAGCGCGTGTCAGGTAGGATTCGAACCTACATCAACGCCTCACTGTGACATGAGGCCCCGTAACCCGACTTCGGCACCGGACTCCGCGCTCCAAGCTGAAAATATCGTGAAGGCTGACCTATGACAACCGCTTTGGAAACTGCTTTTCCGGCCGGCTCGAATTGGGTCCGCGATACGGTGCTGGCGAAGCTCGCCGAGGCGATGATCGGCGTCTTCACTACCCCGAACCTGTCGGCGGAGGATTTCTCTACCCAGCCCTACAAGGCGCTGGCGATCGTCGGGCCGGGCGGCGACCTGGAGCTCTATTCCTACGACGCAACCGACACGACCACGGCTGATGACGGCGGCGTGTCCTGCATCGTGGTTTCCGGCCGGCGCTACAAGAAGCGGATCGACGTCATCGTGCGGGACTCCGCGCTGTCGGCGACGACCTCGGCACAGCCCGCCAGCCCGGCGCTCGGCGACACGTATATCGTTCCTGCCGCGCCTTCGGGCGACGATTGGGCGAGCGAGGCAAAGACGGTCGCGACCTACACCGCGCGCGGCTGGATATTCCGCGAGCCTTTCGTTGGGATGGTGGTCTATGTCGAGGGCGAGGCGGGATTCCGCCACTACGACGCGGCGGGCAACTGGACTGCCGGGATGGGCGCGGGCGCGCTGCCGGACGGGTCTATAACTCCTACGAAGCTCTTTCATCCGTTCGCCATCCTGAAGGTTGTCGACCAGCGCAATTCGCCGCCCGGCGGGACGCTGACTGACGGCACGATGTATCAGATCGGAACGTCACCGACCGGCGCATTCGCCAGTCACTCGAACAAAATAGCTCGGTGGACATCCTCGGGTGCAGGGTCTTGGGAATTCATCAACCCACAAGAGGGCGACACAATCTACAGATTGAACGCCAAGCTGCCCTATACATTTCGTTCTGGCGCATGGGTCCCGACGATCGATGCGGCGGGTGTGCAGCAGATCAAGCGGTTTTCCGACTCGGGCACGTTCGTCAATGTAGTTGGTCCGCAGCGTTCGACGGGTAAATCCCTCACTTCATCGCTGGGAAAGCACCTGCGGTTTACAATCCTTTCGCTTAGTTGCAATGGCTCGGGAGGCGCTCTCTCGGGCAACCATCATTATCAGATCGGCATTTATGTAGACGCAGAGTCTGCACCGAGCATTGCCCTAAACACAAGGCGCGCATCCGACTCGTCAGTCGGACCCGACCTCGGCTTTTTGCAACTCTTCGCCAGCAGCGGCGCGGGCGGCACAACCGATGGAAGGGGCTCGGAATTTGTGTTCGCTGTGCCTGATGGCGCGGCGCACACCTATAGCTTCGGCATCAGGCGAACCGACGGTTCCGACGGTGGGCGTGACTTCGCCTATTCCGTCCACGTGCTGATCGAAGAGCTAGTCATTCTTTCGTAGCTCGCCTCCCGCGCGAAACGCAGACCTTAATTCGGAACATCCGAGGCTTCAACTCATGCCATTGATCAAAATCAGCGACGCCTTCAAGGCGGGCGCGGACTGGATTTCTGCGACCGTGCGCACCCTGATGCGCGATCAGGTTCCGTTCGCTGTCGACGCGATCCAGGACGTTCGCGACAACGATCTCGAGCATGCCCGTTGGGTGTTCGTCAGGTCGGTCGGATCGTTCTATCGGCTGAGCCTGTCGTCCACCGCTGCCGACAATGGCGACACGGTCCTGCGGGACAACATCGGCCGCCGCTACATCAAGGCGACGAGCGCGGTGCAGCTAGGCTTCGGAGGCTCCGGCACGCTCGCCAACCGGGCGGCCTTCGATGGGCAGGCCAAGGGCTTCGTCTATGCGCAGACGGATCAGGCCGACCTGATCCTGTTTGTCAAGGAATCGAACACTTCGGGCGACTGGTCGGAGGGCTTCACCTGGCGGGGGCCTCCGGGCGTCAATGGCTCCAATTTTACAGTCGACGAGATCGGCACTTTTGCGGGCCGGGCCGCGTTCGACGACGAGGATCCCGGCTTCGTCTACCTATCGACCGACGGCGACGGGGACGAAATCACCACGGCAGTCACCTTCACCATGGGTGAAAGCGGCTGGGGCGCGGCGGCTCCGTATCAGGGTCCGGTTGGACCGGTCGGACCCGGCGCGACGATCGGAATCGGCGATGTGTCCATTGTGCCGTACGGCCAGCCCGCGACCGTCGAGAATGTCGGGACTGCGACCGCTGCCGTGCTTGACTTCGGGCTGCCGCAGGGCGTTCCGGGCGATGATGGAGAGGACTTCCATCCCGACGAGATTGTAGAGCTTATCGCCGGCCGCGATGCCTTCGACGACGAGCCCAAGGGCTTCTCCGTTCTGGTCGAGAGCGATGCCGGCAATGATGACCTGCCGACGCTGTATTTCAAACTGTCTGCCGCGTCTGCGGATTGGTCGGGCGGGTTCACGTTTATTGGGGGTGGTTCGGGCTTGCCTGATGGAGGCACGACGGGTCAGGTGCTTGCCAAGGCCAGCGGTGACGACGGCGATGCCGAGTGGATTGATCCGCCGGACGACGTCGCCGGAGATGTTCATGCCGCGACAGCAAAAACCACGCCGGACGACAACGACGAATTTGCTTTGGTCGATACCGAGGCAAGCAACATTCTAAAGAAGATCACCTGGGCCAGCCTGAAGGCTCGCCTCGCCGCCTATCTCGTTAGCGCGGGCCTGATCCGCGAGAAGCTGACAGCCAACCGCACCTACTATGTCTCCACTGCTGGCTCAGACAGCAATGACGGACTTACCGCAGGCGCGCCGCTGGCGACGCTGAACAAGGCGCGTGACATCATTCTCGGCCTCGATCTCAACGGTTTCACCGTAACGGTTCAGCACGCCGCCAGCCAAACGGCAACCGCGGGCATCTCATGGTCTGTGCCGCCACTTGGCGGGAATGTCATATTGGACATGGGCGGCTCTACCCTGCATGTGACCGCGGGGATTTGCGTCCAGGTATCCTGCGCGATGACGCTGCTTGTGCAAAACGTCACGCTGCAAAACTCAACCTCGGGGGGCGTCCTCTTCGCCAATGTCCCCGGCGCTGTCATCTCCGTGGGGTCGGGCGTCATCTTCGCGGCAAGCGCCCGTTACCATCTGCGCGCCTATGGCGGCGGTCTCATTCAGATGCTGGCGAACTATTCCATTACCGGTAGCGCGCAGGCGCATGCCCAATGCCAGATCGACGGCATCATAATCTTCGACAGCCGAACGATCACCCTGACGGGGACTCCGAACTTCTCCAGCCAAACACTCTACGCAGACAGCGGAGGCATCATGTCCCTTTTTAGCGTGACGTTCTCCGGATCATCCGCTACGGGCACCCGGTACAATGTGTCCACGAACGCCGTGATCAATACCTATGGCGGCGGCGCGAGTTTCGTCCCAGGCAACGCTGCGGGCTCATCTGCTTCGGGAGGCCAATATGCGTGAGTATGTTCCTCGAAACTGGTATTGGATCGTCGGTGGTGACGAAAGCCGCTTCTGGTCAAGCGCGGCCTGCGCATGGGTCCAGGAACTGCCGGACGGCGCGGGCGTGACGCCTATCGCCTCAGATGCCGAGCTGGACGAGGTGCTGGCAGCCTACGGGCTGCTCGGGCCTACAGCACGTCGGATGGTCCGCAAGAGCGTCGTACAAGCCCGCCTGATCGATGCAGGGCTGATGGATGCTGCCTACGCCGCCCTGACCGCCAACAGCGCCCATTTCGCCCGCTGGTTCGCACCGGATCATCCGGAGGTCTATGCGGATGACCCCGACGCGCTCGCGCTGCTGGCGGCAATTGAGGCGGACGCGGAAAGCGTGATGGCGCCGGAGGCCTAGATCGGCGATCGACCGAGCCTCGACGCGACAAAGAGAGCGGCTTCGCAAAGCAGCCGAGAGCCCGACGAGATAATTGCCGCCTGCATGCGCAACCGCCGCTTCTGTCTGGGGCTGACATATTCGTCAGCAGCGACGATTGACCAGAATTCCTTCGCCATTTGGACCAGTTCGTCGCGGTGCGGGGCGAGCAACGCTCCTCGGGGTGTGTTTGGGCGGGCAACAGCAAAGAACGCTTCCCCCAAGATGTTTTTTTGAAAGCGCGGAACCAGGCAGTCCCGCAAGTAGAACCGATTCCGCAGCGGCTCGTTCGGCATGGAGTTCGCGAGCTTTTTGAAGTAGCGCATGCGACTGCGGCTCATCCTTATGGTGAAGGACGTGCTTTCGGTGTTGATGCACCAGATCGTTACGGGCGTCCCGATGAAGATGTTGGTAAAACCTGCTCTGAACATGCGGAAAAAGAGGTCGTCGTCCTCATATCCCATGAACTGCTCGTCAAACCCGCCAACGCTTTCGAACGCCTCGCGGGAGATAATCGAGGCCGACGGAAGGATGAACATATCGTAGGACAGCATATCGAAGATGTTCGATTTCGGGTGCCCTCGCCCATGAGCGGTCAACATCGAGGTTCGGACGACCTTGCCGTCTCCGTCCGCCTCGATCAGATCGCCATAGGCCCAGCCGAACCGGCCGTCGTCGGGCACCTGCGAGCGAAGAACTTCGATGTGTTTCGGGAGGAAAATATCGTCCTGGTCGAGCAGGCAGATGAAGGGCGCTTGCGTAGCCGCCACCCCGGCGTTTCTGGCCGAGCCCTGACCGCCGTTCTGCTTGTTGATGACCTTGAATTTAAGCTCGTCCGCAAGCTTGTGGAGGAACGCCGTTTCATCATCCGTGGACCCGTCGTTCACGACGACAAATTCAGCGGGCGGCATAGTTTGTCCAAGCACGCTCAAGACGGACCGCCTGATGAATTTCGATCCGTTGAAAAACGGGATGACGACAGCGACATCGGACACTTCAGAACAACTCCTGGAAAAATCTCGCTTGGGAATCCATCACTTGCCGGCGGCCGCACAAGCAGCCTTGGAGAGCCTTCGACGACGCTGGAGGTCGGAGGGATCCGTCGCGTCCCAATATGGTGGATGGGCCACCGCATACCTTGCGATATCGCGAGACCCATTGGGCGACAGACGCTTGGCTACGCTGGTAATAAAGAAATCTGGATACAGGCTTTGTTGAGCGCCCATCAGCCACAGATGGAATCGCACGCGCAAAATAAATAGCAAGACAGCCCCCAAGTTCCCGTCTCACTTCTACCACCTGTCCGCAGCTCCTACAACCTGCGGTACATGCGCCGGACCGTGTGTGCGCATTGGGATTGGCTTGGCACTTTTTGTTTTACATTTCAGGCAAGCATGACTAAGGCGCGAGTGGGTTCTTCGGGCAGGTTCAGGGGGGAAGAAAGAATGAATTCCACGGCAGCCGGCATTAGTCGGCGGACATTGCGCGCCCTGCTTTGGGGGCCAATCATAATCCTCATGGCTTTGGGCATTCTTCGTTTTGTTTACGATGGCACCCAGTTTCCCGTTCCGATCGAATGGATCGACTTCGGCGCTGAAGGCAGCGGGGTTATGTGGTGGTCTTCTCTGATGTGGGGGCTTGCCGCTCTGTTCTGTTTTATCGAATTTGAGCGGAACATCACAAGGCAGCGTTATTACTGGCTGGCCATTGCGGTCGGCTCTCTGCTTTTGTCGCTCGACGAATCTGTCCAGATCCACGAGCACTTCGGTCATCTAAGGATTTTTAGCGGTTTCACAGGGTTCTTCGCAGCCCGCTGGGTCCTTGCGGCGATACCTATCGTGGTCGTCTGCTTCCTGCTCCTGATCCCATTTTTCCTGTATCTGCCTCGCAGGACGTCGGTTGGCTTAATCCTATCCGGGGCGGTCTTCGTTCTCGGTGCTGTAGGAATGGAGATGATCTTCGCGTATGTCCGAACGACCGACCCATCTGAAGTCGTGCTCGTCTGGATACTGATCTCGATAGAAGAGAGCCTTGAGATGATCGGCGTCGCTCTATTCTGCACGACGGTGCACGGCCATTTGCATCGTGAGGAGCGGCATTCGCCGTTGGCGAAGCTTCCGCTTTCTCAGGCTGGGATCATCGATCCCCGGGGCCATCCCGCCGGGGCGGGCACCTTAACGGAATAGTGAACCATAGCGGCTCGGGCGGCGGCCCGCATGCTACCACGGCAAGCGCCGCTTCATTCGTGAGAGTAGTTCAGATTATAGACTTTCGAGGGGTCCACTAACCAGTTCACGGTGGGCTCCGCGACCTTCCGGACGAGGCAGTTGGAAAGCAGGTAAATGGGGTGGGCGTCCATAGAATGGATCGCGCCATCCGCCATGTTCACGGGCACCAGGGCGGCCTCCAAAACATAGCTGGTCCCGATCACCTCAAATCCGGTGAAGGCATTGAATAGGGACTTCCAACTGTCCTTGGAAAAGCGGAAGAAGTCCCAAGGCTCTTCGTGCGGAGGCCATGCCGGGTGCGAGCAAATATAGGCGACGCCCCCTATGTTCATCACACCGTTCAAGGCCTGAGCGGCAACCCAAGGCATCATCAGATGCTCGAAAACCGAGACTGAAAAGGCGAAATCGAACTTTTCTTTGACGCCAGCCATCGTGTGAGCGTCGGTCACGACATCAACATTGGGGCCTTCCTTGATGTCCATTCCCACATAGCGGCAATCGGCAGGGAATAGGTGGCGATAGGTGGTGCCAGATCGAGCGCGGGAGCCAATTTCGATAAGCGACGGGGATTGCCTTTGCCCCATCATTTCCTGGAACTGCCCTAAGAGATTGACCGACGCTTCAGCACGTCGCGGCTCGCGCCGCAAAAGCGTTCCATCTTCGAACTGGACAGCGACCTTTTCATTCTCGGCTGGCTTCTGCTGCATGGCAACGGCAATTCTGAAGCCGAATTTCCGATCGTTCGGGAGGTCGGGCCGCGGGTAACGGACGCACATCTGGTTAGGCACAGGATCGCCGTCCAAGACGACAACAGGGTCGTCCCCATCTGTCCAGCCGGTCGCAACGATAACGCCGTCGAGAATTGAGAGCCTGTCTACCGACCGGCCCAGGACTTTCGGGCTGTCGAGATCGGAAGACTTGTGACTGCTGCGTTTGAACCAGTGCATCATTTTTACCCCCGCGTTTCACCCCGCTTCTTCCTACACCCCCACCATCCCTTCCTACAACCTTAAGGACACATGCTTCCGCATCCTCCAGCGGCTTGCGGCTGCCTGTCTCATTCTTAGAGGACACATGCCAATGTTCGACGCCGATACCCTCGGCGCGATCGGCGATATCGCCGCGCGCCTGAAAGTCGAGCCTGCCGCCCTGCAGGCCGTCGCCGAGATCGAGAGCGCGGGCAAGGTATTCGCGCTGGTCAAGGGCAAGCGCGAGCCGCTGATCCGCTGGGAGGGGCACTATTTCGACCGCCGCCTCACCGGCGAGGAGCGGGACGAGGCGCGCCGGCAGGGGCTGGCCAGCCCTAAGGCCGGGGCGGTGCCCAACCCCAAGTCGCAGGCGGCGCGCTGGGAACTCGTCAACCGGGCCGCGAAGATCAACCGGCAGGCGGCGCTGGAGTCCTTCTCCATCGGCCTTGGCCAGGTGATGACGGCGCATTGGAAGTGGCTGGGCTTCGACAGCGTCGACGATCTCATCAAGCTGGCGCGGAGCGGCGACGACGGCCAGATCGAGCTGATGGCGAAGTTCATCGTCAAGGCCGGTCTCGCCGACGAACTCCAGCGCCGCGACTTCACGGCCTTCGCCCGCGGCTACAACGGCAAGGGCTTCGCCAAGAACGGCTACCATCTCAAGATGGCGGCGGCCTACAAGCGGCTGACGGGCAAGATGCCGGTGTCCAAGGCTTCCGGCATGCTGCGCATGGGCTCCAAGGGCAAGCGCGTGCGCGAGCTGCAGGCGCTCTTGGTGCGCGCCGGCTATGCGGTCAATGTCGATGGCGACTACGGCACGGCGACGCGCGACGCGGTGCGCGACTTCCAGAAGGCGCAGAGGATCACCGCCGACGGTGTCTGCGGCCCGGAGACCTTCCGCAGGCTCGAGGCGTTCAAGCAGACCCCCGACGAAGATGTCGGCCGCAAGGGCGTGGCCGAGACCGAAGAGGCCAAGGAAGGCCTCGGCGGCATCGTCGGCGGCGGCGCGATCGAGGTCGCCAGCCAGAAGGTCGAGGAGATCGCCGACAAGGTGTCATGGATCCCGGGCCTCGAATGGCTGTCGACGATCCTGACCGTCGTGGCGGCGCTGCTCATCCTCGGCGGCCTGGCATGGATCGCCTGGGGCTGGTGGAAGGCCCGGCAGACCGACGAAGGGGATGTCGGGCCGGCAATCGACCACGAGCCGGCCGAAGCCGATCCGGTGTTGGCATGAGGGACATCGTGATCTTCCTCGCCGGGTCCGCCTGCATGCTGGCGGCCGCCGGCGCCGTGGCGTGGTGGTGGCTGGGCTGCGATGGCTGGAGCTTCTGCTGATGCTCTGGACAATCATCAGGTTCGTCACCGGCACGCTCGCCGGCAAGCTCCTCGCTGCCTACAAAATCAAGCAGGAGGCGCAGAACGAAGAACAGCGCCTGATTGCCGACGTCGCGATCAAGGACATCGAACGGCAGATATCCGACCGGGACGCCGCCAAGGACATCCGACTGGCGACCGCGCCGTTCTGGGAGATGCGCGTCATCACGGCGACCATCGGCGGCTGTGCGGCCTTTCATTACCTCGCCGTGACGCTCGACACCGTGTTCCGATTCGGCTGGGCCATCCCGAAATACCCGCCGCCGTTCGACGACTATCAGGGCCAGATCCTGCTCTCCTTCTTCGGCGTGCAGGCCGCGGCGCAAGGCTTCACCGCCATAGCGGCGGCAATCAGGGGGCGGAAATGATCTGGACCCACATCACGCGCTCGCTGCGGGAGACGTTCCCGACGCGGGCATCGGAATGGGCGCTCGGCGCGATCATCTTCCTCTGGGCGGTCGTGCTCTCGGCCAACCCCGACCTGTTCGCCGAAAACCGGTCGTTCACGCCGCTGGCGCGCATTTTCCAGCAAGACACATGGGCCCTGCTCTGCCTGGTGGTCGGCGGCGGCCGGCTGCTCATGCTGGCGATCAACGGCGCCTGGCGGCGCTCTCCTCATCTCCGGGCGTTTGCCGCCTTCATCTCGTGCTTCTTCTGGTTTCAGATCAGCCTCGGCTTCTCCCAGGCTGGAACATTCGGCACCGGCCTGGCCGTGTACCCGGTGCTCTTCGCGCTCGACGTCTACAACACCTTTCGCGCCGCAGGCGACGCCGGTTCCTCAGACCGAATTCACAACCGGAGCCGGCGCGATGGAACTGACAACTGAGGTGATCGTGTCCGGCGTGGTCGGCCTGCTGGTGATCCTCAGCGCCGTCGGCCGCTACCTGAAATCGCTGCACGCACCCAAGCCGTCCGCAGATCACCCGGTGCTCGGTTCTATAGGCCTTGAGCTAGGGAGCAGGCTGCAGATCGACCAGTTGATCGGCGAGGTGCGCCGCATCGGCGACATCCTGGAGAACAAGAAGCAATCAGCCATGGAGGCAAAGCTGGAGGACATCCTGGACCGGCTAGACAAGGCCGAGCGCTGAGCCTTCCAACGCGTTTCCAGTCGCCGCCGGGTCCGAAAGGGCTCGGCGGCTTTTTTTTGCTGCGGCCCGCTTCCGCGCCAGCCCGGTGCGCGGCTTAGTCCAACCGTCCGAAATCTTGCTGGTACAAGATGTGATCGCAGTCCTTGGGGCGCGGTGTCTGATTGCACCGCTTGACCTCGCTGAGGTTGCCCTTCGACAAGTCGGCAGTCGCGAGGTTCTTGAATTTCACGACGATTTGGTTGCTCCGCAGAGATTCATTCGCGAAGCCGCCGCCGATGCTGCCGCCGACGGTCCCGCCCGCCACCGGAATGCCTGCTGGGGCCAAGGACAACTTCCCGTCGGCATTGGCCTTCGAGCTAACGTTGAAAGTAATTGAGACCTCGTCGGCGATCAGCCCGAACTTGTCGTGCGCCTCAGTAATTTGACGCGTCCTGATCAAGCTGTATGCGACTTCGGACATTGCATCGGATAACGATATCGCTTTTGGGTCGCCGACCTCCTTTGGCGTGTAAGTGCCGCAACCATTAAGCATTAGCGGAAGTACAGCAACCACGCACAATTTTTTCATCTAGCCCCCCAGCCGTGTAAACTGCGCCCGCCACACAGAAGCACGATCTAAATTATGAGTCGATAGATCAAATGCGTCGCCGACCCGCGAGCTCGTCGTTGATCTGTTCGGTCGCGCATGATGACCGCGTCCTCGACGCGTTCCCTCGCGCTATCGACGACCCTCCGCAACGAAGTGGTGCTTCCAGTCGCTGCCGAAAGGGCTCGGCGGCTTTCTTGTTTTATGGCCCCTTCTTGGCCAGGCGGTTCATGGCGTCGATCAGCGACTGATATTCGGCGTCGAGCTCGGCTTCCTCATCCCGAACGAAATTGTCGGGCATGACCGGCGGCTCGGCCATGTTGCAGACCGGGCAAGGGTCGCCGGCGCCGCAGTTGCATTCGGCCGGCCAGGAAAGGCGCGGATGATTTTCGCAGACGAAGCGGCTGCCATGGCAGAGCGGGCATCTATCGCCGTTCGACATACACCCCTGCCTCTTTTGCCGCGTCGACAAATGCCGCTCTGGCGTCTGCGGGCGTCCCGTCGCCTTTGAGGGCGTCTGCAATCGCATCGGCCGCCCGGTGCCACGCCTTGCCCCTTCCGGGCCACGACAGATGGCAGCGCGAGGCCGTTTCGACGTCGCGGACCTCCCGCGTCACCATGCGGGCGCCAGACCTCTCCTTGACGAACACGGGCGGCTTGATCGGGGTCATCGGGCGAGCATATAGCAACCCGCATGCCTGAAACCAGCGATCACACGAAATGCTCGATCGTTGATTCTCGACGAAATCTGTCGGCCTTCTAAGCCGGTGCGGGACTGCGGTGGAACGGTCAGCGAACATCCGTGGGACTTTTCGTGGGACTTTTTGCGCCCGATCTCGCTATTGTATGCCGTTTGTTCCTTTTTTCCATTTTGTGGGGTTGCGCTAAATAGGCTTGAACCCTATGGAAATCCGCCGTCGGAGTGTAGCGCAGCCTGGTAGCGCACCTGATTTGGGAGCGTGGGGGCTTAGGCGGGCTTCTTCTTTGTTTTCAACGTCTTGGACTTTGGCTGCGGCGCTGCCGTGGGACTTTTCGTGGCGCTTGCTGCTTCGAGCCCGGCACGCAGGTCGGCGTCGGTGACGTGGGCGTAGCGGGCGGTGGTGGCGATCTCGGTGTGGCCGAGTAGCCGCTGCGCCAGCTTCAGGTTTCCGGTCGCGCGCACCAGCCGCGTCGCCGCCGTGTGGCGGGTGTCGTGGAAGCGGAAGTCCTTGAGCTTGGCACGGCCGAAACGTCGCCAGGCCGTCTTGAACCCCTCCATCGTGATCGGATAGCGCTTGCCGCGCTGGCGGCCGTCGCGCGTCCTGACCGCAACATAGGTGAACACCGATTCGTCGTGGTGGTCCTTCAGCGCCCATAGCAGCGCCCTCGCCTCCCCCGTCAGCGGGATCGTGCGGCTGAGGCCGCGCTTGCCGGTGACCGTCACCTGGTCGTTGAAGAAATCGACCCTCGGCCAGGTCAGCCCGACGATCTCGGCGCGGCGACAGCCGGTCAGGAAGGCGAAGCGAAGCGCCGGGAGATAATCGGCCCGCATCGCCTCGAGCAGCTTGGCTTCCTCGCCCGGCGTCGCCTCGCGCACCCGCTCCTGCGATTCCGGCAGGAAATGGTCCTTCCACTCGATGCCCTGGACAGGCTGCTCCCACTTCCTGCGGGCGCGCAGCATGACGGCGCGCAGGGGCTCGGTGACGCTGGCGTTGACGGTGCGGTTGGAGACGCCCTCGCCGCGGCGCTTGGCCACGATGCGGGCGACCTCGGCCGGGCCGATCGCATGAAGGGCCGTCGCCTTGCCGATCTCGGCCTGCAGCCATGCCAGATGACGCTCGGTGTCGGCGCTGTTGGCGTGGAACTGGCCAACCTCTTGCCAGTAGAGCGTCGAAGCCAGGCCGAAGGCCATGGGCTTGCGGCGGTCGACTACCGCCTGGCGGGCGCGGTCGCGCTCGGCTGCCTCGACCTTTTCGGCTTCGCGCCTAGTCGTGCAGCCCGTCGATCCTGAAAATCGATGACCACGGTGCCGGAAGTCGAACGAGTAGACCGTTTCGCCGGCGCGCCTGTAGACCGACATTGCTGGTTGCTCCGTGCCTCGACGAAGCTCGCGAGATCCTGCTGCGTGTAGCGGCGCGTCTCGCGCTTTTCGCCATTGCCAATGTTGACGTAGCGGATCTTGCCCGCGGCGGTGAGTTCCCGCAACTGCTTCTCGGAGATGGCGAGCTGGCGGGCCGCGTCGGCAGGGGTGATGAGCGGGGTCATGCGGACGCCCCGCCGGCTGACCGGTTGGCGAGCTTGAGCAGGACGTCGGCGTGGCAGGGCGCAGGTTCTTTGCGTCCCTCTCCGCTGCGCTCACCGCCGATTGGCAGGCGGCACCAGCAGGCGAGGTTCTTGCCGGTGAGTTCGGCGGCGTTCTCGGCGACGAAGCGGCGCGTGCGCTCCAGCGCCTCGATGTCGGGATGGGCGCCGACGCGCAGCATGCCGGATAGCAGCGCCTTGTAGAGGTCGACGCAATAGGCCGCGTCGCCATGCTTGCCTACGACGAAGGGATTGCCCCATGGCGACGGGCGCGCCACGTTGACGGCCGGCAGGCCGTTTGCGGCTGCGGATGCTGCCTGCAGGTCGAAACCCCTGCAGCGGGAGAGCTGGAGGCGGACGGGGCGGGTCATGGCTTCGCGCGGTCCTTCGCCTGCTCCGCTGCAAGATGCTCCTCAAGATCGGCCGCCCAGCTTTCGTGCGTGATGCTCTCATCCTCATGCGTGCTGATGATATGGCCGGTGCTATAGCCGCCCGACACCGACGATGCCGACAGTCGGCCGTCTGCGGCGATCTCGGTCGCAAGATGAATGAGGTGGTGCTTCAGATCACGCCAGCTGTCAGCCTCTATCGTGGCTTCGAACAACACGCGACGCCTCGGCTTTTTCGCTATGTCCATAGCCCCCCTCCGTCGCCTTCGGCGCCACCTCCCCCCGCTTCGCGGGTGGCGGATGGGCGCCCGGCTGGAAACCCGTTGTGCTCGGTGCCGTCCAGAAGACGGCCGGCGCGTGACTTCGGCATGCGCTTGAGAAACACGACGGGGGTGTGGAACGGAATGTCGTTAAAGTCGGTCCAAGTGCGCCCGTCCTCGGCGAAAGCCATATCCGGACGCGGATGTGATGGGCATCGCGGGTTCCACTCTCCGATGCTCCCCCACTGCTTGAAGAAGAAGGGGACGCCGGCGGCGGCGCATTGGTCGCGGATCCGGCGCGCCCAGGCGGGATGCATCGGCCGCGCCTTCGGCCCGCTTTCGCCGCCGACGATGATCCAGTCGATGCCCTGAAGGATCGGGCCGTTTCGCCACGGGTGCGGACTGGCCGTCATGGCTGCGCTGGTCCTGTAGAAGTCGATCGGGCCGATGAGCGGTTCGGCGCTGACGAAGCGCACCGTCGCCGGCGTGGCGAGAAGGTCGGGAATGCGCCGGTCGGCGCGCGCCTGGTCCTCGGCCGAGACGCCGAGCCAGACGTTGGGGAGCGGCTTGCCCAGGCTGTCGAATATGTCGAGCCGATTGACGGCTGCCTCATGCCGAGGCTCCGGCAACCAATGGTTCATTTCGTGGAGAATGTCCGATGCGCGTCCGAAGTTGGCGCGTCGCCCTGCGAAATATTCTCGCATACGCGCCGACCGCTTGGTCAGCACCTGGAAGGTGTGCTGGGGACACAGCGCCATGACGGCGAAGACGCGGTCGATCCACTCGTCGGGCGCATCCTCATGGAAGAGGTCGCCCATGGAGTTGACGAAGATCCGGCGCGGCTTCTTCCAGGTGAGTGGCTCGGTCAGGATATGGTCCGGCGCCAGCGCCAGCTTGCCCGTCCAGACGGCCTTGCCCTTCACGACCCTTGTGGTGCCGTCGTAGTGTGGGGCGCCGGTGGCGCCGCTCAACTTCAGCGCGGCCGTCATCGCCTCAATGCGGCGTGCCATCGGCATCGCGTAGCAGTTGATGCAGCCGGGCGTATCGATGCTGCAGCCGACGACCGGATTCCAGGTCGCGTCGGTCCATTCGATGGGGGAAGCGCCGGCCATCAGAGCACGATCCAGACGACGATCGTGCCCATGGCGACGATCGAGGCGATGAGCAGCTTTTCGCAAAGGCCGAGCGAGGCCGGCGCGGCCATGCGCTGCGGCTCGTCCTCGATCGGGTCGACGCAGCCGACGGCATAATCCAGCGGGGCTCGGTCGATGCTGTTTGCCCTGATGCCGACGATCGGGCCGAAGCCTGCGGCTGGCTCGGGACGGCGCTCGATGCGGCTGCGCACCTGGCGCACGGCGTCGCGGGCGGTCATTGCGCTTCCCCCTCGCCGGTTCGTTTCAGCGCCGCGCGGTCCAGCCGCTCGATTTCAGCGACGATGAGGGCGCCGGCCTTGACCAGATCGCGGCGTCGGCTAGACGGCTTGTACCAGTCCGAACTCCATTTGATGGTGAGTGACCACAGCCAGTAGAACGCCGTTACGACCTGGTTGCCTTCATATAAAGTCCACCTCTTTTGAGCGAGAAGGTGCCGAACTTCTGCGCCCCCCGAGATCGCGTAACACGCTGCGGCGATGGCAAGTTGGCCGCTGCTATGCTTGCTGTCGTCATGCTCCGGCGTCCAGCCTTCGACCTCGATCTGACGGCGGCGTTCTGCTGCGATATCCGCCACCGCCCCCTCTGCTACTGAGGGGCGGGAGAGGGCGGCGAGAAGCGAGTGAACAGCGGTCGCCAGTTCAGGGTCATCGCGCCCGACCTCGCATGGGATATCGTATGACGGCAGAACGTCGTCACAAATGAAGTCGATGATGGGCTTCGCCAGCGCCTCCACCGATGAAGGCACGGCTGGAGAGGCGGCGAGAATGCGCCTAAGAACCTTCTGCTGATGCGAGTGAACTCGGCCGATCTCGTCCACCGGCATCCCGAACAGACGGAACAGCGCCAACCGCTGCTCATCGCTCAGGTCGCGGAAGAACCAAAGTTCAAGCTTGCGCTTCCAGCCGCCCAGCTCCGGGCTATCCTGTAGGGTCATCGAGCGTACTCCTCAGTTTGGCAGCAGCCAGATGGTGGCGGAGGCGAGGAAGAGGCCCATGGCCGCGAAGGCGGCGAGGTCGTGCAGGGCGGCGCGCATGTCAGGCGACCGCGAGCTGGCGGACGGCGCGCGAGCGGGCGAGGTCCGCCGCCTCGCGGGCGTGGCGCTCGACTTCGGCGCTCGACCAGTCGCCCCAGACGGCAAGCGCCTCGTTGGTGACCAGCTGGCCGGCGGCGCGCATGTCGGCCATGTCGTCGGCCATGCGCTCGACGATGGACTTGCCGGTCGCGGGCTGCGAGGGGACCTGGTTTGAACGAAGGGAAATCATCGAAAGCCTCCAATCGCGGTATGCGAATGGAGGCAAAAATATGGAATTAAATTCCGATGTCAATCATAACTTGAATTTAATTCCATATTACCAGTTGCAGGCTTCTCTCACCGGCTTCGCCGCTTCTTCCAAACCTGCGATGCTGAATGTGGCGGTGAACGGGCTCTCGCTGTATGGCGTCATCTTGGTAACAAGCCTGGACTTGCCGAACATCTGCTTGATGATCTGAATCGCGGGTCCACCGCGCCAAAGGCCCAGCGAGCGATTGTCTGTCGAGGCGAACATGCCGACGGTCCGAGCTTTCTCATCGTCGACGCGGTAAGTGACGTCGCCATAGCTATCATATTCGCTGGAGGTCATATGACAGCCGGTATGGAAATAGACGGCAGTCCTGTTGTCCAGGCAGCGCACGACCAGTTCAATCTTCGCCCCGTTGTTCCAGCCGCAGTTGACGACCTCATCGGATTCCAGGCTCGCATAGGCGTCGATTTTGTCGGTTAGCGCGGACTTCTGCGAGTGCACCACCCACTTGCCCTTGGTCACTGGGATGTGGGTTGCCGTTGGCGTTCTCCCAACCTCCCTGTCATAACACGCGAGCCGATCCAGATCGTTCTGGATGGGTGCGCACTCAACCGGCGCCGCATCCGCGCTCGCAACCCCTGCAGCAAGCGCAGCTAGAACCCCCATTGCCCTCATATGCTATCCCGTTCTCAGGTGTAGTTGCCCCTGGATTCCTTGTTGTTTGACGGTCCTGCGCAGCGCTGCCGGGTTGAGGGCAGCAAATATCTCCCCGATCCACTCAATCTGAGCATTCTCGATCGGCTTCGCATTCCAGGAGACCAGGTTCACGCCACGATCACCGCGCATGAGCGTTTTAATGAACCGGCGACCGTCATGCGTCCTCACGACGGCCTCCTCTCCGTAGAACGTGTCGAGCGCCCGGCGCTGCTCCCTATAGACGATGATCAACGTGTCGCTGCGGTACTGCGGCAGCATCGAATCTCCAACAACGCGGAACGCCCACATGTCTTCGGGCAGCGCAAACGGCACCGAGACCTGCTCCAGTCCCTCAGGTGGAATCTGCTCAAAGTCGGGCTCGACCTCGGCGCCAGCGCCAACCAAGCCCATCACCGGCACCGAGGTGCTGCCTGTCGCGGGATCCACGCCTCGTGCGAGGTACAGCGGATCAAGGTTCAGTGCGCGGGCGAGCTTGTCCATGATGTCGCCGCGAGGCTGCTTCACCTGCCCAGCCAGGTATTTGTTGATATTGTCGTAGGAGACGCCCGACCTCCGGGCCAACTCGGCCTTCTTCCAGCCCTTCTCCTCAAACGCCTCACGCAGTCTCTGGTCCCAACTCATGGGCTCAGCGTAGGTTGAAATTAATTCCGGATGTTTGGAATTCGCCGCTTGAAACATGGAATTTAATTCCATATAGATGCCAGCCATGCGAACGATCAGCGAGATCATCAAGGCGGCAGGTGGAGCGAAGGCGATCGAGGCCGCAAGCTGCGGATCAATCACGACGGACGCAGTCTATAAGTGGCCAGGCATCGGCATTCCGGATCGCCATTGGGAGACGATCATACCGCTTGCGGGTAGTTCGCCCGATGAGCTGTACGCCGCGAATATCGCCGCCCGGAGTGCTGCCGCACAGAAGGAAGTGGCGGCATGAAGCTGCGCTCCTCGCATCTCGCCAACCAGGGGGCCCGGCTTGCGGGGAGTTCTGCCTCGCGCGCCGTCTCGCAGGCTTCGCCCGCTGGCGCTCCGGCGGGGCGGGACAACGGCGGCCAGTCGGCCTTGCGGGCTTCGCCCGAAACCCTTCGCGGCGCTGCGGCGCCGCGTGCGCGGGAGGCCTCCTCCCAAGCCCCCGCCCCGGGGGCCTCCCGCGCTTTTTCCGACGCCGGCAGGGAACGCCCGGCTTCGGAGGCAAAATTCGAGCTGACCCTGTCCGACACCGTGCAGGCGATCCTGCACCTGGCGGCGAACGCCGCCGGCGTCAGCCATGGCGAGTTCGTGGCGCGGGCGATCTGCGCCTATGCCGAGGAGGCGGTCGGCTTCCCCAGGCTTTCCGACGAGCTGCACGCGGCGCCCGTTCCGGCGCGCGAGGGCGGCTCGCGGTTCGACAGTTTCAACAGCGGCGGACATGGCCATCGAGGCGTTCCTCCATGAGGTGACGCCAGCACACTGAACCTTTCGAGACTTTCCCGCCATGGGAAACGACGCCGGGATTTCCCGGCGCGGGAAGCCTTTTTGCGCCTTTACGAGGAGGGGCGACGACATGGTGCCTAATGCAAATGCCCGGCATTTCCTGCTCAAGGCCAAGCAGCGCGACCTGATCGCTGCGGCCGGCGGCATCGAACGCGCAGCCGAGGTCTGCTCCTACGGCAAGTCGACCGTGGGGCGCTGGGCCAACGCCGATTCCCCCGAGCTGATGCCGCTGGAGGCGATCTTCGCGCTGGAGGAGGAAACCGGCCGCTACGACATCAGCGAGGCGATCTGCCAGGCGCGCGGCCGGCGCATGGCGGAGCGCGACACGACCGAGCCGGGCAACGGCAACGTCATGGAGCGGCACGCCGAATCCATGGTGCATATCGGCGAGCTGATGACCGCCACCGCCATGGCCTTCTCCGACCTCAAGCTGACCGCAGCCGAGGCGACGCAGATCGACCGGGCAGCCGCCAAGGTGATCGACGCGCTTTCCGAGCTGCGCAAGGCGGCGGCCGGCGTGCGCGCCGAGGGCGGGCTTTCGGTCGTGGCGGGAGGCGGCAAATGAGCAGGGGCTATTCCGACGTCGAGATCGACGCCATCGCCGGCTGGCTGCGCGAGGGCCTGACCGCAAGCCAGATCACCGCTTCCTTCGGCCGGTCGTTCCGGCCGGTGACGCGCAATGCGATCATCGGCGTCGTGCACCGCAACAAGCGGCTGGCGGCTATCGGGTTCGCGGCGCAGGGCCGCGTCGGGCGGGCGGCTGGCGCTGCGGCCAAGCCGAAAGCCACTCCTCGACGCAGGCTCGCTGCCCCCTCACCCGGAGCGCCAGCGGCTCGCATCCGCTTGCCGGACGCTCCGACCTCTCCCGCAAGGGGCGAGGCAGGCGCGGCGCCGGCCACGCCAAGCGCCGCGAAGCTGCTCGCCGACCTCGCCTGGCACGAATGCCGCTGGCCTGTGAACAACGCGGCGCCCGGCGAACAGCACCTGTTCTGCGCGGCGCGGCGCGGCAACGGCCCGTATTGCCATGCGCATGCACTGCGCGCCGGCGCGGGGTACAGCGCCGGCGAGGCGCTCGGCCGGAGGGCGGCATGACCCCCAAGAACCGCCGCCAGATCAATTTCACCGTGGATGCCAAGGTCCATGAGAACCTCGCCCGCCGCGCCCAGGCCAAGGGAATGTCGGTCGCCGGCTATGCACAGCTCCTGTTCGAGGCTGCCTATGCGGCGCGCGTCGAGCGCGAGCGCGGAATGCCCTCGAGCGATTACGAGCTCGACCGGATGGTGCGCGCCGTCTTCTGCATGGCGGGCGAACTCAACACCGGCATCATCGCGCAAAGCCTCGGCGTGCCGAGGGAATTCGTCGACAAGGTGGTCGCCGGGTGGAAGCAGACGGGGAAGGCGGCATGATGCGCGAACCTTCGCCACCGCCTCCGCGCGAGGAGCCACCTGAGCTCAGCCTCTGGGCAAAGGCGTGGCTGCTGGCGCTCGCGCTCGCCACCGTGGCCTGCATGATCTTCGCGGCCTTGCTTGACAAGGCTGCGGCGCAGCCGGCGATCGTGTGATGGCGACCCTCCAGGTGGGAACGGCGGTCGTGAAGTCGACGGGCTACCCATTCCCCGGCGAGGTCCGCTCGGTCTTCACGAACCGTGCCGGGGAAGTCCGCTACGTCGTTGAAGCGACCGGGCGAGACTACGGCGGCATGCTCCACATCTTCAACGGCGAGCAGCTGCGCGCCGCCGACCCCCTTCCCTCAAAACATGGAGACGCATGATGCGCGTGTTGCGCTCGTTCCGCGAAATGCTCGGCCTTCTGTCGCGCGGGGATTTCTCGCGCCACCTCGACCAGAAGATGGAAGAGGCGCTTGAGGCGCTGGAGGCCTGCCCGGCCGACAAGTGCAAGGCCGAACTCACGATCAAGATCACCTTCGACTACGAGCTCGGCCGCATCGACGTGAAGGGCGAAGCCAAGTCGAAGCTGCCCGACACCGCCAAGTTCATGAAGACGCCGTTCTGGACGATCGACGGCGCGCTGTCGGTCGAGCACCCGAACCAGATCGACATGTTCCCGCGCGGCGTGGCCCGCGAGGAAGGCGGGGAACGCGACACCGCATGAGCTGAGAGTTTCGGGCGCTGACGCGCCCGTCAAGGCGTCGGGCATTCCGCCCGGCCTCCCGCGCACCAAGCGCAGAGAACCGTCGACAGGAGCGACATCATGGCAGAGCAGACAGGAGGGGCCGGCGCGAAGCTCGACCCGCACGGCATAGACCTGGTCAGGAAACTGGCCGTGGAAGGCACCGAGCCGGAGGTGCTGAACATCGACACCGTATGCCTCGGCGCGGGCCTGCCGCCGAGCGTGCCGGCGCAGTTCGACCGCAAGCAGCAGAAGCTGAATTCGGTGAAGCCGCTGGTGGAAGAGTTCCGCCTGGCACCCGCCCGGCGCAAGGGCACGGCGACCGTCGACACGCTGGCGTCGTTCATCGACCTGACGAACCGCCACAAGGACGCGGACTCGGCGCTGTTCGGCAAGACGAGCTGGCCCGACCCGAAGCTGACCGCGGTGCTCGACTACGACCGCGCCGGCATCGACGCGCGCAACAGGACGCACCGCATCGTCTACGCCTTCCCGCTGACCGAAGAGTTCAAGGCGTGGGTGAATGGCAACGCCCAGGCGATGAAGCAGAACGAGTTCGCGGCCTTCCTCGAGGAGCACGCCGCCGAGCTCGCCGCGCCGATGGAAGGCGAGGTGTCGGAATATGAGCGCCTCTTCCGCGAGCGTTTCGCCACGCCGTCGGAACTGATCGAACTGTCGCGGCACCTGGAAGTGTTCGTGGCGGCCAAGGCGAAGCAGGGCATCCGCCTGCAGACAGGCGAGCGCACCATCGAGTTCGCCGAGGAGCACATGAACGCCAAGGGCGAGAAGATCACCGTGCCCGGGATCTTCATCGTCTCGGTGCCGGCCTTCGTCGACGGGGACCCGGTCAGGATCCCGGCCCGGCTGCGCTACCGCATCAGCGGCGGCGACATCGCGTGGTTCTACCAGCTCTATCGCTGGGAATTCTTCCTGCGCGAGCAGGTCGGCCACGACCTGAAGGAAGCGGCGGACAGGACCGACCTGCCGGCCTTCGAAGGTTCGCCGGAGGCGTGATGCTGGCGCGCGTCGACACCGACCGCCTTCCGGAGCTGGTGCGCGAAGCCGCGCGCCAGCTTCAACGCGCGGCCACGGCCGCCGAAGTGCTGGCCGCGCGGGAGGCAGCGGGGTCGGCGTATGACCAGGCGAAGCGTGCGGCGCGGCTGGCCAAGGCCGTAGGCGCGCATGACGAGCTGGTGGCGGCCGCGCATCGGGCCGAGGCGGACGCGCTGGAGATCGAAGCGCTCGCAAAGCGCCGGCTTGCCGACGAATACGACGCGGCGCAGGAGCGCGGCGAGGTCGTCGGGGCAAAGACTGGCGCGAAAAAACGCGTTTCCGATGGGAATGCGATCGCGACCGCCGCCGATGTCGGCCTGTCGGGCAAGCAGATTTTCGAGGCGCGGCAGATCAGGGATGCGATCCGGGAAGAGCCCGGCATTGTTCGGCGCGCGCTCGACGAGTTGATGGCATCAGGCGATGAGCCCACGCGTTCGGCGTTGAAGCGCGAGCTCGGGATTTCCCGCTCGAACCTGCGCGCTGCCGTCGGCACCGACAGCGCCACGAAAGCGGAGCGCGGCAACAATCTTTACGAGACGCCACCCGAGGCGATGCGCACGCTGCTGTCGCTGATGCGTTTCACGCCAACGGTTCGGGAGCCGGCCTGCGGCAAGGGTGCGATCAGCCGCATGCTGGAAAGCGCCGGCTACGACGTCGTCCTTTCCGATCTCGTGGATTACGGCACGCACGACCGGCATGGCGAGTGCCAGGCGGTCGCCGACTTCCTAACCAGCGAGCCGGACGGCCAGGACGCCGACATCGTCACCAACCCGCCCTATGGCGAAAACCTCAATGCCTTCGTGGCGCACGCGTTGCGCGCCTATCGGCCGCGCCGCATGGCGCTGCTCCTCAACCTCAACTTCCTGTGCGGGACCGAGAGCGAAGACCGGAACTTCGCAATGGACGACAGCCCGCCGGCGAGGGTCTACGTCTTCGCGCGGCGCCTGCCGATGATGCATCGCGACGGCTGGGACGGGCCTGAGGCATCCAGCCGCATGAACACCGCCTGGTTCGTGTGGGAGCTGGACGAGGCGACCGGGACCTATGACGCCGGCGGCACGCGCGGGACGGACATTCTGCGCGTCGACTGGAAGGTGTTCGAGAACGCGACCCTCATGGGGCCGGAGGATACCGATTCGCAGGGGCGGACCTCCTCCCCCGCCCCTGCGGATAAGGCCGGAGCCGCTGCAGAGGCTCCGGCCATCCTTTCCTGGACGCAGCTCCATGAAGGCGGGCGCATCCTGGCAAAGCTCGGCGAGATTGAGGTCGGCGCGGTGTTCCCCGAAGAGAAGGGCTGCAGCTGGTCGTTCTGGCTGGGCACGGTCACAGGCGAGCAGAAGCGGGCGAAGACGGTCGAGGCTGGCAAGGCTGCAATCATCAAGCGGTTCGCCGAGCGCACCGGCCTGGCGGTGGCGGCATGACTGCTCCGACGCGCCCCGTTCTCAGGTGGCATGGCGGCAAGTGGCTGCTGGCGCCATGGATCATCGAGCACTTCCCGCCGCACCGGGTCTATGTCGAACCGTTCGGCGGCGCAGCATCGGTGATGCTGCGCAAGCCGCGCGCCTACAGCGAGGTCTACAACGATCTCGACGGCGACGTGGTCAACCTGTTTCGCGTCCTGCAGTATCCCGAGCGCGCGGGCGAACTGACCCGGCGGCTGCTGCTCACTCCCTTCGCCCGGGCCGAGTTCGAACTTGGCTGGGACGAAACCGGCGATCCGGTCGAGAAGGCGCGCCGGCTGATCATCCGAGCCTTCATGGGCTTTGGCTCCAACGCCCATAGCGACATCGGCCGGGGACATCGCACCACCGGCTTCCGGTCGAACTCCTCGCGGAGCGGCACGACGCCAGCGCATGACTGGGCAAACTATCCCGACCAGCTCGTCGCCGTCGTCGAGCGCATGCGCGGCGTGGTGATCGAGCGCCGAGACGCGCTGCAAGTAATGCGTTCGCATGATGGTTCCGACACGCTGCACTATGTCGACCCGCCTTATGTCCATGCCACGCGCAACCGTCGAAACCCCTACGACCCCAAGCGCCGCTATCGCCATGAGTTGAGCGACGACGATCACGTCGCGCTTCTGACAGGCCTGAAGGGACTTGCCGGCATGGTGGTTCTGTCAGGCTACCCGCACCCGCTCTATGACGAGGCACTGCCTGACTGGCGGCGGCTGACGACCGCAGCCCTCGCCGACGGCGCGCGCGAGCGCACAGAGGTGCTTTGGCTCAACCCGGCCTGCGCCGCCGCTCTCGACGCCCGGCATGCCGGCCACGGAACTCCATTGTTCGAGGCGGCAGAATGACCCTTCGACAGGCTCAGGACGAGGCGGCCGACATCGCGCGGCGCATGAAGCGGCTGCGCAAGATGCTGTTGCAGCGCATGGCCATGGCCGATCGCGCCGACGAGCTGAAGGCGCGGGAGGCGCGGCCGGTGCGCTCCGGCGAGCTCGCCGCCTACGATACCGCCGCGCTCGGCCGCAAGCTTCGCCCGATGCTCGAATATGACGGGCGCGGCTGGCGCGCGCTCGCCGCCGAGATCGGGATCACCTCGCCCGACCTGTCGCGCGTCGTCAACGGCCAGGACGTGTCGGCGGCGAAAGTGTTCGCGGTCTGCGACTGGGCGGGGCTCGACCCCCGCCGCTTCTACCGGCGGCCGGCCGGCGCGCCGCCGCCAAGGAAGCGCGCGCGGCCGGGTGGCGCTACCGCACGAGGGCGAACCGCCGGCGCAGCGTTTCACGTGGGGAGCACTGAAACAGAAACCCGGCAGGATGGGGGAGCGGGGCGATGAGCAACACGCTCGATCCCTGTATCCGCCGCATGCGCGACGCCGGTAGCGACGCCGAACGGGCATTGGTGCTGCTCGAAGCGCCGGTCTTCACGCTGGTGCGCTGGCGCGGCGAGTTCGCCAGGCTTTGCCGTCGCGCCGCCTTCGACGAAGGGCCCGACTACATCGACGCGCTGGCCGAGACGCTTCGCCAGGACCGCCGCCTCGGCTTTGCCAACACCAACCCTGCCGACGCGCTGCGCATCCGCCTTGTGTGGATCGCCGAGGGCGGCGCGGCGAAGAGCGAGGTGCTCGAACCATGACGGCGCAGATCAACCCGCGCGTGCTGAAGATAGCCGAGCGCATCGACCACCTGGTGGCCGAGGAGGCGCGGATGATGCAGGCGCGCGCCGAGCATGTCGCCAAGGCGGCGCGCGCCGACGCCGAGATCATGCGGGCCTGCAAGGCCGTCGGCGAGGCGAGCGACGCGATCGCGCAGGCGAAGTTCGCCGGCGCGCCCGAGCTGCCGGCGCGGCGCAGGCTGGAGCGCGCCGCGGCGCACCTCGCCAGCGTGATGCGCAAGCACGGGCGGGCGGGGATGACGGGCGGAGGGCTCGCCCAATGAACGCACCCTTCGCGCTCGACAACAGGATGACCGTGGTGCTGTTCGCCGGCATGGGCGGCGGATGCGACGGGCTGGAGGATGCCGGCTTCCATGTGCATGTCGCGATCAACCACGACCCCGTCGCCGTCGCCGTGCACGAGGCCAGGCACCCGCACACGCGGCACCTGCGCTGCGACGTGTTCGAGGCCGACCCGCGCGCGGTCTGCGGCGGACGCGGGGTGCGCGTGCTGCACGCCTCTCCCGACTGCACCCACTTCTCCGTCGCCAAGGGATCGAAGCCGGTGTCGAAGCGCCGGCGCTCGCTGGCCTGGGTGATCTGCCGCTGGGCGGGCACGGTGCGGCCCGAGACAATCACCATGGAGAACGTTCAGGAGATCACCACCTGGGGGCCGCTGGTTGCCAAGCGCGACCCGGCGACGGGCCGCGTGCTGCGCCTCGACGGCTCGGTCGCCGCCAGGGGCGAGCGCGTGCCCGTCGGCGAGCAGTGGCTGATCCCCGACCCCAGGCACAAGGGGCGCATCTGGCGGGCCTGGCTGAAGCATCTTCGCGGGCTCGGCTATCGTTTCGAGCATCGCGTGCTGGTCTGCGCCGACTACGGCGTGCCGACGATCAGGAAGCGCTTCTTCGGGGTTGCGCAGGCAGACGGGCGGCCGATCGTGTGGCCGGAGCGGACGCATGCGCGGCGAAAGGATGCGAAGCGGCTCGGGCTCAAGCCATGGTCTCTGATCGGCGCGCACACGATCATCGACTGGAGCCTGCCGGTGAAGTCGATCTTCGGGCGCAAGAAGCCGCTGGCCGAGGCGACGCTGCGGCGCACCGCGAGGGGCGTCATGCGCTATGTCGTGGAGGCGGCGAAGCCCTTTATCGTGCCGATCACGCACACGAGAGGTGCGAACCAACCGCGATCGGCCGACGAGCCGCTTTGCACGATCACCACCGCCAAGGGCGGCGAGAACATGGTGGCGGTGCCGCATATTGCCAAGTTCCGGACGGGCGCGACGGGCGCCGACATCGAGGAGCCGCTGCCGACGGTCACCGCCAACAGCTTCGAGAAGAGGCCCGGCGGGGCGATACCGCTGGGTCTGGCAGCGGCGACGATCGTCAAGAACAACCATGGCGAGGTGCCGCACCAAGATGTCGAGCAGCCACTTCACGCGCTGACGACGCAGGGCAACAAGCACATGCTGGTCGCGGCGCACATGACCAAGTTCAACCAGAACGGCGACGGCTACATGCCCGACGAGCCGCTGGACACGGTGATCGCCGGCGAGCCGCGCCATGCCGTCGTCGGGGCAAGCCTGATCCAGACCGGTTATGGCGAGCGGCCCGGACAGGCGCCGCGCACGCTCGACATCGAGCAGCCGCTCGGCACGCAGGTCGACGGCGGCAAGGCCGCGCTGGTGGCGGCGTTCCTCGCGCAGCACAACAATGACGAGCGACGTATAGGCGGCGTCAATCCGGGGCGCGAGGCCGACGAGCCGCTGTCGACCGTGACGGCTTCCGGCTCGCAGCAGGGGGTGATCGCCGCGACGCTGGGCAACCTGCGCGGCACAAACCGAGACGGGCGCGATCCCTCGGAGCCGTTGGCGACGGTTTCGGCGGGCGGCAGTCATGCGTACCTGATCCTTGGATTCCTGCAGCACTATTTCGGCAGCGGCAAGCAGGACGACGACGTCGCGAATCCCCTCGGCGCCCTGACCGGCAAGGCGCGCTATGGCCTCGTCGAGGTCATGGTGAAGGGCGTTCCGCACTACATCGACGACATCGGCATCCGCATGCTGGAGCCGGAGGAAGGCGCCGCGGCGCATGGGTTCCGGCCCGGCTCGCTGCCCGAGACGATCACCATCGACGGCAGGACGCGGCGGCTGACCAAGACGGAGAAATACCACCTGGTCGGCAACAGCGTGCCGCCGCGCATGATCCGCCTGCTTGCGGAATGCAATGTGCGCCACGCCTTCCAGGAGGCCGCCGAGTGATAGATTCCCTTGCCTCACGCGCAGAGGGCGCTCCGGCCGGGCGGACCATTGGGTCCGACGCCCGGTCGGGCTTGCGGCCTGCAGCCGACAGGATGACCGACAGCCAGCGCCTGGCGAGGATCCGCTCCGACCTCGCGGGGATCGAAAGCCGCGACTGGACCCGGGTCGAGGATGGCGAGGGCGGCTATGTCGAGGCGACCGGCGAATTCGGCGAGCGCGTCGACCTGCTTCGCTTCCGCGCCGTCGCCACCGCCGCCGAAAAGCAGTTCGTCGCCGATGCGCTCGACACGGTGCGGTTCCTGCTCGGGCTGATCGACAGGGCGATCGAGCGCATGCGTGCGCCGCCCTCCTCCCAGGCGCCGGCCGGGCCGGTTGCCGACGAGCGAAAGAACTATGCCGCCGAGGCGGCGATGAAATGCGGCGAGGCCGCGTTCAAGGTGTTCCTCGGCGAGCGCCACGGGCTGGAGCGGCCGATGACCGACGAGCGCACGGCGCAGAAGCTTCGCAGCATCCTCGGCGTCACAAGCCGTCGCGACCTCAACAGCGACGACGCCGCGGCGGCGCGCTGGAAGAAGCTGCGGGAGGAATATGCCGAATGGTGGAGGGCGGAGCGGTGAGCAACGCAATACCGGAAATCGCGCTGTCGATCATGCAGCCGTGGGCGTGGCTGATCGTCAATGGCTTCAAGGATATCGAGAACCGCAATTGGCGCGCGGCAAATCCCGGCTTGCGGTTTCGCGGGCCTGTCGCGATCCACGCGGGGCTGAAAATTGATGCGGAAGCGCATGACGACGTGGTGCGCGGCATCAACCCTGCCACCGGGTATCGCGACATGGAAGGCAACCTCTATCCGGCATGCTTCGGCAACCAGGTAGAGGTCGGCGGCATCGTCGGCGTCGCCGAGATCGTCGACGTCGTCACTGCTACCGAAAGCGACTGGTTCTTCGGCCCCTACGGGCTTGTGACCGCCAATCCGCGGCCGGTCCCGTTCGTACCCGCCAAGGGCGCACTCGGCTTTTTCCGGTGGACGCGCAAAGTAGAGACTGCTCGCGTTTCGGAGCCTTCCCAGGAGACGCTGGAACTGTGAGCGCATTCCTCCTTGGCGCGGGCTTCCGCGCCGACATGGGCACCTGCATCCGCAAGCTGGTGCTGCTGAAGCTGATCGACGCCTGCGAGGATGACGGCAGCCGCATCTTCCCGGCGATCGCCACGGTCGCGCGCGCGGCGCAATGCAGCGACCGCCAGGTGCAGCGCGAGATCCGCGCCTTCCTCGAGATCGGCCTTCTCGCCCTGGTGCGCGAGGGCGGCAAGGGACGCCGCTCGACCAACGAATACCGCCTCGACCTCGACGTGCTCGCCGCGATCAGCCGCCACGGATGGGACGCCTATGCGGCGGCGCGCGGCGGTGTCGAGCCGGCCAGCGAAGGCGACGACGCCCAGGGTGACACGGTGTCACCCTTGGACGAGGGCGCCAAGGGTGACAAATCCGCGCCTCTCAGGGTGACAGCGGAGACGGCTAAGGGTGACTCCTGGAGTCCACCAACCCCTCCAGACCCCTCCCCAGACCCCTCCATCGAGAGAGAGCGCGGGCGCGAGGACCCTGAAGACGGGAAGCCACAGGCGGATCGGCAGAAGATCGAGCGGGCTTTCGAAAAGGCGTTCCGCGAATGGCCCTCGTCCATCTCCGACAGCCGGCCCGCCGCGCTGAAGGCCTGGCTTGCGTTGCAGCCGGAGGAGCGGGAGAAGGCTGCGGGGCATGCGGCGCGCTATCTCGATGCGGCGAAGGGAGTAGGACGGCGCATCCCCTGTTCCTTCGGCGTCTACCTTTCGGAGAAGCGCTGGGAAGGCCTGCCGCCACCAGCCGAAGCGAAGCCGGCGACGGCCGACGCGCCGGCCTTCGGCCCGGTGTGGGCGGCGGTCAGGATGCGAGCGCTGCTGACGCAGGAGCCTGTGGAGCCGCCGACGCCGCCCTCGTCCTTCATCGCCCGGCTGATCGCCCAGGACGACGCGGCCGGGCGCGCCGAGCGGCTTCGCCGGCAGGCGAATTACGGCTGGCCGGTCGTCAACCGGCTGCACGAGGCGGCGGCCAACCGCAAGGGCTTCCTCGTCACCGTCGGATCGCAGGCCGAACGGCTGGGCCCGCTGATGGAGCCGGTGCCGGTGGGCTCCGCCGTATGGGAGGCCTGGCGGGACGAGCACGAGAAGCGCGGGTGGCCGTGGGTGCCCGACCCGGGCTCGATGCGCGTGGTCTATTTCCCCGCCGGCGGGCCGGAAGGGCTGGAAGCGTTCGAGTTGGCGTTGCGTGGCGAGAACAAGCAGGCAGAAGAGGGAAACCACGATGATGGCGCTCGACCGCAAGAAGCTGAATGAGGCGGAGCTCGTCGTTGCCGATCGTCAGACGCGCAGGCTGGATGCGGCCCGGGCGATCTCGCGCAGGCAGCAGGCGCTGCTCGCTGGGGCGAATCTCGTCGAGCCAGAGCAGGACTGGTACGTGCTGCTGGTGGCCGACGGCTTCGATATTCCTGTGGACAATGTGCTGACCAACATGCGCATCGAGCACTGGATGCCGTCGCTGCGGATCGAGCGGAAGCGGCGCGGCAAGCGCAAGTGGCAGAGCTTCGAGCCGCTCGTCACACCCGCTCTGCCCGGCTACATGTTCGCCAAGGTCGTGCCTTGCGCCGAGACTTGGGCGGGCCTTTCGATGGTGGACGGCATCGTCGGGCCGATCGGCGGCGCTGCCTACCCCGCACCGGTGAAGACCAAGGAAATCACCAAGTTGAAGGCGTTCATCGAAGAGGACAAGTCGGCGATCGAGATCCTGACCAACGCTCTGAAGGCGGGCGACGCCGTGTCGGTCGACGACGGTCCGTTCCGCAGCTTCGAGGGAATCGTGAAGCTGCTGTCGGGCAAGCGGCGCGTGCAGGTCGAGGTGGCGATCTTCGGGCGTGCGGTGCCGATCGACCTCGATCTTGCGCAGGTCACGAAACTGGAATAGCGAATCCACCCACAGGACGAGTCGAAAGAGTCGCACGCTCATATGGAGCGGACCGCGCCATCGGCCCCAGGTGAGGCAGGCAGCCTCACCGCAATGGTGATGATTCCCGGAAAGATCGATGAGCAGCAACGCGGCGCCTTGGCGGCGCTGGTACAAGACGGTGCGCTGGGCCGAGCTCAAACAGCGTGTCCATATACGCGACAGCTACGTGTGCCAGAAGACCGGCGTGCTGTGCATGGGCAAGCATCCGGCGCCGAACACTCCCGTGGCGCATCACGACGAGCCGCACCGAGGCGACGAGAAGCGCTTCTGGGACGAGACGAAGATCATCACCGTCTCGAAGGAATGGCACGATGGCGAAGGGCAGCGTGCCGAGCAGGCGAGCCTCGATCAGCGTGGCGTATGGTACTGAGCAGAAGGCGGTCTAACCGCGCTTGATGGCGCGGAAGACGCCCCCGTCATCGAAGACCTGATCCACCATGGTTTCCGCATGAGCCCGAATGACCGCCTCGTCCAGGCCTTTCAGGTCGAAGATCATGTCATCGAGAACCTTGGAAGTTGTCTCGTGAAGGCTGGCCATGGTCTCGGCTCTTTCGGTTGCGTGAGCGAAGAGGATAGACAGAGTTCGAAGCGAAAGCCGTAGTGCGACGACTTCGCCTATCAGCTTCTCGACTGGCTCGTGGATGCTACTCATCTCGCCGTCTCCTTGATCTGAAGCCACCCTCGAAGCCGATGGTGGCACCCGCAGGGGGGGCGGTCAAAAGCCCCTACCCCCATAACTCCCCGGACCCGCGTCCCCCTCATCTGGAGATTTTTTTCCGGTGGAAGCGAATTTTGACCTGTTCGGGCATCCTGTCCGCGAAGGTTTCGGCAAGCGGGGTCGACCGCCTTACGAGCCGACCGAAAAAGATCGCAACAAAGTCAAGCTGTTGCTGGCGCTCGGCTGGACCAGCGAGCGGATCGGCAACGCGCTTGGCGTCTCCGGCAAGACCGTCGCCCGGTATTTTAGTCCGGAGCTGAAGGCGCGAGACGTGATGCGCGATGCGCTTACCGCCCGCCGGTTCGAAATCGCAATGGAGCAGGCGAACGCCGGCAACATCGCGGCGCTGAAGGAACTTGGCGCCATGATCGAGCGAAACGACCGGATGCTGGCGGAAGACGTCATGGGATCGAGGGGGCGCGAAGACGAGCGCGCCCAGCCGACGGCGCCGGTCGGCAAGAAGGCAATCGACGAGCAGCGGGCGATGGCGGCGGACGCCGACCTCATGGCCGAGCTCGAGAGCGAAGCTGCGCAGAATGTCGGCCACTGCTGAGGCGCTGCCTCGATTCGCCTGCGCCGACTGGTGGGAGCGTATCCAGGCAGGGCAGACGCCCATGGCCGACGTGCCGCTCAACCAGCAGAAGGCCGCGAAGGCGCTGGCCTTCTTCAACCGGCTGAGGTTGCCGGACGTACCCGGCAATCCCCCGCTGGCCGAAGCATGCGGCGAGTGGTTCCGCGAAATCCTCTGCGCCTTCCTGGCGAGCGAGGATCCCGTGACCAGGCAGCGGCTCGTCTGGGAGCTGCTCTGCATGGTCCCGAAGAAGAACTCGAAGACGACCTACGTCGCGGCGCTTGGGCTCACGGCGCTGTTCATGGAGGAAGCGCCCAACCGGCAGATGCTGATCGTGGCGCCCAGCCAGAACATCAGCGAGCGGTGCTTCGACCAGGCGCAGGGGATGATCCGGCTGGACAGCCGTCTGGACGCGATCTTCAAGGTTCAGGATCACCTGAAATGCGTCTCGCGTCGAAAGACCGGCACGCAGCTCGACGTGAAAAGCTTCGACACCTCGATCGTCACGGGCGAAATTCCGATCCTGACGATCATCGACGAGCTGCACGAACTCGGGAAGAAGGCAAAGGCCGCCGCCGTCATGCAGCAGATACGCGGCGGCGGCATCACGATGCAGGGCGGCCAGCTGTTGATGATCACCACGCAGTCGGACGAGCAGCCCGCCGGCGTGTGGAAGACCGAACTGGAGAAGGCGCGCAGGATCCGCGACGGCAAAGGGGGAAGCAATCCGATCCTGCTGCCGGTGCTCTATGAGTTCCCCGCCGGCCTGCAGCGCGACCAGACCTACTGGCGCGACCGGCGTAACTGGAAGTACCTGCTGCCGAATATCGGCCGCTCCATCGACCCGCAGCGCCTGGTCGACGACTACGAAAACAACGGCAAGGCCACGGCGGAGGCCGAGCAGATATGGGCAAGCCAGCATCTCAACATCGAGATCGGCGTAGGCCTGGCTGACGACGGCTGGGGTGGCGCCGAATATTGGGACCTGCGGGGCGACGCGCGTCTGACGCTCGACGAACTGATCCGCCGCTCGGAGGTGGCGACCGTCGGCATTGACGGTGGAGGCCTCGACGATCTGCTCGGCCTCGCCGTCATCGGCCGCGAAAAGGGCACCCGGCGCTGGCTGATCTGGAATCACGCCTACGCCAATCCGGTTGTGCTCGAGCGGCGCAAGGAGATCGCGTCGACACTACATGGCTTCGAAGAGGAAGGCTCGCTCACCTTCTGCGAAGTGCCGAAGGACGTCGTGGCTCTCGCTGACATCGTGGTGAGGCTGCGCGACGCCGGATTGCTGCCGGAGAAGGCGGCGATCGGGCTCGATCCGAACAACATCGCCACCATCATCGAAGAGATCGCAGGTCGGGGCATACCGGACGAGATGCTGCACCGGCTGCGCCAGGGCGCCGCTCTCTCCCCTGCCCTATGGGGCCTGGAGCGCAAGCTCAGCGACGACACGCTGACGCACTCGGGCAGCGACATGATGAGCTGGGTGGTCGGCAACGCCAAGGTCGAGGTCAAGGGCAATGGCAACATGATCACCAAGCAGGTGTCGGGCCGCGCCAAGATCGACCCGCTGGTGGCCACGCTCTGCGCGGCGATCCTGATGAGCTGGAACCCCGAGGCGCAGGGCACGTCCGTTTACGAAGAACGTGGCCTCTTGATGGTTGGGTGAGCGGATGGGCATTTTCGACTTCTTCCGCCGCGGCGAGCAGGCGGCACCAGGCCAGCCTGTGCGCGCGATGGCGGGGGATGCCGGGCAGTTCCTGTCCCTCAGCGATCCTCGCCTGATCGACTTCCTGCGCGACGGGCTGCCGACCGCCAGCGGCCTGAACGTCACGGCCAAGATGGCGATGAAGAACACAACCGTAATCCGGTGCGTGTCGCTGATTTCTTACGCAATGGGCGCGCTGCCTCTCCATCTTCGCGACAAGGATACGAAGGGGAAAGCTGTCGAGCATCCCCTCTTTCGAGTGCTGCACCGGCGGCCGAACGCCTGGCAGACGTCTTTCGAATTCCGCGCGCTCATGCAGCAGCGGGCCCTCGGCGCCAACGGTGACGGCAACCGCGGCGATGCGTTCGCAAGGATCGTGCGAAGCGGCGACAAGGTCCTGCAACTCGTGCCGCTTCCGACGGAGCGGGTGACGCCGAAGCAGCGCGACGACTGGTCTCTGGAATACGAATACAGCCGCCCCGCAGGCGGCAAGGTAACGCTGCCTCAGCGGGATATTTTCCACCTTCGCTGCGCGCTTTCCGAAGACGGGATTTCAGGCCTGTCGATGGTGAAGCAGGCGGCAGAAGCTATCGCCCTTGCGCTGCAGACCGAGCGCGCCGCAGCCCGGCTCTTTCGGAACGGCATGCTTGTCGGCGGCGTCATGGCCGTCAAGGACACGTTGTCGATCGAGGCCTATGAGCGCCTGCGGGCGCAGATGGACGAACGCGAAGGCGCCGATCAGGCGCACAAGTGGATCATCGCCGAACAAGGACTGGAGGCGAAGCCGTTCTCACAGACGGGCCGCGACAGCCAGCATATCGAGCAGCGCAAGCACCAGATCGAGGAAATAGCCCGCGCCTTCGGCGTGCCGCGCCCGCTGCTGGGGGTCGACGACACGTCTTGGGGCTCGGGCATCGACGCACTGGGGCAGTTCTTCGTTCGGTACGCGCTCAATCCCTGGTTCGAATCCTGGCAGCAGGCGATCGAACGCTCGTTGCTGACCGAGGCAGAGGCTGACCGCTATGAGGCCAAGTTCAACGAGGGTGCACTGCTGCGCGGCTCGATGAAGGACCAGGCCGACTTCTTCAGCAAGGCGCTCGGTTCGGGCGGCCATCAGCCGTGGATGGATTACGAGGAAGTCCGCGAGACGATGGACCTTCCCGAGAAGGAAATCGGGCCGAACCCGCTATCGAACAGGAGTGCCGGCAATGAGCCTTCGAAGCCTGCCTGAGATCAAGGCGGAACGACTGCCGACGGTCTGCGCCTTTGAGCCGGATCCGGATGCGATCGAGCGCTGGAACCCCGGCGTCATGGCGGCCGAGCAGTCGCCGGACAACACGATTTCTATCCTCGACATCATCGGCGAGGACTTCTGGACCGGCGGCGGGGTCACTTCCAAGCGGGTTGCGGCAGCGCTTCGCGCGATCGGTGATCAGGACGTGTTCGTCGACCTCAATTCCCCCGGCGGCGACTTCTTCGAGGGGGTGGCGATCTACAATGCGCTGCGCGCGCATCCGAAGAAGGTGACGGTCCGCATCCTCGGGCTGGCGGCATCGGCCGCGTCGGTCATCGCCATGGCTGGTGACGAAATCCAGGTCGGCAAGGCCGGTTTCCTGATGGTGCACAATGCCTGGGTGGTCGCGATCGGCAACAGGCACGATCTCGCCGAGGCGGCGAAGACCATGGAGCCTTTCGACGACGCCATGGCTACGGTCTACGCGGATCGCGCCGGCGTGAAAAAGCCAAAGGCCGCCGAATGGATGGACAACGAGACCTGGTTCAACGGCGAGCAGGCCGTTGCGGAAGGCCTCGCCGACGACTTCCTGCCCGCCGATCAGGTCGCGGAAGACAAGACCAAGGCCGAAGCCGGCCGTTCGGTAAACGCGCTCCGCAAGGTGGATGCGCATCTCGCCAGATCCGGAATTCCTCGCTCGGAACGCAGGACGCTTCTGAACGAGGTGAAAGGCGGCATGCAAGACGCTGCCGCGCCCGTCACGCAAGACGCTGACGATCTCAAGGCTGCGATCCAGCAGCTTCGATCAACCCTGAAAGGCTAAAGGAGCCTCACATGAAAATCGTGTCTCTCGTCATCGCCTGCGTGGCGATGCTGGGGGTCGGCGTCTGCGCGGCGGCTGCCGGGACCCCTGATCTTATCCACTCGCTGGCGGCCAATGTTCCTGTCGTCGACCTCGTTTCCGCCATGGGCCTCATGCTGCCTGCGAGCGGCAAGGCCCGCGGCATCGTCGCCGTGCGTGCCGACGCCACCGGCGACGTGAAGGCCCTGATCGCCGACCTGAACAAGGACTGGGAGTCCTTCAAGGCGACGATGGCGGAGAAGGACAAGGAACTCGCCAAGAAGTTCGACGATGTCGTCACGACCGAGAAACTGGAGAAGATCAACTCCAGCGTCGCCACACTTCAGAAGGCGGTCGACGACGCCAACGCCAAGCTTGCGGCAGTGCAGATGGGCGCTGGCGGAAAAAGCGGCGAACTGAGGGACAAGGAGTATACCGAGGCCTTCCGCGCCCACTTCCGCAAGGGCGACGTCCAGGCCGCCCTCAACAAGGGCGCCGACGACGAAGGCGGCTACCTTGCTCCGATCGAATGGGACCGCACCATCGTCGACAAGCTGGTTGAAGTCTCGCCGATGCGCCAGATCGCCCAAGTGCAGACGATCTCCGGCGCCGGGTTCAAGAAGCTGTTCAACCTCCGCGGCACCGGCTCCGGCTGGGTCGGCGAGACGGCGTCGCGCCCCGAGACCGCCACTCCCGAGTTCGGGCCGATGACGTTCACCCCCGGTGAGCTCTACGCGAACCCGGCGGCGACGCAGCAGATGCTCGACGATGCCGAGATCAATCTCGAGCAGTGGCTCGCGGCCGAGGTCGAGACCGAGTTCGCCTACCAAGAAGGCGTGGCCTTCGTCTCGGGCAACGGCACGAACAAGCCGAACGGCTTCCTGACCTATGTGACCGGCGCGGCGAATGCGGCGGCGCATCCCTTCGGCGCTATCCAGCTGAAGACCGCCGCGGCTGCTGCAGCGTTCACCACGGACGAGCTGATCGACCTCGTCTACATGCTGCCGCAGGTGATGCAGCAGAACGCCCGGTTCGTCCTGAACCGGAACGCGCTCGGCACTGCCCGAAAGCTGAAGGATGGCGACGGCAACTATATCTGGCAGCCGTCCTTCCAGTTGGGCCAGCCCTCGCAGCTGCTCAGCTATCCGACGACCGAAATGGCCGCCATGCCGAACATCGCGGCCAGCGCCGTGCCGATTGCCTTCGGCGACTTCCGCCGCGGCTATCTCGTCGTCGACCGCATGGGTGTCCGCGTCCTGCGCGACCCCTACAGCAACAAGCCCTACGTGATGTTCTACACCACGAAGCGCGTCGGAGGCGGCGTCCAGGATCCTCAGGCCATCAAGGCCCTGAAGATGGCGGCTTCCTAAGCCGCTTTCGCCAAGGGGGTCACGAGACGGGGAGCAATGCTTCCCGTCTCATCTTCAACCTCAACCGAACACAGGAGGTCCAGAGATGGCCAAGAGCACGAAGCCGGTGGGCAAGACCCCGGAGCAGGTGGCAGAGGAAAACCGCGACAAGCGGGCCGATGCCGCAGAGGCTGCAACCGCCAAGGCGAAGGAAGGGAATCGCCTTCCCGAAACCATGGCCGTGACCAACCCCGCGCCCGCAACCGAGATGGACGCCGCGTCCGGAGCCTTCATCGAACCTGAGATCAAAAAGGCGATTCCGGTCGATCATCCTGCCGTCGAGAACAACCCGCGCGGGGGCACGTCGGCGATCCAGAATGGCGGCGACTTCAACGACCCGGCTCGCCGTCATCCATCGGATCCTGACTTTGCCGGCCAGGGGCTTGACCTGAGCGTCTACGGCGCGCCCGAGAAGAAGTAAGGCAGGACATGCTCGCGCCCGTCCGTACCGTTGCCCCGGCCGAGAAGGTCGTTTCGCTGGATGCAGTGAAGCTGCATCTGCGCGTGGATCACACCGATGATGACGCTGTCATTTCGGCATTGATCGACGCCGCGATCGACCATCTCGACGGCTGGGGCGGCATTCTCGGGCGGGCGCTAGTCAACCAGACGTGGCGGCAGGACTTCGGCGGCTTCGTTTGCGACCGGCTGCGCCTGCCCCTGGTGCCGGTGACCTCGGCGCCGACAATCACCTATTACGATAGCCAGAACGCGCAGGAGACGCTGGCGGACAGCTATTGGCAGGTTCTGACCGATGCGCTCGGGCCGTATGTCGCCCTGAAGCCGGGGCAGTCCTGGCCGTCATCCTATTCCCGCGCCGATGCCGTGAGCGTGACCTTCGTGGCGGGCTATGGCCCGACCGGCGCCGACGTTCCCCACGCGCTCCAGGTCGCGATCATGACGCACGTCGCGATCAACTACGACCCGGAAAGCCGGGAGACGCTGCAGCCGCTCTTCGACGCGCTGGTGCGCCTCTACGTCCGATGGAAGCTCTGAGGCCGCGCATGTGGTTCCGCGTTGAAAAGCCCTTCGACTTCTCGCCCAAAGCGCAGGGCGGGCGCGTGACCATTGCCTACGAACCAGGCGTCTACAACGTCACGCGCGAATGCGCAGAGGCTGCGAAGGAAGCCGGAACGGGCAAACCAACCAAGGCGACGAGAAATGGCGAAGAAGCCGGCCGCGAGTGATCTCTACGAGCATGTCGGCTTCGACAAGCACGGCACAGCACCCGACGGTGCCGGCGGCACGATTTCGGCCTTCACCGAGCAGTTCACGCGCCGGGCGGCCTACATCCATCTGCGTGGCGGTGAGACGGTCATGGCATCGCGACTGGCGGGCCGTCATACGCAGGTTGTTCGGGTCCGCTCGGACTCGCAGACGCGGACGGTGACGACGGACTGGCGTGTCACCGACAAGCGGAGCGGGGCGGTGTTCAACATCAAGGACATCACGCCGAGCGATGATCGGGCCTGGCTCGATTTCCTGGCTGAGAAGGGCGTTGCGGTCTGATGAAGGTCAAGGGCAAAGACGCATTCCTGAAGCAGATCAGCGCTTTCCCGTTCGAGCTTCTGAATGAGGTCCGAAAGGCGCTCCGGGTTTCGGCGGAGGAAGCAACCGACCTGATGCGGCGTTTCGTTCCGGATGACGAGAGCACCGCCGCGCCAGACCTTCGATCGAGCATCGGGTTCAAGTTCGGCGGCGGCGGCGGGCCGGATTCAACGGCATCGTCCGCGGCCAATGCAAGGTCGGCCAAGCTGAGCCGCGGTCTTGCCGTCACCATGTATGCCGGGAGCAAGAACACGCTCGTCAAGGGCGAGAACGGCAAGTTTTACCAGAACGCGCGCCTACAGGAGTTTGGGCGCAAGGGCATGCCTGCCAACCCGTTTTTCTTCCCGGCGATCAGGCTAAGCCGGAAGCGTGCGCGATCGCGCTTGCAGCGGTCTATCACGGCTGGGGCGAGGAAGGCCTTCAGATGATCGGCTCAGCTCTGCAAAAGGCCATTTTCGCCAAGCTCAACGAGGCGACGGCCATTGCCGGTGGGCGCATTTACGACCGCGTGCCGGAACTGGCGGCTTTCCCGTACATCACGATCGGCGATGAGCAGGTGCTGGACGACGGGAACACCTGTGACGATGGCTGGGAAGTCTTCTCGGATGTCCATGTCTGGTCCCGGCCCTCGACCGGATCGAAGGCCGAGGTGAAGGACTTGCTTGCTGCGGTCGTTACCTGCCTGAACACGGTGCTGACCGTGACAGGCTTCACCGTGATCATTCACGCGCTTGAGAACTCGCAGGTGTTGCGCGACCCGGACGGCCTCACGGAGCATGCCGTCCTAACCTTTCGCTACGTGCTCCAGCCCGCCTGACGCCATTCATAGGAGAAACCAATGGCAACCGTCAAACACATGAACGGGACGCAGTTGCTCGTCCAGATCGGCGACGGCGCCTCACCCGAGGTCTTCGCGCACGATTGCCTCATCAACACCGAACGCGGCATTGCCTTCGCCTCGGAAACGAACCGGCAGGTGATACCTGACTGCGAAAATATCGACGATCCGTCCTGGTCGGTCGTGAATAAGGACGGACTGTCGGCGACGATCAGCGGCAGTGGCATGCTCCACACGACCAGTGTCAAGGATTGGGACGAGTGGTTCCGTGGCGATGATGGCAAGAACGTCCGCGTACTGTTGAACGGCGTCAGCCTCGCCAATGGTGGCGGGCATTGGGCTGGGTCGTTCAAGCTGACTGGCTGGGAAGTCACCGGCACGCGCAACGAAAAGGCGCAGGTATCGGTCACGCTCGAAAGCGACGGCGTCGTGACGTGGGTGGACGCCAGCGCATGAACCGGCATGGCGCAATAGACCTGACCTGGGCAGGAGGCGAGCACACCTTCCGCCTCGGGCTCGCCGAGATCGACGAGCTTGAGGCGGCCGTCGATATGTCGATCTTCCTGCTCTACGCAGCCATGAGCGAGCGAATCCCCTTCGCGCGCGTGAAGCACTATTCCGAGACGATCCGGATCGGGCTGATAGGCGGCGGCATGAAGCCCCTCGACGCCCGCGCGCTGGTTAAGCGCTATGTCGATGAGCGGCCCCTGGCAGAAAGCGTTGCGTTGGGTGAGGTCATTCTTCGCGCGGCAATGGAGCGCGTCCATTCCGAGGATTTGGAGGACGATGCCTCGGGGGAAGCGTTGGCGCCGAAGTCAAGCGCATCGACTTCGGCGCAATCTACGGCAACGCCGTCCTGATGGGCATCAAGGACCCTGGCGACCTTTCGCTCGGGCAATGGTGGGTGATCGTCACCCGCTGGAACAAGGCTAACGGCGACGGGAAGCCGAAGGCGCCGACGGAAGCCGAGTTCGATCTCGCGACAATGGCAGCTCGGGGAGTCGCCTGATGGCAATTGAGGCAGAGCGGCTGCTCGCCGTTTTCGAGGCGAGGTTCACCTCCCTTGAAAAGGCGCTGACGAAAGCGCGGGGAGACGCCAACAAGACGTTCGCCGATATCGAGAAGGCGGGCACGCGCGCGGAGAATGCGCTGGCTAGCGTCGGTTCTCGCGGCACGCCGGGCCTGACCCGCATGAGGGGAGAGATTTCGCGCACGCGGGTCGAAACCTCCAATCTCGCGGCGCAATTCAACGATATCGGCGTGCAGCTTGCCGGCGGGCAGTCGCCGTTCCTAATCGCGCTACAGCAGGGAACGCAGATCAACCAGGCACTCGGCGGTGGCGGTCTTCGCGCAACCGTCGGCGCGTTGGGCGGTGCGTTCGCATCGCTGCTCAACCCGGTCTCACTCGCGACCATCGCAGTGATCGGGCTTGGCGGCACGGCAATCCAGTATTTCACCAGCTTGCTTTCGGATGGGGAGAAGTCCGCCGAAGTCCTGAAACGCGAGGCGGAACTGATCAACCAGGTCGCCAAGGAATGGGGCGACACTCTGCCGGCAATTCGGGCCTATGCGGAGGAGCGCGAGAAGCTCGCAACGCAGGCGCAGTTGCAGGAAGCGACTGATATCAGCCTTGAGGCGGCCTATTCCGAGGCGCGGGCGCAGGTCAAAGCGCTCAACATCGACATCGTTGACCTGCTGGCGCGACTGCAGAATGCGGGCGCCGCCCCTGAAGCCATCGCTCGGTTGCAGGAAGCGTTCGCCGCACTCGATCAAGCCGTGCGCGACGAGAAAGGCGGGGTCGAAGAGGCCAACGCGGTTCACTCGTCCCTGTCATCGCTGTTCGACAGCACTTCGATACCGGCTACGGCGGCTCTGGCCGCGCAATTCGACGCACTGGCTTCGTCGATCGCCACAGCCAGCGAGCGCGCCGTGCAGTTGCGCTCCGACCTCGCCATTCAGGACTTCAATGCACGCAATCCGCTCGGTGCTGTTGGTCCGGTGTACAGCGGTGGTGGCCAGTTCATCGACTCGATGGAGTTGCAGAACCGGCGTGCCAACGCAACGAAGTCGCAATTCCAGATCGAGCAGGCGCGTCTGCCCAAAGGGCGAGGCGGCGTCTCAGAAGCGGAGCGAGAGGCCAAGGCTGTCGCCGACCTGATCGAGCAGTTGCAGTTCGAGCGCGAAATGGTCGGCGCGACGGCGTTGGAACGCGAGAAGGCCAATGCCATCCGACGCGCCGGCGCTGCGGCAACGGCGGAGCAGAAAGCGCAGATCGAGCAGCTCGTCACGGCGACCTACAACGAAAAGGAGGCGATCAAGCAGCAGGAGCAGGCTTACAAAACCCTGCAGGAAGTCGGGAAGACCGCGCTCAACAGCCTCGCAACGGCACTGTCCGACGGCAAGCTGGAGGGTCGGGAGCTTCTCAGTATCCTGGCACAGGTCGCCCAACAGCTGCTGTCGATGCCGTCAGTCAGGGGCGGCGGCGGGATTGGCGGCTTCCTGTCCGGGATACTCGGGTCGATCTTCCATCAGGGCGGCGTTGTTGGACAGGGCGGGCCAAAGCGCAACGTGCATCCGGCGGTGTTTGCTGGCGCTCCTCGATACCACTCGGGCGGCGTTGCAGGCCTGCGGCCCGGCGAAGTCCCGGCCATCCTGCAGAAGGGCGAGGTCGTATTGCCCAAGGGCACGGGCGCTCGCCAGGCAGGACCGCAGCAGATGATCATCACCCTGGTAGGCGAGGAAGGCGCGATGTTCACGCCGCGCGTCCAGCAGATCAGCGGCCAGACGGCCGGGGTCATTGTGCGAGAGTTCCGTCCGCAGCTTTCACGCGATGCTGTCAATGCTGTCCAGACTGCATCCCGCAACCGGCCGGGCATCTTCCGCTCATGAGCTATCCGCTTCGCACCATAGACCTACCAGCCAGGCTTTTCCGGGTCCGTGGCGGGTCCTTCCGGCTCGTGCCGGAGGGCGAGTTCTCGACGGGACAGTGGGCTCCGACGCCGCGCTCAACCGGGCCACGGTTCGAGCGCTGGACAGCAAAGCTCGACTTCGGTCCCTTCACCAAGGGCGCGGATGGCGATCTGCGTTTTGAGTTCGAAGTGTGGGTGAAGCGTCTTGGCGGCACGTCGGTCGCCTTCCGGATGTGGGATCCCCTGCGCGTCTATCCGCGCGGTGTCGGCGCCGGCATCTGGAATCCACGTTATCCGAATGGCAGGCGCAATCAGGGCCAATACGTGATCGACGGGGCATACCTGGTCGATGGGGTCTACCATATCGATGACGGATCGACGCTCGCCTATGTCGGCTCGGATGCGCCGCGCTACGCCGATGCGCTTCATCTGACGGGCTTGGTGCCGTCGGCGACCGTGTTCAAGGCCGGCGACCATATCGAGGTCGGGGGCAACCTCTACATGATCATGGACGAAGCGGTGTCAGACGCCAATGGCGAGACGACCGTGCTGCTGGCATGGCGCCTCCATAAGCCGCAGCTCGCCGGCGATCAGGTGAACCTGCACAAGCCTACGGGCCGGTTCGTGCTGCTGAGCCCGGATGAAGGGACCATGCAGCGCTCCTACGCCACCGGGGAGGCTTCGATCCAGGCAATCGAGGTGCCGTTCCTTGACTAGGCAGACGCTTGACCAGGTGTTGCGCGAAGGCAATTCACCGGAGGTCCTTCTCGTCAAGGTCGAGCATCCGGATGGAGCGGTCTATCTGTGGGATGGGCTTGGGCTGCTCGACCATGACGAGAAGGTCTGGAAGGGCGTCGGCCGGCTGGGCTCGGTGCAGATCGCGCCGTCGGATACGGAAGTCCAAGTCACCGACGTCGTGTTCACGCTGTCTGGCATCGATGAGGAGTTTGTCAGCTATCTCGACCAGACGGTGAAGGGAAACCGGGCCTGGGTGTGGAAGGCGTTTCTCGGAGCTGACTATCGCGTCCGGTTTCAGGAACTGCTTTCGGAATCGGAACTCGACCAGCCGACGTTTGCCATTGAGCCGAACGGCCAGGCGACGATGCGGATTGCATCGAATGGCGGCTTTTACTTCCTGGAGCGGCAATCATCCGCGGTTTGGGATGTCGAGGAACAGCGGAACTACCTGATCTCCATCGGGCTCAATCCCGACACCGACACCGGGTTCGACCTGATGTCGGAATTGAAGAACACGCAGATCAACTGGGAGGCGCCGGATTGAGCCCGCTCGACCTCTTCTGGGATCGCTGCGAAGGCCCGATCCGCTTCGGCGTCAACGACTGCTGCATGGTGGTTGCCGACGTGGTGCTTGCCGCCGGCGGGCCTGACCTGATGGCAGGCTATCGCGGGCGGTACAGGACCGCGCGAGGCTTTGTCAGGGCATTCCGGCGCGCCGGGCACAAGACGTTGCGCGAGGCTTGCGAGGCGGCGTTCGGAGCCAACGGCCGGCCCGTGTTCGATCCGGTCGATTACGACGTGGCAGTGGTTGAGCATTTCGACTTGGCCACGAAACGGACCGTGGCATCGCCCGCCGTGTTCATCGACGGGGCCTGGCTCTTCCGCACCGACGGGGGCGGCGCGGCGGTGCGGCCGACAGCATTCCCGCAACAGCCGGAAATCTACAGGGTGATCTAAAGACATGCCCGATCTTGGCTTTTCGCTCGCCGCGTCGATCATCTTCGCGACGGGGGTGACATCAGGCGCGGCCGTCACCGGCATCATTGCCGGCGTCAACGCGGCTCTGCTGCTCGCGCCGATCGGCCTATCGCTCGGCACGTCGGCCTATGTCCAGCACCAGGCGCGCAAGGATTTGCAGCCGGTTTCGGACACGGCTGGCATCCAGTCGATCCTGAAGCAGGCCATTCCGCCGCAGCGGCTTGTGCTCGGCACGGCCACGACCGGCGGCGCGCTGTTCTTCTACAAGGCGAAGAAGCCCTACATCTGGATGGGCATCCTGCTCGCCGCGCATGAGATCGACGGGCTGGACTCGGTCTACATCAACCGCAACCGGGTGTTCTTCGACAGCAACGGCTTCGCGACGTCGGTGCCGTTCAACGATGGCGTCAACCAATACCTGAAGGCGTCGTTCCGCCGGGGCACGCTAAACCAGGCTATCGATCCGATCATCGCGGACGACTTCCCGTCTATGCCGTCGACCTTCCGCCAGCGCGGACATGCGACGCTGGTGATCCGGGCGCATTATGGATTCGGCGGTGATTTCGAAGCTCAGTACAAGGATCACAAGCGGGTCTATGGCGACCAGGGCATCCTGCAGCCGCTGACGCGCTTTCGCGGGGCGAAGTGCTTTGATCCGCGCGCGCCCGGTCATGCGCTCGGCACTCCGGCGACATGGACGTGGAGCGACAACGCCGCGATCTGCCTTGCGCGCTACCTGACGCACCAGTGGCCCGATACGCGGCTCGCCGATCCGGCGCGGCTGGATTGGGATCAGATCGCCCGCGCCGCCGACGAATGCGACCGCTGGGAAGTCGGCAAGGACGGCAACACGTTTCTCCGTCACACCATCAACGGCGTGGTGCAGTCGAGCGACAGCCCCTACGACGTGATCGAGAACATGAAGATCGCCATGGGCGGTCATCTGATCCTCGACAGGGGCAAGATTTATCCCGTGGTGCGCGGGCGCCGCGAGCCATCCGGCACGCTGCACATGAAGATGCTGGTCGGCGGCGTCGAGTACGCTTCCGAACCGCGCGACCGCGAACTGGTCAACATCATCAAGCCGACCTTTATCGCGCCCGACCGCGAGTATCAGGAAGTGTCTGGCCCGGTGCTGCGTAGGACCGACCTGATCGCGCAGGACGGCAAGCCGCGCGAGTCGTCGATCCGGGGCGCCTTCGTCGAGGACCACCGCCGCATGCAGCGGATTGCCTCGGCAACCCTCAACCAGGCGCGCATCGGGCGCACTCTGAGCGCCGGCGCGACGTCGGAGGCGCTGGGCTGGGCTCCGGGCAAGGTCTACCGCGTGCACCTCACCGGCGCGCTGGCGCGCTGCAACGGGCTCTATGAGCTG
>Ga0233385_1000122_pt1 | contig 44367 bp, 41 predicted proteins | sample ElkDunMinimDraft_16_FD_191543 | JGI IMG/M metagenome (GOLD analysis project Ga0233385, IMG submission 191543) | Fecal eukaryotic communites from dung pellets of Tule Elk in California, USA - Elk Dung G36 | ecosystem: Host-associated > Mammals > Digestive system > Large intestine > Fecal | place...
CACGGCGATGAAGGCGAAGGGCGAGCCCCCGGTGACGGGCTTGACGAAGATGCGCTCGATGAGCGCGCCCATGAAGAACGAGCCGACGATCGTCGCGATGAAGACGACCCAGTAGGGAAACCCGGCGTCGAGCATGAACCACGCGCCGAAGGTGGAGAGGGTCGCCATCTCGCCCTGGGCGAAGTTGATGTGCTGCGTCGCCTGGTAAATCATCACGAGAGCGAGGGCGAGGCTGGCATAGATGCCGCCGTTCGCGATGCCCGCGAGAACCTGATGGAGAAATTCGCTCATTGGGCGTGTCCCAGATACGACCGGCGGATGGCGTCGTCTTTCGCAAGATCCTGGCTGGACCCGCTCAGCACGATCTTCCCGGACTCGATGACGTACGCCTCTTCGGACAACATCAGAGCCATGCGCGCGTTCTGCTCGACAAGAAGAATGCTGAGACCCTCCTCCTCCGTCACCTGCTTCAGCAGTTCGAAGATCTCGGCGACCACCTTGGGAGCAAGTCCGAATGATGGCTCGTCGAGAAGCAGGATCTGAGGCCGCAGCATCAGCGCGCGGCTGAGCGCGAGCATCTGCTGCTCGCCCCCAGACAAATTGCCGGCCTGCTGGTTCAGACGGCTCTTCAGCCGGGGGAAGAAGATGAGGAAGCGCTCGATGTCCTTGTCCACGTCCTTGTCGCGGCGCGTGTAGGCGCCGAGCTTGAGGTTCTCGAGAACAGTGAGATCGATGAACGTGCCGCGGTTTTCGGGAACGTGCGCGACGCCGAGCCGGGCGACCTGATCGGAGGAAAGGCCGATCAGCGACTTGCCGTTGAGGATGATTTCGCCCTCGGCGGGAAGCAAGCCGCACAGGGTGCGGATCGTGGTGGTCTTGCCGGCGCCGTTGGGACCGAGCAGGGCGGTGACGCCGCCTCGCCGTACCGACAGGTTGATGCCGTGCAGTATGGACGTTTTGCCGTAGCCGGCGACCACGTTGTTCAGGCGCAGTAAATCACTCATTGCGACGTTCCCAGATAGGCGTCGAGAACGGCTTCGTTGGCCTGGATGGCGGCGGGGTCCCCATCGGCGATCTTCTCGCCGAAGTTGAACACGACCACGTGTTCACAGAGCCGCATGATAAAGCTCATATTGTGTTCCACCATGAGCACCGTGAGATCGAACCGCTCGCGCAGCTCCTTCACGAGGTCGCCTAAGGCCTCCACCTCGTCGTGGATCAGCCCAGCGCCCGGCTCATCGAGGAGGAGGAGTTTCGGCCGGGACGCCAGCGCCCGCGCGAGTTCCACGCGCTTCTGAAAACCAAAGGGAAGGTCCGAGACCTTCCGGTCGGCTTCGCCCTGCAGTCCGACGATGCCCGCGAGATCCCAGGCTTCCGCGCGCACACTGTCATCCTCACGCCTGGCCGAAGGCGACCAGAGGGCATTGGAAATCCACGTGCTGCGGAGGCGATGATGGCTGCCCAGCATGATGTTCTCAAGGACCGTCAGGGAGCCGAAAAGCGCCAGGTTCTGGAACGTGCGGCCGATGCCCAGACCAACGATCTTCGAAGGCCTCACATCGTGGAGGGAGGTCCCTTCGAATACGATCGCGCCGGGAGAGACGAGGTTTAGCCTGCTGAGGCAGTTGAAGAAGGTGGTCTTGCCGGCGCCGTTCGGTCCGATCACTCCACAAATCTCGCCCCTGCCGACGTCGAGCGAGACCGACTTCAACGCGACGATCCCGCCGAAGCGCACACTAAGATCGCGGACGCTGAGCAACGGCGTTCCGGACATGGATGGACGGCCTGCATCGACTGAGGTCACCAGCCGACCTCGCGCAAACATGCTTCCGCGGTGACGCGGCTAAATGAACGACCCAAAATCCCCTCCCGGCTTGGTCTTGATCGGTCCAGACGCCTCCTTGGCGCCGATCCCGCCGCCTTCGTCATTATTCGCTATCTCGACGGAACCACTAGCAACATCGCTTCGTGTTGACAACTACCTAATTAATGTTAGATAGATGAAACATGTGGACCTGATCGGTAGCGGAGTTTCCGGGCCCGATTGTCTGTGTCACGCCGCGGATGACGCGGTGCTACAGGTTGGTCTGTGCGGGATCTCTTCCGGGGCAGATCCGGAATTGCGGGGACGTTTGGTAATGGTGCGCAACAAGAGGCGAGGGGCGGGTGCTGCCACCAAGCTGGCTTACGACGATCGCGAGCTGCAGATCATGAATATCGCGGCCGCTCTGTTCGAAGCGCGCGGTTACGAACGAACCTCGCTGAAGAACATTGCCGACGAAGCGCATATCGAGCCGGCCTCCCTCTACTACTATTTCAGCTCCAAAGAAGACCTGTATGTGAAGGTCATGGACCGAAGTCTCCTGACCCTTGCCGAGATGGCCAGGGAGGCAATCGAATCGACCGACGATCCGTGGGAAAAGCTTGAGCGGGCAGCGATAGTCCATTGCGAATGCATGCTTGCTCCGACGAAGATCCAGGTCGTCTTCCATCCCCGGTTCCCGCTTGGGATCAGCGAGCACAGCCTGAAGGAACTCAAGCGCCAGCGCCGCGACTATGAATATATCATTCGAGGCATTGTCGATGAACTGGCCCTGAAAGAAGGGATCGACAAGAGGTTGTTCCTCTACTCTTTCCTGTCTTCGATGAACTATGCCGGGCTTTGGTACAAGAAGGACGGTGGAATGACCCCGGCCGAGGTTGCTGTCGGCGCCATGGCGATTCTCAGGGCTTGTGCTTCCGACCAGGGCTGATCGCTCTGTCATATCGGTTGGTGCGCAGCACCGGAACAAATTGGAGATCGGCAGTGGGGCCGCTTGAAGGTGTGAATGTGCTTGAGGTTGGAGGGATCGGTCCGGCTCCCTATGCGACCATGATCCTGGCCGACTTGGGCGCCAGCGTGATTGCGATCCGCCGCCCGGGATGGGCCGAGCAGATCTGGAACATTCCGCCCCGCTTCGACCTGCTGAACCGCGGCAAACAGATCGTTGAGGCGGATCTCACCGATTCCGACCAGCGCCAGGCCGTGCAGCAACTCTGCAACTCGGCGGACATCCTGGTGGAGGGTTTTCGTCCCGGCGTGATGGAGAGACTGGGTTTTGGCCCCAACGTCTGCCTCCGCGACAATCCTCGCCTAGTCTATTGCCGGATAACGGGATGGGGTCAGTCCGGGCCGCTTAGCCAAGCTGCGGGGCACGACCTCAACTACATAGCGCTGTCGGGCGCGCTTGGCATGATGGGGGCCCAGGGCAGCCCACCTCCGATACCGCTGAACCTGATCGGCGATTTTGCCGGGGGCTCCCTGTTCGCTGTCAGCGGGATTCTCGCCGCACTCCATCGTGCGGCGCGGACGGGGGCAGGCCAGGTAATCGACAGCGCCATGGTCGACGGCGTGGCGCACATGCTCGCCATTTACCATGGGCAAGTGCAGGCCGGCATGTGGCGGGAACAGCGCGGCGTCAACATCCTCGACGGAGGCGCACCCTTCTATGGCGTATACGAAACCGCCGACGGAAATCACGTCACCCTGGCCGCGGCCGAGCCGCAGTTCTATCGCGAATTCCTGGAGCGGACGGAACTGGTTGCAGAGGACCTGCCGCAACAATTTGATCGCTCCGGATGGGGCCGCCTGCGCGAGCGATTCACGGCGCTCTTCCGTACCCGTACGAGAAGCGAATGGTGCGCCCTGCTCGAAGGGACGAACGTTTGTTTTGCTCCCGTGCTCGACCTGATGGAAAGCACCCGCGATCCGCATTTGTCAGAGCGCGAGGTGTTCGCGGAAGTGGACGGGGTGGTGCAGCCCCGCGCTGCACCACGGTTCAGCGAAACGTCCTGTTCAGAACCGAATCCGCTTCCCCTAACCCATGTCACGCTCGACGCCGCGCTCGCGAGATGGACCGTCAGCTCATGAGAGCGGAGAAAAATAACAGAAATGAAAAGTGTCAACAGTTGTCTCTTGATGGGGACGAGTGCGGTGATGTCGAACCGATGCCATGCGCGGTGTCCGGGCGACCGAGCGAAGTTCAACGGCGAAGAGAATGGATCTGCCCGTGACAAAGTTTGACTTGCTGTTCCTGGGTCTCGGCCGGATGGGTCTCCCAATGGCGGGCCATGCCCTCCGCGGTGGCCTGTCGATCAAGGGATACGATCCCGATCCGGCGCGCATGGCGCTCTTCTCGGACGAAGGCGGCGACGCCGTGCGCAATCTTGGCGAGGCAATCGAAACCGCTGACGCCATGCTGATCATGGTCGGGTCGGAAAAACAGGTCACGGACCTTGTCGAAGGTCCGGATGGAATTGCGGTGCGCGCGCGTCCCGGGAGCCTCGTGCTGGTCACCTCGACTGTTTCTCCGAAATTCGTGCACTCGCTCGGCGAGCGTCTCGCGGAGCGGGGCATCAGGGTTGTTGATGCCCCTGTCTGTCGCGCGGAAATGGGGGCGGTTTCCGGCACCCTCCTAACGCTCCTCTCGGGAGCAAGGCCGGATTGCGAGGATGCCGAACGGCTGATGAAGCCGTTCTCGGCCGATATCGAGAATGTCGGCGAGCGCCTCGGTGCGGCCCAGATAGCCAAGACGGTCAACAACATGATCCTGTGGGCGGCGGTGACCGCCAACTACGAAGGGTTTCTGCTCGCGGACGAGTGGGGGCTCGACGTAGAGGCGTTGCGCCGCGCGCTCATCACCTCGAGCGCGGACAACTGGAGCCTCCGGCATTGGGACCACATCGGCAAGATGCGGTGGTCACTCAAGGACATGGAGATCGCCCTTGCTACGGGCAGGGAGTTCAACATCGCGCTGCCGCTCAGCGAGGCCGTCGAGACGCAGCTGCGCACGCTGCCACTGCTCAATCACGCCTGATTGCGGCCGGCATGAATCGAAAGGGCTCCTGACGTGCCGCCATTTACACCCGCAACCTCGATCTACCTTGTCCTCGACATGCAGAACGACCTCGTGAGCGCGAATGGGCCGAACGGCAAGAGCGCGCTGTGGGGGCAGGTGCAAGGGCGCGACGTTGTCCAGCGGACGGCCGATGCGATCGCACAGGCGCGTGCGGCGGGCGTGCGGATCGGGTTCGTGCGTGTCGGGTTTTCACCGGACTATCGCGAGTGCCCTGCCAGCTCACCCGTATTCGGGGCCGCCCGCGGCGCCGGCCTGTTCCGCCTCGGCGCTTGGGGCGCGGAGATCCACGACGCGCTGAAGCCGCTGCCGGGAGACATCTCGGTCATCAAACACCGCGTCAGCCCGTTCTTCTCGACGACGCTTTCTGCCCAGCTGAGCGCGTTGAACGTCGGCCGGATCTACTGCTCGGGCGTGTCGACGCAGGCCGTGGTTCAGGCGACGGTGAGGGATGCCCATGACCGTGATTTCGAAGTGGTCGTGCTGGAGGATTGCTGTGCGGCCCATTCCGCGCAGGAACACCAGAATTCCATCGGCAGCATCGGGCGGTTCTGCACGGTCGTGCAGTCCTCCGATGTCACGTTTTCGTAGAGCGTGGGCGGCGTTCATGTAAATCCGTCGACGCGTTCGCACAAGGGAGGTTGGTTTGGTTTCGAAGCATTCACATGACGTGGTCGTGGTCGGCCACGGAATTGCGGGGTTGTCCGCGGCGGTCTCGGCGGTCGAGCAGGGCGCGCGGGTATGCGTGATCGAGCGCGCGCCCGAGGAGGAAAGCGGCGGGTGTACGCGCAACACCGAAGCGTACATGCGGCTCAAGAACGAGAACGAGCTGTCGAGCGACTTCGAAGAGGAAATGGCTGCCGTCGCCAGCGCTAACTCCGATCCGCATCTGATCGCCGAGTTCGGCAGGCCGGAAGGCGAGTGGCCATCGGTGGTGCGGTCCATGAACGTGACCGACCCGAACTATCTCGAGGCGTTTGCCACGAATGCCGTTCTGACCATCCATTGGCTGAAGTCGATGGGCGTCCGCTTCTTTGAAACGAACCTGCCCCAGATCACGCTCAGGTCGCAGCCGATGATCGCGCCCAGCGGCGGCGGACACGCGCTGCTTATGGCCCTCCTGGAAAAGGCCCAGAAGGGCGGCGCGGAATTTCACTATGAAACGACCGCCACGGCGCTGATTCAGGATGAAGAGGGCGCCGTCGTCGGCGTGAAAGCGGTGAGCCGCAACAACCGCCGCGTCGATTTCCACGCGAAGGCGGTCGTGCTGGCCAGCGGCGGTTTCGAGGGCAGCACCGAGATGATGGCGCGCTATATCGGCCCGGGCAGCATCAACATCCGTCCGGTCGCCCGCGGAGCCCACTACAATCGCGGTGAAGGCATCCGCATGGCGCTCGAGATCGGTGCGGCGCCAGGTGGTGACTACGGCTCCTATCACTCGACGCCGGTCGACCAACGTTCGAGCCGCCAGGAAGCCAAGGTCCTGATCTTCGCCTATGGCGTCGTCGTCAACAAATACGGCCAGCGCTTCGCGGACGAGGGGCAGGGCGCCGACTACACCAATTTCGACCGCATTTGCTGGGCCATCCAGAAGCAGCCTGAGGGTGTCGGCTACGCGATCTACGATTCCAGCATCGAGGATATTCCGAACTACAAAAACGCCATATACTCCGACCTCCCGCCGGTTCAGGCCAACACGATCGCGGAACTGGCCGGAAAGCTTGGCATCCCGGCAAGGCAGGTCGAGGAGACGGTCGCGACCTACAACGCGTCCTGTCCGCCGACGACCGGATTCGACCCGGCGGTCGCAGACGGTCTGTCCACCAAGGGGTTAACGCCGCCGAAGTCGAACTGGTCGCGCCCGATCGCGAAAGGGCCGTTTTATGCCTATCCGCTGATCCCCTCGGGCATCATCACCTTCGGCGGGATCAAGACCAACTCGGAAGGGCAGGTGCTGAACGCCGACGGAGAGAAGATCCCGGGGCTTCTCGCAGCGGGCGCCATGGTAGGCGTCTATCATCGCCGGTATCCGGCAGCGACATCAGTGCTTCGAGGTGCAACCTTCGGCCGGATTGCCGGCAAGAGCGCTGCTCGTGTCCGCCACAACGAAGCGGTTCCGCAATGACCCGCCAGCCCGGGCCTAGGTCGGACGGGGCTGTGCGTGGCGAACACTTGGTGATCTACGAGGCGTTGCAGCGGCGCGACCCGAGGGGAGCCGAAGCCGCGATGCGGAACCACCTGGCCAATGCGAGGCAAGCCATTGCCGACGTCCTCGCGGACGACCGCGCGCAGGCGCGACTTGAGACCACCAATCCAGTGAGGCGTTGAATGTCGCTCGACCACAAGAAATGGCTGAAAAGCAGGATTTCCGGGAAGGGGGCGATGCTGGTGCCCGGCGTCATGAACGCGCTGGCGGCCCGGATAGCGGACGACCTGGGCTACGAAGCCCTCTATGTGACGGGAGCGGGGCTCAGCAACGCTTATCTGGGCCTTCCCGACGTCGCCTTCCTGACGCTCAGCCAGATCGCGGACCACGTGGCGATGATCCGCAACATCACCGACAAGCCACTGATCGTCGATGGCGATACGGGGTTCGGCAACGCGGTGAACGTCTGGCACACCATCAGGACTTTCGAACGGGCCGGTGCCAGCGCGGTGCAGATCGAGGATCAGCATTTCCCGAAGCGATGCGGCCATTTCGACGGCAAGGGCGTAATCTCCTACAATGAAATGGTCCAGAAGGTGCGCGCGGCGGTCGACGCTAGGACGGACCAGGACCTACAGATCATCGCCCGCACGGACGCCTATGCCACCGACGGGCTGTCGGCTGCGATCGACAGGGCCAACGCGTATCTCGAAGCGGGTGCCGACATGGTCTTCGTCGAGGCCCCTAAGGACAGCGGCGATATCGAGGCGATCATACAGCAGGTGCAGGCACCGCATGTCGTCAACCTCGTCATCGGGGGAAAGACGAAGCCGATTTCATTCGACGAGCTGAACGAGATGGGCGCGGCCGTCGTGCTCTATGCGAACGCGGCCCTGCAGGGCGCCATTCTGGGTATGCAGCACGCCCTGGGTCAGCTCAAGAAGGACGGCGTACTGACCGAGGCTGAAGGCCTGGTCGCCACGTTCCAGGAGCGCCAGCGGCTGGTCGCGATGAAGGTCGTTGAAGCACTGGAGCGTACTTACGCCTCCGATTGAAGCAGGGCGAGCCGTTCAACTCGCCAGCGCAATTCCAAGCGAGCGCTCGCTCATTCTTTGGGCGACAACGCGCAGGCTCCATCTGAGGCTTGCTCGCAGGAATCTCGCGAACACCTGCATTTTATGTCTTCACGAAGTTTTTTCGGCAGGCTATGTGTTAGCGATAACATATTTACAAGGCAGGTCGCCTTGACGTCCGGGAGGGAAAAATGGGTTGGAATGGATCAACAATGAAACAATCCCGCATGCGGACCGTAGCCCTGGCGAGCATGTTTGCCGGAGCGATGAGTTTCATGAGCGTCGCAGCCGGTGCCGAGGAGATCAAGATCGGCGTGCCGCTCTCGCTCACAGGCCCGGTGGCATTCGCCGGCGTCAAGATGCGCGACGCGATGGAGATCGCCTTCGAGCACGTTGCTGAAACCGGCATGCTCGGTGACCTGAAGCTCGTCCCGATCTACATGGACGACCAATCCAGCCAGCCGACAGGTATCAACGTCACGCAGCAGCTGGCGCTCCGCGACCAGGTGTCCGCGATCGTGGGCTATACCGCCAGCAACATCTGTCAGGCAGCACTGCCGGTCGCCCAGGAGCTGAAGGTGCCGACGCTCAACGGCGACTGCGTCGTGGACGGCCTCGGCAAGATCGGCAACTATGTCTACAACACGGTGCGTCCATCCGACCGCTTCCTCGAACAGCTCGTCGCGAAGATTGCCGCGGGCGGAAAGTTCAAGACGGGTGCAGTGCTGTTCCAGCGTGAGAACCCGCTCTTCGCCAACCTGGCGCCCGTCGTGACGGCCGCCTTCGAGAAGGCCGGCATCAAGGTCGTGGCGACCGAAACTGTCACCTCCGGTGCCGATGCGGACTTCTCCGCGCAACTGACCAACATCGCGGGCGCCAAGCCGGACGTGCTCGCCATCCTCCTGCTCGGCGGCCAGACCGGCCCCGCCTTCGTGCAGGCGCGGCAGGCCGGCCTCACCGACACGATCTTCATCGGGGTGCAGAACTTCGACTCCGACGAAGTAAGGCGCGTTGCGGGCGAGGCGGCCAAGGACGCGCTCTATCCGTCGCAGTGGATCGCGGAGTCCCCGCTCGAAAACAACAAGCGCTTCGTCGAGGAATACACCAAACGTTTCAACCGGGAGCCCGACACCTTCAGCGCGAACGGCTACAATTCGGTACTGATGCTGGCGCAGATCATCAAGAAGGCAGGCGGCGGCGACCGCGAGAATATCCGCGAGGCCATGGAGACGATCGGCGACATGGACACGATCTTCGGCACCGATGGCAAGACCCGCTTTGAGGACCGCCTGGTCGCACTTACCCCGTTCTTCTTCGAGATGCAGCCTGACGGCACCGTCAAGCGGCTGGATTAGGCCCGCCGCAGGCCGACACAAGCCCGCCGCGGCGAGACAATTGCCGCGGCTCCACGCTTCCCCGACGTCCAACGACAAGGCGGGTGCCAGATGCTGCTTCAGCAACTTCTCAACGGAATCGTTGCGGGCTCGGTCTATGCCCTCTTCGCGCTCGGCTTCAACATGGTGCTGGGGGCGCTCAACATCCTGAACGTCGCGCAGGGCGCGATCTTCGCGATGAGCGCCTTCGTCGCATTCTACGCAATGAAGCTCTACGCGGTTCCCTTCGTCCTTGCGCTGCTGCTGGCGGTCATTGCCGGCGGCCTGATCAACATGATCCTGGAAATGATCGTATTCCGGCCGCTTCGTGCGCGGGGTGGTTCGCCCATGTCGACGCTGGTGGCGAGCATCGGCGCGTCGATGGCGCTGCTATCGGTGACGCAGAAGCTGTCGGGCTCGCAGATCGAGCGATTTCCCTTCAACAGTCTACCCGATACGCAGTGGATCGCGGGCGACGTGCGCGTTACATTCATCCAACTCCTGGTGCTGGTGACGACCGCGTGCGTCCTGATCGGATCCTACATCCTCCTCAACCGAACGAAGCTTGGCAAGGCCATCCGCACCATGGCCTTCAACGAGCGCATAGCCAGGATGCTGGGAATTCCGACGGCCGGCGTCGCACGCTGGACGTTCTTCATCTCAGGTGCACTTGGCGGCCTGGCCGGCGTCCTGCTCGGCGTCATGTTCAATTCGGTACACTTCCTGATGGGCGAAGCCTACGTCCTGAAAGGCTTCGCCGCGATCGTCATCGGTGGTTTCGGCAGTGTCGCTGGCGTGGTTGTTGCGAGCATGCTGATCGGCCTTTCCGAGGTGTTCAGCATCATGATCGGCATCGGCGCATTCAAGGACGTGGTGATCTTCGGAATCCTGTTTTGCTTCCTCATCCTCAGGCCGAACGGCATGTTCGGGCGTGACGAGGAGCCGCGGCCATGAACTGGGAAGAAATTTCCTATTGGCTGATCATCTACAACCATGCGATCGTCACCGCGCTCATCAATTCGGTGACGGCGCTCAGCATCTACTTCTCGCTTCGCGCAGGCATATTCAACCTGTCGGCGATCGGCTTCATGGCCATCGGCGCCTATACGGCAGGCATACTGAGCACACGCCTCGGCCTGCCAGCGCCGGTGGGGATCACAGCCGGCATCATGCTCGCGCTCCTCCTCGGTGCCATCCTGGTCTATCCGGTGCTCAAGTTGCGCGGACACTATCTGGCGATCGCGACACTGAGCTTCGCAGCGATCGTCCAGGCTATGGCCATGAATCTCGACGGGCTCACTAACGGCCCGTCCGGGCTGCTGGGCGTGCCGGCGGTCGTGCGGGCATGGCATGTGGTGGTCGTGCTCGCGGTGCTGCTTTACATCGCTTGGACCCTGCAGAAGTCGCGCACGGGCCGCGCCTGGGACGCGATCCGCACGGACGTGTCGGCGGCGCGCGCGATGGGTATCGACGTCGAGATCTACAGGCTGAAGGCGTTCCTTATCAGCACCGCCGTCGCGGCGCTCGCCGGCGGCCTCTGGGCGCATGTGAACCGCGTCATCGTTCCGTTCGAGTTCGGCTTCGTGCAGCTAACGATGGCCTTGGTGAACACGCTCCTGGGCGGCATCTCGACGCCATTGGGGCCAGTACTTGGAGCTCTCGTGGTCACCACCATGCCGGACTGGTTGGCGGGCTTCGCGGAGTATCGCGAGATGATCATCGGCGCTCTGCTGGTGGCGGTCGTGGTCTATCTGCCGAATGGCCTCATCGATCCGCTGCTGGGGTTCGCAAGGCGCTTCGGCCGGAAGCGGGCCGTCAAGGAGGCCAGCCGATGAACGCGGGTCTTCGCATCAACGGCGGCGATGCGCAGGCAGCGGCGCACGCACTCGAGGTGACACGCGTCAGCAAGCATTTCGGCGGCATCCGGGCGCTTTCCGATGTCTCCTTCACGGTCCCCCAGGGCAAGGTAGTCGGGTTGATCGGGCCGAACGGCGCCGGCAAGACGACCCTGCTCAACGTCATAAGCTCGTTGTCCAAGCCCACGTCGGGCCGGATTTCCATTGCCAGGGGGGGGGACGTGACCGACTGGCCGGCCCACCGCATCGCCGCGGAGGGCAGGATAAGCCGGACCTTCCAGAATATCCGCATGTTCCAGGGCATGTCCGTGTTCGAAAATGTCCTGACCGGCTGCCATGCAAGTCTCAGCTTCGGGATGGCGGCCACCCTCCTTCGCATGCCGTCCGTCCGGCGGATGGAGGAAGAGGCCCGCGACCGCACGAGCGACATCATCCATTCGCTGGGACTGGGCGCCTATGCCAATCGGGAAGGTGGAGTGCTGTCCTACGGTATCCAGCGCCGGGTGGAGATCGCCCGCGCGCTCGTTAGCAATCCGCGACTGCTGCTCCTCGACGAGCCTACGGCGGGCATGACACCGCGGGAGACCAACGAGGTCAAGGAACTCATCCAGTCGCTGCGCGAGCGCTCGCTCGCGATGATCGTGATCGAGCATAAGGCCGGTTTCATCATGAGCATTTCCGACAAGGTCGTGGTGCTCAACTTCGGCGCTGTCATCGCAGATGGCGCGCCAGCCGTCGTGCGCCAGAATCCGGCGGTTATCGAAGCCTATCTGGGGGCGGCTGATGAACATGCTTGAGGTTCAGGACCTGTGCGTCAGCTACGGCATGATCAGGGCCGTTCAGGGCGTCTCGTTCGTCGTGCGGCAGGGCGAGATCGTGTCGCTCATCGGTTCCAACGGGGCCGGAAAGTCGAGCACGCTGCTTGCGCTCGCGGGGCTGCTGCCGTCCACTGGCGCAGTCCGCTTCGACGGGGCCAGCATCGCCGGCAAGCCGCCGCACCAGATCGTGCGCGGCGGGGTGATCCTCGTTCCCGAGGGGCGCGGAACCGTCGGGACGCTGACGGTCGAGGAGAACCTCGAGATGGGTGCCTATACCCGCCGCGGCGGCTGGCGCTCCGAACTCGCCGCCATCTACGCGCGGTTCCCGGTTCTCCATGAGCGCCGAGACGTTATGGCCCTGAGCATGAGCGGCGGCGAGCAGCAGATGCTTGCGCTGGCGCGCGCCCTCCTGGCACGGCCACGCCTGATGCTGCTGGACGAGCCGAGCATGGGGCTGGCGCCGTTGATGGTGGCGAGGGTCTTCGACCTGATCCAGGAACTCAACCGCGACGGCACCACGATTCTCCTTGTGGAGCAGAACGCGAAGGCGGCGCTCCGCATTTCCAGCCGTGCCTACGTGCTCGAAAGTGGACGCAACATCGCCGACGGCAATGCCAGCGTTCTTGCGACGGACCCGAGGATCAATGAGGCCTACCTTTCCTGACCGGCAATGTCGTCCGCCGGTGCGGTGCGCGGCGTTGTTGTCCATAGTTGACTGGAGTGCCGGCCATGAGCCGCTATAGACACGTATTCGAGCCGATGATGCTGGGGACCTGCGAGGTTCCAAACCGGCTGTTCATTCCCGCGCTGACGACCAATATGGGCGACCACAACCTGCCCAGCAGCCAGCTTGCGGACTATTACGAGGCGCGGGCGCGCGGCGGCATTGGTACGATCTTCATGGAAGGGGTGCGACCGAGCCGCTCGGCGCTGGCGCGGCCTCCGCAGCTTGCCGGCTTCCTCGACGACTGCGAAGACGCGTTCCGCATGTGCGCCGACGCGGTGCATCGCCATGGGGCGCGGCTGTTCGCGCAGATCGTGCATGTCGGGCGCCAGGGTGACGGGAATTGCTCGCGCACGCCGGCCTGGGGTGCGTCACCCGTTCCATGGTCGGGAACCGGTGCCGTCCCTCACGAGATGACCCACGCGGAAATCCGGTCCGTCATCGATGACCAGATCAAGGTCGTCCGGATGCTGAGCAAAGCAGGCATCGACGGCGTCGAACTGCATGTGGGCCACGGGCATCTGCTGCAACAGTTCCTGTCGCCTGCCTCGAACTTCCGGACCGACATCTATGGCGGCAGCGAAGACAACCGCATGCGCTTCGCGCTGGAACTCATCGGCGCGGTGCGCGAGGAGATGGGGCCTGACTATCCGATCGGCTTCCGCTATTCGCTGCACGAATATATCGACGGCGGGCTCACCCCCGAAATATCGATCCCGATCCTGCTGAAGTTCGTTGAGCGGCTCAAGGTCGACTTCGTCCACCTCAGCCAGTCGGCCTACCATGGCTCCGTATCCGTAGCGACGCTGGCGCCGGACATGAGTTTCCCCGACAACTATTTCCGCGAGTTGACCGTCAAGGCCACCAAGGCGTTGCGCGAGAAGAGATTTGCGATCCCCGTGCTTACCGTTACCCGCTTCCGGGAGGTCGCCCAGGCCGAACAGATGATAGCGGATGGCCATGCCGACATGGTGGGGATGGGACGCGCCCTGCTTGCCGACCCAGAGATCGTGAACAAGTCGCGCGAGGGGAGGGAGGACGAGGTCGTGCCCTGCACGTCCTGCAACCAGGGATGCCTTGGCCGCAACTGGACGGCGCTGCCCATCACCTGCATGTCCAACCCGATGGTGGGGAAAGAAGCGGAGTGGCCGGCTCCAGCCGCTCAACCCGCGAAGTGGCGCAAGTCGGTCCTGGTGGTGGGCGGTGGTCCGGCGGGCCTCGAGGCGGCCCACGTCGCGGCAGAGCGCGGCCACAAGGTAACCCTCTGGGAGGCGGGATCGCGCCTTGGAGGCCAGCTCGAAATAGCGGCCCGTTTCGCCCGCCGCGGCGACCACAAGCGCCTGGTGGACAGCCTCATCGCACGGTGCGAGCGCCAGGGGGTCGATATCAATCTCGGCCGGCGGGCGACGGCGGATTCGATCCGTGACTGCGGCGCCGACGAGATCGTCTTCGCAACCGGATCAAGGGTTCGGCCGACGCCGCTGCCCGGTGCTGCCGGCATCCTGACCGGCGAGGCATTCGCGCGGGATTTCGATAGCGTCGGCGGCCGCGTCGCGGTCTTCGACACGACGGGCGGGTACACGATGATGGCGGTCGCGGAACAACTGATGGCTTCGGGCCGCGAAATGGCGCTGATCACCCCTGGCGGTTCTCCCGGGTGGTGCATCGTCCCCTACAGTCTCTACGGGCTCATGCACAGGTTCCGCGAGCATGCCGTGCGCATGCATCCTATGCGCAAACTTGTTTCGTTCGACGCGGGCGATCTGCGGATTGCCGACGTGGTCTCGGGAACAGTCGAATCGGCGGGCACGTTCGATCACATCATCGTAGTCGACAACAATATCGCGTGTGACGAGCATCGCGCCTGGTTCGACGGTGTTGCCCGTTCGTACCGCGCGGCTGGTGATTGCTTGGCGCCGCGCTCGGCGATCGAGGCGATATTCGAAGCTCACGAGGTGGCGCGGGCCATCTGAGACCGCGCCGCATCGCCGGCAATTTGAGGTCTGCCTGCCCCCGATGGCGGCGGACGGGACGGGGAGGACACGATGAAAGACACCCTCAAGGCAAAGCTCAAGCGGGGCGAGCCGGTCTTCGGCACCTTCGCCTTCATGGCCAGTCCCGACATCGTGGAGATCATGGGCTATGCCGGGTTCGACTATGTCATCATTGACCTCGAGCATTCGCCCAAGAACTGGAGCGACGTCGCCAACATGATCCGCGCCGCCGAGGTCCGGGGGATGGCGGCGCTGGTCCGCGTCCGTGAGAATGCGGAGAAATCGATCCTCGAGGTGCTGGAACTCGGTGCTGCCGGGATCGTGGTTCCCTTTATCCGGTCGGCCGACGACGTGCGCAAGGCCGTGAAGGCAACCAACTATGCGCCAAAGGGCGAACGGGGAACCTGTACGCTGACGCGCGCGGCGCGTTACGGAGGCCTGCGCTCCGAGTACCTCGCGCACTGCCTGCGGCAGAACGAGGACCTCGTGATCATCGGCCAGATCGAGGATCGGGCGGGGGTCGATCAGATCGACGCTATCGTGAGCTGCGATCCGGGGCTCGATGCGCTAATCGTCGGGCGCTCCGATCTTGCCTCCTCGCTCGGCGAGCCGGGTCAGGTGGAGGCTCCGGCGGTGATTGCCGCGACAGAACGGGTCGTGGAAGCCGCAAAGCGCAAGGGCGTGGCAGCAGGCATCGGGATCTATGCGCCCGCCGAGGCGGGCCGGTGGCTCGACGCCGGTTGCAGCCTCTTCTTCTATTCGGCCGATACCGCGCTTCTGCTCAACGCCGCCGCGTCTGCCACGAAGGATTTTCAGCAGGCCGTCGCCCAGCGTGGCTGACCGGTTCAGCCAGCAGGGAGCTTAGCATGAACAAACATGAATGCGACGTTCTGGTGGTCGGCTCGGGTGCCGGCGGGTTTTCCGCGGCGATCACGGCAGCGAAGGCCGGACTCGACGTCCTCATCGTGGAAAAAGCGTCGGTCTTCGGGGGCACCACGGCTACATCCGGAGGCTTCCTCTGGATCCCGGTCAATCCGCTGGCCGCACGCGAGAACTACGGCGACACGCCAGAGCGCGCGATCGATTACCTGAAGCAACTCTGCGGCGAGGATTTCGATCCGGTCATGGTCGACGCCTACCTTCGCCATGGTTTTGCGATGGTCGAATTCTTCGCGTCGAAAGTAGGAATTTCCTTCTCAGCGACCACTCGGATGACGGACTACCACCCCGAGTATCCTGGCGGTCAGAAGATGGGCCGTTCGATCCAGGCCTCGCCGGTGAGTGCTTCGATCCTCGGGAAGGAGTTCAAGCGTCTTCGTCCCCTCCCGCGCGAACTTGCGCTGTTCGGTATGGGTGTGAGCTCGGGATCCGACTTGCGCCACCTCTACAAGTTCGGGCGTTCGCTCAAATCGACGCTGCGCGTCACCACGCTGCTCGCGAAATACGGCTGGGACCGGCTGGTGTACGGCCGCGGGCGTTCGCTGGTGAACGGCAACGCTCTGGTGGCGCGCCTTGCCGCCGCATATTTCGCGGATGGTGGGAAGTTGTGGACCCTTTCGCCCGCGATGGAACTGCTGACCGAGTCCGGCCGCGTAACGGGAGCCGTCGTGCATCGGCGCGGCAGCTTGGTCGAGGTGCATGCCAGGCGCGGCGTGGTGCTCGCCAGCGGCGGATTCTCGCATGACGTTGACCGGCGCCAGAAGGTATTCCGACACCCTGCGGGCCATGAGGACCACGTGTCGATCGTCGCGCCGGGTAATGTCGGCGACGGGGCGCGCATGGCCGAGCAGGTGGGCGCATATGTCGACGAGGCCTCCTCCAATCCCGCTGCGTGGATGCCCATATCGAAGGTACCGAGGCCTGACGGGAGCTGGGGCGGAATCATCCATTCGGTCAACCAGGGCAAGCCCGGTACGATTGCGGTGCTGCGCAACGGAAAGCGCTTCACCGATGAGAGCCTGTCCTACCACGAATTCGTGGAGAGCCTGATCAACCATCCGGACGCCGGTCGCCCGGTGGGAGCGTTCTTCATTTGCGATCACGAGGCATTCAGCCGCTACGGTCTTGGTTATGCAAAGCCGTTCCTGCCGATCGGCCCGCTGGTGCGGAGCGGCTATATCTCCCGCGCAGACACGATCCGCGAACTCGCGTCGCAAGCGGGCATCGACGCCCATTCCCTGCAGGCGACGGTGGATGCCTACAACGCGCATGCGGAGCAGGGGAGGGACCCCATGTTCGGCAAGGGGCAAAACGCCTACGGGGCTTATCTGGGCGACGAGACAAATCCCTACAATGCGAACGTTGCTCCGCTGCGCCGCGCGCCCTTCTATGCACTCTGGTTCTACGCAGGTGACGTCGGCACTTTCGTCGGCATCCGAATCGATGGCGAGGGAAGGGCGACGCGCCGGGACGGCACTGCGATCGAAGGCCTCTACGCCGTCGGCAACGACTCTGCGAACGTCTTCCGTGGACATTACCCCGGTGCCGGCTCGCTGATCGGGCCTGCCATGACATTCGGATTTGCCGCTGCAAGGCACATGTCGGGTGGCCAGACGGCATCGACGGGCTCTTGAAAGGGGCAGGGACACAACCAAAGCAGTGTTGACAATCGAGATTTGTTATCGATAACATATAGTGAGCCGACCGACCTGGTAGCGATGCCACGACCACCAACTCCAGTGTGAATGAGAAGACGAAGCTTATGGTTGCGCGAACTGCATCTGCCCGAATAACCGACATCATTGTCGCCCAGCTCGATCCGGATGGCGATCTCTACAATGAGATCATGGCCATTGCCAAAGAGCACGACATCAAGACGGGTTTCGTCATCAATATCGTGGGCGGCCTGCGCTCGGCGAGGCTGAGCATGCCGGTTTCCAAAGGTGCGGTCGAAGCCCAGCCGGGCATCATCGAACTCCAGGGCCTGATGGAATGCAGCGGCGTCGGGACGCTCGGGTGGAACTGCGACACGTACGATTCGGAAGGCGCATCGGGAATCGTCTATCGCGAGGGTGAGCCGAACATCCACGTGCACCTGACCGTCACGCACGAGGGGCAGGCCTACATGGGGCACCTGCTGGAGGGCTGCCAGGTCCGTTCACTCCATGCCCAGTCGCACTTCACGATCATGATCGCCAAGACCGAGGGTGCGCAGCTCAACTTCCGCGTCTCCAAAGAGCGGACTGAAGCATATCCGCGTGGAATTCCGATCCACGATCTGGTCTCGGCTTGACGGGCGACAGGAGTTTTCGATGCGAGCAATAGTGACGCCGCTTTACACGGCGAAGGCAAAGGCCGTCGGAGGCCGTGCGGGCAATGTGCGTTCGGATGACGGCATACTTGATCTGGCGCTGACCCGTCCGAAGGCCATGGGCGGCGACGGAGCGCCGGGAACCAACCCCGAACAGCTCTTCGCGGCAGCCTATTCGGCCTGTTTCGAGAGCGCTGTCCGCTTCATCAGCGTGCAGTCGGGTGTGAAGCTGGAGACATGTTCGGTCAGCGCCGAGGTGACGATCGGGAAGGCGGAGGACAAGGGCTTTGCGCTCGGCGTCGATCTGGCGGTCGATATGCCGGGGATCGATCGTGCCAAGGCTCTGGAGATCGTCGAGGCGGCTCATCAGACCTGCCCCTTCTCGCATGCGACGCGGGGCAATATCGAGGTGCGGCTCAGCTTGGCATAGGCGCGTCGCCAACTCGCGAAACTGGCCTGCACGCCCGGAGGAAGCAATGATCAAGATGAACTTCTGCATGCGCAAGCGCCCCGACCGGTCGCTGGACCAGTTCAGCAACTACTGGCGCGAGAAGCACGGCCCGTTCGCAATGAGCGGGAGAACGTCCCGGCTTGGCATGCGCCGATACGTCCAGACCCATCTGGTCATGACGCCGCTTGCCAGCGCGCTGGCGGACCTCGTTGGTCCGTCCTCCGCGCCATACGAGGGCATATGCCAGCTCTGGTTCGATAGCGAAGACGCGGTCCTCGAGACGCGCTCCACCGCGGATGGCGCGGCCGCGACGCAGGACCTCATCGAGGACGAACGGAATTTCCTCGACCTGCCCAATTGCGCGGCCAGGTTCTACCGCGAAGAGGATTGCATCCACGGTGCCGCCGGTTCGGGTTCCCATAAACTGGTGCTCGCTACGTCTTTCGAAGATGCGGGTGACGCCACGCGTGTCGGCCGGGACGTTGCCGCTTTGCTGACGTCGGAAGCGGCTGCGTCGGATGTGACGAAGGCGGTTCACAACTTCGGTCTGGATACCCCGGCCAACGACATGTTGCGGAAGCCGCGCTGCACCAGCGAACATGGCTTCGACTACATCCTCGAACTCTGGTTTGCGGACTATGCGTCGCTGACCGCCGCCGTCCTGTCGACGGACGGGATGTTGCCGAGGATCGTGTCAGCACTTCGCAACGGCGATGCCGACGGCCAGGTGAGCGCGTGGATCGCGGCAGAGCGGGTGATGATCAACGGGGAAGAGATTCTCGCTGCCGCAGCTTAAGACCGCTCCTAGACATCCGGCCTTATGCAACTCGTGCGGGGACAATGGGCCGCGGAAGGCTGGTCGACGGCGCGCCGATGGCTTAGGAGATAGCGCGGTTCGGGTTCACCATCTCGCTGCCCTCGTCAAGGAGACTCTCCATGGCCGCCAGAAAAATCGCCAAGAAACGCAGCGCGGTCGGGCCGGTCGGTAATGAAGGGCCGAAAGGTTCCGTGCGAATGCAGGAGATCGCCGAGCGTTCCGGCGTGACCGCCATGACGGTCTCGCGCGCGTTGCGCACACCCAACAAGGTGTCGCCGGAAACACTCGACCGCATTCGCAAGGCCATCGACGAACTGGGGTTCGTTCCCAATTTCGTGGCTGGAAGCCTATCATCGCGCCAAAGCCGGATGGTCGCCGTCTCGGTCCCGAGCTTGGCCAATTCCGTCTTCTCGGATTTCATCGAGGAGATGTCCACCACCCTCATGGACAAGGGCTACACGACGATCGTGGGATGCTCGTCCTATGACCACAAATACGAAGAGGAGATCCTCTCGGAGTTCCTCGGGTGGCGACCGGCCGGCGTCATCCTGACCGGAACCAGCCATACCGAACGCACAAAGGAAATGTGCAGGCGCTCCGGTGTTCCGATCATCGAGACATGGTGCAAGACGAACAAGCCGCTCGACATCGTAATCGGCTTCTCGAACCAGCGCGCGGCATACGAGATGACGCGCTCGCTCATCGACTGGGGATACCGCAAGATCGGTTTCGGCTACGTCGCCTCGGAAAACAACGATCGCTCGATGGAACGTCGGCGAGGCTGGAAGAAGGCGCTGACGGAGGCCGGCTACGAATGCCAGGACAGCCGCACCAGGGGCGGGTCGTTCGCTATCCGGGAAGGGGCGATGATCCTCGACAAGCTGCTGAAGGAGCACCCCGATACCGACGCGATCGTCTTCGGATCGGACACGCTGGCGGTGGGTGCGCTCATGGAAGCACAGCGCAGAGGGCTCCGGGTCCCGGAGGACATTGCGATCACCGGCTTCGGCGACGTGGAGATGGCGAGCGAGACCGTGCCGGCACTGACCACCGTGCGAACCCCGCGCCGGGAACTCGGAAGGGTGTGCGCCGAAGTGTTGTTGCGAAAGATCGCCGGTACGTATGACGGCCCGCGCGTCATCGACCGGGGCTTCGAAATCGTGCGACGCCAGAGCGCATAGGATCACAACGGGCGGACATGCTGTCGCGCATGCGGACGAAGAAGCTGCTTTCGAATCATGATGCGAGATGTTATCGATAACATACATACGAGGAGGGGCTGACGCCGCGCCGGGAAACAACGCGACTTCTGTTTCCGCCCTCGTCGTCGATCCGGTCCGGTCGCTGTCGACAATGCATGGAGTAGTAAATGCTTGAATCTGGCTTCCTCAACATTTCGGACCTCATTTCAGCCCACGCTGCGAACTTCGGGGTCAAGCCGGCAATCATCTCCGATGACGTGGTCGTGTCATGGCAAGAATTCGACCGGCGAACGAACCGCATCGCCAACGCTTTGAGAGCAAGCGGATTGCGGGCGGGCGAGCGCGTGGCTGCGCTGGCGCCAAACGGACCGCGGCTCATCGAGCTCATCTTCGCGACGCACAAGGCGGGTGGATGCTTCGTCCCGGTGAGCGCATTCCTGTCCGGCGACCAGATGGTGTTGCTGCTGAAGGACGCGGGGGCGGCCTTCTTTTTCGCGGGGCAGGAGTACCTCGATCGCCTGCGCGACTTGCCGAAGATCCTGGAAAGCGTCCGCAAGGGTGGCTGGATCGGGTTGGATTTCGAGGCGACCGACTGGCGTTCGCTCGATGATTTCCTCGCGGCTGGCACGGACCACGTGCCGACGCGGTGGCATGAACTGGAGGACATGGGCTGCCTCTGGTACAGCTCCGGGACGACCGGCGTCCCGAAGGGGATCATCCGTTCGCACCAGTCCCTGCAGGCTCTGGGCATCCTCTGCGGCCTCGACATGAACATCGACAGCCGCGCAGTGACGCTCCTCGGCACACCGCTGTCGGCATCCGGAACCTGGATCAACCTGCTCTCGACGATCGTTGCCGGCGGCACCGTGGTCGCTCCGGCCCGGTGCACCGCGCCGGACATCATCGCGCTGATCCAGCGCCATCGCGTTTCGCACGCGATGCTGGTGCCGACGCAGTTGAACACGCTGCTGGAGGAGCCCTCGCTCGACGGCGCAGACCTGAGCAGCATCCGCGGCCTGCTCACGCTGGGATCGAAGCTCCAAGGCTACACGAAATCGCAGACGCTTGCTCGCATAACGTCGAACCTGTTCGAACTGTACGGCCTGACCGAAGGGTTCGGCACACTCTCGAAGCCGAGCGAGCACTCGGGGAAGCCCGGTTCCGTGGGGCGGCCGATCCTAGGATGCGAGATCCGCCTCATCGACGAAGATGGCCGCGAGCTTCCGGTCGGCGAGGTGGGCGAGATCATCGGCCTCGGCCCCTTTACGATGGGCGGCTACTTCAACCGTCCGGAAGAGACGCAGAGCCTCGTCTGGAAGGATGCTTCCGGCAGAACCTTCCTGAAGTCAGGAGACATCGGGCGCCGGGATGAAGACGGCTTCATCTACATCATGGACCGGCGAAAGGACATGATTATCACCGGCGGCCTTAACATCTATCCCGCGGACATCGAGGCGGTGCTCGGCGAGCATTCCGACGTCGTCGAACTCGTTGTCGTCGGCGCTCCCCACCGGAAGTGGGGCGAAACGCCGGTCGGTCTCGTGAAGCTTCGCAGCGGCACGACCGTGACGGAGCAGGAACTGCTCGAATGGGCCAACGTGCGGCTGGGCAAGCATCAGCGCCTCAGCGGCATCGTGTTTTGGGACGATTTCCCACGCAACGCCTTAGGAAAGCTGGTGAAGCGGCAGATCCGCGACGAATTCCTCAAGGCCTTCGAAACCGAGGAAGCGCTCGTCCAATAGGGTTTCCGCAACCTTCGCCGGTTCGGCGAACTCTCGGCGGACGCTTTCCGCTGACCATTTTTACAAGAGGCCAGACAGTGACTCCTGCACGATTGACCATCGAGGACGGCATTGGCGTGATCACGCTCAACCTCCCGCCGATCAACGCGGTCAGCCAGCCGATGCGCGCCGCGCTCGCAACTGCGGTCGAGGAAGCCGGGAAGGCGGGCGTCGACGCCCTGGTCATCATTGGTGAGAACGGGGTGTTCTCGGCCGGCGCCGACGTCAACGAAGTGGAGCGCGGGCTTGGCACGGCAAACTTCTACGAGGCGGTCGGCAAGCCTGACGCCAACGACGTGTTCAACTTGATCGAGGATTTTGCCCGTCCGGTCGTGGCGGCGGTCGAAGGGGTGGCGCTTGGCGGCGGCATGGAACTGGCGCTCGCCTGCCACTATCGGGTTGCACTCGAAGGGGCGAAGTTCGGGCTCACCGAGGCCAAGCTTGGCATCATGCCAGGAGCCGGCGGGACCCAGCGGCTTCCGCGCCTCATCGGCGTGGCAAAGTCGCTGGAACTGATGATGGAGGGCGCGGTCGTCGACGCGACGAAAGCGCAATTGATCGGGATAGTAGACAAGGTCGTCGCAGCCGACCTTCGGGACGCTGCGAAGGCGTTCGCACGCGCCCAGGCCGGCTTGCCCGTGCGTGCGGTAAGCCGCCGCGAGGAACTCATCGCCGACGTTCAGGAGTCGGTGTTCGAGAAAGCCTACGCTACAGCCGCGCGCAAGCCCTACCTGATCGGCCCCCGCCGCATCGTCGATGCGGTGAAGCTGGCGACCACCCTGTCCTTTGGCGATGCGCTGGAGCGCGAATGGGATTTTTTCCGTGAATGCGCGGGTTCGCAAGCAGCGTCGGGCCTCATCCACCATTTCCTGGCCGAGCGCCGCGTCTGGAAGATACCGGGGCTCGTAAAGGACACGCCGAAGCGTTCGGTCGAGCGCGTCGCCGTGATCGGCTCGGGCACCATGGGGACGGGAATCGCGATGAGCCTGCTCGATGCCGATATCCCGGTTCGACTGCTGGATGCTTCCAAGGCCTCGCTCGACAAGGGCGTCGCCCGCATCAAAGCGTTCTACGCAGGCTCCGTGTCGAAGGGCCGGCTGACACAGGCCCAGGCGGACCGCCGCTCATCGCTGCTGAGGCCGGTGTCGGGCTATGCGGACATCGCCGATGTCGACCTCGTCATCGAGGCCGTATTCGAGCGTATGGACGTCAAGCAGTCCGTATTCCGGGAACTCGACCGCCACGTACGGCCGGGCGCCATACTCGCAACCAACACCTCGACGCTCGACGTCGACGAGATCGCAGCGGTGACCGGCCGGCCACAGGACGTCATCGGCCTGCATTTCTTCAGCCCGGCAAACATCATGCGGCTGGTCGAAATTGTCCGTGCCTCCAAGACGGCCGACGACGTCCTCGCCACCAGCCAGGCGCTTTGCCGACGCATGCGCAAGATCGGCGTCGTGGTCGGCATATGCGACGGCTTCGTCGGCAACCGGATGGTCGATCCCTATCTGCGCGAGGCGCAGGAATTGCTGCTCGAAGGCGCAACGCCGGTTCAGGTGGACGCCGCGCTCACCGGTTTCGGCCTCGCCATGGGTGTTCTGGCGATGCTCGACATGGCAGGCCTCGACGTCCGCTGGGACGTGGAGAAGCGCCGCATCGAGGAAGGCACGTGGCCCGACGATGCGCCGATGCTCATCAAGTCCCTCTCCGAAGCCGGCAGTTATGGCCAGAAGAACGGCGCCGGATTCTACCGCTACCAGCTGGGCGACCGCGTTCCGCTGCCAAACCCGGCGCTGGCGCCGCTCGTCGCCGCCGAGGCAATTCGCGCGTCGGTCGGGCCACGTGAGAACGACGCCGACGAGATCGTTCGCCGCTGCCTCTATGGCCTGATCAACGAAGGGGCAAAGATCATCGAGGAGGGTGTGGCGCTGCGGGCCAGCGACATCGACGTGATCTACACCGCCGGCTACGGGTTCCCCGCATGGCGGGGTGGGCCGATGAAATATGCGGACACGTTAGGCCTGCCCGCGCTCCTAGCCACGATCGAGGACTATTACCGCCGTTACGGCGACCGCTGGCGCCCCGCGGAACTCCTGGTGCGGCTGGCGCGCGACGGCAGCAGTTTCGCCGCGCATGACCGCATGGTCGGCGCCTGACCCGACAAAAGCGAGAGAAGAGATGAATTTCCGCTACTCCGACGAGGACGAAGCCTTCCGAGAGGAGGTGGCCTCCTTCGTTCGCACCACCATCGATCCTGAGGTCGCGCGCAAGGTGAGAGACAACCTGCCTCTCACGAAGGACGAGCATGTCGGGTGGGAGCGAGCGATCGGCGCCCGCGGCTGGACGGCGCCGCATTGGCCCGTAGAGCACGGCGGCACGGGCTGGAACGCGCTGCGCCGCTTCATCTGCGAAGAGGCGCTTGCGTCCGAATGTGCACCGCGTGTGAACCCGTGCGGGGTGTCGCTCATCGCGCCGGTCATCATTCATTTCGGCAATGCGGAGCAGAAGACCTACTACCTGCCGCGCATCCTGATGAGCGAGGATTGGTGGTGCCAGGGCTTTTCCGAACCCAACGCGGGCTCCGACCTCGCGGCGCTGCGCACCCGTGCCGAGCGGCATGGGAACCACTACCTGCTCAACGGGCAGAAGGTCTGGACGACGCAGGCCCAACACGCCAACCTCATGTTCTGCCTGGCGCGGACCGACAATTCCGGCCGCAAGCAGGAAGGCATCACGGTCCTCATCGTGGATATGCAGGCGCCCGGAGTATCGGTGCGCCCCATTATCACGATGGAAGGCTCGCACGAGGTCAATGAGGTCTTCTTCGAGAACGTCATGGTGCCGGTCGAGAACGTCGTCGGCGAGGAGGGCAAGGGCTGGAGCTATGCCAAGTTCATGCTCGAATACGAGCGCTTCGGCACGCCCGAGACTGGCCGCTCCAAGCAGCAGCTCAAGCGCCTGAAGGAGGTTGCCGCAACCGCCGGGACGGGCGGCTCGTCGCTGCTTGACGATCCCGATTTCGCAGCGCGCGTCGCCTGGGTCGAGATCGAACTGATGGCGCTTGAGACGACCATGCTGCGCTTCCTGTCCGAAGATGGGGGCAAACGCAGCGCGGCGACCGACGCGGCCATACCCATGCTGAAAGTCCGCGGAACCGACATCCAGCAGGAACTGAGCGAGCTCTTCGTGATCGCGGCCGGCGCGCGGGGCATGGCGTGGCATCACGGCCTCGACGGGACGCTCGACGGCAACGCCGACACCCGCTGGATGACGAGTTCGGCGTCGCACTACTTCAACTGGCGCAAGGCTTCGATCTATGGCGGGTCGAGCGAGATCCAGCGCCAGATCACGGCGAAGAACATGGCGGGGCTCTGATGGTGGACACCACGCTGACCGAAGAACAGCGCCTGCTGCGCGAGACACTTGAGCGCTACTTCGCGCGCGAGCATTCGATGGGTGCGCGCATTGCCTCCGGAGGTGCGACGGGCACGGAAGCGCATTGGGCGGGTTTCGTGGAGATGGGGCTGCCGGCGGTGCCGGTGACTGTTGAAGATGGCGGCATTGGCGGCGGCGGAACGGAAATCACCATCATCGCCGAGCAGTTCGGCCGCAACCTCGTGGCCGCTCCCTATCTCGAGATTGCCATCATGGCTACCTCGCTGATCGAGGCCTGCGAGGATGCCGCTCTGCGACAATCGCTGGCCGAGGAGATCGTGTCCGGCCGCGTGATCTCGGTGGCGCATTTCGAGCCGGATTCGCACTTCGACGCCACCCATGTGAATACTACGGCGCGCTGCGACGGCAACGGCTTCGTGCTGAACGGCGCCAAAGTTTCGGTGGGTTGGGGCGACCGGGCCGAACGCCTACTGGTCTCCGCCTGGCTGGACGAAGGGCTGGCAATCTTCGCGGTTGACGCCACGGCTGCGGGCCTGGAGGTCAACGGGTTTCCGACCAATGACGGACAGCGTGGTGCCGACCTTCGCCTGACGGAGATGAGACTTGATGCCGGCGCGCTCGTGGTCGCGCCCGCGCATGGCCGTGATGCGATGGATAGAGCGATCAGCCGCGCGCGCATCTTCCTCGCCTGCGAGGCGGCGGCGATCATGCGGCGAATGTGCGATCTCACGCGCGAATACGTCGCGACACGCCAGCAGTTCGGCGCAGCGATCGGCAGCTTCCAGGTGATCCAACATCGGCTGGTCGACATGTACAGCCAAGCTGAACAAGCCCTCTCGATCGCGCTTCTCGCCGCCGACAGCTGGGATGCGCCTGCGGCTGAACGCGACCGCGTCACGTCGGCCGCACGCGCCCTCAACGCACGCGCAGGGCGCTTCGTCGGCCAGAACGCCGTCCAGCTGCATGGCGGCATCGGGATGGCCTGGGAGACGCCGCTCAGCCACTACTTCAAGCGCCTGACGATGAACGGCATGCAGATGGGCGACGAGAGCTATCACCTGCGCCGGTTCGCATCGAAGAGCCGCGGGGAGCAGCGCGCCCATTGAGAGGAGAACGCCTTCGAACGGCGACAGAATTCAGCAGACAGGAAATGCTATGAGCATACGCGGCAAGGCCTACATCGCCGGCATCTACGAACATCCGACGCGTAAGGCGCCTGACAAGTCGCTCACCCAGTTGCACGCCGAGGTGGCGGCGGGAGCAGTGGCAGACGCCGGCCTGACGATGGCCGACGTGGATGGCTTCTTCTGCGACAACGATGCACCCGGACTCGGGCCGATATCGATGGTCGAGTACATGGGCCTAAACGTCGGTCACGTCGACACGACTGAGACGGGCGGGTCGGCGCCTATCGTCCACATCTCGCATGCGGCGCAGGCGATCGCCGCCGGCAAATGCAGTGTGGCCCTGATCACCCTTGCGGGTCGTCCGCGCAGCGCGGGCGTCAGCGCCAATCCGGCACCGAACTGGGACGTGCCGGAACTCCCCTTCGAGTTTCCCTACCGGTCATCCGTGCTCAACCAGTACGCGATGGTGGCAATGCGCCACATGCACGAGTACGGAACCACCAGCGAACAGCTGGCTTGGGTCAAGGTAGCGGCCTCGCACCATGCGCAGCACAATCCGCATGCGATGCTGCGCGACCTCGTGAGCGTCGAGGATGTGCTGCATTCGCCGATGATTGCCGATCCGCTGCATCGCCTCGACTGTTGCGTGGTGAGCGACGGCGGCGGCGCCATCGTCGTTGTCTGCCCGGAGATCGCCAAAACGCTGTCTCGGCCACTGGTGAAGGTCCGAGGCGCGGGAGAGGCAATCCGCGACCTGCGCGGTGGTAAGGCCAACATCCTTGAAAGCGGCGGCGCCAGGTCCGGTGCGATCGCGTTCGACGAGGCGGGCGTGAAGCCGGCCGATATCAAATACGCATCGCTCTATGACAGCTTCACTATCACCGTCGTCGTGCAGCTCGAGGATCTTGGATTCTGCGAGAAGGGGAAGGGCGGTCGGTTCGTGGCTGACGGCGGGCTCATCTCGGGCGTCGGTCGCCTGCCGGTGAACACGGACGGTGGTGGTCTATGCAACAACCATCCCGGCAACCGCGGTGGCATGACCAAGGTGCTGGAAGCGGTGCGTCAGTTGCGCGGCGAAGCCCATCCAGCCGTTCAGGTGCCGGGCTGCGACCTTGCTGTCGCGCATGGGACCGGCGGATGGCTCGCCAGCCGCCACGGCAGCGCGACAGTCATCCTGGAAAGGGAATAAGATGCAGGAAGCGGTCAAGATGCCGGCCCCCCGGGTCAACGTCGAGAACAAGGAATACTGGGATGCCGCCGGCCGTGGCGTGCTGCTCGTGAAGCGCTGCACTTCCTGCGGCGAGGCGCATCACTATCCGCGCGCCATATGCCCGTTCTGCTATAGCGCGGAGACGGAATGGCAGGAAGCGGCGGGCACCGGTGTGGTCCACGCCTATACGGTGATGCGACGCGAGCAACCGAGCACTGTGACGGCCTACGTCGCTCTCGAGGAGGGGCCGCTGATGCTGACGAACATAGTCGACTACGATGCCGACGCCCTGCGAATCGGCATGCCGGTCAAGGTGCGTTTCGCCGACGCCGAGGATGGCATCCGGGTTCCAGTATTCAGTCCAAGCTGAAAAATATCTCAATGGGAATGGTTGCCAGATCGTTATGTTAGCGATAACATAGGCCAAATACTTCTGCTATGTCGGGTGCATGGCGGAGGAGTACAGGGAGGAAGATTTGACGGCTTCAGATCGGCGCATCAAGCGCGGCTTCGTCACTATCGGCGACAGGCAGGTTCACTTCAGGTATGCGGGCAAGGGCCCCGCTGTCGTGCTGTTCGGGCAGTCGCCGACCTCGTCGCAGACACTCGACCGCCAGACGCTCGCGTTCTCGGAACATTTCACGGCGATCGCTATCGATTCCTGCGGCCTCGGCCGTTCGACGACGCTGCAGACGCCGACGACCGAGATCGCCGACCAGGCGATCGCGCTCGCGCAGACGCTCGATGCGCTTGGGATCTCGAAGGTGGCGGCCTACGGGTCGCATACCGGCGCCAGCATCTGTGCGGAGTTTGCCATGCGCTATCCCGAACGGACGGCGATCGCACTGCTCGACGGCTATCCGGTGTACAGCGAAGACGAGCGCACTCGCCGTCTCAACACCTATTTCCCGCATATGGAAAAGACGTGGGACGGGCTGCACCTGATGTGGCTGTGGTACCGCTACCGCGAACAGAACCTGTTCTGGCCATGGAACATCAGCGGCCGTGTCACCAGGGCGAACTGCAGCGTGCCCGCGCCCGAGCATATCCACCGCGGCGTCGTCGACATTCTCGATGTCTGGTTGGGTTATGTGGAGCCCTACGCAGCCGCGTTCCGGTATCGCGCGCAGGAGCCCATTCCGCACCTGAAGGTGCCGACCGCCTTCCTGGCCTATCCCGACGACTCCCTGCTCACGGCGCTCGACCTGCTGCCGAAGCCGCTGCCGGAGTGCTGCTGGATCGAGCCGATGCCGCTGGACCGTGATGCCGGGGCGCAGAAGGAGATCGGGATCATGAAGGGCGTGCCGGCTTGGCCCGACGCCCCCCCCATCAAGGCGACCTCGCGACGCATCGTCGGCGTCACGGATGACTATGTCGATCTCGACGAGGGACAGCTCTTCCTCCGCCGTTGGGGGAAGCATGGCGGCGATCGCTTGCCGCTGGTGATGCTGCCGCCTGCTCCGGGCTCCGCGACCCAGCTCGACACGTTGCCGGAACTGCTTGCGTCGGATCGCGAAGTGATCGCGCTCGACCTGCCGGGCTGCGGCGACTCCGATGCCTTCGCAGGGGCGGTCCACGATGTCGCTCGAAGCGCGCACCTTGTCGCGGAGGCCTTGACGAAGCTCGGCATGTCGAAGGCCGATGTGTACGGTCGCCATGGTGGCGCGTCGGTCGCGGTGGAACTCGCGACCCAGAAGCCGGACATGGTCGGCGCGCTGGTCCTCGATGGCCCACCGGCATTAACCGCCGACGAGCGCAGAGAGATCGCGCCGCGCTATGCGGAACCGATCGAGCTTGAGTGGGACGGCTCACACCTCATCCGCCTTTGGCATTCAACCCGCGACCAGGAACTCTTCTGGCCCTGGTACGAGCGCAAGATCGATCACATCCGGAAAAACGATCCCGACGTCAGGGCGGATCGTCTGACGACCGAGGTGTTGGCGTATCTGAAGAACTACCAGACCTACGCGGGCATGTGGGAGGCGGTGCTCTCCTACCCGGTGCGCGAGCGGCTGGCTGACCTAGGCAGGCCCTATGCGATTTGTGGCAGCGTCAACGATAAGTTCGCAAACCATGCGCAGGCGATAGCCGGCGAGCGGTTCGTGGCGGTGCCGGATTCAAGGCTCGCCGCAGCGCAGGTCATACGCAACTGCATCGACCGTAACCGGTGATGCAGAGTTGGGGGATAGCAGCGCGGCGATCAAGGAAGTTGTGTGGAGGAGCAGGGATATGAAACTGAACACTTTTTTATCGACCGTGAGCGTCGCCGGCCTTCTAGCGGTTGCCGCGGCGGGTGCAGCGAATGCGGAGGCGTCCGACAACGTCATCAAGATCGGCGTCCTGACCGATCTGAGCGGTCCCTATAGTGCTGCGACGGGGCCGGGTGCAGTGGCCGCGGCCGAGCTCGCGATCGAAGACTTCGGCGGGAAGGTCAACGGCGTTCCAATCGAGCTCATTTCGGCTGACCATCAGAACAAGCCGGACGTCGGCCTGACGATCGCGCGCGAGTGGCTGGACGTTCAGAAGGTCGACACGCTCGTCGACATCACAAACTCGGCGATCGCGCTGGCGCTCCAGGATCTGGTCCGCGAGAAGGGCCGCCTGATGATGTTCGTGGGGGCATCCTCGTCGGTCCTCACCGGCGAGAAATGCTCGCCTAACAGCGTACAGTGGATGTCCGACACCTATTCGTCGTCCACCACCACTGCCAACGCGCTGCTCGATCAGGGCAAGAAGACGTGGTTCTTCGTACAGGCCGACTACACCTTCGGCGATGCCCTGGTCGGCGACGCCACCAAGGTCATCGAAGCACGCGGCGGCAAGGTCCTCGGCTCAGTGCGTCACCCGTTCAACTCGAGCGATTTCTCGTCCTATCTCCTGCAGGCGCAGTCCTCCGGGGCCGAGGTCGTCGCCTTCGCGAACAGTGGCGCGGACTTCACCCAGTCGGCGAAGCAGGCCAAGGAATTCGGCCTCGCAGACAGTGGCCAGACGCTGGTCGGCCTTGCCGCGACGATGGCGGACGTCGCAGCTCTTGGCCTCGACGCGGGCCAGGGCTTTCAGGTCACCGAGGCCTTCTACTGGAACTACAGCGATGAAACGCGACGCCTCGCCGAACGCTTCGAAAAGAAGACCGGCAAGAAGCCTGCGCAGGGTCAGGCCGGCACCTACTCAGCCGTCCTCAGCTACCTGAAGGCGATCGAGAAGGCCGGCACCGACAATGCCGACGAGGTACTGGAGACGCTCCACTCGCTGGACATCAAGGACGACTTCACGCCAGCCGGCAAGCTGCGCGAGGACGGCCGCATGGTCCACGACATGTATTTCCTGCGGGTGAAGGAACCGGCCCAGTCGACGTCGAAGTACGACATTTACGATATCACGGCCGTGGTAGACGGCGAGCGCGCCGCGCGCCCTCTGGCCGATGGCAACTGCCCCTATATCGTGAAGAAATAAGACGTCTGCCTGCCTTGCGGTCGACTTGGGCCGACCGCGGGCGTGTAGCGGTGTGCTGCCTTGTCGCTTGGCGAAACTCTGGTCGTAGGAGTCGGGGTTGGAAGAGATTGTACTGTCCACATCGGGCTTGCGGAAAGAATTCATGGGCTTTGTTGCCGTCGATGGCGTCGATCTCGCCATCCGCAGAGGCGCCGTGCATGCGTTGATCGGTCCGAACGGCGCCGGCAAGACGACCTGCTTCAACCTGCTCACGAAGTTCCTCGCGCCCAGCGGCGGATCTATTCAATACAAAGGGCAGGACATCACGGGATCGAGCCCAGCCACGGTCGCAGAACTCGGGCTGGTGCGGTCGTTCCAGATATCGGCGGTATTTCCGCGACTGACGGTGCTGGAGAATGTCCGGATCTCCCTGCAGCGCCGCCGCGGCGGCTCCTTCGATTTCTGGCGCAGCGAGAAGGTGCTGAAGTCCTACGAGGACGAGGCCCGGTCGCTGATTTCCCTGGTCGGGCTCTCCGGATTCGAGGGCGAGCCTGCGGCGACACTGTCCTACGGCCGCAAGCGCGCGCTCGAGATCGCCACAACGCTGGCGCTCGATCCGGAGGTGCTGTTGCTGGACGAACCCACGGCCGGAATGGCGGTGGAGGATATAGACCGCATCGTCGTCCTGCTGGAGCAGGTTGCGGAAAAGCGGACGCTGCTCATGGTGGAACACAATCTCTCCGTGGTGTCGCGGCTGTGCAGCCGCGTGTCGGTGCTATGCCGAGGCCAAGTGATCGCTGAGGGGGACTACCAGACTGTGGCGAGCGATGCGCGCGTGAAGGAAGCTTATCTGGGATCCGGCCATGCGTGAGAGCAGCACAGAACTGCAAGTGCACGACCTCCAGGGCTGGTATGGCGAATCCCATGTGCTTCACGGCATCTCGCTGACGTTGAACCAGGGCGAGGTCGTCGCGCTTCTTGGGCGCAACGGCGCAGGAAAGACGACCACGCTCAAGGCGATCATGGGTGTTCTGGAGAAACGGTCCGGTTCAGTCCTCGTCGAGGGGCGCGAAACGATCGGACTTCCGACGCGCCAGATTGCCCGGCTCGGCGTGGCTTTTTGCCCGGAGGAGCGGGGAATCTATTCGAGCCTAAACGTTGCAGAGAACCTGCGGCTGCCGCCGGTCATCAAGCCCGGCGCTCTTTCGGAGGAAGCAATCTTCGACCTGTTTCCCAATCTTCGCACGCGGCTGCGCAGCCAGGGGACCAAGCTTTCGGGCGGCGAGCAGCAAATGCTCGCTATCGCGCGAATCCTGCGTACCGGTTCGCGGACGTTGCTCCTTGATGAACCGACCGAAGGTCTGGCGCCGATCATCATCGACCAGATCGCGGTCACGGTCCGTAAGCTGAAGCAGATGCAGTTCAACGTGGTGCTCGTCGAGCAGAACCTCCGCTTCGCCAGCGAGATCGCCGACCGACACTACGTCGTCGAACAGGGACGCGTCGTCGACCAGATCAGCGGCAGTGAATTCGTTTCCAGCCGATCCAAGCTCAACAAGTACCTCGGCGTCTGATGCGCTCCGGCCCGATAGGCGAATAGAGGTGGAGAACTCGACTCATGTTTGAAGCGCTTGGCTTCTCCGCGCCGGCCTTCTTCGGGCAGCTGCTGCTCGGAATCATCAACGGCGCGTTCTATGCGCTTCTGAGCCTCGGCCTGTCGATCATCTTCGGTTTGCTGAACATCGTGAACTTCACTCATGGCGCGCTCTACATGATTGGTGCCATGGTGGCATGGATGCTGGCGACCTATTTCGGCATCGGCTACTGGCCCGCGCTGCTCATCGCGCCGATCTTCGTCTGCCTTTTCGGGATCTTCCTCGAGCGCGTCTTCATCAGGCACCTCTACCAGCTCGATCACCTCTACGGCCTGCTACTTACCTTCGGCCTGGCGATGATCATCGAGGGCGCGTTCCGCAACGTTTACGGCGTCTCCGGGCTGTCCTACTCGATGCCGGAGATGTTCCAGGGCAGCGTGAACCTCGGCTTCATGTTCCTGCCCCTTTACCGTGGGTGGGTCGTTGCCGTCTCGATCGTAGTGTGCCTGGCCACCTGGTTCGTAATCGAGCGAACCAGCCTGGGCTCCAACCTGAGGGCGGCCACCGAGAATCCCAAACTCACGGAAGCCTTCGGGATCAACGTCCCACGCCTACTCACGCTCACCTACGGCTTCGGGGTGGGGTTGGCAGGGTTTGCAGGGGTCCTGGCCGCGCCGATATATTCGGTCAGCCCGACAATGGGCGCCAATCTCCTCATCGTCGTCTTCGCCGTCGTCGTCATCGGCGGCATGGGCTCGATCCTGGGCTCGATTGTCACCGGTTTCGCTCTCGGAATCATCGAGGGCCTAACCAAATTCTTCTATCCCGAGGCTGCCAACATAGCCGTGTTCTTGATCATGGCCATCATGCTGTTGATCAAGCCGGCGGGTCTGTTCGGGAGAACCAGTTGATATGGCTAGCACTGTTGCACAACCGCGGGCCGAAGCCGCCAACCGCCTCGGCATGTCGCGCCAGCACATGATTTACTTCGGCATCCTGATTGCCGTTCTCGTCGTCTCGCCGTTCTTCTTCTATCCGCTCTTCGTCATGAAGACGCTCTGCTTTGCGCTTCTGGCCTGCTCGCTCAACCTACTGCTGGGCTATGGCGGGCTGCTGTCCTTCGGCCATGCGGCCTATTTCGGCGCCGCAAGCTACATCACGGCCTGGAGCGCACGCGACCTCGGGTTGACGCCTGAACTCGCGATACTGTGCGGCATCGGCGCAAGCGTACTTCTGGCGGTGGTGTTCGGTTCGCTGGCGATCCGGCGCCAAGGCATTTATTTCGCCATGATCACGCTGGCCTTCGCGCAGCTCGTGTACTTCGCCTCTCTGCGAGCTCCTTTCACCGGAGGCGAGGACGGCATTCAGGGGGTTCCGCGCGGCGAACTCTTCTCGCTGATCCCGCTGGCGAGCGAACGAACGATGTATTGGTTCGTCGCGATCGTGTTCATGCTGGCGTTGTTCCTCATGTACCGCATCGTGCACTCGCCCTTTGGGCAGGTGATGAAGTCGATCCGCGAGAACGAGCCGCGCGCGATCTCGCTCGGCTATCACGTGAATCGCTACAAGCTTCGGCTCTTCATATTGTCGGCTGCCTTTGCCGGGCTCGCGGGGGGCATCAAGTCGCTTGTGTTCAGCGTCGCCACTCTGAACGACGTCTACTGGGAAATGTCGGGGGAGGCGGTGCTGATGACGCTGCTCGGCGGCGCGGGGACCTTCTTCGGGCCGATCCTCGGGGCGGCGGTGATCGTGACGCTGCAGAACCAGCTTGCACCCTATGGTGCATGGATCACGATCATCCAGGGCACGCTGTTCGTCTTGTGCGTCATGCTGCTTCGCGGCGGGCTCGTCGAATTGTTCGGCAGGATCGCAGGGCTTGTTCGCCGGTCGAACTGACGCCGCATCGGGTCACGGAAATGGATCGGGCGGCCCTGCCATGCAGGGCCGCCCGATTTCAATTCCACTGCGGGTGGAAGGCTCAGGGTGGGCTGCTCCCGCCCGCGTCGATCACGTCGAGTCCCCGTTGCGCGAAACGCGCCGCCAGCGGCGCCAGGCGAGTGGCCTCCGCATCGGCTGCATTGCCGGCTCGGCTGCGGTCGGCGATGCCGACGAAGATCACCGCGAAACGGAAAAGGGCGAACGCCACGTGAAAGGGGCGCAGCGGCGGCGTGGGAGCAGCGAAACGGTAGTACTGCTGGACGAAATCCGCCTCGGGGGGAATGCCAGCCTGTGCGAGATCCAAGCCGAGGATGCCACCGAATTCGTCCGGCGACGTCACCCACGGTATGCAGCAGAAGCCCAAGTCGGCGAGCGGATGCCCGAGAGTGGCGAGCTCCCAGTCGAGCACACCCACGACCTCGGGCCGCTCCGGATGATACATCAGGTTGCCGATCCGGAAGTCGCCATGCGCGATCGTGGTGCGCGCGTCATCAGCCGGGATGTTGTCGCCGAGCCAGCGGGCGAGACGTTCCAGCGGGGGAACCCTTTCGCTTGGCGATTCCGCGTATTGGCGGCACCAGCGAGCGAACTGCCGGCTGAAATAATTGCCGGACTTGCCGAAATCGGCGAGGCCGATCTCCGCCGGCTCGATCGCGTGAAGCCGGGCCAGCGTCTCAGCCATCGCAAGGTAGATGCCCCGGCGTTGCGGGGTGCTGACGTCGCCCAGCGCGGCATTGGCGAAGACGCGTCCTTCAAGGCGCTCCATGAGATAGAAGGGCGTGCCGAGCACATGCGTGCGTTCCTCGAGGCGAAACGGCTGCGGCACGGGAAACCCTGCGCCGGAGAGTGCGGTCAGCACCTTGAACTCGCGTTCGATCGCGTGCGCACCCGGCAGGATCGGTCCTGAAGGCTTCTTGCGCAGCACCATGCGCCTCCCACCATGGTCGATGAAATAGGTCGGGTTCGACTGGCCACCGGATATCCGCTGGATAATCGTTTCGCCCGCGCCGAACTCCGCGACGAGCCATTTCGAGAAGCGGTCGACATCTAAATCTGTGCGATGGAGGGCCTTGTCCGCGTCACGCATCATCGGCCGCTCCCGTCACCATGCGCCGCGCTGTTTCACGAAGCATGAATTTCTGGATCTTGCCAGTCGAGGTCTTCGGCAATTCGATGAAGGCGAAATTCCGGGGGATCTTGTAGCCTGCGAGCCGGCCGCGGCAGAACTCGATGAGCTCGTCTCCCGCCATCTCCGCGCCGGGTTTCGGTTCGATGAAGGCGAACGGAACCTCGCCCCATTTGGAATGTGGCGCGGCGACCACCGCCGCCAGCATGACGCCCGGGTGCTGGTGGAGGACGCCCTCCACCTCCAGGCTGGAGATGTTCTCGCCGCCCGAGATGATGACATCCTTAGACCTGTCGCGGATTTCGATGAAGCCATCGGGATGAACGACCGCAAGGTCTCCGGTGTGGAACATGCCTCCCGAGAACGCGGCCCGCGTTGCCTCGGCGTCGCGATAGTAGCCGGCCATGACGGTGTTGCCCGTGAGGACGATCTCGCCCATCGACTGTCCGTCCGGAGGAACGTCCGTCCCGTCGCCGTCGACCACTCTGGCGACACTCGCAGTAGGGTGGCGCAAACCCTGCCGGGCGAGGAGCCTTGCCTTCTCCTGCACGCTTTCGCCAGCCTGCTGCTCGTCGAGAATGCACAGCGTCGCGGGACCGAAGGATTCAGTCAGACCGTAGAGATGAATGAGGTCAAAACCGATGGCGTCGAGCTGCTCGATGAGCGCGCTGGTCGGCGCTGCACCGCCCGTTACCGCGGTGAGCCTGGGCGCGCCAGCCCTGCCTTGCCTCCCGGGATGGTTGACCAGCATGTAGAGCACCACCGGAGCACAGCTCAGGTGCGACACCGCGTGCCGGCCGATGGCCTCGTAGATCAGCTGCGGATCCACGCGTTCAAGGCATACATGCATGCCGCCCGCCGCCGTCACCGCCCAAGTGTGGCACCAGCCATTACAATGGAACATAGGCAGCGTCCACAGATAGGAGGAGCGCTCGTCGAGCTTGAGGGCCAGCACGTTGCCGAGCGCGTTCAGGTAAGCGCCGCGATGATGATAGACGACGCCCTTGGGACGACCTGTGGTGCCGGACGTGTAGTTGAGGCAGATCGGTTGCCACTCGTCCGTGATTCCGTTGAGTGGATCGGGCAGGGCGGTTGCTTGGCCCGGGCTCAAAAGATCGAGTGATTCCTTATCGACGCTCTCCCCCGGCTCCGCCAGGACGACGACGGGGACGGCATGCTGTGCTGACGCCGCTGCTTCCGCTGCACGGTCGCGCGCAGTTTCGTCCGCTACCAGCAGAACGCTTTCGCTGTGGTCCAGAATGTAGGTGATCGTGTCGACGTCGAGCCGTGTGTTGATGGTGTTGAGAACCGCGCCGAGCATCGGCACGGCATAATGTGCGGCGAGCATCTCGGGCCTGTTCGGGGCAAGGATCGACACGACGTCATCCTTGCCGACTCCGCGCTCGGCGAGCGCGCAGGCGAAACGGGCGACAATCGCGCCGAACTGCGCATATGTCAGCGTCATGTCCCGCCACGACACCGCAGGGCGGTTCGGGTAGGCCGCCAGCGCGCGTACCAGGAAGTCGACCGGGGTCAGGGGACGATGGTTCGCGGCGCCGGGGCGTAGGTCTTCCAGATTTTGCATTACGGTCTTCTCCGCTTGCTCGTTCGCACAGCAGGTGAGGGGTGTCGGCTTCCCTAGGCGGCCGACACCTTCCAGCCCCAGAACTGCTCACCTTCCTCGTTCAGCAGCCGGTTCAGGACCATCTTGTGGACCTCGTCCGCGCCGTCAACGAGACGCGCCTGACGCGCGTAGCGGTAAATCCATTCCAGCACCGTATCGGTCGAATAGCCTCGGGCACCGTTGATCTGGATGGCGGTATCCGCCGCCTTGTGGAGGAGATTGGCGACATGGATCTTCGCCATCGACACTTCCTTGCGGGCGAATTCGCCGTTGTCGATGGCCACCGCCGCCTTCATCACCAGCATGCGCCCGATCTCGATGCCCATCGCCAGATCCCCCAGCATGAGCTGAATGCTCTCGCGATCGGCCAGCCGGATGCCGAAACCGGTGCGCTCGGCCGCATAGGCGCGCGCGATCTCCGTGGAGCGCTTGGCAAGTCCGAGCCAGCGCATGCAATGGGTGAGCCGTGCGGGTCCGAGCCTGACCTGCGTGACCTTCATGCCGCGACCTTCACCGAGCAAAACCTCGTCCTGGGGAATCTCCAGTCCATCGAACTCAATCTCGCAGTGGCCGCCGTGTTCCTCTGGCCCCATGATCCCGATGCGGCGAACGATGCGCCAGCCCGGCTGATCCTTGTGGAACATCATCGCCGTCAGGCCGCGCGTGGGGTCGTCGGATGTCCTCGCGAGCAGGATGAAGTGGCTCGCCTCCTCGGCGCCGGTAATGAACCACTTGCGGCCGGAAACGACGTAGTGATCGCCGCGAAGCTCGGCCCGCGTCTGTATCATGGAAGGATCGGAGCCGCCGCCGGGGCTCGGTTCGGTCATGGCGAAGGAGGAGCGGACCGTGCCATCCACGATCGGGCGCAACCACTTTTCCTTCTGCCGCTCCGTGCCCAACGCCTCGAGCACCAACATGTTTCCATCGTCTGGTGCGGCCGAGTTGAAGACGACGGGGCCGAAGATCGAACGGTTCATCTCCTCGTAACAGACGGCCATGCCGACCTTGCCGAGGCCAGCACCGCAGGTTTCCTTTCGCAGCTGCAGGCACCACAGACCTGCCGACCTCGCTTCCGCCCGTACATGTTGCAAGAGATCGAGCCGGATGTTCTGGTGCTCGTCGAAGGATGACGGATCGGCTTCGAGCGGAAGGAGCCGCTCGGCAACGAAGGCGGCGATCCGGGTCCGGTAGTCCTCGATCTGCGGTGAAATTTCAAAATCCATCGATATGCCTCAGAGCGTGGAAACGAGATGGCCGCCATCGACGGCGAGCGAAGATCCGGTGATGTAGCTGCCTTCGTCGGAGACCATAAGAAGCAGGGCGGCGTCGAGCTCGCTAGCGCGGCCAAGGCGGCGCTGCGGGATGCGCTTGACCAGCGCCTTCCCTGCGTCGCTCCCGAAGAATGTCTTGTTGATGTCGGTTTCGATGTAACCTGGGCAAAGCGCATTCACGCGGATGTCGTGACGCGCCCATTCCAGGGCGAGCGCCTTGGTCAATTGGACCAAGCCGGCCTTGGACGCCGTGTAGGCCGCGACGCCGCCGGCGACGCGCAGCCCGAGGATCGAAGCCACATTAGCGATCGCGCCGGGCCGCTTCTCGTCCCGAAGTCTACTCGCGAAGCGCTGAGCTGTGAGGAAGGCGCCCCGCAAGTTGACGTCGAACACCGAATCCCATTCCTCGACCGGCATATCGGCCGCCATCGAGGCGCCACTCAAGCCAGCATTGTTCACGAGTATGTCGGCCGCGCCGGGCAGGCTGGCTATAGCAGCGCTGATGCTGGCGGGATCGGCGACATCCATCCGGAGGGCCTGGGCCTTGCCGCCTGAGCCAATGATCTCGTCCCGCAACGCCTCCAGGGAGTCCAGCCTGCGGGCGGCCAGCGCGACATCGGCACCCTGTCTGGAAAGCAGCGTCGCGAAGTGACGCCCCAGTCCGCTCGAGGCGCCCGTGACGATAGCGGTCTTGCCGCAGAGATCGAACATCCATACCTCGAGAAATGAGCGAGCGCTCACTTTATTTTTGCGGTCCCGACCCTATACTGTCAAGCCCGCGCCGCACTTCAAATGTCAAAGTTGTTCGCCACAGCCGAACATTGCCAGTGTCGGGTGTGTGGGTTAGGTCTGCTGATCGTTGGGGAGATGGCCCAAGTGGACGCAGTGGCCGTATCGGCAAAGAAATACTCGATGGAGGAGCGGTGCGCGCGCATCGTCGAGCGGCACCGCCACCGGTTTAAGGTGCGCAAGCAGCAGCTCGTGGTCGCGAACCTGTCGCGTATCGTGTCAGCGTTTCTGAAACTCTCCAACCGAAAGGGCTTCCACGCGACGTCTCTTCGCGAGCTGGCCGAGGCCTCAGGCCTGAGCATGGGTGGGCTCTACACCTATTTCGACAGCAAGGAGACCTTGCTCGTCATGGTGCTGGATGAGGTGACGTGCTCCGTTAAGGAAATGCTGAAGTCGGTTCCACCAGCTGTCAACTCCGACCCGGAGACTCATCTCCTCTGGATCATCGACGCCCATATACGGCTCACCGAGGCAATGCAGCCGTGGTTCGTATTCGCGTTCATGGAAGCGAAGGCGTTTCCCGTGAACTTGCGGAGGGCAGCCGTGGATTCCGAGCTTATGACCGAGAAGGCGCTCGTCGATGTCATTGAAAAGGGTATCGCAAAGGGGGCCTTTTCGGCCGACTCGCCCCCCTTGTTCGCGTCTCTGGTGAAGCCACTGCTGCAGGACTGGTATGTGAAGCGTTCCAAGTATCGCAAGCGCAACGTCGATATCGACAGCTACATCGGCGCGGTACAATCCATGGTAGGCAAGACCCTGATCCCTACCATGAAGCGGCGCCATCCGGCATCGTGAAACGCCGCCGGCCGCTGGGCGGAGCCGAGAGTCAGAACGCCAGCCTCGCCTGGCCTCCATCGACCGGAATCATGGCACCAGTGATGTAGTCGGCGCGCGGCGGCGCCAGGAACACGGCCAGATCCGCCAGATCGCGGGGTTGCCCAAACGGTCCGACCGTGATGTTGGCGGAGATGTATGCCTCCCGCGCCTCGGCATCCGGGTGCAGCCGCTCGCGGACCTGCTTGCTGTCGATGCGGCCGGGCGCATCGCAATTGACGGTAACGCCAAGGTGCGCGACCTCGAAGGCAAGGGATTTCGCCCAGCTTTGCGTAGCCGCCTTGGCAGGAGACGAACCGTTCATTGCCCGCTCCGCTGTACCGCCTGTGATGCGGCCTGTCGCCACCCTCCACCCCTCCCCGAGGAGGGGCGGAGGCTGTCGCCACCAAAGGCTATTGGTCGGATCGGCCAGTCAACCCCGGGCTTGCCTTCGTGAACACGCTGGAGAGCCGGATTGCGTGGCGTGGCGCGATCGTTCATATCAACGATCGTGGTCATGAGCACTCCGTCAAGGCCCATATGTTTCCGGACAGCACCCATCATCTAATCCCGGTCTACACCGCGTACGTCATCGCCGTCGCAAGCCCGGGCCCCAGCAACATGCGCATCATGGGCACGGCCATGCATCACGGGCGCCGCGCCGCTCTCATGGTCGCTGCCGGGGTCGTCACGGGTTCGGTCTTTTGGGGCGCGATGGCGGCCACCGGGTTAGCGGCGATCCTCGCGCGCTACGCCGAAGCCCTCATCGTGCTGAAAGTCTTCGGCGGGCTGTATCTGCTCTATCTCGCCTTCAAGGCGGGACGGTCGGCCATGACGAGCGACAACGGACAGTCGCGGCACAATGACGGGGGCGGTTCATCCTCCGCGATTGCGCTTTACCGTCAAGGCCTCCTCATCCACCTTGCCAACCCCAAGTCGGTTCTGGGCTGGATCGCCCTTGTCACGCTGGGCCTCGGACCGAACGCGTCTCCGGCGACCGTGTTCACGATTCTCTTGGGGTGCGCAGTTCTCAGCGTTGTCATCTTTGGCGGCTATGCCGTGGTCTTCTCGACCTCGCCCATGGTCCGGGCGTATAGGCGGGCGCACCGTTGGATCGAAGGCTTCCTCGCCGCTTTCTTCGCCCTCGCGGGATTCCGGCTCCTACTATCGCGGAGCTGAGGGGGAGCACATATACGGCCACTGGGGGCGGGTATTGAAATGACCGCGATAGTCCAATCAGCCCCTCGGTTGCAGACGAACATGATTGTTGACAACCCCACAAGAGGCCCCCACATTGCCCGCGCAGATTCGGCTAACTTGTTGAAAAGGCGGGAATCTTCGGATCCCAATGATTGAATCCAGATTCCCCAGCCAGCCGCTTTCCAGAACTGTCGAAATCCGTAGAAATCCGGCCTTTCGAATAGGCGCAAAGCGGAACTACGGTCCTGCCGCGCGTGGCTGGCCGGGATACTGGCCTGAGCAAAGTTTGCTTTCTATCGATGAGGCACACGACGGGCCGGGATGTGACGGCAGCTTCGCGCCCTCGAGGCAGCCATTGGGATCAGCTGGGTGTTGTGCCTGAAGCGACGTTGTTATCCGCGGTTATCCTCGTGCGGCGGGCTGTGCGGTATCGGTTTCGTACCGTTCCTCAGAACCGGAAGACGGCGCCCAGTACAGGCCCATGCTGGACGGCATCGAAGACGAAGCCGTCATTCTCATAGTCCACCCCCAAAGCACGATAACCGCCGACGACCGACACCCGATCGTTGAACTGGTGCCCGAGGCCGCCAAGAATGTCCCAGCCGAAGTCGGACCCGGCGCCGAAGCCCCCCACCATGCCCCAGCCCGTCAGGTACCAGGAGGGGTTGAGGTCTATGCGTCCTCTAAGACCCACCATCGGGTCCACCCAGGTGTCGCCGTCGCTTCCGCTCAATCCGGCGATCGGCGATCCACCTGCCGTGAGGGCGAGCGAAATGTCGGTATCGACGCTCCAGATACGAACGCCCGCCATTATGTCCATCGTCGCAGACGGCTCTGCAACGACGCGGTATTCACCCATGATCGTGCCGGTAAAACTGCTCGTCTGGATATCTCCCGCAAGCGCGAGCGGCACTCCGAGGACGGTTCGCTCCACCGTCTGTTCTACCTCAATCTTCACGTAGACGAGGTCGGCCAAGATACCCCAGGCGCCGTTGTGCGCTTCGCCGACGACCATGCCGCCGAAGCGCAAGTTGTCGAAGATGTCGGTGAAGTCCGCGTCGATGTCGACGGGTTGACGTCCAAACAGACCGACATCGCCTTGCAGACCCGCAGCCCAGAAATACGGTGCGACAGTGAACACCCACCCATCCTGTTGGGGCGCGGCCTCCGCGGCAACCGGTTCGCCGACAGCGTCGGCCGCAGCGGCGTAGGGCGAAGTCAGCAAGGCGATCGCGATTGCGAACGCCGAACGCCTTAGGAGAAGGGACATGCCGGTTCCTCCTTTCACCAGTCTTGCGAGTGACGGTCGACGCACCGTCGGGCGGCCGCCGCTTGTCGATTGGGCTGTCGACTGGGCTCTGGGCGCGGCTCCAGCGTCCTATTCCGCCAAGAATATCAGATCGCAGCGAACTGGAACAGTTTCACGCCGGCAGGAACCGGACGAGCATTGGCCGCCGCCGGTTCGCCGAGGCCGGCCTTGAGCATAGCGTCGACGACGGCGCTTCCCGGCCACCCGACGCGACCCACAACGTCCCGGTACCTGGGACCGATCCGCCCCCCGCGCAGGAGGACGGCAGTTGCACATCGGAAGCCAACCGGTGCTAGTGTCAACGCGAATGAAATTCCGCGGCGGTTGAGCCGGAGGCAAGCGACGCAATGGCTCAGAGGTTTGTCCACGGTTCGGCCGCGACACGCGAGACAAGCTGCAGCTGAATGGTTCGCCGCTACTACAGCCTCCCTTCGCTGAACGCTCTTGCGGCATTCGAAGCAGCAGCACGCCACCTCAGCCTGACCAAGGCGGCCGAGGAACTGAACGTGACGACGGGCGCCATTTCCAAGCAGGTCCGCATGCTCGAGGACGAACTGGGCAATCCCCTTTTCGTTCGTCGTCATCGCGCCCTGGAGCTGACGCGTGAAGGGGAGACGCTGGCGGGCGCGTTGCGCGAGGGGTTCGAACGCGTCTCTACCGCGTTCCGGCAGGTGAAGGCTTCGGGAGGCCAGGCGAGCGTCACCATCGGGTCAACGATGGCGATGGCTCACCTCTGGTTGATACCGCGCATGAGCGCTTTCTGGAGCAGCCACCAGGATATCGTCGTCGACCATGTCATTTCCGATCATCCGCATGGCCTGGACCGTCCCGACATCGACCTCAGGCTGCGCTATGGAAACGGCGAATGGCCGGAGGAGCAATCGGCGAAGCTCTATGACGATCGCATCCTGCCGCTGGTCAGCCCCGACTTTGCCCGGGAGCATCCGGTGGAGACGATCGACGACCTGTCGAAGCTGCAGTTGCTGTCGGTCGAAGGCATAGAGTGGGATTGGACGACCTGGGCCGATTTTTTCGAAGAACTCGGCTATCGCCACAAGGCGCTGAACATCAGGCGCTTCAACAGCCATGTGATTGCGCTGCAAGCGGCCAGAAGCGGGCAGGGGGTTGTGCTGGGATGGTCCAGTCAAGCAGCA
>Ga0233385_1000124_pt1 | contig 44190 bp, 43 predicted proteins | sample ElkDunMinimDraft_16_FD_191543 | JGI IMG/M metagenome (GOLD analysis project Ga0233385, IMG submission 191543) | Fecal eukaryotic communites from dung pellets of Tule Elk in California, USA - Elk Dung G36 | ecosystem: Host-associated > Mammals > Digestive system > Large intestine > Fecal | place...
GCGGCGTTCGCGGACCGGCGCGTCAACATGTCGAGCCTCGTGACCCGGCCGGTCAAGGCCCGGGAGGGCCAGTACGTGTTCGTGGTGACGCTCGACGCGGCACCCTGGGCGGGCGACGTCCGTGAGCTGTTCTCCGACCTGCTGGCCGCCGGAGACTCGCTCAAGGTCCTGGGCGTCTACGCGGCCGAGGCGGGCGAGGGCGGGCTCGACGGGGTGCTGCCCGACCATGTGCCCGCGGGCAGCGTCCGGCAGCACGACGACCCCGACGCGATCGCGCGAGGGCTGCTCTGGTGAGCGCGGCCCCGCCGGTCGCGGTGCTCGGGCTCGGGCTGATCGGTGGCTCGCTCGTGCGCCTGCTCACCGCCCGCGGCGTCGCGGTGGTGGGTACCGATGCCGCCCCGGCGACCAGGGAGGCGGCCCGGGAGGCGGGGCTACGGGTGGCCGACGGCGTCGCGGACGCCGTGACCGGCGCGGACGTCGTGGTGCTCGCGGTGCCGCTGCGGGCCATGCGTGCCGTGGCGGCCGACGTCGCACGTCACCTGGGCCCCGACGCGACGGTGACCGACGTGGGCAGCGTCAAGGCACCCGTGCGACGTGCGCTCGAGGACGCCGGGCTGGGGGAGCGGTATGTCGGCGCGCACCCCATGGCCGGCACGGAGCACAGCGGGTTCGGGGCCTCGCAGGAGACGCTCCTCGACGCGGTCGCCTGGGCGGTGACGGTCGCTCCGGGCACGGACCCCGACCGCCTGGCCGGCGTCCTGCGCCTCGTGACAGGACCGCTCCGCGGAACGGCCGCGGTGCTCACGGACGACCAGCACGACGAGATCACCGCCCTGGTCAGCCACGTGCCCCACGTCGTGGCCACCCAGCTGCTGAACGCCGTCGCGACCGCGCCCGTGCGGGACGCCGCACTGGGCCTCGCCGCGGGCAGCTTCGCCAGCGGCACGCGCGTCGCGTTCACCGACCCCGCCCGGACGGAGGCGATGGTGGGCGAGAACGCGCCGTGGGTGGCGCCCGCGCTGCGCAAGGTCGTCCGCGACATCGAGGCCGTCATCGAGGCGCTCGAGGCCAACGGCGGCGCGCACGAGTTCTTCCACGCCGCGGACCCGGTGCGCGGCACCTGGTCCCCGGGTGGTCGCGCACCGGTTCAGGGCGAGCACGAACAGGTGCCGCTGTCCGGGGACTGGCCGGGCATGCTCGTCGACCGCTGCGCCGCGGGGGCCGTCGTCGTGCGCCTCACCGAGGACGAGGCCGAGCTCCGGCTGCCCGGCTAGGGCGCGGCGGGATGCGTTTGGCCGCCGCGACGTCGCCGGCGGCCACCCAGACCTCCTGCGGCGGCCGGCGCGGCGTGTCGGTCCGCAGGGTGATACCGGCGTCATCGACGGCGACGACGACGCCGATGACGTCGGTCCACCGCTGGGATCCCGCCTCGCCGGGCGCCAGCCGACGCCGGACGACGACGCGTGCGCCCACCGGAAGGTCTCGCCAGTCGGACGGTGCTGCCGGTGCGTGCGGGACTTCCACGTGGGCGATACTAGAGTTCCGACGGAGCCGGCGTCCGCGCCGGCCGCCGTGCCCGGCCCCTCGTGTCGTGACCTGGAAGGTACCTCGCAGTGACCTACGTGATCGCTCAGCCGTGCGTCGACGTCAAGGACAAGGCGTGCATCGAGGAGTGTCCGGTCGACTGCATCTACGAGGGCCAACGCTCGCTCTACATCCACCCGGACGAGTGCGTGGACTGCGGTGCGTGCGAGCCGGTGTGCCCGGTCGAGGCCATCTACTACGAGGACGACGTCCCCGAGCAGTGGAAGGACTACTACCGGGCCAACGTCGAGTTCTTCGACGACCTCGGCTCGCCCGGCGGGGCCGCCAAGATGGGGATCATCGAGAAGGACGACCCGATCATCGCCGCCCTGCCGCCCCAGGCCTGACCTCGCGCGGATGGGCTTCCACGACGTCCGGTCCCTCGCCTATCCCTGGGACACGCTCACCGACGTCACGGCCACCGCCCGGGCCCATCCCGACGGGATCGTCGACCTGTCGATCGGCACCCCGGTCGACCCGACCCCCCAGGTCGTCCGCGACGCCCTCGCGGCCGCCGCGGACGCACCGGGCTATCCCGCCACGTGGGGCACGCCCGCGCTGCGTGAGGCCGTCGCGGCATGGTTCGCGCGCCGGCGTGGTGTGCCCGACGTCGACCCGGCGGGCGTGCTGCCCACGATCGGCTCCAAGGAGCTGGTCGGCCTGCTGCCGTCCCTGTTGCGGCTCGGGCCGGGCGACGTGGTCGTGCACCCGCGGATCGCCTATCCGACGTACGACGTCGGTGCCCGCCTCGCGGGCTCGACGCCGCTGCCCGCGGACGACGTCGACGAGTGGGCGGGCCGGTCGGACGTCAGGCTCGTCTGGGTCAACTCGCCGTCCAACCCCACGGGCGCCGTCGCTGACGTCGAGCACCTGCGCCGGGTGGTCGAGGAGGCCCGGGCGGTGGGTGCGGTGGTCGTGTCGGACGAGTGCTACGCGGAGCTGCCGTGGGCCGAGCGCTGGACCGCGCCCGACGGGCGCAGTGCGGTGCCCAGCCTGCTCGACCCGCGGGTGAGCGGCGGCTCCACCGACGGCCTGCTCGTCGCGTACTCGCTGTCCAAGCAGTCGAACGTCGCGGGGTACCGAGCGGCCTTCGTCGCGGGCGACCCGGCACTGGTGGCCGACCTGCTGGCCACGCGCAAGCATCTCGGCATGATCGTCCCGGCTCCCGTGCAGTCGGCCATGACGGCGGCCCTGTCCGACGACGCCCACGTCGAGGACCAGCGCGCGGTGTACGGCCGGCGTCGTGCCGCGCTCCTGCCGGCCCTGGGTGCCGCAGGCTTCGCCGTCGACCACTCCGAGGCCGGCCTGTACCTGTGGGTCCGCCCGCTCGACGAGGTGAGGGGCCCACGGCCGACGTCCCGAGAGCTCGCGGCACGGTTCGCTACGCTCGGGATCCTCGTCGGGCCGGGCGAGTTCTACGGGGACGCGGGCCGCGGGCACGTGCGCGTCGCGCTCACCGCGACGGACGACTCCGTGGCAAAAGCTGTGGTACGCCTCACATCGTCTTGACCCGCCGATTGGATCACCATGGGATGACGGAGTAGTTTCGTCCGCAGGCCATGGCCGTCCTGACGCACAACCCCGCTGGCAGGGCGCCCGGGCACGGCCGCCGCTACCGGATCCAGCAGCCACGAACACGCGTCCCAGGGCCCCGACGTCGGGGACCAGGCCGTCAGGGAAGGAAGACATGACGTCAACCCAGCACGCCGACCCGTCGGACAGCACTGCCACGGTCGAGCTCACGGTCGACGGCAGCAGTCGCCAGCTACCGGTGGTCGCCGCGACCGAGGGGAACGACGGCATCGTCATGTCGTCGCTGCTCAAGGAGACGGGTCTCGTCACCGTCGACCCGGGCTTCATGAACACGGCGTCGTGCGAGTCGGCTATCACCTACATCGACGGTGACCAGGGCATCCTGCGCTACCGCGGCTACCCGATCGAGCAGCTCGCCGAGGGATCCACGTTCCTCGAGGTCGCCTACCTGCTCATCCACGGCGAGCTGCCGTCGCCGGCCGAGCTCGAAGGGTTCAGCGAGCGGGTGAACCGCCACACGCTCGTTCCCGAGGGCTTCCGCGCCTTCCTCTCGTCGTTCCCGCGCGGCGGCCACCCGATGTCGATCCTGGCGTCGGCCGTCAACGCGCTCGCGACGTACTACCCGGAGTCGCTCAACCCGCACGACGACGAGGCGATCGAGCTCGCCACGGTGCTGATCCTCGCGAAGATCCGCACCATCACGTCCTACGTGCACCGGTCGATGCTCGACGAGCCGCTCATGTACCCGGACTACGCCCGCGGCTACGTCGACGACTTCCTGCGCATGTCCTTCGCCCGGCCCTACGAGCAGTGGGAGTCCAACCCCGTGCTCGTCAGCGCGATGGACAAGCTGCTCATCCTGCACGCCGACCACGAGCAGAACTGCTCGACGTCGACCGTGCGCATCGTCGGCTCGTCGAACGCCAACCTCTACGCCTCGGTCGCGGCGGGCATCAACGCCCTCTCGGGCCCGTCGCACGGCGGCGCCAACGAGGCCGTGCTGCTCATGCTCGAGAACATCCGCAGCGGTGGCGACAGCGTCGAGACCTTCATGAAGAAGGTCAAGAACAAGGAGGCGGGTGTCCGCCTCATGGGCTTCGGCCACCGCGTCTACAAGAGCTACGACCCGCGTGCGGCGATCGTCAAGAAGCACGCCGACGCGGTGCTCGACGAGCTCGGCGCCACGGACGAGCTGCTCGACATCGCGCGCGGGCTCGAGGAGATCGCGCTCAGCGACGACTACTTCGTCGAGCGCAAGCTGTACCCGAACGTGGACTTCTACACGGGCCTGATCTACAAGGCCATGGGTTTCTCGCCGGCCATGTTCACGCCGCTGTTCGCGCTGGGCCGCATGCCCGGCTGGATCGCCCAGTGGCGCGAGATGATGCAGGACCCGCAGACCAAGATCGGTCGTCCGCGGCAGGTCTACACGGGGCCGACCGAGCGGGCGTACGTGCCGGTCGCCGACCGCTGACCCGTCGTCTGTAGAGCGGTGCCGAGGGCTCTCCCGAGAGGGAGGGCCCTCGGCCGTCTCCGGGGGAGCGGGCGGTCAGCCGGGGTCGGGCGAGACGACGACGGTGACCTGGTCCGGCGGCTGCGCCTCGCCGTCGAGCGGCGACCAGCTCGCGGCGTCGCGCGTCCACACCCGGTCGCCCGCGCGCACCTCGACCGCCCCGGTGGCGGCCGCCGTCGCCACGGCCCAGTGGGCGACCGCCCACGTCCGGCGGCCGGCGTCGTCGAACGGGAGCGACGAGGCGTCGATGACGACGTCGGTCGCGCCGACGTGCCGCGTCGAACGGTCCAGCTCGAGGTCGCGCGCGGCGCGCTCGGACACCGACTCCTGCGCACGGACGCCGGTGGGGCCGCCCTCGTCGACGTCCCGCAGCTCGCACGTCACGGCGCCCGCAGAGTGGCCCGTCAGGGCTGACGCCCACGCCCGGGACCTGGTCTCGTGCTGGGCGTACGCCTCGGGGAACGCCGACCTCTGGACCGCCTGCGCGGCGACCGTGACCGCCATGTCCGCGTAGCCGTCGACCTTCTCGAGCCCGTCGTAGAACGCGTTCGTCGAGTACACCGGGTCCATGATCTCTTCCGGGGTGCCCCAGCCTTGGGACGGGCGCTGCTGGAACAGACCGAGCGAGTCGCGGTCGCCGTAGTCGATGTTGACCAGCTTCGACTCCTGCAGCGCCGTGGCCAGCGCGATCGTGGCGGCGCGGGCCGGGAGCCCGCGCTGGAGCGAGACCCCCGTGAGGAGCGCGGCATGCTCGGCCTGCACGGGGGAGAAGTACCAGTCGGTGCCCTCGAGCGCCGCGGCACAGCGTTCGGTGACGGGTCCGGAGTCCTGGCCGGCGAGGAACCAGACCACGCCGCCCGTCGCGACCGCACCGACGGCGAGCACCGCCAGGACGCCGCCCGCCCGGGAGCGCCGTCGCCGTCCCATGGCCACCTCAGTTCGCATGCAGGGCGGCGTTGAGCTCGATGCCCACGCCGCCGCGGACCAGGGCCTCGACCGCCCCGGTACGGGAGTTGCGCCGGAACAGCAGGCTGTCGCGTCCGGCCAGGTCGCGGGCCTTGACGACGAGCGGTTCGCCGTCGTCCCCCATCTCGCCGAGGACCGTGACCTTGGTCCCCGCGGTCAGGTAGAGGCCCGACTCGACGATGCAGTCGTCGCCCAGCGGGATGCCGAGGCCCGCGTTGGCGCCGAGCAGCGAGCGCGCGCCGATCGAGATCACCTGGCGGCCGCCGCCCGACAACGTGCCCATGATGGACGCACCGCCGCCGATGTCCGAGCCGTCGCCGACGACGACCCCGGCGGAGATGCGGCCCTCGACCATCGACGCGCCGAGCGTGCCCGCGTTGAAGTTCACGAACCCCTCGTGCATCACGGTGGTGCCGGCCGCGAGGTGGGCCCCGAGCCGGACGCGGTCGGCGTCGGCGATGCGCACGCCCGACGGCAAGACGTAGTCGACCATGCGAGGGAACTTGTCGACGCCGTAGACCGTGACGGTGCGGCCGGTCGCGGCGCGCAGGCGCAGCCGGGTCGCCTCGAAGCCGGCGACGGCGCATGGACCGTGATCCGTCCAGACGACGTTCGCGAGCAGGCCGAAGATGCCGTCGAGGTTGATCTCGTTCGGCCCGACGAGCCGGTGCGAGAGCAGGTGCAGGCGCAGGTACACGTCGGCGGCGTCGGCGGGCGGCGCGTCGAGGTCGGACTCGGTCCGCACCACGACGACGTCCACGCGCCGCGCCTCGTCGCGCTCGGTCAGCGCGTCGAGCTCCTCGGGCGCGGTCACCGTCGTGTCGTCGGGCGCCCCCAGCACGGGCGCGGGGTACCAGACGTCGAGCGTCGTGCCGTCGTCCGTGACGGTCGCGAGGCCGAAGCCCCAGGCGGTGCGTGCGGTGCTGGGCGTCGTCATGCGCCCAGCCTATCGACGCCGGACCCGCGGACAGGGCTCCGTATCGCATGCCAGGAGGCCACGCGCCGACCGAGGCGGTCTGCCACGATGGAGGTGTGACCAGCAGCGACCAGACCACCACGGCTCGCTTCGACAGCGCCCTCCTCGATCCTGCGACCGTGCCGTCGTCGGACCTCGTGGCGCTCCTCGCGGCGATCTGTGACATCCCGTCCGTCTCGGGTGACGAGGCTGCGCTCGCCGACGCGGTCGAGGACGCCATGCGCGCCCAGCCCCATCTCGAGGTCGTGCGCGACGGCGATGCCGTGGTCGCCCGGACCGCGCTCGGGCGGTCGCGCCGCGTCGTCGTGGCAGGCCATCTCGACACCGTCCCGATCGCGGACAACCTGCCCACGCGGCTCGAGGGGTCGGGGGACGACGCCGTGCTGTGGGGCCGTGGGACGGTCGACATGAAGGGCGGCGTCGCGATCATGCTGGCGCTGGCCGTCGAGCTCGGCCGCCCGGGCAGCGAACCGGCCGCGGACGTCACCTGGGTGTTCTACGACCTGGAGGAGGTCGAGTCAGCCCGCAACGGGCTGGGACGGCTCGCGCGCAACCACCCCGGCCTGCTCGAGGGTGACTTCGCAGTGCTCGGTGAGCCGTCGGAGGGCGGCATCGAGGGCGGCTGCAACGGCACGCTGCGCGCCGACGTGCTGACGACGGGGGTGGCGGTGCACTCGGCCCGGGCGTGGACCGGTGTGAACGCCATCCACGCCGCGGCGCCGGTCCTCGACCGCTTGGCCGCGTACACGCCCGGCGAGGTCGAGGTCGACGGGCTCGTCTACCGCGAGAGCCTGAACGCCGTCGGGATCGCCGGGGGCATCGCGGGCAACGTCATCCCGGACGCCTGCACGGTCAGCGTGAACTACCGGTTCGCCCCCTCGCGCTCCGTGTCGGAGGCCGAGGCCCACGTGCGCGAGCTCTTCGAGGGCTTCGACGTCGTCGTGACCGACGCCGCGGGAGGTGCGCGGCCGGGCCTCGACGACCCGCTCGCGGCCGAGTTCGTCCAGGCCGTGCTGGCGCGCACGGGTGGCGAGCCGAAGCCCAAGTACGGCTGGACCGACGTCGCCCGGTTCGCCGAGCTCGGCATCCCCGCGGTCAACTTCGGTCCGGGAGACCCGCTGCTCGCGCACCGCGACGACGAGCGGCTCCCGGTCGCCCAGCTCGCCTCGTGCCGGGACGCGCTGCGCGACTGGTTGCTGGTCCGGTGAGCGCGGCGAGCACGGTGCCCCGGCTCACGCTCGTCACGGGCGGTACCCGCGGGATCGGTGCCGCGGTGGCGCTGCGCCTCGCGCGCCGGGGCCACGACCTGGTGCTCGGGTACGCCCGCGACGACGCGGCCGCGGCACGGACCGCGGACGCCGTGCGGGAGGCGGGCGCAGCGTGCGCTCTCGTGCGCTCGGACCTGACCCGCCCCGAAGGTGTCGAGGAGCTCTTCGCGGTCGCCCTCGACATGGGCGTGCCGACCGGGGTGGTCAACAACGCCGGCGCGACGCTGCACCTGGGCGCCCTCGCCGACACGCCCGTCGAGGTCGTGCGCCGGGTCGTCGACCTCAACCTCACGTCCGCCCTGCTCGTGGCGCAGGCCGCGGTGCAGGTCATGAGCACCCGCCGCGGGGGCCGCGGCGGTGTCCTCGTCAACGTGTCCTCGGGTGCGGCCACCACCGGGTCGCCGGGCGAGTACGTCCACTACGCGGCCGCGAAGGCCGGCGTGGACGCGCTGACCAAGGGTCTCGCGCTCGAGGTCGCCGACGAGGGCATCCGGGTCGTCGGGATCGCTCCCGGAGCGATCGACACCCGCATCCACGCCGACGCCGGTGACCCGGGGCGTCCGGACCGGATCGCGGCCTCGCACCCCATGGGCCGGGTCGGGACGCCGGAAGAGGTCGCGGCCGGCGTGGACTTCCTGATGTCGGACGACGCGTCGTACGTGACGGGCGAGACGCTGCGGGTGGCGGGCGGCCGCTGAGGGCTCGGGACGTCGGGCGGGACGGTGGGGACGTTCTAGGCTCGTGAGTATGAGCGACACCGACGACGGCATCCCGCAGCGGGGCGCCGGTTACCGCAAAGGCCCGGTCCTGCTGCGCGGCAGCCAGATTCCCCGTCAGACCACCGACCAGAGGCTGTTGGCCGACGGCGGCGACGCCGACTGGCTCCATGCCGACCCGTGGCGCGTCATGCGCATCCAGAGCGAGTTCGTCGAAGGCTTCGGGGCGCTGGCCGAGGTCGGCCCCGCCGTGTCGGTGTTCGGGTCCGCGCGCACGCCGCGCGACCACCCCGACTACGCGCTCGCCGAGACCGTCGGCCGGTTGCTGGTCGACGCCGGCTACTCCGTCATCACCGGGGGCGGCCCTGGCATCATGGAGGCGGCGAACAAGGGTGCGGCCGAGGCCGGCGGCAAGTCGGTGGGCCTGGGCATCGAGCTGCCGTTCGAGCAGGGCATGAACGCCTGGGTCAACATGGGCGTCAACTTCCGGTACTTCTTCGTCCGCAAGACGATGTTCGTCAAGTACGCGCAGGGCTTCGTGGTCCTGCCCGGCGGCTTCGGCACGTTCGACGAGCTGTTCGAGGCGCTCACCCTCGTCCAGACGCACAAGGTGACCGGGTTCCCCATCGCGCTGGTGGGCAGCGACTACTGGGGCGGGCTGCTGGACTGGATACGGTCGGCCGCCGTCCCCCGCGGCATGGTCAGCCCGTCCGACCCCGACCTCATGCACCTGACGGACGACCCGGCCGTGGCCGTCGAGTTCGTCCAGCGTCGCGGCGCGGAGCTCCTGGCCGAGGAGCGCGAGGCCGCCGAGGCGCTCGAGAAGGACGTGCGGGCGGCGGCGACCTCGACCGGGCCGGCGTCCTCACCGTCGCGGCAGTGACGGCGCCGGGCGCGAGCGCCGGCGGTCCGGTACCCGACCCGGGAGCGCGGCTGGTGCTGCGCGGGCGCGAGGTGGGACGGGACGACGACGGTGCGGTACGGCCCGTCGTCATGGCGATCGTCAACCGCACGACGGACTCGTTCTACGCCCCGGCCCGCATGGCGGACGACGGCGCGGCGCTCGAGACGGCGCACCGCGCCTGGGCCGAGGGCGCCGAGATCCTCGACGTCGGCGGGGTACGGGCAGGTGCCGGCGCCGAGGTGGACGAGGCCGAGGAGGTCGCGCGCGTCGTGCCGTTCGTCGAGCGAGTGCGATCCGAGATCCCCGACCTCCTCGTCTCGGTCGACACCTGGCGGTCGGCCGTGGCCCGCGAGGCGATCGCGGCCGGCGCCGACCTGATCAACGACACCTGGGCGGGCCACGACCCGCGCCTGGTCGAGGTCGCGGGCGCCGCCGGGGTGGGCGTCGTGTGCTCCCACACCGGCGGCGCGACGCCGCGCACCGATCCCTACCGCGTCGAGTACCCGGCCGGCGTGCTGGCCGACGTCGTCGCGACCCTGCGGTCCGCCGCCGCGCGCGCCGTGGAGTGCGGCGTCCCGCCCGCGTCCGTGCTGGTCGACCCGACGCACGACTTCGGCAAGAACACGTGGCACTCGCTCGAGCTGCTCCGGCACACCGGGGCGCTCGCGCAGCTCGGCCATCCGCTGCTCGTCGCGCTGTCCCGCAAGGACTTCGTGGGCGAGACGCTCGACCTCCCGCCCGGCGAGAGGCTCGAGGGCACGCTCGCGGCGTCGGCGCTCGCGGCGTGGATGGGGGCGCGCGTCTTTCGCGCCCACGACGTCGTCGCCACCCGCCGGGTGCTCGACCTGGTGGCCGCCGTCCGGTCGGACGCCCCACCCCGTGTCGCCGTGCGTGGCCTGGCCTGATGCGTAGGAGAAGTGGTCCGCATCTGAACTAGAATGGGCGGGCGTGCCACTCGCGCCCGGCTGCCCCGCGCACCGGCGCCGGCGGTGCCGAGGGCAAGCTGAGAGACCGGACAACGGAATGGAGAGCCACACATGGCTGCGATGAAGCCGCGGACGGGTGACGGGCCGCTGGAGGTCACCAAGGAGGGACGTGGCATCGTCATGCGGGTCCCGCTTGAGGGCGGTGGCCGTCTGGTCGTCGAGCTGAACGCGACCGAGGCGAGCGAGCTGGGTGAGGCGCTCCAGGCAGTCGTCGCCTGAGCCGAGCGCTCCCGGCGCGGTTCGGCCGAACGTCGTGAAGCACCGAGTGCGGGGCAGCTGAGCTGCCCCGCACTCGTCGCGTCTGCGGGTTCCTACCTGCGCACGGCGAGCAGGAGCCCGTCGCCGGACGGGAGGAGCGCGGGCAGCACGCGGTCGTCGGCGCGCAGCCCGCGCCCGACCTCCCGCACGACCGTCGTCAGCTCGTCCCGGCGCGCTGGGTCGGCCACGCGTCCGCCGTGCAGCGCGCCGTCGACAGCGAGCACCCCACCCGGCCGCAGCAGCCGCAACGCCTCGTCGACGTACTCGGGGTAGGCGTGTGGGTCGGCCCCGACCAGCACGAGGTCGTAGGCGCCGTCCGTGAGGCGGGGCAGGACGTCGGAGGCCCGCCCGGGGATCGTCCGCGTCCGGGCCGGCGCGATCCCGGCCTCCGCGAACGCGAGCTTGGCGGCGCGCTGGTGCTCGAGCTCGAGGTCGATCGTGGTCAGCACGCCGTCCTCGGGCATGCCCCGCAGCATCCAGAGCGCGGCGACGCCCGTGCCGGTGCCGACCTCGACGACGGCCCGCGCCGCCAGCGCCGCAGCGACGACGCGCAGCACCGCGCCGGCACCCGGGAGGACGGCCGGGCAGCCCAGCTCGGCCGCGCGCTCGCGGGCTCGCAGGAGCACCTCGTCCTCCGGCACGAACGCCTCGCTGTAGGCCCAGGCGGCGGTGTGGCCGCTGTGGGCGTCAGCGGCGGCGTGCTGGTCGAACGGAATCGTGGACCTCCGCGGGTAGCAGGGTGAGGGTTCGGCGAAAGGCGGCCGAAACTGGCGGGCTGGTGGCGATGGTACGCGGGAACCTCGCGGCCCGCCCGAACGTTCCGTGGGACGATGGTGACGATGACTATGGAATCTCGGCTGGACCGGCAGGCGGAGCCTGCGACGGTGCCGGCGGCGAGTGCCGTCGAGTTCGACGAGCCCGGGTCCGGCACCGAGGCGGGCGCATGGACGCCGCCGTCGTGGGACCAGATCGTGCGCGAGCACTCCGCGCGCGTGTACCGGCTCGCCTACCGCCTGACGGGCAACCGCCAGGACGCCGAGGACCTGACCCAGGAGACGTTCCTGCGGGTGTTCCGCTCGCTGTCGAGCTACACGCCGGGCACGTTCGAGGGCTGGCTGCACCGCATCACCACCAACCTGTTCCTGGACCAGGCCCGCCGGCGCCGCCGGATCCGCATGGAGGCGATGGGCGAGGACGCCGCCCGCGTCCCGTCGCCCGACGACCACAGCCGCCCGGAGCGCGGGTTCGAGCACGCCAACCTCGACCACGACGTCCAACGGGCGCTCGACGCGCTCCGGCCCGAGTACCGGGCCGCCGTCGTGCTGTGCGACATCGAGGGCCTGAGCTACGAGGAGATCGCGGTCACCCTGGGCGTCAAGCTCGGCACCGTCCGGTCGCGGATCCACCGCGCGCGTGCGCAGCTGCGTGAGGCGCTCGAGCACCGCCGGGCCGACGTGTCCCCCGGGAGCGCACGATGACGCCGCACCTGGGCTCGTGGGTCAGCGCGCTCGCCGACGGCCAGCTCGACGCCGCCGCCACGGAGCGCGCGCTGGCGCACGTCGCCGCGTGCCGGCGGTGCGCCGACGAGCTCGACGCCGCGCGTGCGGCGCGCCGCGCGCTCCTGGGCACGGCCGACGTCGCGCCCGCGCCCGACCTCGCCGAGCGGCTGATCGCCCTGTCCGCCAGCATCCCGCCGTCGGACGGCGACCCGCTGCGCAAGCCCGAGCGGGACGTGCGCTGGGAGGTCCCGGCCGAGTGGCAGAGCACGCTCACCGGTGACCTCGCCGCGCGGCGACGGCGTCGTCGCGCGCAGCGGCTGGTCGCGGCGGGTGCCGGCGGCGTGGGTGTGCTGGGCTGCGCTCTGTTCGCGCTCGGGCAGGCTCCTGTGGTGACGCCGGACCCGTCGCGGTCGGCGGCGCTGACCTTGCTGGCTCACATGGGCGACGGCCGGGACGTGCTGTCCGCGGCGGCCGGGCCCACCGCGTCGCGCGACGGGTCCGCCGAAGCCGGCGCCTGGCTGGCCGAGCACGGGTGGGTCGCGCCCGAGGCACTGCCGCGCGGCTACGAGATCACGGCGATGCGGCTCGTGGGTGCGGGGTCGGACGTCGTCGAGCTCGACGTCGAGGGGCCCGAGGGCGCGATCGTCGTGCGCCAGGAGCGTGGCCGGCTCGCGGGCACGGCGGGTACGGAGGACGCGGCAGGCACGGAGGACGAGGCCGGCGGCACCGCAGCCGCGGGCTTCGACGGGCGGGACGTCGAGGTGCTCTCGAGCGAGCCGTGGCACGTGGCGTGGCAGGCCGGTGACGTGGTGGTCGACGTCGCCGCCGACGTGCCCGAAGACGTCCTGGCCGATGTCGTGGCGGCCTTCCCCGGCGATGGTTACGATGCCGGGGTCCTGCCCCGGATCTCCCGGGGGTGGGCCACCGTGACAGGAGTCCTCTCGAGACCATGACGGATCGCCCCGAGCCCTACGCCGCTCCCGACGACGATCTCTTCGCACCGCCCGGACCGAGGGCTGCCTCGGTGCCCGCGTCGGGCTCTGTGCCGGACTCTGTGCCGGACAGTGTGCCGAGCACCCCGCGGGACACTGTGCCCGACGGGATCCCGGACACTCCGTCCGACGCCGGGGCAGACCTGCGCGCGGACGGCCCTGCGCACCCACAGCACGTCACCGGCCAGGCGCCGGTGGCCTGGCCGGCGACGCCTCGGACGGCAGCACCGGCCACGGCCCAGAGCCCGACGCCGGGTGGCCGGCAGCGGCGGTCGACCGCCGCGGTCGCGGTGCTCGCGCTCGTCGTCGGGCTCGCCGGGGGCATCATCGGCGACCGGATCTCCGACGCGATCGCGTCCGAGCGTCCTGCCGACGCCCAGCTACCCGTCGTGCCGGCCAAGGAAGGCGGCGACGAGCTGTCGCGGCCCGCCGGCTCGGTCGCGGCGATCGCCGCCGACGTCCTGTCGAGCGTCGTCTCGCTCGAGGTCGCGGGTGCGGACGGCATCGCGACGGGCTCGGGCTTCGTGCTGCGGTCCGACGGCTACATCCTCACGAACAACCACGTGGTCGCGGGCGCGGCCCGCGGCGCCGACGTCACCGTCGCGTTCGCCGACGGGCGCGAGCGCCCGGGCGAGGTCGTGGGCAGCACGGCCGACTACGACCTCGCGGTCGTCAAGGTGGACGAGTCGGGGCTCGCGCCGCTCGTGCTGGGTGACTCCGACGACGTCGTGGTGGGCGACACGGTGATCGCCGTGGGTGCGCCGCTGGGCCTCGAGGCGACCGTGACGACGGGCATCATCAGCGCGCTCCACCGCCCGGTCAAGGCAGGGGACGCCGCCGAGACGGCCTTCATCGACGCGATCCAGACCGACGCGGCCATCAACCCCGGCAACTCCGGCGGTCCGCTCGTGAACGCGGCCGGGGAGGTCGTCGGCATCAACTCGGCGATCGCGCAGCCGCCGGGCGCGCAGACGGCGACCGGCAGCATCGGCCTGGGGTTCGCGATCCCCGCGAACCAGGCGCGCCACACCGCCGAACAGCTCATCGAGACGGGCAAGGCGACGTACCCGGTGATCGGGGTGCTGCTCGACGGCACCTACCGCGGCGAGGGCGTGCAGGTGTCCGCCGAGGCGCAGCAGGGCAACGCGGCCGTCACGCCGGACGGGCCCGCCGACCGGGCCGGCATCCGCCCGGGCGACGTCATCCTCGAGATCGACGGGCGTCCGGTGTCCATGAGCGACGAGCTCATCGTCGCGATCCGAGCCCTGCAGCCGGGCGACGCCGTGACCTTGCGCGTCCGCAGCGACGGCGACGAACGCGACGTGCGCGTGGTGCTGCAGGAGCAGACGAGCGAGTAGCCGCGATCGGCCCGGTTGCTGGGCCGTTCCGAGGCGCCGTACGCGGGTTGACCGGCATGCCTCCGACGTTCATCCCAGACCGTTAGGCTGTCCGCGTGATCGACATCAACGGCGGTGAGTTCGTCGTCCTGCTGGTGCTCGCGGCGCTCCTCATCGGGCCCGAGCGGCTGCCGGGCTACGCCGCTCAGCTCGCCGCCCTGGTGCGTCGCGGCAAGGCGTTCGTCCTGGACGCCAAGTCCCGCGTCGACACCGAGCTGGGTGGCGAGCTCAACGATGTCGACTGGTCCAAGCTCGACCCCCGGCAGTACGACCCGCGCCGGATCGTGCGCGAGGCCCTGCTCGACGACGACGAGCCGGCCCAGGCGCACCCGGCCCGGCGCACGGCGCAGACGGCCCCCGCGGGGCCGGAGGCGGGGCCGGCACCGTTCGACGACGAGGCCACGTGACCAGCGCGAACACCCCGGCGGCACGTGCCACGATCAATCGGCGCCGGGCGGGGTGCTGGCGTTTTCCGTCAACCGGGGACCACCTGCCAGAATGAGGCCCATGTCCGACGCCGTCCCCTCCGGAGCCCGCACGGGCGACCGGCCCCGCATCTTCTCCGGCATGCAACCCACCGACGGCTCGCTCCACCTCGGCAACTACATCGGGGCGATGAAGCAGTGGGTGGCGCTCCAGGACGACTACGACCCGTTGTACTGCGTCGTGGACCTGCACGCCCTGACGATCAATCCCGATCCGGCGGCGCTGCGCGAGCGCACGCGCCGGACGGCCGCGCAGTACCTCGCCGGCGGCGTGGACCCGGAGCGTTCGATCCTGTTCGTGCAGTCGCATCTCGCCGAGCACGCCGAGCTGGCCTGGCTGCTGGCCTGCCAGACGGGGTTCGGCGAGGCGAGCCGCATGACGCAGTTCAAGGACAAGTCGGCCAAGCAGGGCACCGAGGGCACGACGGTCGGCCTCTTCACCTACCCGGTCCTGATGGCCGCCGACATCCTGCTGTACGACGCGGCGCTCGTGCCCGTGGGCGAGGACCAGCGTCAGCACCTCGAGCTCACGCGCGACCTGGCCGAGCGGCTCAACTCTCGGTTCGGCGAGGGCACCGCCGTCGTCCCTGAGGCGCACATCGTCAAGTCCGTGGCGAAGATCTACGACCTGCAGGACCCGACGGCCAAGATGAGCAAGTCGGACTCGGGCGGCAAGGGCGTCGTCTGGCTCCTCGAGGACCCGAAGAAGGCGGCCAAGGCCATCCGGTCGGCCGCGACCGACTCCGAGACCGAGATCCGCTTCGACCCGGTGGCCAAGCCTGGCGTGTCGAACCTGCTCACGATCTTCTCGGCCATCACGGGCCGGGGCGTGGACGACATCGCCGCCGACTACGACGGCCAGGGCTACGGGCGGCTGAAGGTCGACCTGGCCGACGCCGTCGTGGCGTTCCTCGAGCCGTTCCAGGCGCGTGCTCAGACGTACCTGGCAGACCCGGCCCAGCTCGACAAGGTGCTGGCCGACGGTGCGGAGCGCGCCCGGGAGATCGCCCGTCCGGTGCTCGCGCGGATCTTCGACCGGTTCGGACTGCTGCCGCGAGGCGCTCTGTGAACCTCCCCGAACGTGGGCCGTCGCAGGCCCGCATCGGCATCGCCATCGAGGTGCCCGAGCCGTACGCCACGCAGCTCCAGGACGCGCGGGCACGCTTCGGTGACCCGCTGGCGCGCGCCATACCGCCGCACATCACGGTGCTCGGGCCGTCCGTCGTGGACGAGTCCGTGCTGCCCGCCGTGTGGGAGCACCTCGACAAGGTGTGTGGCGAGATGCCAGCGTTCCGCGTGCACCTGCGGGGGAGCGGCACGTTCCGCCCGGTCTCGCCCGTGGTGTTCGTGGCCGTGGTCGAGGGGATCGCTGAGTGCGAGCTCCTGGAGCAGGGCGTCCGGTCGGGCATCCTGGCGCAGAAGCTGCGGTTCAGCTATCACCCGCACGTGACCGTGGCGCACGAGGTCCCGGACGCGGCTCTCGACCGGGCGTTCGCGGAGATGGCCGACTTCGACGCCGAGTTCGAGGTCGACGCGGTCTGGCAGTACGAGCACGGCGACGACGGCGTCTGGCGCCCGCAGCGCCGGTTCCGGCTCGCGGGGGCACCGCTGGCTCCCTAGGGTCGGCGTGTGGGGGCGGTCGGGCGGATCAGGTCCGCGGTGCAGCGTGTGCTGGACTGGTGGCAGGACACCCGCCCCGGGCGCGCGATCTCCTGGTACGGGGCACGCAACGGGGCGCTCCTGTGCGGCGGCATCGCGTATTCCGCGCTCTTCTCGCTCTTCGCGGGCCTGACCATCGGCTTCACGGTCTTCGTCACCTTCCTCGGCTCGCGCACCGAGCTGCGCAACGCCGTGCTGGAGCAGATCGACCAGTGGATCCCCGGTCTGATCGACACCGGCAAGGGTGGCCTGCTGAAGCCGGACGATCTTGTCCTGCCCTCGGCGGTGAACATCGCGAGCATCGTCGCGACGGTCGTGCTGGTGTTCTCCGCCATGGGCTTCATGGGCGCCCTGCGCGTGTCCGTGCGCGCGATGTTCGCCGCCTCGCCCACCGACGACAACGCCCTGCTGGCCCGTCTGTGGCAGCTCGCGGGGTTCGTCCTGCTGGGTCTCGGGGTCCTGGTCGCGGCAGCGGCGAGTGTCGCGTCGTCGGCCGTGGGCAGGGTCGTCGAGTCCTGGCTCGGCGGGTCACCGGTGGTCGGCGTGCTCCTGAGGATCGGGGCGGCGGCCGTCGGCGTCGTGATCGACACGCTCCTCGTGCTCGCGGTCGTGCGGGTGGTCGGGGGAGTGCGCCCCAGGCGGACCAGGGACCTGGTGCTGGGCTGCCTCGCCGTGGGTGTCGTCTCAGGAGCGCTGCGGTGGGTCGGCACGTCGGTCATCGTCGGGAGCGCGAACCGGAACGCGCTGCTGGCGTCGTTCGCCGTGCTCGTGACCGTGCTGGTCCTCGTGAACTTCGTCGCGCGGGTCGTGCTCATGGCGTGCGCGTGGATGCACGACCCACCGCGCGTCGACGAGCTGGTCAGGGCAGAGCAGGAGCTGTACGCCCGCCGCCGGGCCGTCGAGATCGACCGGATCGCCCGCGAGGGGCAGGGCACGGGCCGCCCGTGGAGCCCGGTCGTCCGAGGCTTCCGCCGGGCAACCCTGAACTGACGCGCAACACGCCGTACACGACCGAGCACGGCGCTGCGCCTTCCGCGCTACAGGCGCAGACGATAGAGGAGACCGGCACGACGCGGACGGGACCTGAGATCGAGCCCACAGGACCACGAAAAAAGTGGGTCGAAAGACCCCCGCGCACGGCAGTCAGACCCGAAGTGGAGCGCCCCCTGGGGCGCGTGAACGCTGCCGTGCGCGGGGGTCTTTCGACCCACCGTCAAACAGAAACCAAGGTTTCGATCAGAAAGCCCGCGTGATCATCGCGCGCTTGACCTCCTGGATCGCCTTCGTGACCTCGATGCCGCGCGGGCACGCCTCGGTGCAGTTGAAGGTCGTGCGGCACCGCCACACGCCCTCCTTGTCGTTGAGGATCTCGAGGCGCTGCGTGGCGCCCTCGTCGCGGCTGTCGAAGATGAAGCGGTGCGCGTTCACGATCGCAGCCGGGCCGAAGTACTGCCCGTCGGTCCAGAACACGGGGCACGACGACGTGCACGCGGCGCACAGGATGCACTTGGTGGTGTCGTCGAACCGCGCCCGGTCCTCGGGGGACTGGATGCGCTCGCGGCTGGGCTCGTTCCCCGACGTGATGAGGAACGGCATGATCTCGCGGTAGGAGGCGAAGAACGGCTCCATGTCCACCACGAGGTCCTTGACCACGGGCAGGCCCTTGATGGGCTCGACCAGGATCGGCTTGTCGGGGTTGACGTCCTTGAGGAGCGTCTTGCAGGCGAGACGGTTGCGCCCGTTGATGCGCATCGCGTCGGAGCCACAGATGCCGTGCGCGCACGAGCGCCGGAACGTGAGGCTTCCGTCCTGCTCCCACTTGATCTTGTGCAGCGCGTCGAGCACGCGGTCGGTCCCGTGGGCGGTGACCGTGAAGTCGTCCCAGACGACCTCTTCGCCGTGCTCCGACTCCGGGTTGTACCGGCGGATGCGCAGCGTCACCTCGAACGAGGGGACGGCTCCGACCTGGGTCTCGGCCTGCTCGGTGCGGTTCTCGAGTACAGCAGTCATCAGTACTTCCGCTCCATCGGCTCGTACCGGGTCTGGGTCACGGACTTGGAACCCAGGACGACCTTGTAGCCGTCAAACTCCTCGACGTGGTCGAAGTAGCCCTTGACGTGCCCGTCGGCGACGCCGGAGGCCGACGTCGGACGGCGGTACGCCATCGTGTGCAGCATGTAGTTCGCGTCGTCGCGCTGCGGGTAGTCCTCGCGGTAGTGACCGCCGCGCGACTCCTTGCGGTTCAGCGCGGCCACGACCGTGACCTCGGCGATGTCGAGCAGGAAGCCGAGCTCGATCGCCTCCAGCAGGTCCGTGTTGAAGAGCTTGCCCTTGTCCTGGACCGAGACGTTGCGGTAGCGCTTCTGCAGGTCACGGATCTCGGCGAGCGCCTGGTTGAGCGAGTCGCCCGTGCGGAACACCTGGGCGTTGGCGTCCATGGTGTCCTGCAGCGCCTTGCGGACGTCGGCGACGCGTTCGCCGTCGGGCCGGTTGCGCATCTCCTCGAGCTGCGCGACGACGCTGCCGGTGGGGTTCTCGGGCAGGTCCGGGTGCTTCTCGACCGTCTTCGCATAGGCGGCGGCCGAGCGGCCGGCGCGCTTGCCGAAGACGTTGATGTCGAGCAGCGAGTTGGTGCCGAGCCGGTTGGACCCGTGCACGGACACGCACGCGACCTCGCCCGCGGCGTAGAGCCCTCGGACGACGTTGCGGCCGTCACGGAGCACCTCTCCCGCGATGTTGGTGGGCACGCCGCCCATGGCGTAGTGCGCCGTCGGGTAGACCGGCACGGGCTCGGTGTAGGGCTCGATACCGAGGTAGGTGCGGGCGAACTCGGTGATGTCCGGGAGCTTGGCGTCGATGTGCGCGGGCTCGAGGTGGGTCAGGTCGAGCAGCACGTAGTCCTTGTTCGGGCCGGCGCCACGGCCTTCACGCACCTCGTTCGCCATCGACCGGGCGACGATGTCGCGCGGGGCGAGGTCCTTGATCGTCGGCGCGTACCGCTCCATGAACCGCTCGCCGTCGGCGTTGCGCAGGATGCCGCCCTCGCCGCGGGCCGCCTCGGAGAGCAGGATGCCCAGGCCCGCGAGGCCGGTCGGGTGGAACTGGAAGAACTCCATGTCCTCGAGCGGCAGGCCCCGCCGGTAGGCGAGCGCCATGCCGTCGCCCGTGAGGGTGTGGGCGTTGGAGGTGGTCTTGAAGATCTTCCCGGCGCCGCCGGTCGCGAAGATGATCGCCTTGGCCTGGAAGACGTGGATCTCGCCGGTCGCGAGGTCGTAGGCGACGACGCCGGTCGCGTTCACCTCGGCGCCGTCGTCGAGGTCCTCGGTCGTGAGGTCGTGGTCGGTGAGGAGGTCGAGCACGTAGAACTCGTTGAAGAACTCGACCTCCTGCTTGACGCAGTTCTGGTAGAGCGTCTGCAGGATCATGTGGCCCGTACGGTCGGCCGCGTAGCACGCACGGCGGACGGCTGCCTCACCGTGGTTGCGCGTGTGGCCGCCGAACCGGCGCTGGTCGATCTTGCCCTCGGGCGTGCGGTTGAACGGCAGGCCCATGCGCTCGAGGTCGAGGACGGCGTCGATGGCCTCCTTGGCCATGATCTCCGCGGCGTCCTGGTCGACGAGGTAGTCGCCACCCTTGACGGTGTCGAACGTGTGCCACTCCCAGTTGTCCTCCTCGACGTTGGCGAGGGCGGCGCACATGCCGCCCTGCGCGGCGCCGGTGTGGGAGCGGGTCGGGTAGAGCTTGGAGATGACAGCGGTCCGGGCGTCCTTGGACGCCTCGAGCGCCGCGCGCATGCCGGCGCCGCCTGCGCCGACGATGACGACGTCGTACTGGTGGGTCTGCATCGGTGTCGATGCCTCCTGTGTGGAGCGGGAAGGGGTGGTGTGCGCGAGAGCGGCCGGGTGGCTCAGGCCGTGCAGAACGACGCGAGCAGCTCGGGGTCAGCGCCGATGGGGCACGGCTCGAACGTGAAGATCACGAGGGTGCCGAGCGTCACGACGACGACGAACGCCACGTAGAGCAGGACCTTGAGGACCCCGCGGGTGACGTCCCGCTGCGCGTAGTCGTTGATGATGGTGCGCACACCGTTGGTGCCGTGGAACATGGCGAGCCACAGCATGAGCAGGTCCCAGACCTGCCAGAACGGGCTGGCCCACTTGCCGCCCACGAACGCGAAGTCGATCGCGTGGACGCCCTCGCCGACCATGAGGTTGACGAACAGGTGCCCGAAGATCAGCACGACGAGCACGACGCCCGACGCACGCATGAAGACCCAGCTGTACAGCTCGTAGTTGCCGCGCGTCGTCTTGCGACGGGCGTAAGGGTCGCGAGGGGCCGGGATGACCGGCGCCGTCTGGGTCGCCATCAGTAGCCACCTCCGAAGACGTTCATGAGGTGACGCGGCAGGAAGCCCGCCATCGTCACGACGACCAGGCCGATCACGACCCACAGCATGACGCGCTGGTACCGCGTCCCCTTCGACCAGAAGTCCACGAGCATGACGCGGATCCCGTTGAAGGCGTGGAAGACGATCGCTGCGACGAGGCCGGCCTCGCCGAGTCCCATGATCGGTGTCTGGTACGTCCCGATCACGGCGTTGTACGCCTCCGGAGACACCCGCACGAGCGCCGTGTCGAGCACGTGCACGAGCAGGAAGAAGAAGATGAGCACGCCGGTCACGCGGTGCGCGACCCACGACCACATGCCTTCACGGCCGCGGTAGAGCGTGCCAGCGGGTGCTGTAGGCACGGGGAGAGCCTCCATTGGCGGGTTAGGCGGGGAGTTCCGATCGATGTTCCGTTCGTTGTCACTGTAATGACATCAGGTCGTCTCGTTGGCCGGGGAAGGCCCGATCTGCAGGTGGGAATCGGCTGAATGTGACTGATTGCACAGGCTAGATGTCGTCGTCTTGGCGGCCGTCATTATGCTGCGGGCATGAGCCCTGCCGCCCCGGACAGTCCCCATCCGTCCGCCGACGGGCTCGACGGCCCGTCGGGCGAACCCGGCTCCATCCCCGGTTTCTACGCGATCATCCCGGCCGGGGGCGCCGGGACCCGGTTGTGGCCCCTGTCGCGTGCCGGCGAGCCGAAGTTTCTCCACGACCTCACCGGCTCGGGCCGGACCCTGCTGCGTGCGACCGTCGACCGCCTCACCCCGCTGACCGGGCCGGGAGGCATCGTGCTGGTCACCGGGGAGGCCCACGTGCCGGCGGCCCGGGCGCAGCTCCCCGGGCTGGGCGACGACGCGGTGCTGGCCGAGCCGTCGCCGCGCGACTCGATGGCCGCCGTCGGGCTCGCGGCCGCGGTGCTCGAGCAGCGGCACGGCGACGTCGTCGTCGGTTCGTTCGCGGCCGACCAGGTCGTCACCGTCCGGCGCGCGTTCGAGCAGGCGGTCCGCGAGGCCGTCGCGACCGCCCGGCAGGGCTACGTGGTCACGATCGGCATCGCGGCGTCCCGGCCGTCGGTCGCGTTCGGCTACGTGCGCACCGGCGCGCCGCTGGGCATCGCGGACGCGCCGAGCGCGCTGCACGCGCGGGGCTTCACCGAGAAGCCCGACTCCGCGACCGCGCGCACGTACCTCGCGTCGGGGGAGTACCGGTGGAACGCCGGCATCTTCGTCGCGCAGACGTCGGTGCTGCTCGGGCACCTGGCCGAGCAGCACCCCGCGCTCCACGACGGCCTGCGCGCGATCGCGGCCGCCTGGGACACGCGCCGGCGCGCGGAGGTCCTCGCCGAGCTGTGGCCGGGCCTGGAGAAGATCGCGATCGACCATGCGGTGGCCGAGCCCGTGGCCGCGGCCGGCGGGGTCGCCGTCGTCCCGGGCACGTTCGGCTGGGACGACGTCGGTGACTTCAACTCGCTCGCCGCGCTGCTGCCGTCCCAGGACGACGCCGGGTCGAAGGTCCTGGGCGACGAGGACGACGTGCTGCGCGTGCAGAGCGCCGGGTCGGTCGTCGTGCCCGGCAGCGGTCGTCTCGTCGCCCTGCTCGGGGTCGACGACGTCGTGGTGGTCGACACGCCCGACGCCCTGCTGGTGACGACGCGTGCGCGCGCCCAGCAGGTCAAGGACATGGTCGACGCCGTGCGCACCCACGGTCGGGGGGACCTGCTGTGAGCGCGCCCCACGACCCCAGCGACATCGACCAGGACGCGCGGGACCGGCCGGACGCCGAGCGCCTGGGCCGCCGGGTCGACGAGCTGGTCGCCGCTCTCGAGCCCGAGCTGCTCGAGCTGCGGCGCGACCTCCACGCCCATCCCGAGGTCGCGCGACAGGAGGTGCGCACCACGCGCCTGATCGCCCAGCGCCTCCGGCAGGCCGGGCTGACGCCCCGGCTCCTCGAGCGCACCGGCCTGGTCTGCGACATCGGGCCGGACGCCGCCGGCAGCTCGGGCGAGCGGGGACGCGTCGCGCTGCGCGCCGACCTCGACGCCCTGCCGCTCGCGGACTCGTCCGGGATCGCGTGCGCGTCGGTGGTGCCGGGTGTCGCGCACGCGTGCGGACACGACGTGCACGCCGCCGTCGTGCTGGGTGCAGGGCTCGCGCTCGCTGCGCTCGACGCCGAGGGGGCGCTGTCGCGAGGCGTCCGGCTCGTGTTCCAGCCCGCCGAGGAGACCATGCCGGGCGGCGCGCAGGACGTCCTCGCGCAAGGGGCGCTCGACGGCGTCGACTCGATCGCGGCGCTGCACTGCGAGCCCAAGCTCGACGTGGGGCAGGTCGGGACGCGGATCGGCCCGATCACCTCGGCGTCCGACGCGGTCTCGGTGACGGTGTCGTCCGCTGGCGGCCACACCTCGCGTCCGCACCTGACCGGTGACGTCGTCTATGCGCTGGGCCAGGTCATCACCCAGGTGCCCGCGGTGCTGGGCCGGCGCCTCGACCCGCGCTCGGGGGTCAACCTCACGTGGGGCGCGGTGCACGCAGGCAACGCGCACAACGCGATCCCCGCCACGGGCAGCGTGAGCGGGACGCTGCGCTGCCTCGACGTCCGGGCCTGGGAGCGCGCCGGCCAGGTGCTGCACGACGCGGTCGAGCAGGTCGTCGCCCCGTACGACGTCGACGTCACGGTGCGGCACGCACGCGGCGTCCCGCCGGTCGACAACGACGCGACGGTGACGGCCGCGCTCGAGGCCGCGGCGGCCGCGGTCGTCGGCCCGGACGGCGTCGTCCTCACCGAGCAGTCGCTGGGCGGCGAAGACTTTGCGTGGTATCTCACAAAGGTCCCTGGCGCGATGGTCCGGCTGGGGACCGCGACGCCCGGCGCCCGGCGGTACGACCTGCATCAGGGCGACCTCGTGGTCGACGAGCAGGCGATCGGCATCGGCGCCCGGCTCCTGACCCGGTTCGCCCTCGACGCCTGAGCGGGCCCGCCGGTGACGCTTCGGTAACGACTCGTTCCCGTGGCGCCAGGGAAACATTTCCGCCTCTGGCGGCGACTACGCTGGCCCCCTTGAGAGGACCGAACCAGGGCCTCGCACCACCCCGATCGACAGGAGCGACAGGTGAAGAGAGCGACTCAGCTCACCGCCCTCGCCGGTGTCGCCGCACTCGCGCTCGCCGCGTGCGGCCAGGCCCCGGACGAAGAAGGCACCGGCGGAGGAAACTCCGCTGCCTCCGACTTCAAGCCGTGCATCGTCTCGGACCAGGGCGGCTTCGACGACAAGAGCTTCAACCAGCTCAGCTACGAGGGCGTCGTGCAGGCGGCCGAGGAGCTGGGTGTCGAGGCTGTCGACGTGCAGTCCCAGTCGGAGAGCGACTTCAAGCCCAACATGCAGTCGCTCGTCGACCAGAACTGCGACGCGATCGTGGGTGTCGGGTTCGCGCTGTCCGCGACCACGATCGAGTCCGCGAACGCCAACCCCGAGATCGACTACATCCTCGTGGACGACGCCGCTGACGCCGACTTCGACGGCGAGACGGACGCGGACAACATCAAGCCGCTGCTCTACGACACGGCTCAGGCCGCGTTCCTCGCCGGCTACCTCGCCGCGGGCTACTCGGAGACCGGCAAGGTCGGCACGTTCGGCGGTCAGCCGTTCCCGACCGTGACCATCTTCATGGACGGCTTCAAGCAGGGCGTCGAGTACTACAACGAGACCAAGGGCGAGAAGGTCGAGGTCGTCGGGTACACGGGCGGCGAGGACGGCTCGTTCACGGGCGGCTTCGAGGCCAACGAGACGGCCAAGACCACCGCGCAGAACATCATCGACCAGGGCGTCGACGTTCTCCTGCCCGTCGGTGGCCCGATCTACCAGTCGGCCATCGCGGCGATCCAGGACTCGGGTCGCGACATCGCCCTGATCGGCGTCGACGCGGACTTCTACGAGACCGACCCGTCGACCCAGCCGTACGTGCTGACCTCCATCCTCAAGAAGATGGACGTCTCGACGTACGAGGCGGTGCTCGCGTCGGGCCAGGACGAGTTCGACACCGAGCCCTACGTCGGCACGCTTGAGAACGGCGGCGTGGACATCGCCCCGCTGCACAACTTCGAGGACAAGGTCGACGCGGCTCTGGTCGACGAGGTCAACGAGCTCCGCGACCAGATCATCGCGGGTGAGGTCGAGGTCACGTCGTACCTCGCCAAGTGACCACGGCGTGATCGGGCAGTGACCCGAAACGCCTGACGCGGTGGGTCCCGGGCGACCCCGGGACCCACCGCGACGTTCGTCCTACGCTGGCCGCGACGGCAGTGCTGCACGTCGCGAGGAAAGGCAGACCACGCATGAGGCTCGAGCTGCGAGGGATCACCAAACGCTTTGGTGCACTCGTCGCCAACGATCACATCGACCTCGTGGTCGAACCCGGCGAGATCCACTGTCTTCTGGGCGAGAACGGCGCCGGGAAGTCGACGCTCATGAACGTCCTCTACGGCCTGTACACGGCCGACGAGGGGCAGATCCTGCTCGACGGCGCGGTCCAGGACTTCGCCGGGCCGGGTGACGCCATGGCCGCCGGCATCGGGATGGTGCACCAGCACTTCATGCTCGTCCCGGTGTTCACGGTCGCCGAGAACGTCATGCTGGGCCACGAGTCCACCACCAAGGGCGGTGTGCTGGACCTCGACGCCGCCCGCGAGCGCGTCCGTGAGATCTCGGCCCGGTTCGGCTTCCAGGTCGACCCCGACGCCCTCGTCGAGGACCTGCCGGTCGGTGTCCAGCAGCGCGTCGAGATCATCAAGGCGCTGTCGCGCAACGCCGACGTGCTGGTGTTCGACGAGCCCACGGCCGTCCTGACGCCCCAGGAGACCGACGAGCTCATGGGCATCATGCGCCAGCTGCGTGACGACGGCGCCGCCATCGTCTTCATCACGCACAAGCTGCGTGAGGTCCGCGCGGTCGCGGACCGCATCACCGTCATCCGCCACGGCAAGGTCGTCGGCGAGGCCGAGCCGTCCGCGACGGACGCCGAGCTCGCGTCGCTCATGGTGGGCCGCGCGGTCGAGCTGGTCGTGCAGAAGTCCACGCCGGTCCACTCCGACCACGGCCTCGAGGTCGAGAACCTCGTCGTGACCGGGGAGAACGGCCAGGCGCTCGTCGACGGCGTGAGCTTCGCGGTCCGTGGTGGCGAGGTGCTCGTCGTCGCGGGCGTCCAGGGCAACGGGCAGACGGAGCTCACCGAGGCGCTCGTCGGCCTGCAGGACAACGTGACGGGCAGCATCCGCCTCGACGGTGCCGAGCTCGCTGGCCGCACGGTGCGGCAGATCCTCAGCGCCGGCGTCGGGTTCGTCCCCGAGGACCGGAACGAGGACGGGCTCGTCGGGCAGTTCACGATCGCCGAGAACCTCATCCTGGACCGGACCGACGGGCCACCCTTCGTCCGGCGCGGTGCGCTCCAGCTCGCGGAGCGCGACCGCTTCGCACGCGAGAAGGTCGCGGAGTTCGACGTCCGCACGCAGGGGATCGACGTCCCGGTGGGCCGGCTCTCCGGCGGCAACCAGCAGAAGGTCGTGCTGGCGCGCGAGCTCTCGCGCGAGCTGCGGCTCCTCGTGGCGGCCCAGCCGACGCGCGGTGTCGACGTCGGCTCGATCGAGTTCATCCACCAACGGATCGTGGACACCCGAGACGCGGGCGTGCCCGTGGTCGTGGTGTCGACCGAGCTCGACGAGGCCGTCGCGCTCGCGGACCGGATCATGGTCATGTATCGCGGCAAGGTCGTCGGGATCGTCCCGTCGACGACGCCGCGCGACGTCCTCGGCCTCATGATGGCGGGCATCGCCCCCGAAGCCGGGGCACGCGACGGAAACGAAGGGGATGCGGCGTGAGCGGGCAGACGCCCACCGGGACGGGCGAGGTTCCCGAGTCGTCCATCGAGAAGGCGCTCGAACAGGTCGACCCCGAGCGTGAGCCGGGGCTCGTCGAGGAGCTCGAGCAGGAGCTCGCGCGTGAGCGCGAGGTATCGGTCGACGAGGAGACCGACCGCTGGCGCGGCGCGTTCCTCCAGATGGCGTCGGGTGGCTGGGCCGTGGCGCTGGGAGCGATCGTCCTCGCGGTGCTTGCCGGATCGATCATGATCGCGTTCACCGACGAGGCCGTGCAGGAGGCGGCCGGCTACTTCTTCAGCCGGCCCACGGACACGCTCGCCGCGATCGGGAACGCCGTGGGCGGCGCCTACTCGGCGCTGTTCCAGGGATCGGTGTACAACTTCCAGGCCGACAGCTTCGCGGCCGGGATCCGGCCGCTGACGCAGACGCTGACGAACGCGGCGCCGCTTATCGCGGCCGGCCTCGGCGTCGCGCTCGCGTTCCGGGCGGGCCTGTTCAACATCGGCGGGCAGGGGCAGATGCTCATGGCCGCCACCGCGGCGGGCTGGGTCGGCTTCGCCGTCACCGGGCTGCCGTGGCCGCTGCACCTGCTCCTCGCGCTGGTGGCGGGTCTCGTCGCCGGAGCACTGTGGGCCGGCATCGCGGGCGTGCTCAAGGCGCGCACGGGCGCGCACGAGGTCATCGTCACGATCATGCTCAACTACGTGGCGTTCTACCTGCTGTCGTACTTCCTCGCGACGCCGGGGCTGCTGCAGGCGCCGGGCTCGGCGAACCCGAAGACGCCCCCGATGGCCGACACCGCGGTCCTGCCCCCGCTGCTCGGCGAGAGGTACAACCTGCACTGGGGCTTCGTGCTCTCGCTGCTCGCGGTGGTCGGGGTGTGGTGGCTGCTCAGCCGCTCCAAGACGGGCTTCTTCTACCGCGCCGTGGGGGAGAACCCCAAGGCCGCCCGGGTCGCGGGGATCGACGTCTCGCGGACGACCGTGTCGGTCATGCTCGTCGCGGGCGCGCTCGTCGGTCTTGCCGGGGTCAACCAGGTCCTCGGGACGGTCACGACCGGCTTCAGCTCGGACATCGACGCCGGCATCGGCTTCGACGCGATCACCGTGGCGCTCCTGGGCGGGTCGTCGCCCTGGGGCGTGCTCGCCGCCGGCATCCTCTTCGGCGGCTTCAAGGCCGGTGGCTCGGCCATGCAGGCTGCCGAGGGCGTGCCGATCGAGATCGTGCTCGTGGTGCAGTCGCTGATCGTGCTCTTCATCGCAGCACCGCCGCTCGTGCGGGCGATCTTCCGGCTGCCGCAGCCCGGCAAGAGGCCCCGACGACGCAAGGACCGTCGGGCAGCCGTCGCGGCCGGCGCCACCTCGGGCGCCGCCGGGCTGACCGGGACGCCCGACGACACCAAGAAGGGACGACCGTGACCGCCACGACCGTCGACACCGCCAGCGCGCCCGCCCCGACCGAGAAGCGCGCGGTGGCGGCCGTCTCGCCCAAGACGCCGATCGTGCTCGCGGTCGTGCTCGCGCTGTACGCGCTGCTCCTGGCGCTCGCCCCGCACGAGGGCGACGCACGCTTCCACCTCTCGTCGCCGGGTGACTTCGTCGTCCTCCCGACGATCATCGTCCCCGGCATGGCGACGGCCTGGGTCTGCGGGGCGGTCGGCCTCGTGGTCCTGCTCTTCGCCCTCCTCCGGTACCGGGCGAGGCGGACGGTTCCGCTGTGGGCCACCACGATCTACGCGGCAGCCCTGCTCGTCGGGTTCCTGGCGTGGGCGTCGGCCGGCAGCCCTCGTGACCTGTCGATCGTCGGTCTGCTCAGCGGTGCGGTCGTGCTGTGCGTCCCGATCGTCTACGGCGCGCTGGGAGGCGTCGTCGGCGAGCGCGCGGGAGTCGTGAACATCGCGATCGAGGGCCAGTTGCTCGCCGGCGCGTTCGTCGCCGCGATCATCGGTTCTCTCACCAACAGCCCCTGGGCGGGACTGGTGGGCGCCGTGCTCGCGAGCTCCCTCGTGGCGCTGGTGCTCGGCCTGTTCGCCATCACGTACCGGGTCCAGCAGGTCATCGTCGGTGTGGTGCTCAACGTGCTGGTCATCGGCATCACGAGCTTCCTCTACTCGCAGGTGCTGGTGCCGAACACCGAGCTCCTCAACTCGACCACGCGGTTCGCTCGCGTGCCGATCCCGTTCCTCGAGCGGATCCCGATCATCGGGCCGGTGCTGTTCAACCAGACGATCGTCGTCTACCTCATGTTCGTCATCGTCTTCGTGGTGTGGTTCGCGCTGTACCGCACCCGCTGGGGACTGCGGCTGCGGGCAGTCGGCGAGCACCCCAAGGCGGCCGACACGGTCGGCATCGACGTCGTGCGGACCCGCTACCGGGCGCTGCTCGTCGCCGGGGCCATCGCGGGTATCGGTGGCTCGTTCTACACGGTCGTGTCGATCAACCAGTTCAACCGCGAGATGACGGCGGGCGCGGGCTTCATCGCCCTGGCGGCGGTCATCTTCGGCAAGTGGGACCCGCTGCGTGCCGCACTCGCCGGTCTGCTGTTCGGTTTCGCGACCAACCTGCAGAACGTCCTGTCGGTCGTCGGCTCCCCGGTGCCGAGCCAGTTCATGCTCATGCTGCCGTACGTCGTCACGCTCCTCGCCGTCGCGGGGTTGGTCGGCCGGTCCCGCGCGCCCGCGGCCGACGGCGTCCCGTACGTCAAGGAGTGACGATGACCGACAACGACCAGCCCCAGGTGGACTGGCAGCGGCTTCGGGCTGCGGCCCGCGAGGTCGTCGGGCGGGCGTACGTGCCGTACTCCCGGTTCCCGGTGGGTGCTGCGGCGCTCGTCGACGACGGCCGAACGGTCGTCGGGTGCAACGTGGAGAACGCCGCGTACGGCGTGACCCTGTGTGCGGAGTGCTCGCTCGTCTCGGCGCTCGTGGTCGGGGGTGGTGGCCGCCTGGTGGCGTTCACGTGCGTCGACCGGCACGGCGACACCCTCATGCCGTGCGGGCGCTGCCGTCAGCTCCTGTGGGAGCACGGCGGTCCTGACCTGCAGGTCGAGACCGTGCGGGGCATCGTCCCCATGACCGAGGTTCTCCCCGACGCGTTCGGGGCGCAGGACCTGAGCCGGTGACCTGGTCCCGTCCGCGCGCCATGCGTGCGGCCGGGCGTGCCCACGGACGACCACGATGACGAGATAGGGCTGAACCGATGAACGAGACGACGAGCACACCGACCAGCGCGACCACGGGCCAAAGGCCCGCCGAGCCGTTCGACGTCGTCGACGTCATCCGCACCAAGCGGGACAAGCGACGGCTCTCCAGCTCGCAGATCGACTGGGTGCTCGACGCCTACACCCGCGGGGTCGTCGCCGAGGAGCAGATGGCGGCGCTCGCCATGGCCATCCTGCTCAACGGCATGAGCCGGGGCGAGATCGCACGCTGGACGGCCGCGATGATCGCGTCCGGTGAGCGCATGGACTTCTCCACGCTGTCGCGGCCGACGGCCGACAAGCACTCGACCGGAGGCGTCGGCGACAAGATCACGCTGCCGCTCGCTCCGCTGGTCGCGACCTTCGGCGTCGCCGTGCCGCAGCTGTCCGGGCGCGGCCTCGGGCACACGGGCGGGACGCTCGACAAGCTCGAGTCGATCCCCGGCTGGCGCGCGCTCCTGACGAACGAGGAGCTGATGGCCCAGCTCGACGACGTCGGCGCGGTCATCTGCGCGGCCGGCGCCGGCCTCGCGCCCGCCGACAAGAAGCTGTACGCGCTGCGCGACGTCACGGGCACGGTCGAGGCCGTCCCGCTCATCGCGAGCTCCATCATGAGCAAGAAGATCGCCGAGGGCACGGGTGCGCTCGTGCTCGACGTCAAGGTCGGCTCGGGTGCCTTCATGAAGGACCTCGAGCAGGCGCGCGAGCTGGCGCGCACCATGGTCGACCTCGGCACCGACGCCGGCGTGCGCACGGTCGCGCTGCTGACCGACATGTCGACGCCGCTCGGCCGGACCGCGGGCAACGCGCTCGAGGTCCGGGAGGCCGTGGAGGTGCTCGACGGCGGCGGTCCGGCCGACGTCGTCGACCTCACCGTCGCGCTCGCGGTCGAGATGCTTGCCGCCGCCGACCACCCGGTGCCCGAGGACGAGGTGCGCGCGGCCCTGGGCGACGGCCGCGCGATGGACGCCTGGCGGCGCATGATCGTGACCCAGGGCGGTGACCCGGACGCCGAGCTTCCGGTGGCCCGCGAGCACGAGCACGTCGTCGCCGACGAGGACGGCGTGCTGGCCACGCTCGACGCCTACGCGGTCGGTGTCGCGGCGTGGCGCCTGGGCGCCGGCCGGACCCGTCGTGACGACCCGGTCCAGGCGGGCGCCGGGGTCGAGATCCACGTCAAGCCCGGCGAGGAGGTGCGGGCCGGCCAGCCGATCCTCACCCTGCACACGGACACCCCCGAGCGCTTCGCCAGGGCTCGCGCCGCGCTCGACGAGGGATGGACCGTCGCGCCCGCCGGGACGGCCGTCCCGGTACGGCCCCTCGTGCTCGACCGGATCCACTGACGCTCTCGTGGCCGCCGGCTGGGCGCGTCTGCGGCTGACCGACCTCCTGGGCGCGGCCGGGGTGTTCTCCGGCCGCGCGCCCGTGCCGCGGGTGGCGGCGCCCGCGGATGCCCTCCCGGACGACGTCGCCGCGACGCTTGCGGGCCTGCCCGAGCCGGTCCGGCGTGGCGTGCTCGACCCGCTCGGCCGTGCCGACCCACCCGGCCGGGTCGGCGACCCGGTGCCGCTCCTCCTGCCGTCGCTCACGGGCCGCACGACGCGGGCGCGGCAGGTCGACGAGACGACGTGCGGCTCGGCGGTCCTCGCGGTGCTCGCGCTGGCGGGCGACCCGCGGCTCGCAGTGCGGCTCGCCCGCGCGACCGACCCCGCCGCGGCGTTCGCTGCGCTCCAGCACTCGGTCAAGCGCGCGACCGTCCGGACCCGAGGGGACGTGCCCGCCTGGCCCGCGTCGTTGGGCACGCCGCCGTGGGGTGCCGCACGCGTCGCGCGCTACGGTGCGGTCCGCTTCACCCATCGAGTGGTCCCTGACCTGCCCCGGAGCGGCTCGGGGCGGGTGTCGGTGTGGAGCGGCATCCTCGACGCGGTCCGCGCCGGGATCCCGGTGCCGCTGTACACGGGTGGAGATCTCGGGCGCGGGCTGGGCACGGCCGTCCCGCGCCATGTCGTCCTCCTGGTGTCCGTCGGCCGGCCGGACGGTGGCCGCGAGGAGCTCGCGCGGGTCTACGAGCCCGCGTCGGGCATGCTGCACGCGGTGCCGTTCGGCGCTCTGCGCGCGCCCGACGCGAGTGACGGTGGACACGCGGGCGACGCGCCCGCGCGTGCCGCACGGCTCGCGGCGCTCGGCGGCTGGCCCCACGTCACGTGGGCGCTGCTGCCGAGCGGCCCGCCCTGAAATCCACGACGATGGGACCCGGACGGTCCGTGCCCGCACGGCCCGCGAGGGAAGGAGCCCTGCCATGAGCACGGTGCCCGGTGACGCCTGGCGCGACGCAGGCCTGGACGACGTCGACGAGACGACGAGCCTGGTCGAGGAGGTGAAGCGGCCGGACCGCGAGGGGGTCGACGAGGGCGCCGAGGAGTACCGGCCCCGGACCGCACGGCCCGACCTCGACGGTGCGGCGGCCGAGGCCGACGTCGTCGAGCAGTCCCAGATCGTGCCCGACCCGGACGACCAGCCGGACGGCCAGCCTGACGACCCGGACGGCGCCTGAGCGCGGTCGGGGGCTCGCGGCCCAGGTAGGTTGGAGCCCATGACAGCCTCGCTCGTCCCCGTGATCCCTTCGCTGCCCAAGGTCGTGCTGCACGACCACCTGGACGGTGGCCTGCGCCCGCAGACCGTGCTCGAGCTCGCCGCCGAGATCGGCCACGAGCTCCCCGCCGCCGACGCCGAGGGTCTCGGCACCTGGTTCCGCGAGGCGGCGGACTCCGGAACGCTCGTCCGCTACCTCGAGACCTTCGACCACACGATCGCGGTCATGCAGACGCCCGAGGCGCTCGCGCGGGTCGCCCGCGAGGCCGTCCTCGACCTCGCGGCCGACGGCGTGGTCTACGCCGAGCAGCGGTGGGCACCCGAGCAGCACGTGCAGCGCGGGCTGTCTCTCGCCGAGACGATCGAAGCCGTGCAGGCGGGGATCGACGACGGCATCCGCGAGGCGGCCGCCCAGGGACGCACCATCCGCGTGGGCCAGCTCGTCACGGCGATGCGTCACACCGACCGGTGGCAGGAGGTGGCCGAGCTCGCGGTCGCCTATCGCGACGCCGGAGTGGTCGGCTTCGACATCGCGGGCCCGGAGGACGGGTTCCCGCCGTCCCGCCACGCCGAGATCTGGCGGTACCTCGCCGAGCAGAACTTCCCGGTGACCATCCACGCCGGTGAGGCGGCCGGCGTCGACTCGATCTCGCAGGCCGTGCACATCGGTCAGGCCGACCGGCTGGGCCACGGCGTGCGGATCGTCGACGACATCACGTTCGTCGACGACGAGAACGCCGAGCTCGGCCGCCTCGCGCACTGGGTGCGTGACCACCAGATCCCGCTCGAGCTGTGCCCGGTCTCCAACCTGCAGACCGGTGCGGCGGAGTCCATCGCGAAGCACCCCATCACGCGGCTCAAGGAGCTCGACTTCGCGGTCACGCTCAACACCGACAACCGCCTGATGTCGCGCACGTCGATGAGCCACGAGATGACCCTCCTCGCCACGGAGGCGGGCTGGACGCTCCAGGACCTGCTCGACGTGACCGTGACGGCCGCGTGGAGCGCCTTCATGCACCACGACGAGCGCCGTGCGCTCGTCGACGACGTCATCGTCCCCGGCTACCAGGAGATCGAGGGGGCCCAGCTGTGAGCGCCAACCACCCCGCGCCCGAGGCGCTGCCCGCGGGCGCGGCCGAGCTCGCGCGCTACGTCGACCACACCCTGCTCAAGCCCGAGGCCACGGCCGACGACGTGACCGCGCTCGTCGAGGAGGGCGCCCGGCTGGGCGTGTTCTCGGTCTGCATCTCCCCGACCTTCGTGGCCCACGCCGTCGAGGTGGCCGCCGGGCGCCTCGCCGTGGCGACCGTGTGCGGCTTCCCCTCCGGCAAGCACCTCAGCGAGATCAAGGCGGCGGAGGCGGCACGTTCGGTCGCCGACGGCGCCGACGAGGTCGACATGGTCATCGACGTCGGCGTCGCCCGGTCGGGCGACTTCGCCGCGGTCGAGGCCGATGTCGCGGCCGTGCGCGCGGCCGTCCCGCAGGGCAAGGTGCTCAAGGTCATCATCGAGTCCGCCGCCCTGACCGACGACCAGATCGTGGCGGTGTGCCGGGCGAGCGAGGCGGCGGGAGCGGACTTCGTCAAGACGTCGACCGGGTTCCACCCGACCGGCGGCGCGTCGGTGCACGCGGTCGAGCTCATGTCGCGGACGGTCGGCGGCCGGCTGGGCGTCAAGGCCTCGGGCGGCGTCCGGACGCTCGCCGACGCGCTCGCCATGATCGCTGCCGGGGCGACCCGTCTCGGCCTGTCGGGTACCGCGGCCGTGCTCGCGGGCTTCGAGGGTGGTGCGGGGTCGGCCGGTGCCGACTCCGGATACTAGTCTGGCCGCGTGACCAGCACGGACGGGCCCGACGACGGAGGCGAGGCCGTCGTCGAGGTCGAGGCCGCGACGCGCACGCTCGGCACGGTCGAGGTCCTTCGTCCGGCGTCGTTCCGCGTGCGTCCGGGCGAGGCGGCCGTGATCGTCGGCCCCAACGGCAGCGGGAAGTCCACGCTGCTGCGCCTGGTCGCGGGCCTGGACGAGCCGACGTCGGGCACCGTGCGCACGTTCGGGCGGCCTGCCGTGGAGTCGAGGACCAGACGCCGCGAGGACGTCGCGCTCCTGCTCGGCGGGCCCCCCGCGTACCACGACCTCACCGTCGCCGAGCACTTCCGCCTGATCTCGGTCGCCTGGTCGGGGCGCCACCCCGGACCGTCGGTCGAGGAGGCGCTCGCCCAGGCGGAGCTCACCCGGGTCCGTGACCAGTTCCCGGGCGAGCTGTCGTCGGGGGAGAGCCAGCTGTTCGCCCTGGCGGCGGCGCTCTACCGGCCCGCGCGCCTCGTCGTGCTCGACGAGCCCGAGCAGCGCCTCGACGCCTCGTGGCGCACCGTCGCGCGCCGCCTGGTCGCCGGGGCCCTCGACCACGGGCGGGCCGTCGTCGTCGCGACGCACGACCCGCACCTGCGTGAGGCGCTCGTCCCGCGTGGCGCCGTCGTCGAGCTCGCGGAGGCGGCGGCCCGGTGACGGATGCCGTGCTCGTCATGCCCTACCGGCGATGGCACCGATGGGTGCGCGCCCTGCGGGTCCGGTCGGCACGGGTGCACGGGCAGGACGGGAGCGACCGCGTCTACCTGGTCTACGGCGTCGTCCTGGTCGCGCTCATGTACGGCCCGATGCTGTGGACCGCCCTGGCTCAGGGCGGTGCGGCGCTCGGCGGGGGCGTGCTCCGGCGGGGTCGGCTCCCGACGTGCTGCTCGCCGGCGTCGTCCTGATGACGGCCGCCGCGGGCGTGCTGGGTGTCGTCGCCGCGCGGTTGGGCGGGCCGCTGTGGACCGACGCCGTCGAGGTGGCCTACGCACTGAGCGGTCAGTTCCCACCGCGCGACGTGCTGGGCGGGCGCGCCGCCCCGCTCTGCGCCGGTGCCGCGGTCGTGGCGGGTGCGTGCGTCGCGGGGTTCGCCTCGGGTGCCCTCGGCGGCGCGGGCGGAGCGGCTGCCGTGCTGGCGTGGGGAGCGTTCGGAGGCGCGACGGCGCAGGTCCCGCTCCTGCTGGGTGTCGCGGCCCAGGCGCCCCGCCGGCGCGCCGCGGCGTGGGTCGTCGCGGGAGGCCTGGTCGTCGTCGCTGCGCTCGGTGCCGCCGCCGCGCTGGGCGGCCAGGGACCCGGAACGTGCACGCCGCCGGGCGGCGGTGGCGCGTGCGGTGCCGGGCCCGGCGTGATCGCCCTCGCGCTCGCAGCCGTGGCGGGTTCGGCGAGCGCGGCCCTCGTCATCACGGCGCTGCCCGCCGAGATCGACGTCGACGCGACGGCCGCGGCCCGCGGACGAACGCTCGCGGCCGGTGCGGGCCTGGCCGGCGGGAACCTCGCCGGGATGGTGTCGCTGCTCGGGTCGCCGCGCCTCGCGCGCCGGCGTGCGACGTTCCCCGGCCTGCTGCTCCACCGCGCCCCGGTGGTGGCCCGGGACGTGCTGGGCCTCAGCCGGCACCCGGCCGCGTCCCTCGGCTCGGTCGTCGCCGGCGCGGCGGGTGCGGCGCTCGTCACGGCGGCCCGGGGGTCGGGCGCGACCCTCACCGTCGTCCTCGGTGCGCTCACCCTGTACGCGGCCAGCGCGGCGTGGTCTAGGGGTCTGCGCGACCTGGCCTCGCAGCCGGTCCCCGGCGGGCTCCTGCCGGGCAGCGTGGCGCGGCTGTTCGCCGCGCATGCGGTCGCCCCGGCGCTGGCCGGGCTGGTCGCGGCCGGTCTCGGGCTCGGCGCCGCCGTGATCGTGGATGGTCCGGGCGTGGCCGAGGTGGCCCGGCTGGCCATGGTGCTGCTGGTCGTGCTCGCGGCCCGGTGGTGGGTCTCGGGAGCCACGACGGCGCCCGCCGCGGTGTTCACGCCGATCGCGAGCCCGGCAGGCGACGCCTCTCAGGTCGTCCTGGCGGCGTGGTACCTGCGGGGATGGCTGGTCGTGGTCGGGGCGGCGTGGGCGACGACGAGGTTCGGCCCGGGCGCGGCACCGGTGCTGGCGCTCGCCGCGGCGGGACTCGTGGCGGGCGCGGTCGCGCGGGTACGCCGTGCCTGAGGACCGTGCCTGAGACCGCGCCTGGACGTGCCTGAACGTGCCTGAGACGGTCGGCCGGCGGCGCATCGGCGGCGGCGTGGTCTAGGGTCGCCTGACCATGTCTGACACTCCTGGCGGACCGCCGCCTCGCAAGCGTGCCCCGCGTACCGCGACGGTGGCTGCCGTCCGCCGGCTCACGCCGAACCTCGTGCGCATCACTCTCACGGGCGACGAGATCGCGAACGCCGAGCTGCCGGACGTGACCGACCGCTACATCAAGCTCGCGCTCGGTGCGCCTTCCGAGCCTGGCGGTCGCCCGCTGCTGCGCGCCTACACCATCCGGTCCGCGCGCGCGCAGGAGTGGGACCTCGACCTCGTGATCCACGGCGACGACGGCCTCGGCGGCCGGTGGGCCCGACGGGCCCAGCCGGGGGACCGGGTCACCTTCTTCGGCCCGGGCGGCGCGTACGGCCCCGACCCGGCGGCCCCCTGGCACCTGCTCGTGGGCGACGACTCGGCGTTGCCCGCGATCGCCGCGACCCTCGAGGCGCTGCCCGAGGGCGCGCGGGCGCACGCGTTCGTCGAGGTTCCGGGGCCCGCCGACGAGCAGGCGGTCGTCACGACGGGTGACGTGCACCTGACGTGGGTGCACCGGGGTACGCGGACGTTGCCGCAGGCGCTGGCTGCGGCGCACGCCGCGGGCGCCCTTCCGCCGGGGGTTCCGCACGCGTTCCTGCACGGTGAGGCGGGCTGCGTGCGCGAGCTGCGCCGGTGGGTCCGGGCCGAGCTCGGCGTGCCCCGCGAGCTGCTCTCGGCGTCGGGCTACTGGCGACGGGGCCGCGACGACGAGGGCTGGCGTGCGGAGAAGCGTGAGTGGGTCGCCGCGGTCGAACGCGACGACCTCGGCCTCGAGGTGGCCTGAGCCGGCCAGGCCGCGCCGCTAGCCGCGATTTCCTACCGGAAAGATGGGGTATGGTCCCTCGCAGGGCGCACGCGCGCCCCAGTACCGAGGGGAGAACCGGGATGCGGCTCGTCGTCGTGGGCGACATCGGATGGCGCGATCTTTACCACCTGGGCGACGAGGCCATGACGGAGCGGGCGCTCGGCGCCCTCGCGGCGCGGGGGGTCTCCGACGTCACGCTCGTCGCCGGCCAGCCCGCGCACGCGACGGCGCGCTACGGCCTGCCCGCCGTGCGACGGATCGGGTTCCGCGACGCCAAGCACGACCGGTGGAACGAGCAGCGGCGGACCAAGGTCATCGACGCGGCCCGCCGCGGTGCGCACCGCCTGGACGCGGGCGACCCCGCGCGTGAGGTCCTGGCTGCCGTCCGCGACGCCGACGCCGTCCTCGTGGCGGGTGGCGGCAACCTCAACGGCTTCTTCCCGCAGCACCTGCTGGAGCGGGCCACCATCTGCACCGTCGCACGCGAGCTCGGCAAGCCCTACGCCCTGACCAGCCAGACGATCGGACCGCTGCTCCGCGGCGCGGACCGCGCCCACCTGCGGCCCCTGCTCGGTGGCGCCGTCGCCGTCGGCGCTCGCGAGCACACCACCGCGGGCCTGATCGGCGAGCTGACCGACGAGGCGAACGTCGTGCGCACCGTCGACGACGCCTTCGGCCTCGAGCCTGGCCCCGACGACGTCGCCGTCGCGAACGGCCTGGGCACCGACCGGTACATCGTGGCCAGCTTCGCGGAGCAGGCGTCGACACCGTTGCTCGGTACCAAGGAGTACCGCCGGCTCGCCGCGGCCGCAGCGCGCGACCTGGCGGACCTCTACGACGCCGACGTCCTGCTGGTGCCGCACGCGGGCACGTTCGTGGCGGGTGAGGAACGGCGCGACCAGGTCTCCAACAAGCAGATCGCCGAGCTGGCCGCCGACCCTCGGGTGCGCGCGACCCCCATGCTGACCGCCCGGCAGGCGGCAGCCCTGACCGCCGGCGCCGCGCTCGTCGTCGGCACGCGCTACCACCCGGCGATCCTCGCGGCCCGGGCCGGCGTGCCGTCGATCGCGCTCGCACCGACGCTCTACTCGTCGGTCCGCATGCGGGGCGCGGCGCGGCACGTGGGCCTCGAGGACTACGTGCTCGGCGTCGACAGCTGGCGCGCGGGCGCCCTGCTGCGCGCCGCGCGCGAGCTGCACCAGGACGACGCGGGCGTGCGGGAGCACCTGCGCACGGTGGGCGTCACGCGGCTCACGGAGCACGAGGCGTGGTGGGACGCCCTCGTGGCGGGCCTGCGCACGGGCCGCCGGGTCGAGGCGCCCGACCTCGCACCCGTGCCCTCCTACGGGTCGCACGGCGACTGGGCCGTCGCGGCAGGTCACCTGCTCGACGCGACCGAGCGCTTCGACCGCGAGCGCATGCTCCGGGCCTGGGAGCGCGCCGACCTCGAGCGTGAGGTCGCCGCGCTCCGGGCGTCGGCCGAGGAGAGCCGTCAGCGGCCGAGGGCCTCGCGCATCTCCGCCTTCGCGCGGTCGAGCTTCGCCCGCGCCGCCACCCTCGTCTCCCCGACGTCGACCGGCGTCGCGTCGGGTGCCACCGGCTCGACGACCTCGAGGTAGCACTTGACCTTGGGCTCGGTCCCGCTGGGACGCACGATCACGCGCGTGTCGTCGGCGGCGAGGAGGACGATGCCGTCGGTCGGGGGCAGCCCGTCGACGCCCGCGGCGAGGTCGAGCACTCGGAGCACGCCCGCGCCACCCAGGGACTTGGGCGGGTTCCGGCGCATGGATGCCATCACGTCGGCGATGCTCTCGCGCCAGTCGGAGCCGTCGTCGAACCGCACCGAGACCTGGTCGGTCAGGTAGAGGCCGTTCTCGCGGGCGATGTCGTCGAGCGCGTCCAGGAGCGTCCGGCCCTCGGCCTTGAGCCGGTCGGCGAGCCCGGCGACGAGCACGGCGGCGCTGATGCCGTCCTTGTCGCGCACGTTCCCGGGGTCGACGCAGTAGCCGAGCGCCTCCTCGTACCCGTACACCAGGCCCGGCGTCCGGGCGATCCACTTGAACCCCGTGAGGGTGGTCTGGTGCCGGACGCCGTGGTGACGGGCGATGGCCGACAGCACGCGCGAGGACACGACCGACGAGGCGATGGTCGGCGGCTCGCCGGACGCGGGCGGGATCACGCCCCGGGTCAGCACCTCACGGCCCAGCAGCGCGCCCACCTCGTCGCCGTGCAGCATGCGCCAGCCGTTCGAGCGCGCGGTCTCGGTGCCCTGGTAGGTGCCGACGGACGGGTCGAAGACGGCGACACCGCACCGGTCGGCGTCGGGGTCGTTCGCGATGACCAGGTCGGCCCGGGCCTCCGCCGCGAGCGCGACGGCCATGTCGGTCGCGCCCGTCTCCTCGGGGTTCGGGAACGCCACCGTGGGGAAGTCGGGGTCGGGGTCGAGCTGCTCCTCGACCGGGAGCACGTCGGTGAAGCCCGCGTCGGCCAGCGCCTGCGCCAGCATGCCGCCGCCGACGCCGTGCAACGACGTCGTGACGACGCGCAGCGTGCGCGGGGTGCCGTCGTACCGGCCCACCGTGCGGACCGAGGCGAGGTAGGCCTCGACGACGTCGGGACCGAGGATCTCCCAGCCCGACTCGGCGCGCGCCACCTCGGACGCAGGCCCGACGGCCGCGATCCGCTCGGCGATGAGCGCGTCGTAGGGCGGGACGATCTGCGCGCCCTGGCCCGCGTCGGTCACGACGCGCCCGCCCAGGTACACCTTGTAGCCGTTGTCCGCGGCCGGGTTGTGGCTCGCGGTGACCATGACTCCCGCGTCCGCGTCGAGGTGGCGCACCGCGAAGGCCAGCACGGGCGTGGGCAGCGCGGAGCGCAGCATCAGCACCTGCGCGCCCGCGGCGGTCAGGACCGCCGCGGTGTCGAGCGCGAACGTGCGCGAGCGGTGCCGCGCGTCGAACCCCACGACCACGCGCGGGGCCTCGCCCGCGAGCGCCTCGAGCAGGTACGAGCCCAGGCCCGCCGCCGCGGTCGTCACGACCGCGCGGTTCATGCGGTTCGGACCGGCCGCCATCGCCCCGCGGAGCCCTGCGGTACCGAACTGCAGCGAGCCCGCGAACCGGTCCCGCAGCTCGGCGAGCGCGGCACGGCTCGACGTCGCGCGCTCGAGCAGCTGCACGAGCTCGGCGCGGTCGTCGTCGTCGATGTCGTGGCTGATCCACTCGCCCACGCGGTCGAAGAGGGCGTTCAGCTCGGCGTGCGAGGCGCCGGACGTCGGGTCGTCGGTGTCGAGGTTCGTCACAACGGGCCTTCCTGCTCTCAGAGCGACTTGACGATCTGGGCGAGCAGGTCCCCGATGCGCGGGGCCGCCTTGCGTCCCGCCTCGAGCACCTCCTCGTGCGACAACGGCTCGGGGCTGATGCCCGCCGCGAGGTTGGTCACGAGCGAGATGCCCAGCACCTCCATGCCGCAGTGACGCGCCGCGATCGCCTCGAGCGTGGTCGACATGCCCACCAGGTCGGCACCCATGATCCCCGCCATGCGGACCTCGGCCGGGGACTCGTAGTGCGGGCCGCGGAACTGCGCGTACACACCCTCGGGCAGGTCCGGGTCGACCGAGTGCGCGACCTCGCGCAGCCGGGGCGTGTACAGGTCGGTGAGGTCGACGAACGTCGGGCCCTCGAGCGGCGAGGCACCCGTGAGGTTGATGTGGTCGCGCAGCAGCACGGGCTGGCCCGGGCGCCACGAGACGTGCAGGCCGCCGCACCCGTTGGTCAGCACCACGGCCGTGCAGCCGGCCGCGGCCGCGGTCCGGACGCCGTGGGCCACGCGGCGCACGCCCTTGCCCTCGTACAGGTGGGTGCGGGTCCCCAGCACGAGCGCGTGCCGGACCGAACCGTCGGGCCGCTCGACGCGGATCGACCGCGTCGTCGCGACGTGGCCCTCGACCGCGGGGCGGGCGAACCCGGGAATCTCGTGCGACGGGATCTCGGCGACCACGTCGCCGAGCAGCTCAGCCGCTCCGCCCCAGCCGGAGCCGAGGACCAGCGCGACGTCGTGCCCGGGCACACCGGTGACCTCCGCGATGTAGTCGGCCGCGTCGCGTGCGACGTCGAAGGGATCGGTGCTCGGGTCATCCAGGTCGAGGCTGGGACGGGTCGGCGTGCTCATGGACCGAGGGTAGTCCGCGGCGGACGCGGGTGCCGAGCCGCGCCCTGCGGCGAGGCCGGGACAGAGGCTGAGAGAATGGCGCTCGTGCCCACCCCGAACACCACCCCGGAAACGTCCCTGCCCGCCGAGGCGGGCCACCGCGTCGTCGTCGTCGGTGGCGGCCCCGGCGGCTACGAGGCCGCCCTCGTCGCCCGCCGTCTGGGCGCCCAGGTGACGGTCGTCGAACGGCACGGTCTGGGCGGCGCGGCCGTGCTGACCGACGTCGTGCCGTCCAAGACGCTCATCGCGACGGCCGAGTGGCTCACGATCGCCGAGCGGGCGCCCGAGCTGGGCATCCGGCGCGGCGCGCTCGGCGCGGCCGAGGCGCCGGAGGCCGGGCAGGCCCGCCGCCATCTCGTGGACCTGCACGCCGTGAACACCCGCGTCCTGGCGCTCGCGGCGGCGCAGTCGGCCGACATCCGCTCCCGCCTCGAGCGCGAAGGTGTGGAGATCGTCACAGGGACCGGGCGGCTCGACGGCCCGGCCAAGGTCGTGGTCGACGACGGCGGGTCGGCCGCCGCCCGCACGCTCGACGCCGACACCGTCCTGCTGGCGCTCGGTGCCACGCCGCGGACGTTGCCCACGGCCGTGCCCGACGGCGAGCGGATCCTCACATGGACGCAGCTCTACCAGCTGGAGGAGCTGCCCGAGCGCCTCATCGTCGTCGGGTCGGGAGTCACGGGTGCCGAGTTCGCCGGCGCGTACCAGTCGCTCGGGTCGGACGTGGTGCTCGTGTCGTCGCGCGACCGCGTCCTGCCGGGCGAGGACATGGACGCCGCCGAGCTGCTCGAGGGCGTGTTCCGCAGCCGCGGCATGACGGTCATGTCCCGCTCGCGCGCGGCGTCGGCCGTCGCGACCGCCGACGGCGTGGCGGTCACGCTCGCGGACGGGCGGGTCGTCGAGGGCTCGCACGTGCTCATCGCCGTCGGTGCGGTGCCGTCGACGTCGGGCCTGGGGCTCGAGGAGGCCGGGGTGCGCCTGACGCCGAACGGGTACGTCGAGGTCGACAAGGTCTCGCGGACCACGGTCCGTGGCGTGTACGCGGCGGGCGACTGCACCGGCGTGCTCCCGCTCGCCTCGGTCGCGGCCATGCAGGGCCGCATCGCGATGTCGCACGCGCTCGGTGACGCGGTCGCCCCGCTCCGGCTCGGCACCGTGGCCGCGAACATCTTCACGGCGCCCGAGATCGCCACGGTCGGCTACAGCGAGGAGCGGCTGCGCGAGCAGGGTTCGCGCTACGTCACGACGACGCTGCCGCTGGCCCGCAACCCGCGCGCCAAGATGCTCGGCATGCGCGACGGCTTCGTGAAGCTCTTCGCGCACCCCGAGGCCAAGGTGGTGCTCGGAGGCGTCGTCGTGGCCCCGCGCGCCAGCGAGCTCATCTTCCCGATCACGCTCGCCGTGGCGCACCGGCTCACGGTCGACGACGTGGCGTCCGCCTTCACGGTGTACCCGTCGCTGTCGGGATCCGTCGCGGAAGCGGCGCGCGTGCTGCACGGTCAGGTGGGCTGACATGCGTATCGACGTCACTCCCCAGGAAGTGCTCGGGCTGGCCCGGGCCGGCGGCGCCGACGTGCCCCCGGTCATCACCTCGGTCACGGGCGACGGCGACTCGGTGCGCGTGAGCGCGGACCTGCGACGCCTCGACGAGCTGCCCGGACCGCTGCGCCTCGCCGTCCGCCTCGCCCCGATCGTCCGGGCGCAGATCCGGGTGGTGGGCTTCGCCGACGGCAGGGCCACCCTGGCGGTCGAGGCCAACGCGGGCGGTCTGCCCGCGCACCGCCTGCTGGGGCTGCTCGCCGAGCCGATCGAGCGGGCGCTCACCGCGCAGGGCGTGCCGCCGGGTGCGGTCGACGTGCGCGGGGACGCCAGCGTCGTCGTGGACATCGATGCGCTGCTCGCCGCGAAGCTGCCCGGCCTGACGGTGACCGGGCTGCGCATGGAGGACGGCCACGTGCACGTGGAGGCGTCGGTCTAAGGATCGGTCGAGGCGCTCGGCCCGGCCGCGGACCGCCCCGCGCCACCCAGGGATCCGAGGCACACTGTCGCGCATGGGGGCGGGCATCTTTGACGTGGCACGGCTCGCGGGGGTGTCGACGGCGACGGTCTCCCGGGCCTTGCGGGGCCTGCCGACGGTCCGGTCCGACACCCGGGAGCGCGTGCTGCGCGCCGCGGCCGCCCTGGACTACTACCCGAGCCCGTCGGCGGCGATGCTGGCCAGCGGCCGGAC
>Ga0233385_1000130_pt1 | contig 43192 bp, 45 predicted proteins | sample ElkDunMinimDraft_16_FD_191543 | JGI IMG/M metagenome (GOLD analysis project Ga0233385, IMG submission 191543) | Fecal eukaryotic communites from dung pellets of Tule Elk in California, USA - Elk Dung G36 | ecosystem: Host-associated > Mammals > Digestive system > Large intestine > Fecal | place...
GGCTGAACCGCCAGGAGTTCGATCTGGTTGCGGTCGGGCGTGCATTGATTTGCGATCCGGACTGGGCACTGAAGATTCGTGATGGTCGCATGCAGGACATCCTGCCGTTCAGCCGCGAGGCACTGAAAACGCTAGTCTGAAGTACCGTACAGGTTGCTGGTAACGGTTGCGCCCAAATGGACTGGGGATCTGTCTCGGGCACATTGGTTTTTTTCAGGGCTCCGTATTTCCAGTGCGCGGACCTGAACGGTCGCTCATGAGCGGACGATGGACTGCCTCTTGCCGCCTTCGCGCACCCAGAACAAGGTGGCGCCCGCGACTGCAGCGGGCATGATCAGCAGATTGAGTACCGGTACCAGCAGCGCGGCATAGGTCACCGCGCCGAAACTGAGGCTCTGCCAACGGCGCTGGCGTAGCCAGGCCATCATCTCGGCCCAGCTCATCTTGTTGTTGTCGGCGGGGTAGTCGATATATTGCACCGCCATCATCCAGACGCCGAAAAGTAACCACAGCGGGGCTGCGGCGAGGTTCACGACCGGGATGAAGGAAAGGATCAGCAAGGCCAGGGCACGCGGTGCGAAGTAAGCCAACTTGCGTGCCTCCCGAGCGATGGTGCGTGGCAACATCGCCAGCAGTTCCGCCCAGCTGAAGGGAGGTGAACTATCTTCGCCACGCGCGACCATCTCGACTTTTTCGGCGAGAAAGCCGTTGAAGGGCGCGGCGATAATGTTGGCAAGCATGGTGAAGGTGAAGAACACGATCAGCAGTACAAGCGTGACGAAGATCGGCCACAGGATGTACTCCAGGAACGCCAGCCAGTCAGGCAGGTTCGGCATGAAGGTATCGACCCAGCTGCCGAACTGGCGCACCGCGAAGTAAATCATGCCAATGAATAGAAGAAGGTTCACCGTTACCGGCAGGATCACGAACAGGCGTAATCCGGGGCTCAGGATCAGCCTCAGGCCTTCGCGCAAATAGTGAGGGCCGGACAGCACAGGAAGTGGCATGACTTGCTCCGAGAGGAAAACGCTCGGACCTTACCGGCTTTGTGCTGCCCGGAGAAGCACCGAATGGCGGCGGTAACTATCTGCGCCAGGGAAGGGTGGCCTGCCCGCAACGCCTCCCTTGCCTGTGCTGTGAGTGCCAAGGGGACTACCGACGAGTCAAGGGTTGCCGATCGAAACGCACGCCGGGCAGACCGGTTTCCATCAGTGCGCGGATGTTGCGGTGGTCGTTGCCGCTGGGGTTGGCCAGTACCGCCTGATAGTGCTCGCCGAACGCCAGCAAGGCTTCTTCGGTACTGAAACCTTCCAGCACGGCCATGCCCAGGGTCTTGCACGAGCCTTCGTTCTCTCCTGCGGCGTTCTCTACGTTGCCATTGATGAACCGGCTGGGCTGATACTCGTAGGCTTCGGCGATGAATGCCAGGGTATCGCTGAACTGGTGGTTGCGATTGCGCAGACGGGCACGGAAGTCCCTGAGTGCATTCACGAGGGCTGCCCCTTTTCGAACGCCGCCTGCTGTTCTGGCGTGGCCTCTGTCTGGTAGCGCTTTTTCCACTCGGCATAGGGCATGCCATACACCTCTTCGCGGGCCTCATCGAGGCTGACCTCGATGTCGAGATCGTCGGCAGCCGCTTTGTACCACTTCGACAGGCAATTGCGGCAGAAGCCGGCGAGGTTCATGAGGTCGATGTTCTGCGCGTCCGGGCGGCTGCGCAGGTGCTGGACCAGGCGGCGGAAGGCGGCGGCTTCGAGTTCAGTACGTTCTTGTTCCGTCATATTCAAGTCTCGGCATGGGCTGAGGTCGGCAGGATCATAGCGCCGGAATCGGGCAGCGGCCAGTCTCCGGCATCAGCTTGGATGGCGTAGTGATTGGGCATCTCACCAGATCAATCGCGGTGCGCGGCCAGCGTGATGGACACAGATTCTGCGAAGCGCAGCGCGTGGGGTTTGTCCACCTCCACTTCGGCGTAGCGCACCTGCGGCTGCTGCATCACCAGGTCCAGTACCTCCTGGGTCAGGCGCTCCAGTAGCGCGAAGCGGTTTTCCTCGACATGCTGAATGATCGCTTTGGTGATGGTGCGGTAGTTCAGTGCTTGATCAATGTCGTTGCCGCGTACTGCGTTGTTGGCGGGGTAAAGAATGGTCAGGTTGATCAGCACATCCTGCTTGTTGAGGATTTCTTCTTCCTTGATACCGATATAGGTACGTAGCCTCAAGTTCTTGACGCGAATGCGCGCCATCGCGGGTTCCAGTCTGGGCATGTCGTCTCCTTGTAATTCAGATCAGGTGGCGGCCGCCGTTCACGGTCAGTGTGGTGCCGGTGACGTAGGGATTGTCCAACAGATAGCGCAGACTCTGGTAGATCACTTCCGCGCCCGGTTCGATGGCCAGCACCGACTTGGCCAATGCCGCACGGCGGTAGGCTTCGTCATCATCCGGGTTGAACTGGATCAAGGCTGGCGCGATACCGTTGACCTTTATTTGTGGCGCCAAGCTCGCGGCGAAGGATAGCGTCAGGTTGTCCAGGCCGGCCTTACTGGCAGCGTAGGCGATGTGTTTCTTGCTGCCCTTGCGCGTGACGTCGTCGCCGATATGAACAATGTCCGCTGGGCCGCCGTGGCGGAGCAGCTCGGCGCAATGCAGGTTGATCAGATAGGGCGCCAGCATGTGCACATGGAACATCTGGCGGAAAGCTTCGGCTTCCTGGCCCGGCACGTCGGATCGCCACTCGGACGCGTTGTGAACGATGGCGCGCAGGCTGTCGGTGTGTTCCTTGATCGCGGCGATGAAGGCCATGATACCGGCCTCGTCATCGAACGACCCCGGCAGTGCGGTCGCGCCCCTTGCGCGCAACCTGTCGATGGATTCGCGCTCGCGGCGATAGCTGATGATCACCGGATGACCGTCATCCAGCAGGCGTTCGGCGCAGTGCATCCCGATCCGCTGGCCGGCTCCGGTGATGAGAATCGGAGTCTGCTTCATTGGGTCCTACCGCAGGAATGTCAGGCGGCAAGTCTAGCCGCCGGCTGGGCAGGTTACACCAGTTCGACGGGCAGCTCAGGTTGCAATTCGGGGTGTAGCCGCTGGTGCTGCTGGTAGAGGAACGCCCGGATGCGCTCGGCGTCTTGCTCTTTGGCAAATTCGACTTCGTAGGCGGCCAAGCCGTTCTCCAGCTCGCGTACGCGGGATGCTTCGATCTCCAGCGGGGGCTCGTCGGGCAAGGCCAGTCGCAGGTGAAAGCGCTTGGGCAGTTTACGCTGGGTGCCCGCGTCTACCAGCAAACTGTGGGGCGACAGCTCATGCACGCTGAGCGCGCTTTCACTACCGTCATCTGTCAGCAAGGGCAGCGGCTCTTCCAGCTGCAGGCGCCAGGCGCGCTCGACCGGGCCGTTTTCATAGATGATCGGTGGTGCCAGGTGCAGATTGAGATTATGAAACTCGTCCTCCTTCAGCAGCAGCGGGAAGGACATGCTGAAATCTGTGAATTTGGCTTGTAGCGAAAGTTCGGCCTGAGCCGCGAGGCTCGCGAGCAGCTCATTGGATTGCGGCCCGCCATCGATGCGGAACCCCGAGCGGGGTGTCGCAGATTCCGGGTTGGGGCGGTTGACCAGCCGATTGATGTACGCCAATTCATCTCGGGTCAGTACCGTTTCTTCTTCCATCTGCATGTCACTCTCAGGCACTGCGTTATGCGAGGGCACTGGGATAAGACCACCAAGCCGACCACAAGTTTAGCTGGCAGTTCCAATATCGCCTGATGGCCAGCGGCGGGCTTGCTGTTGACTCGCGAGGCGGGTCGGTGCGGCATAATGTCCAGCTTTGATTCGCGTGGAGACGCTTCATGAAAGTCGCAATTCTTTCCGGCACAGTCTATGGCACCGCCGAAGACGTCGCTCGCCATGCTGCCGGCGTCCTGAAGTCGGCCGGGCTTGAGACATGGCATGATCCCCGGGCGCAACTCGATCAGATCATCGAGTTTGCGCCAGACGCCTTGCTGGTGGTCACCTCCACCACGGGCATGGGCGAATTGCCCGATAGCTTGATTCCTCTGTATTCGGCCATACGTGACCAGTTTCCTGCCTGGCAGGGCTTGCCGGGCGGGGTGATCGCCCTGGGTGATGCAAGTTACGGCGATACCTTCTGCGGCGGTGGTGAGCTGATTCGCGAGCTGTACGCCGAGCTGGGCGTGCGCGAGGTGCAGGAAATGCTGCGTCTGGACGCCAGCGAGACCGTCACGCCGGAAACCGACGCCGAGCCATGGCTGGAGAGCTTCGCCAACGCGCTGCGTGGCTAAAACGTCGGTGACACCATTTCTCTCAGTGATGCGGCTCGCGCTGAAATGGCAGCAGACCATAGAATCGGGGCACCTACACAATCATAAGAGCAGGTGCCCAGATGACCAGCCTCCACGCAATGCCCTCTCTCCAGTCCCAGGTCAGCGCCGCCGAATGGCGGACACGGATTGACCTCGCTGCGTGCTACAGGCTGGTCGCTCTGCATGGCTGGGATGATCTGATCTTCACCCATATTTCGGCCAAGCTTCCCGGCAACGAGCATTTCCTGATCAACCCCTACGGGCTGATGTTTCACGAGATCACCGCCTCCAGCCTGGTGAAGATCGATCTGGCCGGCAACAAGGTGATGGACAGCCCCTACGAGATCAATCCCGCCGGCTACACCATCCACAGTGCGGTGCATGAGGTGCGCCATGACGTGGCGTGCGTGCTGCATACGCACACGGCTGCCGGCGTCGCGGTTTCGGCCCAGCGTCAGGGGCTGCTGCCCATCAGCCAGCAATCGCTGTTCGTGCTGTCGAGCCTTGCTACCCATGGCTACGAAGGCGTTGCGCTGAACCATGACGAGAAGGCTCGCCTGCAGGCAGACCTCGGTGAAAGCGCCTTCATGCTCTTGCACAACCACGGCCTGATGACCTGTGGCAGCAGCATCGCCGACACCTTCCTGATGATGTTTATTTTCCAGCGAGCCTGTGAAATCCAGATCATGGCGCAGACCGGCAGCGCCGAGTTGATCCCGATTCCTGAGCAGGTTCTGGCCGGCGCCAAGGCCATGGCCGCCGGCGTTACCCGTGGAGCAGGCATGGGCGGTGCGCTGGCGTGGCCGGCATTATTACGCAAACTGGATGCGCAGAGTCCTGGCTATGCCTGCTGATCGAAGGGCTTTACCCGAGAGCGTAGGGAGGGCGCGTCATGCCTCGCGCCTGGCGAAGTCCTGCAGTTGTGGGTAGAAGCTGCGGAAATCTTCCAGCAGCGGGTCATACAGCCGCTCCAGCTCCCCTAGGCCGCCCGCCAGTCCCTCGGGCCGGGAAAGCCGTCGGCTCATGCCGGCCAATACCTGCTCCAGCACGGCAAATTCGCGGTAGCTGCCAAGCCAATCCTGAGCCGCCATGCGCGGCGCGATCATTGCCAGTTTGCCCGGTAATGCGGGCTCGTTCTTGAGTACGCTATAAGCACGCTGAGTGAAACGCTCGAGCGGTTCGGCCGAATAGTCATGCCAGTTCGCCGCCAGGCAGTGGTCGAAGAAGAGGTCCAGCAAGATACCGGCATAACGGCGCCGCTGGGTGGGAAAGCGCCCCTTGGCCTGCAATACCAGCGGGTGGCTGTCGGTAAAGGCGTCTATCTGCCGGTGCAGGCGAATACCGGCCTCGATCTGGGTGGGCAGGCCGCCCTGCAGCCTTCCTTTGACGAAATCGCCGTAGAGGCTGCCGAGCATGTCGGCGGGTTGCGGCCCGCCCAGGTGGAGGTGTGCGAGGTAGTTCATGTGGGTGAGCTTAACCCAGCCGCACCCTGAGATTCAGCTCGGGCGCTGTGCGCCGGGTCTGTAGAGTCGACCCGGCGACGACTGGCTTGGTTGAAGACGACCGGCTTACGCGTGTTCGGCGGCTTCGCCTTTCGCTGCTTTGAGCGGCTCGGCCGTCTCCCGGCGCCGGATATATTTCCAATCCGCTTCGTCGATGTAGATGCCCGCAGGCCCACTGCCGCCCTCCAGGTCGATGGCCACATGGGCCGAAACCTGCGGCTTCACCGAGGCCAGAATCGGCACGAAGCCCAGTTGCAGGCTGGTCTCGATCAGCGCCTGCTGGTTGCGCTCGTCGATGTCCGCCGCCTCGTCGAGGTAGTAGGGCAGGCGGATGCGACCGGCCTGCTCGCGGTCCATCAGGTGCAGCAACAGGTACATGTTGGTCAGCGCCTTGATGGTCATGGTGGTGCCGTTGGATGCCGCACCGTCGATGTCGGTGTGGATCACCGGCTGGCCGCCGACCTTGGTGATCTCGAATGCCAGCTCGAACAGGTCCTTCAGGCCCAGCTGGTTGTTGTTCGCCGCCACCAGGCGCGCCAGGTATTCCTTGGCTTCCTCGTTCTTCGCGTCCTGTTCGGAGGATTGGGACAGGTCGAACACCGACAGCGTCTCGCCTTCCTCGTACTGGCCGGCGCTGTGGATGATCTGATCGATGTGCTTGAGCGCATCCTTGTTCGGCGCCAGCACGATGCGGAAGCTTTCCAGGTTCGACACCTGTCGCTTGTTGATCTCACGGTTGAACAGTGCCAGCTGGTGTTCCAGGCTCTCGTAGTCGCTGCGGATATTGCGCAGCGTGCGGGCGATGTCGGTGACGGCTGCGCGGCGCGCCTTGGCCAGCGTCAGGGCTTCGTCCTGGCGGTGTGCATAGGCATTGACCAGCAATTGCAGGCGGCGCTCGGGATCTTCCTCATTGTCGAACTTGGCCACGCCCTTCAGGCGTACCTGGGCGTAGAGCGCTTCGATCTGGCCGTCGACGCGCTGTAGCGCTTGCCAGCTGTCCTGATAGTCATTGAGCAGCGGCAGCAGGTTATCCAGCGAATCGTCCACCGGGTCCATGAAGGGCGTGCCGAACGGCAGATTGGCCGGCAGCAGCTGGCGGCGACGCAGGGCGTCTTCCAGCGTGCGTTCCTTGGCTTCCAGATCGGCCAGTTGGCGGCCAACCAGCTGCAGCTTGGCCGACAGATGCTGGACGCGCTCGGCGAAGGCATCGCTGGTGCGCTTGAGTTCGTCCTGGGCGGCTTCGGCCTGGGCCAACTGTTCCAGCTTGGTAGGCTCTTCGGCAGCCAGTGTCTGGCTGCGGCGGAAATCCTCCAGCGCCTTCTGCGCATCCAGCACGGCCTGGTACAGCGCCTCGGCCTGGGCCTTGCTCGCGTTGCGGTCGACGGCCACGGCGTGCTGGGCCTTGAGCTGCTTGAGCTCGCGCTCGAGGCGATCCTTCTGGTCACGCAGGGCGGCGCGATCGGCCAGCGCCTGCAATGCCGGCGGCTCGATGTGCGAGAGGTCGATGGACAGACCCGGCACCGAGAAGGTATCGCCCTTGAAGCGATCCAGCACCGCTTCCACGGCCTTGACCCAGTCATCGCCTTCCGCGCTGATGCCTTTCTCACCCAGCGGCAGGCTGAACAGCTGGCCGTTGAACAGGCGCATCAGGCGATCGACGTCGGCCTGGCTGAATTCCTCGCGCAGGCGCGAGTAGCTGTTGTTATCGGCGTGATCGAGCTGCTGCTTGACCGACTTCAGGCGCTTTTCCAGATCGCGCAGACGCTCGTCCAGATCTTCGCTGGAGAACTGGCGGGACTGCGCCAGTGCACCGGCCAGCTCATCGTGGGCGTCCTTGGCGGCGAGCAGCTGCTGCTCCAACACATGGGCGTTCTCGACCAGGGCGAAGCGGTTCTTCAGTACCGCCAGCTCGCCCAACCAGCGCTGGGCTTCGCTGATCTCGCGTTCCAGACGCATCAGCTCGCCGGTGGAGCCGCGCTGCTCGTTCTGCAGACCATCCTGCTCGCGGCGGTAGTGCTCGGCCTGGATCACCAGCTCTTCCTTGCGCGCATCGGCGTAGTCGTGCCAGGTGCCGAGCAGGTTGTCGAGCAGCGGCGAAAGGCGGTGCAACTTGCCGCGCAGCAGCTCGCGCTGGGCAACACCGGAAGCCAGTGCCTCGACCAGAGGGCCGGCGGCGACCAGCGCCTGGTAGTCCTGCTCCATGCGGCGCACGTCGCGGAAGGCTTCTTCGGTGGCGGCGATGTAATCCACGCTGCCTGACCGCAGGCTGTGCTCGAAGGCATCGAGGAACAGCTGCTTGAGCTTGGCCGCGGTGATCTCGCGCATGTGCAGCAGGTTGATGAACAGCGCGCGGAAGGTTTTCAGGCTCTGCTCGCTGGTCGAACGCAGCGGGATCAGCGTCATGTCCAGCGGGATCGAGGTGTGCCCGCCGACCAGCAGCCGGCGCAGCTCGTCCGGCTTGGCCTCGTAGGCCTTGATGCCAGCGCGTTCGAGGTTGGCGAACAGCTCGCGCTGGCGCAGGCAGGTGCCGTTCTGCTGGTAGTGGTCCAGATCCAGCGAGCCCTGATAGACGAAGAACTGGTGGCCGAAGCCGCCACCGGGGCCGCGCCCGGCCACGCCGATCACGTGCGGGCCGTGGGGCAGCATCACCTCGACCAGGATGTAGCTGGTGTCCGAGGCGAAGTAGAACTTGCGCGACTGCTCCAGGCTGTATTTTCCGAAGCTCATGTCCGACATGCGCGCCAGGATCGGGAATTGCAGCGCGTTGATCGAGGCGGACTTGCCGAGGTTGTTGGCGCCGTAGACCGACAGCGGGTTTTCCAGCGGGAAGATGCCGAGGCTATAGCCGGCGGTGTTCAGCAGGGCGAAGCGGCGGATGCCGTAGCGTTCCTGGCTCATGCTTCAAGCTCCTTTTCTTCGGCGATGGCGCGGGACAGGGCGTCTTGTTCGTCCTCTTCGAGGGCTTCGTTCGGCTCGTCGATGAGGATGATGTCTTCCTCGTCTTCGTCCTCGGCGATCAGTTCCGGGGCTGGCAGTGGCAGGTCACTGCTGTGCAGGCTGGCGGCCAGGTCGCGGTCCTGCTGCACCGACAGGCAGACGTCAAGGAAGCGATGCATCGGTGGCAGGAAGCGGTAGACGCCGTTGCTGTCCTCGGCGAAGCCCAGCTGGGTCAGGCGGCGGATGATCTTTTCTTCCAGCTCGTCCTGGGTGGTGACTTCGGCCTGCAGGAAGAGGTCGCGGTACTTGTCCAGCAGCGCCGGCAGTTCATCGCGGCCAAGGCTGCCACCGTCGAGCACGGCCAGCGGGTCGCGGCCCTGGTCGGCCAGGTGCTCGACAAGGATGAAGGTGAACAGCGCCAGGCGCTGTGCGGTCTTGTTGACCTGCGCGCCCATCTGCTCGGGCACGAAGTAATAGAAGCCGCGCGGGTCGCAGACCAGTTCGAAACCGAGCGCCTTGAACAGCGCGCGGTACTGATCCTGCAGGTTGGAGAGTTGAGCGTAGGGCTCCGGCTCGCTGCGCGACAGGTGATAGCCCTTGAACAGCTCGCGGAAGATCGGCGCCAGCTGGGTCATTTCCTTGAGGTCGATGTTCATAAACGTGGCTCACAGGTGATCGTAGTGCGGTAGGCCGCCCCGTGGAAAACGCCAGAGGCTTTTCCACCGGGGAGTTCGGCGTTGGCAAAGGTGGACAAGCTTCGCGTTGTCCACCCTACGCAGGGCTCAAGCATTCGCATTAGCCACCAGCGCAAAGGAACTGAGGCTGACGCGGTGTTCTCGGGTCAGGTATTCGCGGCGCTCCAGGCGGTCTCGCTGGAAGCGGGCGTCGCGTGAAAGGCGCGAGAACCAGTACAGCAATTCGTCGGTGGCGCCTTCGGGCTCCTGTTCCAACAGCCAGGCCATCAGGTCCGGCAGCGGCAGCGCCTGCTGGCAGCGCTCGATCATCTCGCGGGCGGTGCGTGGCGCACTTGGCAGCTCACCCTTGTGCTTGCCGCTGGCTTTGGGGAACTGGGCCGGCTTTGGTTCGAAGCGGGCCAGCGCATAGACGTAGGCCTCGACCTGGCTGGCGGTGCCGAGGAAGGTCGTCTGCGGCCGGGTGAACAGCGGCAGCGAGGCCTGCGGCACGGCGTCCAGGCCTTTCTTGCGGATTGCCGACAGCGCCAGCGCGGCGCCACGGGTCACGGCGTTATGCCGACGCGCCTCCTCGCGCAGCGGCAGCAGCAGTTCGCGCGCCTTGCGCAGGGTCAGCTGAGCGGTGGTTTGCATTTCCAGGATGCGCGCATGGGTACGCAGCAGCAGGTCGTCGTCCACCAGTTGGCCGAGGCGCTGCTGTTCGCCGAGCAGCTTCATCAATACCTGCTCGACACGGTGCACGCCCTGCTCGAAGGCGCCGTCGGCGGCGACCAGCTGAATCATCGGCTCGACATATTCGTCCCAGGTGGCCAGTACTTCAGCGTAACGCTGGCGCAGCGGAATCTGCCGGTCGCTGGTCTTGGCCCGGTCGGCCACGGCGACCAGCGCCTGTTCATCGTTGTCGAGTTTCTTCAGCACGTCGCGCACGCGCATGTCGAGCAGGCGCAGTTGGCGGGCCAGGTCGTTGCCGTCGCGAATCTCGAAGGCGTCGAGGATATGCCCGGCCAGCCGCTCCAGATGACGCAGATAGGCTTCGATTTCCAGGCACAGGCCGAGGCGATGTTCGCGGCGCAGGTAGGCAAGAAAATCGTGGATCTGCGCGTTGAGTTCGAAACGGTTGGGGCTCTTGGCCACCGGCACCAGGATATCCAGGCGGATCCATTGGTCGAGCAGGGCCGTAATATCGGTGGGTGTGCCTTCGGGCAATTGCGCAGCGAGCTGATGACGCAGCTCCACTAGACTCAGGGTGCCGGCATCGAAACGCTCACACAGCGGTTCGAGCAGAGTCCAGTGTTCGGCAAGGGCACGCAGTACGCGCTTGGGTTCGATCATCGAGGCGCTGGTTCCGGCCAGTGAAAAAGTGGCGAATTGTACTGCATCGGCGCGCCGGTATCTGAGATGAGGCCACAGCTTGTAGCCGAAACGGGCGTGATCGAGACTCGCCAGTCACCGGAACGTCATCTGGATCGGGTTAGCCTGCTGAACTGTCTGCAGGCCAGCCGGGGAGTGGCGTCCATCCGTTTTCAGGAAGCTTCGCAAGGCCACCGCTCGGAAGAAATGGGTCGATGGCCTTTCGATATGCTGCGATTGTCGGCAGAATCCGCCCTTTTGCAAACGGGGAGCTGCCAGCTTCCCACCGGGCGACCTCGCATGGGCACCTATAAATGATCAAGACGCCGTATTACCTCATCGACAAACAGAAGCTCCTGGGCAACCTGGAGAAAATCGCTTACGTGCGTGAAAACTCTGGTGCCAAGGCGCTGCTGGCACTCAAGTGCTTCGCCACCTGGTCGGTGTTCGACCTGATGCAGCAGTACATGGACGGCACCACCTCGTCGTCGCTCTACGAACTCAAACTCGGCCGGCAGAAGTTCGCTGGCGAGGCCCATGCCTATAGCGTGGCCTGGGCCGATGACGAAATCGAAGAGATGGTCGCCAACTGCGACAAGATCATCTTCAACTCCATTGGCCAGTTGCAGCGCTTCGACGCACAGACCGAGGGCGTCATTCGCGGCCTGCGCGTCAACCCGCAGGTAAGCAGCTCCGATTATCTGCTGGCCGACCCGGCGCGCCCGTTCAGCCGCCTGGGCGAGCATGATCCGGCGAAGATCGAGGCGGTGATCGGCAAGATTTCTGGCTTCATGTTCCACAACAACTGCGAGAACGGCAGCTTCGAGCTGTTTGATCAGATGCTGACCAGCATCGAGGAGCGCTTCGGTCATCTTCTACGGCAGGTGGAATGGGTCAGCCTGGGTGGTGGCATCCACTTCACCGGCGAGGGCTACCCGATCGATGCCTTCTGCGCGCGGCTGAAGGGCTTTTCCGAGCAATACGGGGTGCAGGTCTACCTGGAACCTGGCGAGGCGGCAATCACCATGAGTGCTTCGCTGGAAGTGACGGTGCTCGACACCCTGTACAACGGCAAGAACCTGGCGGTAGTCGACAGCTCTATCGAAGCGCACATGCTTGACCTGCTGATCTACCGCCTCAATGCCAAGATGGCGCCCAACGACGGTGAGCACAGCTACATGGTGTGCGGTAAATCCTGTCTGGCTGGCGACATCTTCGGCGAGTACCAATTCGATCGTCCGCTGGCCATCGGCGATCGTCTGTCGTTCATCGACGCAGCGGGTTACACCATGGTCAAGAAAAACTGGTTCAACGGCCTGAAAATGCCGTCCATCGTGGTGAAGCAGCTCGACGGCAGCGTCGAGGTGGTTCGTGAGTTCGAATTTGAGGATTACCTGTCCAGCCTGTCTTGAACTGGCGGTAGCAAGGAGAATTAAAAAAATTGAAGAAGAACGTTCTTATCATTGGTGCAGGAGGTGTCGCCAAGGTGGTGGCCCATAAGTGCGCGCAGCACAACGACGAACTCGGTCGTATTGCTATCGCGTCGCGCAGCATCTCCAAATGCCAGGCCATCATTGATAGCGTGCAGGCCAAGGGCAGCCTCAAACAGCCCGTCGAAATCAGGGCCTTCGCCCTGGATGCCATGGATGTGGAAGCAACCAAGGCACTGATCCGCGAGACCGAATCGCAGATCGTCATCAACGTCGGTTCGGCCTTCCTCAATATGTCGGTGTTGCGCGCCTGCATGGATACCGGCGCCGCCTACCTGGATACCGCGATTCACGAAGAGCCGGGCAAGATCTGCGAAACCCCGCCGTGGTATGGCAACTACGAGTGGAAACACCTGGCTGAATGCGAGGAGAGAGGTGTCACCGCGATTCTCGGCGTCGGTTTCGACCCGGGCGTGGTCAACGCCTACGCCGCATTGGCGCAACAACAGTACTTCGACAAGATCGAGTCGATCGACATCCTCGACGTCAATGCCGGTTCCCACGGCAAGTACTTCGCCACCAACTTCGATCCGGAAATCAATTTCCGCGAATTCACCGGTCAGGTCTACAGCTGGCAGAACAGTCAGTGGACGACTAACCGCATGTTCGAGGTCAAGCGCACCGACAACCTGCCCGTCGTCGGCCAGCAGAACCTCTACCTGACCGGCCATGACGAGGTGCACTCACTTTCCAAGCACCTCGATGTGCCGAACGTCCGCTTCTGGATGAGTTTCGGTGAGCACTACATCAACGTCTTCACCGTGCTGAACAACCTCGGCCTGCTTTCCGAGCAGCCGGTCAAGACCGCTGAAGGCCTGGAAGTGGTGCCGCTCAAGGTGGTCAAGGCCGTACTGCCCGATCCCGCCTCGCTGGCGCCTGGCTACACCGGCAAGACCTGTATCGGCGATCTGGTAAAAGGCGAGAAGGATGGCCAGCCGCGCGAGCTGTTCATCTACAACGTGGCTGATCATGAAGAAGCCTACGAAGAGACCGACAGCCAGGGCATTTCCTACACCGCCGGCGTACCGCCGGTTGCCGCCGCGCTGTTGGTAGCCCGAGGTGAGTGGGACGCTAAACGCATGGTCAACGTCGAGCAACTGCCGGCCGAACCGTTCCTCAAACTTCTCGATGTGATGGGCTTGCCTACCCGGATCAAGGACGAGCACGGCGACCGTCCCTGGGATCAATGAGCCAGCCATAAAGCCATAAGCTGCAGTAAGAACGAAGGGCCCTTCTGTTTCGGCGGAGGGGCCTTTTGCTTTGTCGGGCTGTGCTCTCGTGGATGTAAGCGACATCCAGCGAAGAAGTGTGGGGCGGACTGCGGCTCGCTCGATCAGCTCAGCCGCCGAATTATGGCTGCTTATCCGTCGTCGGGCGTGCTACATGTGCTTCCCGCCCACCGCGTTTCACGCGACAATCTTCCGCATAAGCGCCGCCCCCACGAAGGGCGTCCATTGGCAGCTGTGAGGAACCCCATGAGCAGCAACGATCGCGTCATCATCTTCGACACCACCCTGCGCGACGGCGAGCAGAGCCCCGGCGCGTCCATGACCGGTGAGGAAAAGCTGCGCATCGCCCGCGCGCTGGAGCGGCTGAAGGTGGACGTGATCGAGGCGGGCTTCGCCATCGCCAGCCCCGGCGACTTCGCCGCGGTGAAGCTGGTCGCCGACAACATCAAGGACAGCACCGTGTGCAGTCTGGCGCGGGCGGTGGATGCCGACATCGAGCGCGCTGCCGAAGCGCTGGCCGGCGCCAACGCTGGGCGCATCCACACCTTCATCGCCACCAGCCCTATCCACATGCAATACAAGCTGCGCATGCAGCCGGAGCAGGTGGTCGAGCAGGCCGTGCGCGCGGTGAAGAAGGCCCGCAGCCTGTGCGCTGATGTGGAGTTCTCCTGTGAGGATGCGGGACGTTCGGAAATCGACTTCCTCTGCCGCATCATCGAGGCCGCCATCGACGCCGGCGCACGCACCATCAACATTCCGGACACCGTTGGCTACGCGATCCCGCACCAGTACGGCGACATGATCGGCCAGCTGCTGCAGCGCATTCCCAACGCCGACAAGGCGGTGTTCTCCGTGCATTGCCACAACGACCTGGGCCTGGCTGTAGCCAACTCGCTGGCGGCGGTGGTGGCCGGGGCGCGCCAGGTGGAGTGCACCATCAACGGCCTCGGTGAGCGAGCCGGCAACGCTGCGCTGGAAGAAATCGTCATGGCGATCAAGACCCGCCAGGACCTGCTCGGCGTGCATACCGGTATCGAGAGCGAACACATCCTCGCCGCCTCGCGTCTGGTATCCGGTATCACCGGTTTTCCGGTGCAGCCCAACAAGGCCATCGTCGGCGCCAATGCCTTCGCCCATGAATCGGGCATTCACCAGGACGGCGTGCTCAAGCACCGCGAGACCTACGAGATCATGTCTGCGCAGTCGGTCGGTTGGAACGCCAACAAAATGGTCATGGGCAAGCACTCCGGCCGTGCTGCCTTCCGCTCGCGTCTGGAAGAGCTGGGCATAGTGCTCGAAGGCGAGGAGCTGAACGCTGCGTTCGGTCGCTTCAAGGCGCTGGCCGACAAGAAGCACGAAATCTTCGACGAAGATCTGCAGGCGCTGGTCTCGGACACCCTGGCCGATGAGGCACCAGAGCATTTCAAACTGACCAACCTGGAAGTCGCGAGCAAGACCGGCACGACCCCTGAGGCTCAGCTGGTGCTGAGTATCGATGGCGCCGAACGCAGTGCCGCAGCCCAAGGCTCTGGCCCGGTGGACGCCACCTTCAAGGCCATCGAAAGCATTGCCAGCTCCGGTGCCACGCTGCAGCTGTATTCGGTCAACGCCATCACCCAGGGCACCGATTCCCAGGGTGAGGTGACCGTGCGGCTGGAGAAGGGCGGGCGAATCGTCAACGGTAATGGCGCTGATACCGACATCGTCGTCGCCTCGGCCAAGGCTTACCTCAACGCGCTGAACCTGATGCAGGTAGGTGCCAAGGCCCATCCGCAGGTGGAAGGCATTTGATCAGCGAAATCCGGCGTCGGGCCTATCTCGACGCCATGCAGGTGGCCAGCTGGCTGCCTCGGACCGAATTGCCCTTCGCGGCTCCCTCGCGGCCAGCGTTGCTGCAACCCCTCGTCGAGCTCGAGCCTGAGGTTCCGCAGCCAAGCGCGGCTGCGCCGGCGGTCGAGCCCAGTCCTGTCGTTCCCGCTGCGCCAGCTGCTCCAGGCGAGCCGGTCATGCGCCCTGAAAGGCCACCGCTGCGCGTGATCCTGTCCGAGCCCAAGAAGCCCGAGCCAGTCGATGCCGCGCCTGAAGTCGTGGCCGAGCAGCAGAAGCCGATCCAGCCTCCGCCGCGGTTCTCGTTGCAGTTGATGCGTGCCGGCAATGTGCTGTTGCTGGTCGAGCTGCCCACCGGCGAATCCTTCCAGAGCCGCGACCCGGCCTACATCCTGCTCAAGGATCTGCTACGTGCGGCGCGCCTGCCGGACAAGCCCCAGCAAGTCGGTGATGGCGAGCCGATCCGTTGGCCTATGCTGCATCGGGGCAGCCTTGATCAGAGCGCTGATGCGGCACGCGACTATGTACAGGGCGTGCTTGCCGGCGAGCTGGAACAGATGGGCTGCGCCTGCCTGTGGCTGATCGGCCTGTCGGCGCTGCGCTTTGCTGGCGAGGCAGAGGCGGAAGCGTATTATCGCGAGCTGAATATTGAAGGCATCGGGCCGGCACTGGCGATGCCGGGCCTGGAGCATCTGATGGAGCAGCCTGGCAGCAAGGCCCAATTGTGGCAGGCCATGCGGCGCAGCATGCCCCGCTGGTTGGTGAGTTTGAACACGGACATGAATGACCGATGAGCGATGCTGTCAGCTTCCGCCCGATGACCGCGGCGGATATCGAAACCGTACTGAAGATCGAATACGCCGCCTTCAGCCACCCCTGGACGCGCGGCATCTTTACCGATGCGCTGAGCGCCTATGAATGCTGGGTCATGTTCGAGGGTGAGCAGCAGGTCGGCCACGGTGTGATCAATGTGATCATCGACGAGGCGCACCTGCTCAATATCACGGTCAAACCCCAGAGCCAGGGGCGCGGGCTGGGTTTGCGCCTGCTTGAGCATCTGATGCGACGGGCCTACGAGCGCGGCGGGCGCGAGTGTTTTCTCGAGGTGCGCGCCAGCAATACTTCGGCTTACCGACTGTACGAGCGTTTCGGTTTCAACGAAGTAGGGCGCCGGCGCGCCTACTATCCGTCGGCCGATGGGCGCGAAGACGCGCTGGTGATGGCCTGCACCTTGATGGACTGAGGTGTTCGGATCGTCCATGCACTCACCGATGCCCATCGAGTCCGTGGATTGACTTCAGGGGGGCACTCACTGACCCGGCAGCTTGTCCCGTCCAGAGTCCAGCGGGTCTTCACCTTGCAGTTCGTTGTCGTCCATCAGGTCGTCGTCTTCGTGCAGCACCGCATCGCCTCCGCTGAGCCCGGTGTCTGTATCGCCGTCTGCCGGACCGTCCCATGGCTTGCCGTCGAGCGGGTCGTAGCGCGCTTCTTCGGCTTCGTCCAAGCCCTCCCCTGCGCCAATCTCGTTTCCTGAGACGATACTCAGGTCCTGGTCGGCAGGCTCGCCATGACCCCGCTCGGAAGGGCCGCGCGCGCCGTCTTCGGGGATCAGCATTTCGGGTTCCAGATCATCCATGGTCGTATCGCCATCAGGTACTTCGCCGGTAGTCATACCAGCTTCGGCCACGCGCTCGGGCGGGAACTCATCGAGCACCTCCTCGGTTGGCACCGCATCGCCGATGCGACCCTTGCGCTCATCCTTGCGATCACTGAAATCCAGCGGTTCCATCGAGCCCATGCGATCTTCGATATCGTCTATTTCGGCTGGTGTCGTGGGCGTCTTGTCACTCATGGACAACCTCCTGCGTGAATGGCGGGTATGCCAGTTGTGACCCGGTGGGGAAAGGAAGATTCACGTGCGAAGCCCTGGCCCAGCGCGCGCCGTCTTGGCAGAAAAATGCGAACCACAAGCACAGCCGTACAGTCCTATCGATATGAACGATCAATCCGAGCTACCGGCGCTGGTCGCTGATCGCTGCGCCTTATTTTTCGATGTGGACGGCACGTTGGCCGACATCCAGCCCCGTCCGGAGCAGGTATTCATCCCGACCGATACGCTGCGGGCACTGGAGTGCTTTCAGGCCAAGGGCGTCCCCGTTGCGCTGATTTCAGGGCGCCCGCTGACGCAGATCGATCAGCTGGCTGCCCCCCTGCGTTTGCCAGCGGCGGGTGTGCATGGCGCCGAGCGCCGCACTGTCGATGGCCACATAACGCGCCTTGCGCTGGATGCCGACAGGCTCAACGCAATCGAACGCGAGCTTGCCGCGGCCTGCGCCCAATTGCCGGGCCTGCGTCTGGAGAACAAGCGAGTGGCCTTTGCCCTGCATTTTCGTCTTGCGCCCGAACTGGAAGCGAGCGCCCGCGCACTGGCCGAAGACTTCGCTGCGCGTCACGCCGATGTGCTTGTGCTGCAGCCCGGCAAATGCGTGTTCGAACTCAAGCCGCGCGGCGCGAACAAGGGCGAAGTCATCCGCGCTTTCATGCAGGAGGCTCCTTTCCATGGGCGGGTGCCGGTATTCATTGGAGACGATTTGACCGACGAGGCCGGCTTCGAGGTGGTCAACGCCCTGGGTGGAGTTTCGATCAAGGTGGGGCCGGGGCAGACCAAAGCATCTAAGCGCCTGGAATCCGTAGGGCAGGTCGGCACTTGGCTGGCCGGATTGCTGAAGGGGCTACCCTGAAGAGAGCGACACCCCCAATAACTCGAATAAGCGAGAACTTCCCATGAGCCGTCTTGTAGTGGTTTCTAACCGCGTAGCGCCAATAAAAGGTGGCAAGGTCGCTGCGGGCGGTCTGGCTGTCGGTGTATATGATGCGCTGCGCCAGTCCGGTGGCATTTGGTTCGGCTGGAGCGGCGAAGTGAGCGCCAGCCCCGATATCGGCAGCGAGACCATAGGCAACATCACCTATGCCACCCTGGCATTGAACAAACGCGATTACGATCAGTACTACCGTGGCTTCTCTAATGCCACCCTATGGCCCATATTCCATTACCGTATCGACCTGGCGCGCTACAGCCGCGAGGAGTACGAGGGATATCGGCGCGTCAACGCCATGCTTGCCACGAAACTAAAGCCACTGCTCAAGCCTGACGACATCATCTGGATTCATGATTACCATCTGATCCCGTTCGCCGAAGAGTGCCGCCGGCTGGGTATCCGCAATCGCATTGGCTTCTTCCTGCACATTCCCTTCCCGCCGCCGGAAATCCTTACCGTCATCCCGCCACACAACGAGCTGTTGCGCACGCTCTGCTATTACGACCTCATCGGCTTCCAGACCGAGACCGACAGGCTGGCCTTTCAGGACTACATGACCCGCGAAGTGCGCGGTGTCATCGAGCCGGACGGCAGCCTGACGGCCTACGGACAAAACTTTCGCGCCGGGGTCTACCCCATTGGCGTGGTACCTGAAGAGATCCGGGAGCTTGCTGAGTCCTACAAGAGCCGCCGCCGGCCCATGCGGCGCAACACCGATGTACCGCGCAAGAACATCATCAGCGTTGATCGGCTGGACTATTCCAAGGGGCTGGTGGAGCGATTCAAGGCGTACGAGGCGTTCCTGGACCGCTTTCCTGAGCACCGACGCAACGTCGAGTTCATTCAAATCGCGCCGACGTCCCGCTCTGACGTGAAAACCTACCAGGCCATCCGGCGTCAACTTGAAAGCGAGGCGGGGCATATCAACGGCCGGCTTTCCGATCTGGACTGGACACCGCTGCACTATCTCAACAAAAGCCACGACAGGCGCACGCTGATGTCGCTGTTTCGCTACGCCGCCGTCGGTTTCGTTACTCCGCTGCGTGACGGGATGAACCTGGTGGCCAAGGAATACGTCGCCTCACAGAACCCGGAGGACCCCGGCGTGCTGGTGCTGTCTCGCTTTGCCGGCGCGGCAAAGGAGCTGACTTCGGCGCTGATCGTCAATCCATATGACTGCATCGGTATGGCCGAGGCGCTGGACCGAGCACTGCGCATGCCCCTGGCTGAGCGCAAGGATCGCTACGAAAACATGATGCGGGCGATTCGCGCCGCAGACCTGGATGCGTGGCGCGATTCCTTCCTGCGGGATTTGCGAACCTTCTCTTCCCGACCCAAGACAGCGTTCAGGAGACCTCTTGAGGTAATGAGGCTGTGACCGCGTCAAAAGAAGCATTGTCAAAGGCCCGAACCCGTTCGTAAGGTGCGTGTCGGGAATGATAAGGCAAGCAAGATGAGCGACCTGGAACAGTTATTCGAGAACAACGCGCGTTGGGCTGAAGCCATCAAGGAAGAGGACCCGACCTTCTTTGCGAAACTGGCCAAGCAACAGGCGCCGGAGTACCTGTGGATCGGATGCTCCGATGCGCGGGTGCCGGCCAATGAGATCGTCGGCCTGCTGCCAGGCGATCTGTTCGTTCACCGCAATGTCGCCAACGTCGTCCTGCATACCGACCTCAACTGCCTTTCGGTCATCCAGTTCGCTGTGGACGTACTCAAGGTCAAACATATCCTGGTTACGGGGCATTACGGTTGCGGAGGCGTCCGCGCCTCCATGCGCGACGACCAGTTGGGGCTGATTGACGGCTGGCTGCGCACCATCCGCGACCTCTACTATGAGCATCGCGAGCACATCTCCACCTTTCCCACCGAGGAAGCACAGGTCGATCGCATGTGCGAGCTGAACGTCATCCAGCAGGTCGCCAACGTCAGCCACACCAGCATCGTCCAGAACGCCTGGCACCGCGGCCAGCCACTGGCGATACATGGCTGTATCTACGGTATCAAGGACGGCATCTGGAAGGATCTCAACGTTACCATCAGCGGTCCCGAGCAGCTTCCTCCCCAGTACCGCCTGCGTCCACGCAGGCCGATCTGAGTGGTTTCCCGCCAAGGATGGGCGTTTGCCGGTCTTCTGCTCGCAGTACTCTGCTGGGCCGGTAACGCACTCGTTGCCAGGGCCTTCTACGCCGATATTCCGCCGCTGGGCCTGTCGTTCTGGCGTTGGTTGCTGGCCACCTGCCTGCTGGTACCCTTCGTGGCCCCATCCATCTGGGCGCACCGGCACACGCTGCGCAAGGCTGGCTGGCGCCTGCCGGTGGTGGCGGCACTCGGCATCGCCAGCTACAACTCGCTGCTGTACACCGCCGCGCAAAGCACTGAAGCCATCAACCTCACCCTGCTGAACACCTGCCTTCCGCTGTTCACGTTCATTGGTGGTGGCATCCTGCTGGGCGAGTGGCCAGCCCGGCGTGCCTGGTTCGGCATGGCCATCGCCGCGGGCGGCTTGCTGTACCTCATCAGTCGCGGCAGTTGGGCGGTGTTCAGCAGCCTGTCGTTCCAGACCGGCGATCTGATCATGCTGGTCGCAGTGGTGTGCTGGGCGCTCTACACACTGCTGCTGAGGCGATGGGCAGGGTATCTGACGGTGCCGCCACTGACGCTGCTCGGCGTGCTGATGTTGATTGGACTGCCACTGATCACGCCGTTCTATCTGTTCGAACTCAGCCGCGTCGGCAGTTTCGCCCCTACTCCGGCCAACCTCGCGGCCATCGCCTATACCGCCATCTTCGCCTCCCTGGTCGCCTACCTCGGTTGGAACCACGGGGTGAAGAGCGTCGGCGCCGCCAAGGCCGCGATGGTGACCTATCTGATGCCGGTGTTTACCGCGATCCTCGGCTGGCTGGTGCTGGGGGAGGGGCTGCAAATGTTCCACTGGATCGGTGGTGGCTTGATCTTTGCTGGCCTGCTGTTGGCGACCCGGACCAGCACAGCGCGTTGATGTCTCGCTAGGGAAAGCGAAAGCACTATGTAGCGGTGCGCGCCTTCAACGCTTGCTGCTACCGCACACCATGTGGCCTTTCATGGCCTCTTGCTTGATGATGAACTCTCCCACCAACGGGCGGTTCTGCAGGAAGTGCTCGGTGGTCTTGTGGTGCGCCAAGGCAGCTTCGTCGCGGTACACCTCGTAGAGATAGACGAGGTCAGGATCGGCTTCGTCCCGGATAACGTCGAAAGTCAGGCAGTCCGGCTCGTTCTGCACCGAGGCGGAGGCGTTGACGCGCATGGCCTCCATGAACCGGTCGAACGAGCTTGGGGCGAGCTGGATTTTCAGCATCAGGCAGTACATGGTCGCGCTCCATTTTTGTTTAAACAAGATGTCGCAGAGCCCAGGTGGCCTTAACGGCTTGCACCATAGGCGCTCACTGTAGCGAATCGGGAAGAGTTTGAGCGCTTCTACGTAGATGTATTGGCGTGGAAGACCCAATCGCGCCTGCAAGAACCTCGCCTATCTGGATATAACCGGCGGCACGCTGCCTTAGCGCGTAGCGAATTGGAATCCGCCCAATAGCAATTGCATCGTAATCATCCATACCACCGCCCCGATCAAGCCCAGCGAAAGGTGCCCGACTACAATCCCTAATGCGATCTGTTTCCAGAGGCCTTCGTGTTTGTTGGATGAGGTGGCGGCGGAGCGGTAGGGCGTTTCGCGTTCGGCGCGGATATTGTCGAAGTCGTCTCTCATGGCGGTACTCGATGCTGTTTGGTTAAACGGCAGGCATAAAAAAAGGGTTCAGCTTTCGCTGAACCCTTTCTGAATTTGGTGGCTACGCAGGGACTTGAACCCCGGACCCCAGCATTATGAATGCTATGCTCTAACCAACTGAGCTACGTAGCCAAGTGGCGCGCATTATTCGCGTCGCGCGGTTGTGTGTCAACCCTCCTGACTCGCTTTTTCTGCCTGCTTTTTCAAATGCTTATGTTGCCGCCCCAGCAGCAGGTGGTGCGCTGTTGCTCAATTTCATTTCGGCGCGAAGTCGGGGCTTGCCAAGCCTCTTTGCTGTCCAGTGTGGCGATCTGTTGCCCGCTCAGCGGCGGCTTGCAAGGCTTCCCCACGCGGAGGTTGGCGAACTATCCTCTGATCGGCCTTATCCAGCCGGGAAGCCTGAACCCCTCGCCGATACGCCATCCGCTCGGCATGAGCTTTGCCATCGTGGGCGTAAGGGGTGAGACGGTGCGGCAACTGGCGCAAGTCAGCGAGGCGCGGGCACGCGGCGGATGACCGGCACGAACGTTGGGGGCCTCGATCTGCCTAAGCTGTAGGCACACCCGCGAGGAAAGGCTCATGCTCAGTGCGACCCATATCCCCGATCAAGCATCGATACCCCCATGGCGGGCTGATGAGTCACCGCTCAACGATCTTGATGAGGCCGAGAATGATACGGAGCTGGACGACGGCGACCTGCTCCCCGATGAAGTACTTGAGCAGCTGGAAAAGGCGCCTCCGCCGCCGGCCCCGATGCCCGAGCCCGGTGTGATGTAAACGGCCGGCCTGCCACTACGGCGGAAGCGCTAGCGGTGTCGAAGGGCGTGCTTCGCGCACCGGCATGTCCTTGGCGCGCCTTCATTCTTGCTTGGGCACGTTTCCCGGAGATCTGGCATTTGAACAGGCAGGCACCGTTCGCCCTTCAGAACGCTGGGCCTTGCTCGAGCGGCAAATACAAAGTACATGCCCCAGGCGCTTCTCCTCGCTCTCAAGAGACCATTTGCATGAACCGGCGATTGTTAGTTGGAGTGCTGTTGATCGGCCTGCATGTATTCATCGGCGTAACGCTGATTCCGGATCTTGCGCTCGGGCGGTTCGGTAGCGTTGTGGCTTGGGCGTATCTGGCACTTTCGGCGGTGCTTATGCGCTACGGCGTATTGGTGCGAGGTTCGGGCAAGGCGTGGCTGGCGTGGTCCGGGTTGCTGGCGATGGGAATCTTCTCCAGCCTGGCGATTTTTTCCCTGGTGCGTGCGTTCGTGCTGGCGTTGATGTCGTTGTTGGGCTGGGAATCGCCGATCTTTGCGCATTACTCGGCGCTTGCTGTCATTGGCGCCGTGGTGGCGGTGACTCTGTTTGGATTGCTCAGCGCGCGGCGAACCGCACGGGTAGTGGAGCGCGACATAGCCCTGCGCAACCTGCCTGCAGCGCTGGATGGATTCCGCATCGTGCAGCTCAGCGATATTCATGTGGGGCCGACGATCAAGCGGGGCTATATCGAAGCGATCGTCCGGCGGGTCAATGGCCTTTCACCTGATCTCATCGTCATCACCGGCGACCTGGTAGATGGTAGCGTTGCCGATCTGGCTGAGGACATCGCCCCGCTGGCCCAGTTGAGCGCTGCTTATGGCGTCTATGTGGTGACTGGCAATCACGAGTACTACTCCGGTGCTGAGAGCTGGATTGCAGAATTCCAGCGGCTGAACATGAGGGTGCTGCTCAACCAACATGTGCTGTTGGAGCAGGGTGGGGCACGCCTGGTGCTGGCCGGCATCAGCGACTATTCCGCCGAACTCTTCAACGCCAACCACCGCAGCGATCCAGTCGCGGCTTTCGCGGGAGCGCCGGCTGGTGCGCCTTGGGTTCTGTTGGCGCATCAGCCGCGTTCAGCAAAGGCTGTGCTGGGAATGGGTTGCCAGCTGCAATTATCCGGCCATACGCACGGCGGTCAGTTCTGGCCCTGGATGTATTTCGTGCAGTGGCAACAGCCGTGGGTGGCAGGGTTGCAGCGTATCGGTGAGATGCAGGTCTACATCAGCCGCGGCACCGGTTACTGGGGGCCGCCGCTGCGTTTCGGTGCCCCTTCGGAAATTACTCATATACGGCTCAAAACGCCCGCGGCCTGAGGTGTGCTGGAAGATGACCGACTAGCTGGCCAGCAGCTCGCGGCGTAGCACAACGTAGTCTTTGCCTTCCTGTTGACCACGGCGCAAAGGGTTGCGTGTGCAATGCGGGGCGAAACCTGCGTCGACGAAGCGGTAGGCCAGATGTTCATCGCGCCCTGGGGGTATGCCGAGACGGGTGGTCTGAATGACGTCGGGGCGCGCGCCGATATCGTCGATGCGCAGTTGGGCGGGATCCATGCGCCGCGCGTTCCATTCCTTCACTGTGAGCCCCAGTGCCTTGCACAGCAACGTCTGGCCGGAGCATAGGCGGGTGAGCGCCCGTGGCCCGCCTGCGGCTGCCGGGCTGTTGTTGCGCATGCGCTCCAGTGATTCCGCGCATGACAGCGAATCGACCCAGGGATAACCGGCCTTGATACAAACGGCGTTGCCATCGCCCTGCACGCTGAAGTTAAGCGAGTCCCCGCCACGTGAGTAATAGAGGTAGAGATGCCCGGCAGGCATGAACATGGCGCGCCGCGACGGGCTATTGCCGAGCGAGGAGTGGCTGGCCTTCTCATCGACGTAGTAGGCCTCGGTCTCGATTATGCGGGCCGATAGCCAGAGGCCGTCGACATAATGGCGAATCACAGTTCCCAGCAGCTCGCGGGCTACGAGCTGAGCGTCCCGGTCGAAAAAGGAGTCGTCGAGATGGTGCTGGGGTGGCTCGGCAAGGCTGTTCATCACTGCTCCGTCTTGGTAGGTCTCCCTTTCCGACCGCACAAGCGGGACGAATCTCCGCACCGCCCCCGCAGAAGCCGCGCTGGACTGATGGATGGACGCTGGCCAGCGCCAAGGCGCTGGTGGCAATGGGCCGCTCGCGAGTGGCGGCGAAACAAGGGAGGCGGAATAGGCTGAACCTACAAGCAGGGGCTAGCGCCAGCGTGATACGAAGGCGCGCAAACCAAAAGTTGGCTTGAGGCGTTGCAAGGGAGGTCTATGCTCATGGTCAAGCCTCAATCCAACCCATGTTTGCTAGGCCGAAAGGTTAAGCTGAAAGGACTTATATGCTGAAGAAAGTCAAGATTGGCGACGCTGTCTACCAAGTGTCGTCAGACGACCAATACCTCGCAGCTGTAGGAGCCGAGTTTGAACCATACATGGTGCAATTATTTAGCGCGTTGGTGACTCCTGATGATGTGGTTGCTGATATCGGCGCAAACATTGGTCTAACGGCCTTATTGTTCTCCAAAATGGCTCATAAGACGTATGCATTCGAACCCAGCCCCTCCACGTACCGAATTTTGTTGGAGAACTTGGCGCGAAATCGGATTGATAATGTGTATGCCTTCAATCTCGGTCTGGGCCATAAGCAAGAAAAACTGACCATTACCTTTGCCTCCGGTAACCGTTCTGGCGGATATGTCAGTGACAAAATACGGCCTGAGGCCGGGCATGTAACCGAAGAGATTCAAATCGAAACAATCGACCGTTTTTTTGCAGTCGAAGGGATTTGTCCCTCTTTCATAAAGATAGACGTAGAAGGTTTTGAAATGAACGTCGTTCGAGGCGCAACGAGCTTTCTTGCGGACTACCGCCCTACGGTAGTCATGGAGATGAATCACTTTTGTCTTGATGTCCTGCAGCGAATCACGATTCCAGACTTTCTCGACTTCATGCGCAGTGTCTTTCCGTATCTCTATGCCGTTGATGCAGATAACCGTACTGTGGTCGACCTTCACAATGCTGATGAGGCGTACGGAGTGATGCACGAGAACGTTGTAAGACAACGGTTTCCCAACATTGTAGGTGGGTTTGATTCAGGCATTAAAGTTAAGCTGAGTAACTTGGTGGAAGCCGCCAATCTATCTGTGGGTATTCTCGCTAGGCCCAGGATCTCTAATCCAAAAGGCGGAATTGAGATCACTCAGTCACTTTCTAGAATTGCTGCCAGCAGTCAGGCCGAACTACGGGTGGCTGTCAGCAACAAAGGCGTCGATAAGTGGCATGCTGACGGTAATCACCCGGTTTTTCTCAGTTATCACTGGAAAGACTCAAGCGGTGATATTCACATTTTTGATGGGGTTCGAACAAGGCTCCTATATCCTGAAGTCGAGCCAGAAATGAATTTTGAGCAAAGTATGACCGTTATCGCCCCCAGCCAAAAAGGCGTTTATCGACTCTTTCTTTCATTGGTTCAAGAGGGGGTTTGTTGGTTTGAGGACCGAGGCTTCCAGTGCTCCGAACTGGAGGTCGATGTAGTATGAGATGCTGGCGGTCGAGCTCATAAAGCGTATCGGGTTCCCTCATCCTAGAACCTTCCTCGCGCCGGCAGGTGGGGCAGGGTGCGCTGCGCTCGGCAGCTGAGCGCCAGACTGCAGCCTCAGCTCAACGTGCCTGACGGGCTTTGCCAGCTTCGCGGTCGGGACTTATGCCGGTGAGGTCAGGCGGAAAGCCTTGTGCGCCTAGTGTTGCCATCCCCGGCATCGGTTCGTAAACAGAGTCGATCGTTTAAAATGCAAAAGCCCCGCATGGGCGGGGCTTTGAGGGCTAACTTGTTGCCCGCCTGTCCTTGGCTGTCCGGGCAGGTTCAAGCCAGGGGCTAGACGTTGAAGCGGAAGTGCATGACGTCGCCGTCCTTGACGATGTAGTCCTTGCCCTCAAGGCGCCACTTGCCGGCTTCCTTGGCCCCGGCTTCACCCCTGTACTGGATGAAGTCGTCGTAGGCGATGACTTCGGCGCGGATGAAGCCCTTCTCGAAGTCGGTGTGAATCACGGCGGCCGCCTGCGGCGCGGTGGCGCCGACCTTGACGGTCCAGGCACGCACTTCCTTTACGCCAGCGGTGAAGTAGGTCTGCAGGTTGAGCAGCTCGTAACCGGCGCGAATTACACGGTTGAGGCCGGGCTCTTCGAGGCCGAGGGCTTCGAGGAACATGTCCTTCTCTTCGCCATCATCCAGCTCGGCGATTTCCGCCTCGATCTTGTTGCACACCGGCACAACTGGAGCGCCTTCGGCGTCCGCGATGGCGCGGACGATGTCCAGCAATGGATTGTCCTCAAAGCCGTCTTCAGCAACGTTGGCGATGTACATCACCGGCTTGCTGGTCAGCAGATGGAAGCTACGGACGATCTGCTTCTCTTCGGCGCTCATGTCGCGCAGCAGGGTCCGCGCCGGCTTGCCTTCGGTGAAGTGCGGGATCAGTTTTTCCAGCAGTGCCTTCTGCGCCAGGGCGTCCTTGTCGCCGCCCTTGGCGTTGCGGGTGACCTTCTGCAGCTGCTTCTCGCAGCTGTCGAGGTCGGCGAAAATCAGTTCAAGATCGATGATCTCGATGTCGCGTTTGGGATCGACCGAGTTGGCGACGTGAATGACGTTGTCATCCTGGAAGCAGCGCACCACATGGGCGATGGCGTCTGTCTCGCGAATGTTGGCGAGGAACTTGTTGCCCAGGCCTTCACCTTTGGAGGCGCCAGCGACCAGGCCGGCGATGTCGACGAACTCCATGGTGGTAGGCAGCACGCGCTCAGGCTTGACGATCTCCGCCAGCGCCGCGAGGCGGGCATCGGGCATCGGCACGATGCCGCTGTTCGGCTCGATGGTGCAGAAGGGGAAGTTTTCCGCTGCGATACCGGATTTGGTCAGCGCATTGAACAGGGTGGACTTGCCGACGTTGGGCAGACCAACGATGCCGCAATTGAATCCCATGAGTGATAACCCTCGCAGATGAATCGAAAAAGGGGCTGTCAGGCCTTCTGGCTGTGCAGCTTTTGCATCGCCTTGGTCCAATCGCCGGCAAGGATTTCCGGCAGGGCATCGATAGCGAAATCAATGCTAGCGTCCAGCTTCTCCCGTTCGGCCTGGGGTGCGCGGCCGAGCACGTAGCCGGTCACCTGGCTGCTGTGGCCGGGATGGCCGATACCCAGGCGCAGGCGGTAGAAGTTGTTCTGATTGGCGAGCCTGGCGATGATATCGCGCAGCCCGTTGTGCCCGCCGTGTCCGCCGCCGTGCTTGAGCTTGGCGACGCCGGGAGGCATGTCGAGTTCATCGTGGGCAACCAGGATGGCCTCGGGGGGAATTCGGAAAAATCCGGCCAGTGCCGCCACCGCTTGACCGCTGCGGTTCATATAGGTGGTGGGGATCAACAGGCGGACGTCCTCGTCCTGATGGCGAAACTTGCCGACCAGGCCGAAGTACTTGCGATCGACGCTGAGGTTGACGCCTTTGGCGGCAGCCAGACGCTCAACGAAAAGGGCCCCTGCGTTATGCCGGGTCTGGTCGTATTCAGGGCCTGGATTTCCCAGGCCGACGATCAGTTGTACGGCAGTCACGACAGAGGCCCTTCCTTCAGCAAGCGGCGAGTGGATTACTCGGCAGCGCCTTCTTCTTTGTCGGCGTCTTCCTTGCTCACGCGCGGGGCGTGAATGTTGACGACCGGGAGATCACTGCCGTGCTGCAGAGCAACGAAGGAAACGCCTTGCGGCAGTTTCACGTCGCTCATGTGCAGAACCTGGCCAACTTCCATCTTGGCGATGTCCACTTCGATGAAGTCCGGCAGGTCCTGTGGCAGGCAGGTAACTTCGGCATCCTGCAGGTTCAGGGAGACTTCGCCACCCTGCTGCTTCACGCCGATGGAGCTTTCCTGGTTGATCAGGTGTACCGGAACGGTAGCGGTCAGCTTCTGGCCAGCAACAACGCGCTGGAAGTCAGCATGCAGCACGAAACCTTTGGCCGGATGACGCTGCAGCGCCTTGATCACCACGTCCTGGCTCTTGCCGTCGACGTTCAGCTTGATGATGTTGCTGAAGGCAGTTTCGTTTTCCAGCATCTTGGCCAGTTCTTTGGCAAGGATGCTGATCGATTGCGGCGCAGCTTCACCACCGTAGATCACGGCCGGTACGAGGTTGGCGTTACGACGCAGGCGGCGGCTCGCACCTTTCCCCAGGTCGGAACGCTCTTGGGCATTCAGATTGAAGTCAGTCATTGTGTTTCTCCAGGATAGCAACGCGCCCGATGTGCTTGCGACCAGCACAATCGGGCGGTTGGACAAAAGTCCCACACTACGGTGGGACACATTTTCGCTCGACGCGAAGGGCTAGGCTTTGGGCCTAGCGAAACATCGCGCTGATCGATTCAGCATTGCTGATGCGGCGAACCGCCTCAGCCACCATTGGCGCAATGTCCAGCTGGCGAATACGGTTGCAAGACTGGGCCGCTGCCGACAGCGGAATGGTATTGGTCACAACCAGCTCGTCAAGTATCGAACCTTCGATGTTCTCGATGGCGCGACCGGACAGGATCGGGTGAGTGCAATACGCATAGACCTTGGCTGCGCCATGATCCTTCAAAGCACTTGCGGCGTGGCACAGCGTCCCGGCGGTATCGACCATGTCATCGACGAGGATGCAGGTACGGCCTTCGACATCACCGATGATGTGCATGACTTCGGACACGTTGGCCTTGGGGCGACGTTTGTCGATGATCGCCAGATCCACACCCAACGACTTCGCCACAGCACGGGCGCGAACCACGCCGCCGATGTCGGGGGAAACGATCATCAGGTTCTCGAAGCGCTGCGCCTGGATGTCATCGACCAGGACCGGCGAGCCGTAGATGTTGTCTACGGGCATGTCGAAGAAACCCTGGATCTGATCAGCATGCAGATCGACAGTGAGGACGCGGTTGACGCCCACCACATCGAGCATGTCGGCCACGACCTTGGCGCTGATAGGCACACGTGCGGAGCGCGGACGGCGATCCTGACGGGCATAGCCAAAGTAGGGCACAACGGCAGTGATACGGGTGGCTGAGGAGCGGCGGAAGGCGTCGGCCATCACTACCAGTTCCATCAGGTTGTCATTGGTGGGTGCACAGGTCGGTTGAATCAGGAAGACGTCCTTGCCGCGAACATTCTCATTGATTTCGACACTGATCTCGCCGTCGGAAAATTTTCCAACGTAGGCATCACCGAGGGGGATGTGCAGCTGACGTACGACACGCCGGGCCAGATCGGGGTTGGCATTCCCCGTGAAGACCATCATCTTGGACACGCGCAGTACCTGCCTGAGGGTGGATCCGATGAAATAAAAAGCTGTTCAAAAGGCCAGGCTTTTTGAACAGCTCTCAAGTGTATGGCAGGGGCGGCTGGATTCGAACCAACGCATGCCAGGATCAAAACCTGGTGCCTTACCGCTTGGCGACGCCCCTGTAGATTCAAACTGAATGTGCCTGCGACTATACGAGCCTTGAAAGGTTATGGCAGGGGCGGCTGGATTCGAACCAACGCATGCCAGGATCAAAACCTGGTGCCTTACCGCTTGGCGACGCCCCTGTATCGTACAACCGAATGCTAGGCATTCACTTCCTGCGCCATTTGCGCAAGCCTGCGGTGCAACATCGAAACGTTGCGACCTTGGGCCACGAACCCTGGCATATGGGTTGGAAGTTGGCGGCAGACTTTATCAGCCTCGCCCTTGTTTGGAAAGCTCCCAAACACACAAGCTCCAGTACCGGTCATTCTTGCTGGAACGAAATTATTCAACAAGCTCAAAGCGTTACGCACTTCTGGATAACGCTTCTCAACGACCGGCTGGCAGTCATTACGACCACCCCCTGCAAGAAGGCTGCGAACTGTAATGGCCGGGGTATTGCGTGTCAACTCTGGGTCGGAAAATATTTCCGCTGTACTAACAGAGACTTGCGGGGCGATGACGAGGAACCAGGGCTCGCTCAGTTCCACTGCTTGCAACTGCTCCCCCACGCCCTCGGCGAAGGCCGCGCGGCCGCGTACGAAAACCGGTACATCGGCGCCCAGGTTCAGACCGATCCGGGCCAGGCGGTCCTCGCCCAAATGGGTTTGCCAGAGATGATCGAGGCCGACGAGGGCGGTGGCAGCGTCGGAGCTTCCACCTCCGATCCCGCCACCCATGGGCAGGCGCTTGAGCAGACGAATATCCGCGCCCAGCTCCGTTCCGCTTTCTGCTTGCAGGCGTCGGGCTGCGCGCACGATCAGGTTGCTGTCGTGGTCGACCCCCGGCAATTCGGTGTGCAGGCGAATCTGACCGTCGGCGCGCAGGGTGAAGGTCAGCTCATCGCCGTAATCGAGAAACTGAAACAGGGTTTGCAGTTCGTGATAGCCATCGGCGCGACGGCCGAGGATGTGCAGCATCAGGTTCAGTTTGGCGGGTGCGGGTAATGTCAGGCTTTGCATCAGTGCCCCAGTTGCCTCGGTTGCCAGTCCTTGATGACCAGTGTGATCTGCAGGTCGCGTCCGGTCAGCTTGATACGGTCGGGCAGGGCGAAGCCGCTTTCCTCCGTATAGCTCAGGTATTCCACGTCCCAACCGTCCTGCTGCAGCATGGCCAGGCGGCTCTGACCGTCGAGCGAGACCCGGCTGCGAATGTCTGGCGCCGGCAAGCCGCGCACCCACCAGAGCAGGTTGGACACTGGGAACTGCCAGCCGAGCTGGCTTTGCACCAGGGCTTCTGGCGAGTCCGCCTCGAAACGTCCCTGTCCGGCTACCTCGAGTGAAACCGCGTCGGGGCGACCGGTCAGGCGCGTGGCGCCGCGACCCAGAGGCCCGGAAAGCCGAATGTCGAAATAATCCTGGCGCTGCAGCCAGAACAGCGTGCCGCTGCCGGATTCCTGCGGGGCGCGGATGCCGATCTTGCCGCTGATCTGCCAGCCGTCGATCTTGCTGACCCGCTCCTTGTGGGCCGTCCAGTGTTGCGTATTGCCTGAGCCTTCGACGGATTCGCGAGGGCCGAGTCCGGCACAACCGGCGAGCAGCAGCATCAGGCAGGGGATAAGCAGGTTTCGCATCAGCATGGGTCAGGGTTTCTCCGAGCCGGTGAGGCGTTTCAGGGTGCTGCGCAGGAGCTGGCTGTCAGGTTCGCTCTTCAGCGCTTCGGCCCAGATGGCCCGTGCTTCGGTCTGCTTGCCGGAAACCCAGAGGACTTCGCCCAGGTGGGCCGCAACTTCGTGATCGGGGAAGCGCGCAAGGGCTTTGCGCAGGTAGGTTTCGGCTTCCTGCAGCTTGCCGAGGCGGTAGTTGACCCAGCCGAGGCTGTCGAGGATGGCAGGGTCGTCGGGGTTGAGCTGGTAAGCCTGCTCAATGAGTACGTGCGCTTCGGTGTAGCGGTCGGTGCGGTCGGCGAGGGTATATCCCAGCGCGTTGAGCGCCATGGCGTTGTCCGGATCACGTTCGATGATGAACCGCAGGTCGCGTTCCAGTTGCTTCAGATCGCCCCGCTTCTCGGCCAGTATTGCCCGCGTGTAAAGGAGGTTAAGGTCGTCGGGAAATTCCTGCAGCGCCTGCTTTGTCAATTGCCAGGCCGGGGCCAGTCGCTGTTGCGCCGTAAGCGCCTCGATCTCCATCAGGTACAGCTGGATGGCGTAGTCGGGCTGTTGGTCTCGCGCCTGCGCCAGTAGCCTGGAGGCTTCGCTGCGGCGGCCGAGCTCGAACAGAATCTCGCTTTGCATGAGCTTTGCCGGCAGATATTCACTTCCACTGCCCACGTTCTCGAAGGCTGCAAGTGCCTGCTCGGGCTCGCCCAGCGCGCGATAGGCTCGGCCAAGGTTGAAGTATGCGGCGTCGAGGCGGCTGCCGCGATCGATCAGCTCTTGGAGGTAGACGATGGCTTCGCGCCAGGCTTCGGCTTCCATGCAGACCAGTGCCATGGAAAAGCGCAGGTCGTCGTCGCCGGGATATTGCTGTACGAGCGTGGCGAACTCGGCCATGGCATCTTCCAGGCGCTCGTTCTCTACCAGCAGGCGTGCGTAGGTGAGGCGCAGCCGTTTGTCGTCGGGGTTCTGCCGCAGGCTTTTTTCCAGCAAGGGGAGGGCTTCGTCGCCGCGATCGAGCCCTTGTAGCAGGCGCGCTTGAAGCAGGGTAGAAGGGATCTGCTGTGGCTGATCCTGCGCTTCGAGTAAATCCAGAGCCTCCTGCGGGCGATCATCCTGTTGCAGTAGCACAGCCTTGCCGAAGGTCAGCTGCGGATTGCGAGGATACCTCACCAGTAACTGATCGAAGCTCTGCAGCAGGCCGGCGCGGGTGTCGGGGTCGGTCTGCGCTGCCGATAGGGCCAGGAAGTCGAAATGGGTATCTCCCTGGGCCTGCAGGACCTTTTCCATGAAGGTCAGCGATTCGTCATAGCGTCCGGCGCGTGCCAGCTGCACCGCGGCGGCACGCTGGGCGTCAAGGTTGTCTGGCGCATTCCTGGCCCAGATCAGAGCAGTGTCCAGCGCAGCCTGTTCGGCGCCGAGGTAGTCAGCAATCCGAAATCCGCGCTCGGCCACGCCAGGGTCCTGCGTCGCATTGGCTTGCTGCACGTAGTTGCCAAGGGCGATATCGAAGCGATTGCGTTGCCCGGCAAGCTCCGCGACCAACAGCGCATAAAGCGTCTCGCGGCTGAACGAGCCGTATGTTGTCGGTGCTTCAGTAGTAGCTTCGGGAGTGGCTTCTTCTACCGGCGGACTGCTCTGGGGCGTACCATGCATAAGGCTTTGGCAGCCACCGAGAAGCAGTAGGGCGGTGAGAGCGACGAGTTTGTTCATGGGAATCTGCGGCGGGTGTGCGGTCTGGGGATGATGACACAAGCCATCCGGCAAGCCCATGGGCGGTCGGAGTCGCGTTTTGGCTATGTCGATGCATTCAGACAATGGCGGCCAATGGTTGTTCTGAAGCAGCCGAAGTAGGAGAATCCCGCGCTCCGTTTTCGAATCAGCGATCCTGCATGGCATTCCTCGCGCTTGGCATTAATCACAAGACCGCATCGGTGGATGTGCGCGAGCGGGTGGCCTTCACGCCCGAGCAGATGGTCGAAGCGCTGCAGCAGCTTTGCCGGGTCACGCCGACCCGCGAGGCGGCAATACTTTCGACCTGCAATCGCAGCGAACTTTACCTGCAGCAGGATCAGGTCGAAGCCGAGGCGGTACTGGCGTGGCTGGCCAATTACCACGGGCTGAGTCTGGATGAGGTGAGGGCTTGCGCCTACGTGCATGTCGACGAGCAGGCCGTACGACACATGATGCGGGTGGCTTCGGGGCTTGATTCCCTGGTGCTGGGCGAGCCGCAAATTCTCGGGCAGATGAAATCCGCCTATGCCGTAGCTCGCGAGGCCGGCAGCCTCGGGCCTTTGCTGGGTCGTTTGTTCCAGGCTACCTTCAGTACTGCGAAGACCGTGCGTACCGACACCGCCATCGGTGAGAACCCGGTGTCCGTCGCCTTTGCAGCGGTTAGCCTGGCGCGCCAGATTTTTACTAATCTCGACCGCAGTCAGGCGCTGCTTATAGGTGCAGGCGAGACCATTACCCTGGTGGCTCGTCACCTGCATGAGCAAGGTGTGAAGCGCATCGTGGTCGCCAACCGGACGCTCGAGCGGGCCAGTGCGCTGGCCGAGCAGTTTGGCGCCCAGGCGATCTTGCTCGCGGACATTCCGCAAGAACTGCACAACTGCGACATTGTTATCAGCTCTACCGCCAGCCAGTTGCCCATCCTTGGCAAAGGCGCGGTCGAGCAGGCGCTGAAAAAGCGCAAGCACAAGCCAATGTTCATGGTCGACATCGCCGTGCCCCGCGACATAGAGGCGCAGGTGGGCGAACTGGATGACGTCTATCTCTATACGGTCGACGATCTTCATGAGGTAGTGACGGAAAACCTCAAGAGCCGGCAGGGTGCTGCCATGGCCGCCGAGGAGCTGGTAGCCGCCGGCACCGCGGATTTCATGGCCCGCCTGCGCGAGCTGGCCGCGGTGGATGTACTGCGGGCCTTCCGTCAGCAGGCCGAACAGATTCGTGACGACGAACTGGCCAAGGCCCAGCGGTTGCTAAGCAACGGTGGCAACGCGGAAGAAGTGCTGGCCCAGATGGCTCGCGGCCTGACCAATAAACTGTTGCACGCGCCCAGCGTTCAGCTGAAGAAACTTTCCGCCGAGGGCCGAGTGGAAGCGCTGAGCATCGTGCAGGAAATCTTTGCCCTGCCAGACCACACGGACAAATCATGAAAGCGTCGCTGCTCAACAAACTCGACATCCTGCAGGACCGCTTCGAAGAACTGACGGCGCTGTTGGGTGACGCCGAAGTAATCAGCGATCAGACCCGCTTTCGCGCCTATTCGCGCGAATACGCCGAGGTCGAGCCGGTGATCGCCACCTACCGTGAGTTCTGCAAGTTGCAGTCGGACCTTGAAGGCGCACAGGCGCTGCTCAAGGACAACGATCCGGACGTGCGCGAGATGGCCGAGGAGGAGGTCGAACAGGCCCGTGGCCAGCTGGATGAAATCGAGGCGCGGCTGCAACGCATGCTGCTGCCCAAGGATCCCAAAGATGGTCGCAACGTCTTTCTGGAAATTCGTGCCGGCACCGGTGGTGACGAGGCGGCGATATTCTCCGGCGACCTGTTCCGCATGTACTCGCGTTATGCCGAACGGCAGGGCTGGCGGGTCGAGATTCTTTCGGAAAGCCCTGGTGAGCACGGCGGCTATAAGGAAGTGATTTCGCGGGTGGAGGGCGAAAACGTCTACGCCAAACTGAAATTCGAGTCCGGCGCACACCGCGTGCAGCGCGTGCCGGAAACCGAGTCCCAGGGTCGTATCCATACCTCCGCCTGTACCGTTGCGGTGCTGCCGGAGCCGGACGAGCAGATCGCCATTGAGATCAATCCGGCTGACTTGCGCGTCGATACGTACCGCGCTTCCGGTGCCGGCGGCCAGCACATCAACAAGACCGACTCGGCGGTGCGCATTACCCACCTGCCCAGCGGCATCGTGGTTGAATGCCAGGAAGAACGCTCGCAGCACAAGAACCGCGCGCGGGCCATGTCCTGGCTGGCTGCGAAGCTGCAGGACGTGCAGGACAGCGCTGCGCACAAGGAAATATCCGATACCCGCAAGCTGTTGGTTGGCTCGGGCGATCGCTCCGAGCGCATCCGCACCTACAACTTCCCGCAAGGACGAGTGACCGATCACCGTATCAACCTGACGCTCTATTCGCTCAATGAAGTTATTGGCGGTGCGGTGGAACAGGTGATCGAGCCTTTGCTACAGGAATACCAGGCCGATCAGCTGGCCGCGCTGGGCGACTGACCCGGCGCAACTGCCTGTCGCCTCACCGCTCGAACTGGCGAGCCGTCTGGCCGCCGAGCGCTAACGGAAATGTCGAACATGGCTACCATCGAATCCCTGTTGCGTGCCGCCGATCTGCCCGACTCGCCGAGTGCCAAGCTCGACGCCGAGTGGCTGTTGGCCGCCGCGCTGGGCAAAGCACCCAGCTATTTGCGCACCTGGCCCGAGCGTGAGGTTCCCACTGAAGACGAGGCTAGGTTCCTGGCGGACCTGGAGCGTCGCCGTCGCGGTGAACCGGTGGCCTATATTCTCGGGCGACAAGGATTCTGGAATCTGGACCTCGAGGTTGCGCCGCATACCCTGATTCCCCGGCCAGATACCGAGTTGCTGGTCGAAACCGCATTGCAACTGTTGCCCGCATCGCCCGCGCAGGTGCTCGACCTCGGCACCGGCACCGGCGCGATTGCCTTGGCGCTGGCCGCCGAGCGGCCGGCCTGGCGGGTGATGGGTGTGGATCGGGTCGCCGAAGCCGTCGCCCTCGCCACGCGCAATGCCGAGCGGCTTCGTCTGACCAACGCTCGATTTATCGAAAGTCACTGGTTTTCCGAACTTGCCGGGCAGCGCTATGAGCTCATTGTCAGTAATCCGCCTTACATTCCATCGAGCGATCCGCACCTGCAGCAAGGGGATGTGCGTTTCGAGCCCAGCAGCGCGCTGGTAGCCGGTGAAGATGGGCTGGAGGACATTCGTCAGATCATTGTCCAGGCGCAAGGGTATCTGCAGGCGGCAGGTTGGCTGCTGCTCGAGCACGGCTACGATCAGGCCGCTTCAGTTAGGGCGCTATTGGCGACCGGCGGTTTCGTCGAGGTGGAAAGCCGTCGGGATTACGGCGGGCATGAGCGCATCAGTCTGGGGCGTTTACGATGATTCAGGACTCGGAGAGTGGACTGCATGCTGAGCGATGACGAACTGCTGCGTTATAGCCGGCAGATACTGTTAAGACAGATCGATATCGACGGTCAGCTGAAGCTCAAGCAGGGCCGTGTTTTGATCGTCGGGCTGGGCGGGTTGGGTTCGCCGGTGGCGCTTTACCTGGCCGCAGCCGGCGTCGGTGAGCTGCATCTGGCAGATTTTGACGCTGTGGATACCACCAACCTGCATCGGCAGATCCTGCACGACACAAGGTCGGTGGGCTGTACCAAAGTGGATTCGGCGATCGCTCGACTCGAGGCGCTCAACCCCCTGGTCAAGGTTGTGCCTTTGCGCGCCGCGCTGGATGCCGACTCGTTGGGTGAGGCCGTCGCTCAGGTGGATCTGGTGCTGGACTGCACCGACAACTTCGCGATTCGGGAGGCGGTCAACGCTGCATGCGTGACAGCGAAGAAACCGCTGGTCAGTGGTGCGGCGATTCGCCTGGAGGGGCAGCTGTCGGTGTTCGATTCCCGAGTCGAGAGTAGCCCTTGCTATCACTGTCTATACGGTCATGGAAGCGAAGCCGAGCTGACCTGTAGCGAGGCTGGTGTGGCGGGACCGCTGGTGGGCCTGGTTGGCAGCCTGCAGGCGCTGGAAGCCCTTAAGCTGTTGGCCGGTTTCGGTGAGCCGCTGGTGGGGCGGCTGCTATTGATCGACGCGCTGACGACTCGCTTCCGGGAGTTGAAAGTCAGGCGCGACCCGGCATGTGCGGTCTGTGGTACCTGTCATGGGTAAGGCGAATGCGCCGATTGGTGTGTTTGATTCCGGCGTAGGCGGGCTGTCGGTGCTGCGCGAGATTCGTGCACGCCTGCCCCGGGAGGGATTGTTGTATCTCGCTGACAGCGGCAATGTGCCATATGGCGAAAAAAGCCCCGATTTCATTCGCGAGCGCTGCGGTTCGATCGCGTCCTTTCTGTTGGATCAGGGCGCGAAGGCGCTAGTGCTGGCCTGCAATACGGCAACCGCCGTCGCCATTGCAGAGTTGCGCGAGCGATACCCGCAGGTGCCGCTGATCGGTATGGAGCCTGCGGTAAAGCCGGCCGCTAGAGCAACCCGTAGTGGTGTTGTCGGGGTGCTGGCGACGACCGGCACGCTGAAAAGTGCGAAGTTCGCGGCGCTGCTGGATCGCTTCGCCAGCGACGTGCGGGTGGTCACCCAGCCGTGCCCGGGCCTGGTCGAGTGTGTCGAGGCTGGAGACCTGACCAGCGCGGCTACCCGTGAGCTGCTTGCTGGCTATGTGGAGGCGTTGTTAGGGCAGGGCTGCGATACGGTGATTCTGGGTTGTACCCATTACCCCTTCCTCAAACCACTGCTCGCCGAGATGCTGCCGGCTGATATCACCCTGATCGATACAGGGGCGGCAGTGGCGCGCCATCTCCAGGATGTGCTGGCTGCTCGCGGTCTGCTGGCAGATGGTCATGCAAGTGCAAGTTTTTGGAGCACCGGTGATCCGATGCGGTTGCGCAAAATCCTGTCTACGCTTTGGGGAGAGGCTGCGCCGGTGCGTTTCTATTCGGGCTAGGAACTCCCTGCCTCGGTAGCTTTCCGAAGGTAGAGCGAGTGCTCTAAGAACCAACAACATCAGGAAAGGAAGTTTCCATGAAAAAGCTGATCCCCCTTGCTGTGGTTGCGGCGGTGTCTCTTGGGCAGGCGGCGGCCGTTCAAGCGGCGGCTGTGACGGCTGCAGTTGGGCAGACAGGTGAGTCGACCATGACTTACCGGCTCGGCGTGCAATTCGATTTTGGCACCAGCTGGTTTCAGACCGACGTCGGTCGGCTGACCGGCTACTGGGACGCCGGCTATACGTACTGGGAAGGTGACAAAACCTCCGCCAACCACAGCATCTCGCTGGCCCCGGTATTCGTTTACGAGTTTGCCGGTGACTCGGTGAAGCCTTATGTCGAGCTGGGGATTGGTGTCGCGGGGTTCAGGCACACAGAGATAGAAGACAAAAAGTTGGGCTCTTCCTTCCAGTTCGAGGATCGTCTGGGTGCGGGCCTGCGCTTCGCTGGTGGGCATGAAGTGGGTATCCGCGCCATCCACTATTCAAACGCCGGCCTGAAAAACCCCAACGACGGCATCGAGAGTTATGCCGTGCATTACCGGATGGCGTTCTAGGGAGCGGAAGCTGCCTTGAGGTAGATGAAGCGCTGCGCGGGTGGTCTTTTTCTCTACCGGTAAGCCGCTTCGCTGCCCTTGCGCTCCTCGAGGCAATCCTCCGATCCAAGCTCGAATTCTCGGCAGATCAACGGCCGGTTGGTGTAGATGGTGCAGCGCATGCTGTTGCGATCGAGTGCTGCGCACCAGCCGTCGTCGAGCCGGCGCATCACCTGGCCGCCCCAGTCGTCTTCGTCGATGAAGCGCTCAGGCACGCCGGTATCCGTGAGCAGCAGTACTTCAAGTCGGCAACAGCAGGCGGCGCACGACGTGCAGCTGACGGTAGGGGTGTTGATTTGTTGATGAGCGATGAAGGAGTCAGGCATGCCGGTAGTCTACGCCTCCGTAGGAGTGATAGCTGTCAAATGACAGCTATCACTTTCGCAAACCTCACCGATCTCAGCTGTTCTCGTCGAGCTGCTTGTTTTTCCAGCCCTCGCCGCCCGGCAGCAGCAGATTAAGCAGCAAGGCGATGATGGCACACAGCGAGATGCCGGAAAGGCTGAATTCGCCGTAGCCGATCACCATGCCGCCAATACCGAATACTAGCGTTACCGAAACGATGATGAGGTTGCGGGCTTCGGAGAGATCCACCTGATGGCGGATCAGCGTGCTCAGGCCGACTACGGCGATCGAGCCGAACAGCAGGCACAGGATGCCGCCCATCACCGGAACCGGAATGCTCAGCAGCGCTGCGCCGAACTTGCCGATGAAGGCCAGCACGATCGCGAAGGCTGCCGCCCAGGTCATGATCTTCGGATTGTAGTTCTTGGTCAGCATCACAGCGCCAGTCACTTCGGCATAGGTGGTGTTGGGTGGGCCGCCGAACAAGCCGGCTGCGGACGTCGCAAGGCCATCGCCCAGCAGCGTCCGGTGAAGCCCTGGCTTCTTGATGAAATTCTTGCCTGTCACGCCGCCAATGGCGACCACACCGCCGATGTGCTCGATGGCTGGAGCGAGAGCCACTGGAACCATGAACAGAATCGCACCCAGATTGAATTCCGGGGCGACGAAGTTGGGTATCGCCAGCCAAGGCGCTGCGGCGATGCCGGCGGTATCGACCACGCCGAAGGCAAGCGACAGGCCGTAGCCCACCGTCACGCCTGCCAGAATGGGAATCAACCGGAACAGGCCTCTGCCCAGCACTGCAACCAGCAAGGTGGTCAGCAGAGCCGGCATCGAGATCAGCATGGCCGTTGCGTATGGCACCAGCTGAGCGCTGCCGTCACCAGCCTTGCCCATCGCCATGTTGACGGCTACGGGCGAAAGAGCCAGGCCGATGGAGATGATGACCGGGGCGATTACCACGGGGGGCAGCAATCGGTCGATGAATCCAGGGCCTTTCAGGCGCACGGCGAAACCGAGAAGCACATACACCAGGCCCGCCGCTACCACGCCGCCAAGCACCGCCGGCAAACCGTACTCGCCTTTAGCCGCAATGATGGGGGCGATGAAGGCGAAGCTCGAGGCCAGGAACACCGGTACCTCGCGTTTGGTTACCAGTTGAAACAGCAGCGTGCCGATCCCCGCCGTGAACAGCGCGACGTTAGGGTCCATTCCGGTGATCAGAGGCATCAGTACCAAGGCGCCGAAGGCCACGAAAAGCATTTGTGCGCCCGCCAGAATCTGGCGTCCGACTGGCTCTACCATGACTTGCGACATGCTTAGATGTCCTTCTGCTTGGTGCCGAAAATCTTGTCTCCCGCATCGCCAAGGCCCGGCACGATGTAGCCGTGCTCATCGAGGCGCTCGTCGATAGATGCCGTATAGATGATGACTTCGGGGTGCGCTTTCTCTACCGCGGCGATCCCTTCGGGAGCGGCCACCAGTACCAGCGCGCGGATTTCCTTGCAGCCGGCTTTCTTCAGCATGTCGATTGTGGCAACCATGGATCCGCCGGTTGCCAGCATGGGATCGATGATCATCGCCAGGCGCTGGTCCAGATTGTCCACCAGGCGCTCCAGATAGGTATGAGCCTGCAGTGTTTCCTCGTTGCGGGCGATGCCGACCGCGCTTACTTTTGCTCCGGGAATCAGGTTGAGTACGCCGTCGAGCATGCCGATGCCGGCCCGCAGGATCGGTACGACAGTAATCTTTTTGCCGGAAATCTTTTCGGCTTGAACGGGGCCGCACCAACCGTCAATGCTGTAATGCTCAAGTGGCAAGTCACGGGTCGCCTCATAGGTCAGGATCGACCCTACCTCTTGAGCCAGTTCGCGAAAATTCTTGGTGCTGATATCGGCTCTGCGCATCAGGCCGAGCTTGTGGCGGATCAGCGGATGGCGGATCTCTCGAATAGGCATGGATGGCTCCGGCGGGGACATAAACTGGCGTAGATTAAAGCATCGCTGGAGAAGCGGCTATTGATGTGTCGTTTCCTTACTTGCGAGGCTGGGGACGGGATCGGTATCTTCGCGCCCTTGTTTCCTACACAGCCAAAGCGGAGCTGGCGCTCCCTCTTATATTTTAAATGGAAAATCGCCCATGTCCGTCGATCTTGCTCACATTCGCCAAGTCATGGCCGAAGCTGACTGCTTGTATGCCGAAGCAGAGGTGGAGGCGGCAATCGATGCCGTAGCTAGCCAAATCAATGCGCAGTTGGCCGAGCGCAATCCGGTAGTCTTCTGCGTGATGAATGGTGGCTTGATTTTCGCAGGCAAGTTGGCGCCCAAACTCAAGTTCCCCTTGGAGCTGTCCTACCTGCATGCGACCCGTTACTGCAATCAAACCAGCGGGGGAGAGCTGTTCTGGAAAGCGAAGCCGGAGATCTCCTTCCTCGATCGAGACGTGCTGATCATCGATGACATTCTCGATGAGGGGCACACGCTCGGCGCCATCATCGATTTCTGTCGGTATGCCGGGGCGGCGGCTGTACATACGGCGGTATTGATCGATAAGGATCACCAGCGCAAGGCTCGGCCAGACCTGAAGGCCGATTACGTTGGGCTGAGCTGTGTTGATCGTTATATCTTCGGCTATGGCATGGATTACAAGGGTTACTGGCGTAATGCGCCGGGTATCTATGCTGTAAAGGGTCTTTGAGGTTTCGTTGTTGGTGCCCTGTGCGTGATTCACGGCAGGCACCTCACTCCAGGATGTGGGCTGCTTCGCTGAGTCAGATTGGGCATGCGGTCCCGGGGGCTTTTCATGCTTAGGCTCGCAATGAGCGCCCAGGGCATGGAAACGGGCTGATAACCCCGTTGAACTGTTTCGTTTTTCCCCACCGCTGCGACCGGTAACAGTGGCAGTCGGCTGATGCGCTTTCAGGCGCGGCCGCGTTCCCGGGCCTCCCCCCTAAGTCTCGAGTTGCTTAGATTCGTTCGCGAGCGAGCGGATTAGAGCTTCGACGTTTGTGACGCCTCGCTCGACGCGCTCTGAAAGCTGGCTTCGCCCGCGTGTCGATTAAGGATAAGCTCAAGCGGAACGGCGATGCGGCGGCGAATAGTTCTCCGTCAAGGCCTTGGTTCAGCAAGCCTGTTCATACTTAAGGATTACAAAATAAATCAAACCTTAGTGCGCTTAACCCACTGCCACCGTCTGGTTAGGGTGAGCGTACTTCGAACCAACCGGGAGCGCCTCATGACAAAAACAACAAGGCAAGCAATCTTTCAGCCCAAGTCACTGGCCCTGGCCATCGCGCTTGGCACTGCTGCACCGGCTTATGCCATTAATTTCAATATTGGGGAAATCGACGGCCAGTTCGACTCGTCCATGTCCGTTGGGGCCAGCTGGTCGACGGCTAAACCGGACATGGATCTGGTGGGCAATGCCAATGGTGGAACGGGCTATACCCAAACCGGTGATGATGGGCGCTTGAACTTCAAGAGAGGCGAGACGTTTTCCAAGATATTCAAGGGCGTCCATGATCTAGAGCTTCGCTACGGGGATAGCGGTGCTTTTGTTCGTGGTAAGTACTGGTATGACTTTGAATTAAAGGATGAAAGTCGCCCGTTCAAGCCTGTCAGTGACAAAAATC
>Ga0233385_1000131_pt1 | contig 43044 bp, 42 predicted proteins | sample ElkDunMinimDraft_16_FD_191543 | JGI IMG/M metagenome (GOLD analysis project Ga0233385, IMG submission 191543) | Fecal eukaryotic communites from dung pellets of Tule Elk in California, USA - Elk Dung G36 | ecosystem: Host-associated > Mammals > Digestive system > Large intestine > Fecal | place...
GGCAGGGCCTGCGACGTTCACGAACGCGGGGTTCCACTCTGGCAGACGAGTCGCGGCGAGCAACGTGTCGCGAATGACTGCGGCTGGGGAGCTGATTGCTGCGGTTTGGGTTGCGTGTCTCATGACAGTTGCGCTCCTTGCCGTTCGAGGTTGCGCCGGGCGAGAGCCCGCCCGGCAGGCGTGTCCTGGACTACGGATTCCAATGCAGCGACGAGCGCAGGAACATCCGCACCGCGGAGCCTGGTGCGAAGGCGATCGTGGAGGTTGTCGTCCGCCTGTCGTGCCGCGGTGGCGAGCTCGCGCCCACGCGCATTGAGCGAGAGCTGCACCTGCCGGGCGTCTCCACTCGCAGCGGCCCGCTGAACGAGGCCGGCATCGACAAGGCGTCCGACCAGCCTGCTGGGGTTGGTGCCCGACTCGCACACCAGTAGCTCTCCGAGTGCGCTCAGGCTCAACGGCCCGTGGTCCTCCAGCACGTGCAGCACCTCGGCCTGCGAGGGGGTGAGCCCGAGCGGTTTCAACGCCGCCGCCAAGTGCCGGTTCCCCTCCCGCTGCGCGGCGAGCACCAGGTACCGGAACTGTTCGATGGCAGTGGTCGGATCAGCACCCATATTTCGATGATACGTCATATATGATGTGTCACCTACCTTGGTGCTCGTGAGCGCCCGTCCGTGGAGGTCCGGCGTCCTGCGCAGGCGGCTGGTTCCCCGCGCTCAACTTCTGCTCGGGCCTACACCCCCTGGCAGCAAGGGCCTAGCCTCTGGGGCAACGGCCCTCAGAGGTAGGAGTACTCGGTGATCATCCCGTCCGCCTTCGACCCGGTGTGGTTCCTGGTCACCATCCCTCTAGCCATCCTGACGGTGACGGCACTTGCCAGTCTCGTTCGCTCGGACGAGGACACCGGTCTTTCCGCGATCTTCTGGCTGCTGGTGATCATGTTTGTGCCAGGGCTCGGAGCGTTCGGATGGTTCGTTCTCAAGAGACGACGAGTCGCATCAGGCGATCAACGACCAGGGAACTAGCCGCCCCGAGCTGGCGGCTACAGCAGGGAGAAGCACTTCGCCGGGCACATCCACTACAGCAAGAACGGGATCCTCATCGTCCCGGGTAGGCCAGGAGGGGTTGGATGATGGACTTCAGGGTGAGCGCTGCTGTCCTTGCACAGGTCTCTGTGGGACCTCGTCACCCCCCGGGCTCGCACCCGCGACGGTGGAGGCACGGCTTGAGCGGCTACTTCCCGAGCTGGCCCGGGTCGCGCGCACCGAGGCAGCCGAGAAGGTGCGCCCCCGAGGGTCGTCAGCCGACGCTTATGCCGCTGCAGCGGCGGCCACCACGACGGTAGAGGCCGTCTCGGAGCTCGGCGGAGGCACCGATACCGTGTCCGGTGGTGGGAGCCTCACCACCTGCACCGCCGGTTTCTCTGTTAGCAGCGGACCGTACGCCCACGGCATCATCACCGCGGAACACTGCGGCAACTCGCAGCAGTATTTCGGGAGGTCCGTCCTGACGTGGCGCGCCTCGCACGCCGGCGGGTCCGGTGACGTGAAGTTCCACAGCTCGACGGAGTCGTCGGATGCCCGCTTCTACTACACGAGCGGCGCCACCCGTGCCATCACCGCCACCGCCAACCCCGTCTCCGGCATGTCGATCTGCAAGTATGGGAAGACCACTCTCAACACGTGCGACGAGGTCTATAAGTTCAACCAGTGCCGAGGCAGCTACTGCGGTCTGGCGATGACGCACCGTCACCGCAGCGACGGGGGAGACAGCGGTGGCCCGTGGTTCTGGGGGAGTACCGGTTACGGCGTCCACAGCGGGTTCAAGACCTACCTCGCCATCGAACGCGCGATGTTCACCCCGATCCGAGCAGGGGCGTCGGTGCTGGGCGTCACGGTCAAGCTCTCATGAGGGTGGGCTCGCGACCGCGGCCCTCGTTGGGCTGGCGCTCGCCGGCTGCACGCCGTCTTCATCCGGTGACTTCGAAGCCGTCACCGGTGAGGAGATGACCGCGCTCGTGTCGACGCAGAGCGGATCGGGAATGGATGCGCAGGTTCGAGGGCAGGTCGCGCTCACCGATGGCGGGTGCTTCGCCATCGACGACGGGGGTGGTCCGATCCCTGTGGTGTGGCCCGGGGGTACGAGCCTTGACGGTGACGAGCTTGTCCTACCGTCCGGTGCGCGCGTAGCCGTCGGTGACGAGGTCGAGGGCAGCGGCGGGGAGGTGTCGACCTCGGACTTCGCCGAGCCCGTGCCGGAGGCGTGCTCTAGTTCGGCCAAGGTACTGCTGGTACACGAGATCGAACCCGCGTAGCCCGTTCCCGGTAGCGTCTCGAGCCTCGCCAGGAAATGACGAATGGCGGCTCTTCGCCCTTGACGGTGGGGGCCGCGCTGTGGGGCAACGCTGGGCCAGCCCGAGTACACCGATTTGGTGGCATCCACCGAGCGTTGCTGGTCGAGATGAGGACAACCTCCCACGGGCGTCTCACGCCAACGTCACCTAGCGTGGCGAGCCCCAGATCCTCGATCCCGTGGAGCACGGCTCATGAGCGATCCCCGGCACCACGACGTCCTGATCATCGGCGGCGGCAACGCAGGCATCTCGCTCGCCGCCAAGCTGCTGCGCGACGGCTGCCGCAACCTGGCCGTCGTCGAGCCGAAGCGGACGCACCACTACCGCCCCCTGTTGTCCTACGTCGCGTCGGGCATGGCGACGCTCGACGACCTGCGCCGCCCACAGGCGGACGTCATCCCCGACGGCTGCCACTGGTACCCCGACGAGGTCACGGGCGTCGACCCCGGTTCGAACCTCGTCCACCTCAGAGGCGGGGAGGTGCTGCACGGCACGGACGTGGTCGTGTGCCCCGGGTCGGAGGTCGACTGGGACGCCATCCCGGGCACCCGAGAGGCGATCGCGACGCCCGCGGCCGCGACGAGTTACCTTCCCGACAGCGCGGCCAAGACGTGGGCCCTGCTGTCGTCCGTCACTGACGGGACCGTGGCGTTCGTCGTCTCCGAGCGGCACGTGCCGTGCGCGCCCGTGGCGCTCAAGCCGCTGCTCACCGCCACGGACCACTGGCGCCGCACCGGTGTGCTCGACGCGATCGACGTGCACCTGCTCGTCGAGGGCGAGGCGCTCGTGGCCCAGCAGCGGGCCGACCACGAGCTGCGCGCGGCGCTCGAGTCCTTCGGCGTCCGGACGCGGTTCAGCACGACGGTCGACTCCGTCGACTCCGACCTACAGACGCTGCGCCTGGCCTCGCCGGACGGCAACTCGTCGGGCGCCACGGAAGAGCTGCGCTACGACGCGCTCTACGTCGCCCCGCCGCACCGCGCCCCGGCCTGGGTGGCCTCGAGCGGCCTGGCCACCCCCGACAGCGGCGGCTTCGTCGCCGTCGACCCGTACACGCTCCAGCACGTCGAGCACCCCGCGCTGTGGGGGCTCGGCGACGTCGCCGACGTCCAGACGCTGCCGTCCGGCGGGGCGCTGCGCCGGCAGGTACCCGTCGTTGCGCACAACATCGCCGCACGGCGCATCGGGGCGCCGATGCGCCGGTACGAGGGATACACCGTCGCGCCCGTGACCACCGACCGCCGTCACCTGCTGCTGGCCGAGTACGACCGCGACGGCAGCCCGGACCCGACGTTCCGGTTCCCGGACCTCGTGCGCCCACGCCGCAGCCTGCTGGTGTTCGACCGGTACCTCGAGCCGCCGATCTACTGGCACCGGCTGCTGCGAGGCAAGGTCTCCTGACCGACCACGCCGGCAGGCTCTGGCAGGAGCCGCGTCACGGGATGTCGCTGCGCGCCGCCTCCTGCCGAATCTGGCGGGCGTCGTAGTCGGTGAGGAACCGCTGCCGCTCGAGCTCCCGGGCGCTCTGCCCGACCGCCTTCACGTATGCGCCGTGGTTCCGGTACAACCGGTCCAGCGTCGCCTGGTCGAACGGCTCCTCCCAGCCCGCGATGAAGCAGAACGACGCCCCGCTCGCGGTGCCGTTCCAGGTGCTCGTAGGCACGTCGAGGTACGGCGAGCGCCACCCGCCGATCACGTTGCCGAACTCGTCGAGCACGGGCTCGCCGTTCTCCACCAGGATCGGGTCGGCGTGCGGGGGAGCGATGCCCTCGCGCACCCACAGCTCCATGTTCTGCAGTGCGGCGTTGAAGAAGATGTCGCTGGGCAGGCGGCTGCGCGGCCCCTGGTCGCACTCCATCGGCGGGACGGCGCGCCCCGCACGGACGATGTCCTCCGGCGCGGCGGAGTAGTACAGCTCGTCCGGCGTCGCGTGGCCCGCACCCGCCATCTCGTAGTGGCGGAACTGGTCGCCCGGCTCGTCGCTGTCGGGCCGGCGGGCGCCGATCCCGCGGAGGTAGTCGGACTGCGACATGATCCGCATGACCGGCACGCCGGCGTCGACGATCTGTCGACGGGCGTCCGTCGCCGGCGGCGCAGGCTCGCACTGGTTCATCGGGTAGGCGCCGGCGAACGCCCCGCCGGCGACGCCGACGATGTAGCCGTCGTAGACCGGCGCGCCCTGCTCGGCGACGACGAGCGGGTTGATCGCGTTGATGTAGTTGACCAGGTACCCGCCCGTCTGGGAGTAGCCCAGGCCGAAGGCGTACTCGACCTGCGACTCGCGCCCCCGGTAGACCAGCGGGTTGGTCGCGTCGTCGCTGCGCAGCCACTGGCCCACCTGGGTGTAGATGTCCCACACCAGCCCGTTCTCGGTCGTGCGCGAGCTGTCGGACGCCACGGTCTGGCAGTTGCGCAGGTCGTCCAGGGGGAGCGGGTTGGCCCAGTTGAGCGCGCCGTACCGCTCAGGGTCGAACGTCTTGAGCGCGTCGACGGCGATGGGCTTCGCGGTGATGCCAACCCAGGCGTCGCCGTTGTCGACGATCTCCTCGTGGGCGAGAGCCCAGCCGATGTTGAGGTCGAACAGGTTGGACGGGTTGAGCATCTCGACCACGACGTTGCCGCTGAAGTGCTGGCCCTTCGCGGGACGCCGCACCAGCACGCGCGTCGTGTACGGGGCGTCGGGCGTGACCACCTCGGCGGGCCCCTCCGCGGGCCAGGTGTAGACGTTCGACGTGCCGCTGACCAGGTACTCCTCCTCGACGTAGCCCCACCGGCCGAGATCCTGCGGCACCATCTGGTGGTCCGCGGCCCCGAACGGGTACGACTCGTCGGTCACCGGCAGCGGCCCAACGACGTCGGTGAGCCCGGCGTCGGCCAGCGACGCGGCGAGAGCGACGTCGGGCGGAGACGCGCCGTGCGAGGGCCGGCCGGGTGCCGCCGACGCCGGTTCCGACGGCGACGCCGACGCCGAGGCCGACGCCACCGGCGCGAGCGGCAGCGCCATCACGACGGCGAGCGCCGCTGCCGTGACGCCGCCCTGCAGGGTCCGCCTGCGCGTGGTGCTCGGAATGAACCTCATGACGCCTCCCTGGTGGCCGGCGCCCTCGCCGAACCGTTGCGCGGAGCGACATCGCTCCTGCCACGACGCTAGGTACGCCCGGAGGGCGCCGCATCTCAGGAGAGGTCGGCCGGGCGAACGCGTCCGTGCAGGTGAAATCGGGACAACGCCGTGCAGTGCGGGCATTTCGGCTGCACAATGGCGTCTCGTGCCGAGACTGGAAGAACAGCCGACCCCCACACCGCCGTCCGATCTTCGCGACCTCAGGGGTGAGCCGTTCCGGAAGCGGCCGAGGTTCGCCCTCAGCGTCGCAGCCCTCGCGGTGGTTACGCTGCTCGTCGGCACGGGCTGCCAGCTCGCCGAGGCCCCGGCCGGGGCGCAGGAGCCCGCCGGTGCCCAAGAGCCCGCCGAGGCCGGCGGCTCGAACGGCACCAAGGGCAAGGACAAGGGCAAGGACGAGGCCAAGCAGAAGGGCACTGCGCTCGCGGCGCTCGCCGACCTCCCCGTCAAGGGCCGCGCGCCCAAGACCGGCTACGACCGCGACCAGTTCGGCCCCGCGTGGGCCGACGTCGACCGCAACGGGTGCGACACCCGCAACGACATCCTCGCGCGCGACCTGACCGATGAGACCCTGGAGTCCAACGGCTGCGTGGTCCTCACCGGCAGGCTCGACGACCCCTACACCGCGACGGTCATCGACTTCCAGCGCGGGCAGTCGACGTCGGCCGACGTGCAGATCGACCACGTGGTCGCCCTGTCGGACGCGTGGCAGAAGGGCGCCCAGCAGATCAGCGACGGCGCGCGCAAGCAGCTCGCCAACGACCCGCTCAACCTGTGGGCCGCCGACGGCCCCACCAACGGCGCCAAGGGCGACGGCGACGCCGCGACGTGGCTGCCGCCGAACAAGGCGTTCCGCTGCGAGTACGTCGCGCGTCAGATCGCCGTCAAGGCGACGTACAAGCTGTGGGTGACGGCCGCGGAGCGCGATGCCATGAAGCGGGTGCTCTCCCGGTGCCCCGACGAGCCGCTCCCCGCAGGCGGGCTCGCCCCCGCCGTCGAGGGCGATGCCAAGCCGGCGTCGAGCCCTGCCCCGGCGCGGGAGCCCAAGAAGGTCCGCTACGAGAGCTGCGCCGCGGTGCGTGACGCCGGCGCTGCCCCCATCCGTCGCGGGGATCCCGGCTACGGCGCCCACCTCGACGGCGACGGTGACGGCGTGGCCTGCGAGTAACGGGCTCGCTCGCGAAGACCGGTGATCTTGCCGATGCCCGCCGTGCCCTCGCGGCCGGATGGTGGGGGTGCAGCCACGCACCGGCACGGCGAGTCCCCCGGGACGAGCCGCGCCGGCGCCCCGTCAGAGAGGACGAGACCGTGCAGCACACCCGAACCGCAGTCCCCGCGCCCCTGAGGCGTCGTCGTCCGTCACGCTTCACCGCGGCCGCCGCCACGTTCCTGACCGCCGTCGGCCTCACCGCCGCCACCGCCACCAGCGTCAGCGCCGCCGACAACCCCTACGAACGCGGCCCGGCCCCCACCCAGTCCAGCATCGAGGCCAGCCGCGGGCCCTACGCCGTCTCCGAGACGTCGGTGTCCTCGCTGGTCAGCGGCTTCGGCGGCGGGACCATCTACTACCCGACGTCGACGAGCGACGGCACCTTCGGCGGTGTCGCGATCTCCCCGGGGTACACCGGCACCCAGTCGTCCATCGCCTGGCTCGGGCCGCGGCTCGCCTCCCAGGGCTTCGTCGTCTTCACGATCGACACGAACACCATCTACGACCAGCCGGCCAGCCGCGGCGACCAGCTGCTCGCGGCGCTCGACTACCTCACCGAGCGCAGCAGCGTGCGCACCCGGGTCGACTCGACCCGCATGGCCGTCATGGGCCACTCCATGGGTGGAGGTGGCTCGCTCGAGGCCGCGAAGGACCGCCCCTCGCTCAAGGCGGCCATCCCGATGACGCCGTGGAACCTCGACAAGACGTGGCCCGAGGTCCGCACGCCCACGTTCATCTTCGGAGCGGAGAACGACTCGGTCGCCTCGGTCACGACCCACGCCGAGCCGTTCTACGCGAGCCTGCCCTCGTCGACGCCGAAGGCGTACCTCGAGCTCAACGGCGCGACGCACTTCGCGCCGAACACGTCCAACACGACGATCGCGAAGTACAGCATCACGTGGCTCAAGCGGTTCGTCGACAACGACACCCGCTACTCGCAGTTCCTCTGCCCGATCCCCGGGCCGAGCAGCACCATCGAGGAGTACCGGGGAACCTGCCCGGTCTGAGCCAGGTGAACCGCCCCTGAGCACGGGCGGGCCCGGGACGCCGTCGGCCCCGGGCCCGCCCGTTCCATGTGCGCCGCGAGGCGGCACTGTGCCGGTGCACAACCCGCGCCCCGCGGGACTGTGCACCGGCACACGGCCGGGTCCTCGCGCCCGGCCTGTGCCGGACGTGGTCCGTAGCATCGCCAGATGGACCGGCGGGCGCGGGCGAGCTGGGCGGGGGAGCGTGAGGGCGCCATGCCCGCGACCATGCCCGCCACGTTGCCCGCGACCGTGCCCGCGACCATGCCCGCGACCATGCACCGCCTGGCCGACGGCACCGTCGCGCTGGTCCTGGCCGAACAGCCGCCCCACGGTCGCCCGTTCCTCGTGACCCTCGTCGAGGAACGCGACCCGCACGCCCGCGACCACGCCCGGGCACGGCTCGAGCTCGCGCGAGGCACCACGACCCTGGGCAGCGGCCCCGTGCCCGACGCGCTCGCGTCGCTGACCCTGGCCACGGCGCTCCTGGGCGACGAGGCGCCCCTCCTCGCGCTCCGGGCGGCGGTCGCGGCCGCCGACGCCGCCTGGGCCGCGGGCGACCGGGCCGCGTGCGCCCAGGCGCTGACGACCGCCGAGCAGCACGCCGCCCGTGCGGCCGGCCCGGCGGGCGACCTCGGTGCCATGACCGACTACGTCTCGGGCATGCTCGCCCTGCTCGAGGAACGGCCCGACGACGCGCGCAGGTCGCTGCGCCGGGCGGTCGCGCACGACCCGGCGCTCACCGACCCCGAGCCGCTGCTGCGAGCCACCGCGGCCGCGCTGCTGCTGGGCGACATCGAGGCCGGTGTCGGCTTCGGCGCGCGGTCGCTGGCCGCCGCGCGCCTGCGCGGCGACGACGCCGCGGTGGCCCAAGCCCTGGAGCACCTGGCCTACGCCGAGCTGCGCGCCGGACGCCACGCGCGCGCCCGGACGCACGCCGTCGAAGGGCTGGCCGCCGCCGCGCAGACCGGCCGGGAGAACACTGCGGCCCACCACCGGGCGATCCTCGCCCTGGCCGCCTCGGTCGCGGGCGACGTCGACGAGGCGGCCGAGCACGTCGCCCGCGCGCTCGCGACGGCTCGGGACCACGGCCTGATGCAGACCGCGACCCTGGCGTTGTGGGCGGCCGGGCGGCTCGACCTCGCGCGCGGACGCCCCGTCGAGGCGGCGGCACGCCTGGGCGAGCTCGTCCGGCCGCCGAGCGGCGGCGCCCCGGCGGCGGGGCACTTCGCCGTCCGCCACCTGGTCATGCCGTCCTTCGTCGAGGCTGCCGTGGCGTCGGGGCAGCAGGATCTAGCCCGGGCGGTGGCCGAGGAGTACGCGGCCTGGGCGAGCTTCGGGGCCGACCCGCTGGCACCCGCGCTCTTGGCCCGCTGCTGTGCCCTCCTCGCACCGGGTGACGCGGGCGAGCTGCACTTCCGGCGCGCGCTCGAGCTGCACGCGACGGCCGGGGGAGACTTCGAGCTCGCCCGCACCCAGCTGCTGTTCGGGCAGTGGCTGCGCCGCCGGCGGCGTCCGTCCCGGGCCCGTGACCACCTGCGCGACGCGCTGCACGGGTTCGAGCGGTGCGGCGGCGCGGCCTGGGCCGAGCTGGCGCGCTCCGAGCTGCGCGCGGCCGGTCAGGCCGGCACCGCCGCGCCCGTGAGCGGCGGCGCCGAGGTGCTGTCGCGCCTGACGCCGCACCAGCAGTGCATCGCGCGGTGCGTGGCCGACGGCGACACCAACCGGGAGATCGCACGCCGGCTGTCCGTCAGCGTCCGGACGGTCGACCATCACCTGCGCAACATCTTCGTGACGCTCGGCGTCCGGTCGCGCGTCGAGCTCGCGCGCATCGTCGCCGCCGAGCAGCGCACGGCGTCGGCGGGCTAGGGCTCGGCACCCCGCCCCGCTGGAGACCGACCGGACGGTATGCGATCCTGCACGCAGGTCAGCGTCGACCTGCCGAAGGAGGACCGTATGCCTGAAGCCCTACGGAGCCGGCCCGCCGCGCCCACGGCGTCCTTCCGGCCTCACGCCGCGCGATCGCGTGCGCTGGTCGACGTCCGGTCACCCGCACACGGCAGACGCCTGCTGGTGCAGTCCCTGCTCGACGGCACGAGCCGGATCGCCGACGTCCCCGAGGCCGCCGCGGCCCTCGGGCTGCCTGCGGACGGCCGGTACGTGGTCGTCGCCGTGAGCGGAGGCGCCGTCACCGAGCGCGCCACGCGCCGCGACTCCGTCGTCCCGCCCGACCTCGTGTGCCGGTGGCACGTCGGGATCCGGGTCGACTACGGCATCGTGCTGCTCGACGGCGATGCCCACCACCATGCCCACGACGACACTGCCCTGGACCGGATCGCCCCGCGCGGCACGTCCCACGACCCGGCGCCCTCGGCGCACGACCACGTCCGTACCGGCGTGGGCCTGGCGGTCGACGGCCTCGGCGCGCTCGACGTCGCGCGCCGCCATGCCGACGTCGCGCTCGCCGCGAGCCCTGGCTCGCCGACTGCACGGCTCGACGACCACCTGCCCGCCGCCATGGCCGCGGCGAGCCCTGACCTCGCGCGCGCCCTGGCCGCGCGCGCCCTCGGTCCGCTGCTGCGGCTGCGCGTGGCCGAGCGCGACGTCCTGCTCGCGACCCTCGACACGTGGCTCGAGTGCGACGGGTCCGCACCGCGCGCGGCGCGCCGTCTCGCGTGCCATCGCAACACCGTCCGCAACCGCCTGCGGCGCTGCGAGCAGCTGACGGGCCGGTCCCTGGCTCGCCCGGCCGACATCCTCGAGATCGGGCTCGCGCTGCGGGCCCTGCGGCTGCTCCGGCCCGAGCTCGACGACCGTCACCCGGGCGCCACGCGCACCCTGGCGGCCACGCGGCCGGGATAGCGTCGTCGTCATGAGTGACGACGTCCCGGCGGGCAAGCTCCCCGTCGACCTGAACCAGATGTTCGACCTCGCCCGGGCGGGCGCGGACCTGCTGCTCGAGTTCGTCGACGCCGGCGTCCCGGTCGACCACGCCGACGCGGCGGGCAACACGCTCGTCATGCTCGCCGCCTACCACGGCCACGCCGACCTGGTGCGCGGCCTCGCAAGCCGCGGCGCCGACGTCGACCGGCTCAACGCCCGCGGCCAGTCGCCGCTCGCCGGTGCCGTGTTCAAGGGCGACGCCGAGGTGGTCGAGGCGCTGCTGGCGGCCGGAGCCGACCCCGACGCCGGCACGCCCAGCGCGACCGAGACCGCGGCGATGTTCGGCCGCACCATCCTCGGCGCGCTGTGACGGCATCCACCGCGACAGGCAGCCGGGTGGGGCAATTCCGGCGGGTACCCTAGAACCTCGTGGCCACCATCGACTTTCCCGCTGAGATCAAGGCGCTCCGCTCCACGCTCGAGTCCATCGAGTCCGTGAGCGACCCCACCGCGCTGCAGGCGAAGGTCGCGCGGCTCTCGGAGCAGGCCTCGGTCCCCAACCTGTGGGACGACCCCGACGCCGCGCAGAAGGTGACCTCGGCGCTCTCTGCCACGCAGGCCGAGCTCGACCGCGTCAAGAACCTCGCCCAGCGCATCGACGACGTCGAGACGCTCGTCGAGATGGGCAACGAGATGGAGGACGCCGAGACGCTCACCGAGGCGGAGTCCGAGGTCGCCGGCATCCGCAAGGACCTCGACGCGCTCGAGATCCGCACGCTCCTCAACGGCGAGTACGACTCGCGCGAGGCCGTCGTCACGATCCGCGCCGGCGCGGGCGGCGTCGACGCCGCGGACTTCGCCGAGATGCTGATGCGCATGTACCTGCGGTGGGCCGAGCGCCACGGCTACCCGACGACCATCCTCGACACGTCCTACGCCGAGGAGGCCGGGCTCAAGTCCGCGACGTTCGAGGTCAAGGCCCCGTACGCGTTCGGGAACCTGTCGGTCGAGGCCGGCACGCACCGCCTGGTGCGCATCTCGCCGTTCGACAACCAGGGCCGCCGCCAGACGTCGTTCGCGGCCGTCGAGGTGGTGCCGCTCATCGAGCAGACCGACCACATCGAGATCCCCGAGTCGGAGCTCAAGATCGACGTGTTCCGGTCGTCGGGCCCCGGCGGGCAGTCGGTCAACACCACGGACTCCGCCGTGCGCATGACGCACATCCCCACCGGCACCGTGGTCTCGATGCAGAACGAGAAGTCGCAGATCCAGAACCGTGCCGCTGCGCTGCGCGTCATGCAGTCCCGCCTGCTGCTGATCCGTCAGACGGAGGAGGCCGCGAAGAAGAAGGAGCTCGCGGGCGACATCAAGGCGAGCTGGGGCGACCAGATGCGCTCCTACGTGCTGCAGCCCTACCAGATGGTCAAGGACCTGCGCACCGAGCACGAGTCGGGCAACACGCAGGCCGTGTTCGACGGCGCGATCGACGACTTCATCGAGGCCGGGATCCGCTGGCGTCGCTCGGGCGGCGCGGACGCCGACTGACGGCTCCTAGCTGCTCCTGACGGCTTTGGACCGCTCCTGACAGGGCGGACGTCGCCCCAAAAGCGCTTGATCTGAGCAACGGCCGGACCCGCGACACACCGGCGTGTCCTCCCGCTGACCCCGGGACGGCTCGTGCGACTCTCGGATGTCGAGAGCACCCGAGCACCACCGTCCTCGCCAGGGGAGAAGCGCGCTGTGATCCGTTTCGAGAACGTCTCCAAGGTGTACGCCCGGGGGGCGAGACCAGCTCTCGACGACGTGTCCGTCGACGTCTCGCGCGGCGAGTTCGTGTTCCTCGTCGGCGCGTCGGGGTCCGGCAAGTCCACGTTCCTGCGGCTCGTGCTCCGCGAGGAGCGTCCGACGGGCGGCCGGATCTTCGTCGCCGGGCGCGACCTGTCGACCATCTCGAGCTGGAAGGTGCCGTCGCTGCGGCGCAGCATCGGCGTCGTCTTCCAGGACTTCCGGCTGCTGCCCGCCAAGACCGTCTACGAGAACGTCGCCTTCGCGCTCCAGGTCATCGGCCGCCCTCGCCACGTCATCAGGTCGACCGTGCCCGAGGTGCTCGAGATGGTCGGGCTCGACGGTAAGGAGAAGCGGCGGCCCCACGAGCTGTCGGGCGGCGAGCAGCAGCGGGTCGCGATCGCCCGCGCGTTCGTCAACCGGCCGCAGATCCTGCTGGCCGACGAGCCGACCGGAAACCTCGACCCCACCACGTCGCTCGGCATCATGCGGCTGCTCGACCGGATCAACCGCACCGGCACGACCGTGGTCATGGCGACGCACGACGACGAGATCGTCAACGAGATGCGCAAGCGCGTCGTCGAGCTGTCGACCGGCGTCGTCGTCCGTGACGAGGCCACGGGCGTCTACGGCGAGCGCGAGGCGATCCTGCCGCAGGTCGGCAGCACGCCCGTGCTCGACGCCCCCGGCCGCGGCCAGCCGCGCCCACGCCCGTCCGCCGACGTCACGGCCGGACCGGCCGCGCCGCGCGTGCGCGTCATGCCCGAGCCGGCGGACCTCGAGGCCGAGCGTGCGGCCGACCTGGCGGCCGCGCGCGCCGTCGACGTCGACGTGGACGTCGAACCCGCCGCCGACGTCGAACCCGCCGCCGTCACCTCGCCGTCGGGCCCGCCGCCGCCCCGGCCCTCGCCCGACGACGTCGTCCAGCAGGTGCTGCGCGAGCACGCCCGGCTCCGCGCGGGACGGGAGGGCTGACGTGCGCCTGCAGTTCGTCCTGACCGAGGTGCTGACCGGTCTGCGCCGCAACCTGTCCATGGTCATCTCCGTCGTCCTGGTGACGTTCGTGTCCCTGACGTTCGTGGGCGCCGCCGCGCTGCTGCAGCTCCAGGTCGACAAGCTCAAGGACGACTGGTACGACCTCGTCGAGGTCTCGGTCTTCCTGTGCCCGCAGGGTTCGCCCATGCCCACGTGCGCCACCGGCGAGGCCACGGACGAGCAGATCGGGGGCCTGCGCGACCTCATCGACACCGAGCTGGACGACGTCGTCGCCCAGGTCTACCTGGAGACCAAGGCCGACGCGTTCGAGGCGTTCACCGAGCGCTACCCCGACGGCTACCAGGGCACGCAGCTGACCGAGGACGACATGCAGGCGTCGCTCCGGCTCAAGCTCGTCGACCCCGAGCAGTACCAGGTCGTCGCCGACGTCCTGGCGGGCCGCGACGGCGTCGAGGTGGTCGAGGACCAGCGCGCCGTCTTCCAGCCGCTGTTCCTCGCGCTCAACCGCGCGTCGCTGCTCGCGGCGGGGCTCGCGGTCGTGATGCTGCTCGCGGCCGTGCTGCTCATCACGACGACGATCCGGCTCTCGGCCGTGTCCCGGCGCCGCGAGACGGGGATCATGCGGCTCGTCGGCGCGTCCAACCTGTTCGTCCAGCTGCCGTTCCTGCTCGAGGGGGCGATCGCCGCCGTGACGGGCGCGCTCCTGGCCGTCGGCGGGCTGTGGCTCGGCGTGCGATATCTGATCACGGACTGGCTCCAGCAGTCCGTCGACTGGGTCGCCTACGTGGGTGTGGCCGACGTGCTCCGGGTCGCCCCGCTGCTCATCGGTATCGCATTCCTGCTCGCTGTGGTGTCATCCGTGGTGACGCTCAACCGCTACACGAGGGTGTGAGGCACGATGCGGAGCTGGGGTGATGGCCGGGCCGGGGTCGCGGTCTGGCGACGCGTGGCGGGCGCGGTCCTCGCCGTCGGGCTGGTCCTTGCGGGGGCCACGGTCGCGACGGCCGACGACATCGACGACCAGCGCGCGGCCGCGGAAGCCGAGCAGCGCCAGAAGCAGCGCGAGCGGGAACGGCTCTCGCACGAGCTCGAGGACACCAACGCGCGGTTCCGCCAGGCGGTGCTCGACCTCAACGCCGTCGAGGCGCGCCTGCCGGTGGCGCAGGCCGAGCTCGCCGAGGCCCAGGCGGTGCTCGAGGAGGCGCGGCGCAAGGCCGCGATCCTCGCGCAGCGGCTGCAGGACGCCCAGGAGGAGGAGGCGGACGTCAGCCGGCAGATCGCCGCGGGCGAGGGCAAGGTCGATGCCGCGCGGTCCGACATCGTGCAGATGGCACGGGAGGCGTACCGCACCGGTGACGACGCGAGCGCGGTCGGGCTCGTCACGGGCGCGCAGTCGACCGAGGAGTTCCTCGAGGACTACGCGGTGTCGTCGTCGGCAGCGCGGATCCAGGCCCGCAGCCTCACGCGGCTGCAGGAGGCCGAGGCCGTGGCGCGCAACCAGCAGGCCCGGCTGGCGGCCATCCGCGAGGCGATCACGGAGCTCAAGCGCGAGGCCGACGCGAACGTCGTCGTGGCCGAGAAGGCCGAGCGCGAGGCCGCGGACCGCAAGGCCGAGGTCGAGCGGCTCATCGCCGAGCAGTCGCGGCTCAAGGCCGCCATCGAGTCCCAGCGGGCCACCGCGCTCGCGGAGCTGAAGCAGAACGAGCGCCAGCAGCAGGTGCTCGAGTCGCAGCTCAAGACGATCATCGTCAAGCAGAGGGCTCGCGACGCCCGGCTGGCCGAGCTGCGCCGGCGGGCCGAGGCCGCAGAGCGTCGCCGCGCCGAGGCCGAGGCCGAGCGGCGTCGTGAGGCCGCTGAGGACGGCGCGAAGGGCGGCGGTGGCGGCAACGGTGGCGGCAACGGTGGTGGTGGAGGTGGCGGGAACCGCGGTGGAGAGAGCTCTGGCGGCGGAGGTGGCGGTGGAGGTGGAGGCGGCGGAGGCGGCGGCTCGTCGTCGGGGCCGTTCCTCGGCTGGCCCTCCGACTACCGCGTCGTGACCAGCTCGTACGGGATGCGCTTCCACCCCGAGCTGCACTACTGGCGGCTGCACTCGGGCACCGACATCCGGACCTACTGCGGCACGCGGATCTACGCGGCGCAGAGCGGCTACGTCGAGCAGGCGTACTACGGGTCCGGGCCGGGCAACAACGTGCTCATCAACCACGGGCCCTACCGCGGTGACAACGTGATGAGCCGCTACCTGCACCTGTCGCGCGACGTCGTGAGCGTGGGGGAGTACGTCGACAAGGGCGAGGTCATCGGCTACTCGGGCTCGACGGGCACCTCGACCGCGTGCCACCTGCACTTCGAGGTCTACGTCAACGGCAGCACGACCGACCCCATGGGTGGCTGGCTGAACTGACGTCGCGGAGTCGCGCCGCATAATCGCTCGACGTCGGCTCGCGCCCCCGTATCCTGGGATGCCGCACTACCCAGGAGGGAGATCATGGCCAAGGGCTCCGGCAAGAAGAACGACGACCCGCGCAAGATCGTGGCGAACAACAAGAAGGCTCGCCACGACTACGTGATCGAGGACGTCTATGAGGCCGGGATCGTCCTGTCGGGCACCGAGGTCAAGGCGTTGCGCATGGGCCGCGCGTCGCTCGTCGACGGCTACGCGACGATCGACCACGGCGAGGCGTGGCTCGAGAACGTGCACATCCCCGAGTACTTCGAGGGCACATGGAACAACCACTCCCCGCGGCGCAAGCGCAAGCTGCTCCTGCACCGTGAGGAGATCCTGCGCCTGGACTCGAAGGCACGCGAGAAGGGGCACACGCTCGTGCCGCTGTCGCTGTACTTCCTGGACGGCCGGGCCAAGGTCGAGATCGCGCTGGCGCGCGGCAAGCGGGAGTTCGACAAGCGGCAGACGCTGCGCGAGAAGCAGGACATGCGCGAGGCGCAGCGGGCGATCCGGCAGCGCGAGCTGCGCTGACCGCGGCTCAGCGGTCTCCGCTGACCGCGTCGCTCCGCTGGACGGGCGCTCCCGCACGTACGGCACGAGGGATCTCCGCGACCCGGTCGACGGCGTCGACGAGACGCGCGACGTCGTCGGACGAGCTGGGGGAGTCGACCTCGACGGCGTAGTGGATCCCGGTCGACGACCACGTGGCGGTGTCGAAGCTTCCCCACGCGCGCACGCGGACGCCGTCCAGGTCCACGCCGAACGCCGAGGACTCGCGGTAGACGTCGTTGAGGACGCACCCCGCGACGGCGAGATGCCACAGGTGAGCACCGGTGAACTGGGTCTCGACCGTGACTCCCTCGGGCGTCCAGCGGTGCGGAAGGGCCGTCGTCGTCGGCGATGACGACCGCAGCGACCCGGCGCCGACCGTCACCTCGTACTCGTGATCGTGGTCGCTCATCGGAATAGGGTCGCACCGTCCCTGGTTGGCCCACTAGGATGGCAGTGGTCGGTCCGGCAGCGTCCGGGCCGAGCACCACAGATTGACAACACCATAGGGGCTGATCGGTTTCGACGGTGGTCGTGCTTCGAGGAGAAGCGGGCCGAGGATGCAGGCTTATCTCGTAAACGATGCCTGCAAACATATAGTTGCCGATAACACGCGCAACGACTTCGCCCTCGCCGCCTGAGCGAGCTCCGAAGTCCGTGAGCCCGGGATCGCTCTCGACCCGGTAGTTCGCGTCATCTAGAGAGCCACTGCTGCTAGCCCTCGTCACCGGGGCTAGCGGGACATTTAGGTGACTGGGCCTGTCCGCGAATGTGTCTGCGCAAGCGCGGGGGCCGAGAAAATCCATAGCAGACTGCGCCCGGAGAAGTCCTGGAAAAGCGCCACCGGACCAGGGTTCGATTCCCTGCAGCTCCACGTCACCCGAAGGCCCTGCCGGCATCTGTCGGCGGGGCCTTCGGCGTGCCCGGACACTGACAGCAAGGGCCGCTGGACGCGGGTCAGCGGATGCCGCCCTGTTCCTGCTGGTTGATGGTCCATGCGGCGTTGACGAGGCCGATGTGGCTGAACGCCTGGGGAAAGTTGCCGAGCAGGGCGCCGGACGCCGCGTCGACCTCCTCGGCCAGCAGCCCGACGTCGTTCACGTAGGTGGCCGCGCGCTCGAAGGTCGCGTAGGCGTCGTCGAGCATCCCCGCGAGCGCCTGTGCCTGAGCGAGCCAGAACGTGCACAGCAGGAAGCTGCCCTCCTCGCCCGCCAGTCCGTCGACGCCGTCGGTGCGGTAGCGGTGGACCAGGCCGCGCTCGTCGGTGAGCCGGTCGGCAACGGCCGAGATAGTCGCGAGCACGCGCGGGTCGTCGCCGGGGAGCAGCCCTGCGATGGGGATGACGAGCGCCGACGCGTCGAGGTCGCGCGACCCGAACGACTGGGTGAACGCGCCCACGTCGTCGTTCCACGCCTCGTCGAGGATGGATTCGGCGATCTCGTCGCGGGTCCGCGCCCAGGCCTCGGCATCGCCGTCGAGCGCGTCGGCCAGGCCGACGGCGCGGTCGAGCGCGACCCAGCACATCAGCTTGGAGTACGTGAAGTGACGGCGTTCCCCGCGGACCTCCCAGATCCCGTGGTCGGGCTCGCGCCAGACGCGCGCCGCGGCGTCGGCGAGCGCCGTGAGGAACTGGCTCATGCGGGGGTCGACATCGCCGAGGATCTCGGTGAAGAGGCGAGCGGAGTCCAGGAGCTCGCCGTAGACGTCCACCTGGCTCTGCTTCGAGGCGTCGTTGCCGACGCGCACGGGGCGGCTGTCGCGCCACCCGGACAGGTGCGGCAGCTCTCGCTCGGGCAGCTCCCGCTCCCCGCCGACGCCGAACATGATCTGCAGCGGGTCCTGCGGGAAGGTCGCGGCGGCGTCGGCCATGAACGCGAAGAACTCGGCCGCCTCGTCGGGGCACGCCGCCACCCAGAGCGCGGACATGGTCATGCTCGCGTCCCGGACCCAGGTGTAGCGGTAGTCCCAGTTGCGCCGGCCGCCGACCGCCTCGGGGAGCGACGTGGTCGCGGCGGCCACGATCGCGCCCGTCGGTTCGTAGGTCAGCGCCTGGAGCACGCGCCCCGAGTGCCACACGAGGTCACGCCACGGACCCTCGTAGCTCTGGTGCTCCGCGGACCACGCGGCCCAGGCGGCCAGGGTCGATCCCAGCGCTCCGGCGAGCTCGGTGCCGCTCCAGAACCGGGGAGCCGGCCCGTCGGGCCATGACCGGTGCAGGCCGAACCGCACCGCCTCGCCGGCCCGCATGCGCACCGTCGCCGTCGCCGCGCCGTCGTCGATCGTCACGGGGACCGGCGTCGACAGGGTCAGCACCTCGCCGCCGCCCTCGACCCGCACGCCGCCGGGCTCGAGTGCGAGCAGCGGGGTGACGAGCCCGTAGTCCGGGCGCGGGCGGAACACGAGGTCGACGTCGACCGTCCCGGCAGTGCAGCGCACCGACCGGACGAGCAGCCGAGGCGCGCCGGCGCCGAGCCGGTGGACGTCCTCGGAGTGCCCGGTCGCGAGTGCGTCCACGAGGCGGAGCGTGCCCGTGCGCGTCTCGAACGTGGTCTCGAGGACCATGGTCGCGTCCACGTAGCGGCGCGACGCCGTGAAGGCGCCGGCGGGGCGCACCGACCAGTGCCCGGCGTCGTCGTCGAGCAGCGCGCAGAAGACCGACGGGCTGTCGAACCGCGGGAGGCACAGCCAGTCGACCGACCCGTCGGCGGACACGAGCGCCGCACCGTGCCGGTCGGACAGCAACGCGTAGTCGCTGATCGCCGTGGCGCTCACCGGGGCCTCCCTGGTGGCAGAGCCGGATCACCATCCAGCGTACGGGCGGCTGCCGGAACCGCCAGGTCGGCGCCCGCGGACAGTAGGGTGGCCGCGTGCCGCTCGCTGACGACGCTGCCCTCGGACTGGTCCCCGCTCCTGCATCGCCGCAGGGAGGTGACGGCGTCGTCGTGGTGCCCGACGGCGCGCGGGTCGCCGCGGACGCCGCCCTGGCGCCTGCTGCTCGCTGGTGGCGGCGGGTCATGGAGGACGCGTTCGGGGTGCAGCTCGTGCCCACCGACGACGCGACGCACGCCGACATCGTGTTCACGGCCGGGTCCGGTTTGCCGGCCGGGGGATACCGCATCGAGGTGGGCGACGGCGTGCGCGTCGTCGCCGCCGACCTCGCGGGCGCGCACGCGGCCGCGCAGTCGCTGCGCCAGCTCGCCGGGCCGCAGGCGTTCCGCCGCGCCGGGTCGGCACCGATCGTGCTGCCGCGATGCACGGTCGAGGACGCGCCCCGCTACGGCTGGCGCGGCGTCCTGCTCGACGTCGCGCGGCACTTCCTGCCCAAGGCCGACGTGCTGCGGTTCGTCGACCTCGCGGCCGCGCACCACCTCAACGTGCTCCAGCTCCACCTGACCGACGACCAGGGCTGGCGGATCGAGATCGAGCGCTACCCCCGCCTGACCGAGGTGGGCTCGTGGCGGCGCGAGTCCACGGTCGGCACCTGGCGCACGGGCACGGCGGACGGGCGCCCGCACGGCGGCTACTACACCCACGACGACCTGCGCGAGATCGTCGCGTACGCGCGGGAGCGGGGCGTCACCGTGGTGCCCGAGATCGACGTACCCGGCCACGTCCAGGCCGTGCTGACCGCCTACCCCGAGCTCGCCGCGCGGCCCGGGGACCACGAGGTCAGCACCACCTGGGGCATCAGCCACGACGTCCTCGACCCCTCGCCGGCCGCGGTCGAGCTCTTCCGCGGCGTGCTCGACGAGGTGTGCGACGTCTTCGACTCGCCGTTCGTCGCGCTCGGCGGCGACGAGGTCCCGACCACGGCCTGGCGCGAGCGGCCCGACATCGTCGCGCGGGCCCGTGACCTCGGGCTGACGTCCGACGACGGCACGCCCGACGTGGCGCGGCTGCACGGGTGGTTCCTCGCCCAGCTCGCCCATCACCTGCGGTCGCGCGGCCGCCGCGCCGTCGTCTGGGACGAGGCGTTCGGGCCCGACCTGCCGCGCGACGTCGTCGTGACCTGCTGGCGCGGCTACGCCGTCGCGGCCGACGCGCTCGCGGCCGGGCACGACGTCGTGCTGGCCCCCGAGCAGGTGACCTACCTGGACCACCGGGCCGGCGACGGGGCGGACGAGCCCGTCCCCGTGGGCTTCGTGACGACGGTCGCCGACGTCTACGCGTTCGAGCCGCTGCCCGCAGGGCTGGTCGAGGCGCGGCCCGAGCTCGCCGGCGACCTGCCCGGCACGGTGCTCGGCGGCCAGGCGCAGGTCTGGACCGAGCACCTCGACTCGGCGCGCCGCGTCGACTACGCCGCCTTCCCGCGGCTCGCGGCCTTTGCGGAGGCGGTTTGGTCGACGACGCCGGCGGACCGGTCGCCGGGTGGTCCGGCGTCGGAAGCGTTCCTGGCGCGGCTGCGCGCGGCGCACCTGCCCCGGCTCGACGCGGCGGGCGTGGAGTACCGCCCGCTCGACGGGCCGCGACCGTGGCAGACCCGGCCCGGTGTCCAGGGGTTCGGACGCGACCGGGCGGCGGAGGTGGCTGCCGGCGGCTGGGTGGGGCTCGGCGGCTGGGTCGAGGGGCAGGGCGCATGACCGGTCCGGTCGACGTCGTGCGCGGGGCCGTGCTCGCGCTGCCCGACGGCTCGACGTCGGGCCCGGTCGACCTCCTGCTCGACGGCGGGCGCGTGGCCGCCGTCGAACCGGCCGGGGGAGCGGCGCGCGGGGGAGCCGACCGCGTGCTCGACGCCGCCGGGCGCCTCGCGCTGCCCGGCTTCGTCGACGCGCACGTGCACGGTGCGGCCGCGGTGCTCGACGCCGAGGTGCAGCTCGCCCTGCTGCGCCAGGGCGTCACGAGCGTGGTCGTCGGGTCGGACGGCGTCGGCTTCGCGCCGTCGGACGAGCGCTCCTGCGCCTGGGCCGCGGGCTACTTCGCGGGCATCGACGGTGCGCACCCGACCTTTCGGGGCGGCTCGGTCGCCGTGCTGCTCGCGACGTACGACCGCACGACGGCCGTCAACGTGGCGACGCTCGCGCCGCACGGCACGCTCCGGTACACCGTGATGGGCGCGGCACAGCGCGCGGCGCGGCCCGACGAGCTCGAGCGGATGGCCGAGCTGCTCACTGGCGCGCTCGACGACGGTGCCTGCGGCCTGTCGACCGGGCTCGAGTACGTGCCCGGCGCCTGGGCCGGTGAGGAGGAGCTGGTGACGCTCGCCCGGCTCGTCGCGGCGCGCGGCCTGCCGCACGTGTCGCACATGCGCGGCTACGAGCTGCACGCCGAGCCGGCCCTGGCCGAGCTCGTCCGCATCGCCCGGGCGTCGGGCGCCGCGACCCACGTCTCGCACCTCCACGGCCCGGCCCGCGAGATCGTCGCGACGGTCGACGGCGCGCTGGCGTCCGGGCTCGACGTCACCTTCGACTCCTACCCCTACCTGCGCGGATGCTCGATCCTCGCCATGGTCGCCCTGCCCACGTGGCTGCCGCTCGCGGACCCGGACGCCACGCTCGCGGCGCTCGGGCGGCCCGACGCACGGCTCCGCGCGCACCTCGCCACGCTCGGCGACCTGTGGCCGCGCGTGACCATGGCGTGGGCGCCCGGCACCGAGGACGCGGCGGGCCGTACGTTGCCCGAGCTGGCCTCGCGCTGGGGAGTGTCGCCCGCCGACGCCGCCCTGCGGCTCCTCGTCGCGTCGCGCCTGCGCGCGAGCTGCGTCTTCGCCCAGCCGCCCACCAACAGCGCCGAGTCGGTACGGGTGCTGGCGAACCACCGCGCGCACCTGGGCGGGTCGGATGCCATCTACCAGCCCTCGGGCCCGGCGTCGGCCGACGGCCGACCGCACCCGCGAGGATGGGGCGCCTTCGCGCGGTTCGTCGCGGAGCGCGTGGTCGACACGGGCGACTGGACCTGGCACGACGCCGTCGAGCACCTCTCCGCGCGGGCCGCGCGTCGCTTCGGGTTCGCACGTCACGGCCGGCTCGACGTCGGCGCGGCGGCCGACGTCGTGCTCGTGGATCCTGGAGCCGTGCGCGACCTCGCGACGTACGACGACCCCCGCCGGCCGGCCGCCGGCGTCGACGACGTGCTCGTGGCCGGCGTCCCCGTGCTGCGGCGCGGCGAGCTCACGGGTGCGCTGCCCGGCCGGCCGCTGCGCCCGACCACCAGCCCGACCACCCGCCCGAACATGCGGCTGCCGGGTGCCGAACATGCGGTCAGTCGAGGTTCGACGCCCGGAAACCCGAGTAACCCCATGTTCGGCGGAAGGTGACCACATGTTCGGCGGAAGGGACGTGCGATGACGAGTGCAGGACCGACGGCGGGGCCCACGACCAAAGGGCTGCGGCTCGACGCGCCGACACCGCTCGGCGAGCTCGCCGGACGCCGGCTGACGGACGACGTCTTCTCGCTCCCGCTGCTCACGCTCGACGACGCCGCGCTCGCGCACAACATCGCCGTCGCGGCGCGCGTGTGCGCCGAGCGCGGCGTCGAGCACTGGCCGCACGTCAAGACGCACATGTCGCCCGAGTTGTGGGCTCGGCAGGAGGCGGCCGGCGCGGCAGGCGCCACCGTGGCGACGCCGGTACAGCTCCGCACCGTGCACGCCTGGGGCGTGCGCCGGGCGCTGCTCGCCAACGAGCTGCTCGACGAGCGCGACGCGGCCTGGCTGCGGTCGGCGCTCGAGGGCGACGGCGGTCTCGAGGAGGCCTGGCTCGAGGTCGACTCGCCGCGTGGCGTCGAGGTGCTCGCGCGCGCGTTCGACGGTGCGTCGCCCGACGTCGTCGCGCGGCTCGGCGTGCTGGTCGAGCTGGGCGCGGCGGGTGCGCGCACCGGCCTGCGCAGCCTCGAGGAGGTCCGCGGGCTCGCACGTGCCGTGCACGACGCGGGCCTGCGGCTGCTCGGCGTGGTCGGCTACGAGGGTGCGGTCGCGGGCACCACCGACGCACCGGGCCGCGCCGCGGTCGCCGCCTGGTGCGGCCAGGTCCGGGCCGCGGCCGAGGCGCTCGTCGCCGACGGGCTGGTCGCGGGCGTGCCCGTCCTGTCGGCGGGAGGCAGCGCGTTCGTCGACGTCGTGCTCGACGAGCTGCCCCGGCCGTCGGCCGACGGTTCCGTGCCGCGCGTCGTCGTGCGGTCCGGCGCCTACGTGAGCCACGACCACGGGCACTACGAGCGCGCCGACCCGTGGTCACGCATCGCCGGTGCCGAGCCGCTGCGCGCGGCGATCACGGTGTGGGGCCAGGTGCTCTCGGTGCCCGAGCCGGGCCTCGCGCTGCTCGGCGTCGGGCGGCGCGACGTGTCGTTCGACATCGACCTGCCCACCCCGATGTGGTTGCGCCCGGCGTCGGACGACAACCTCGGAGCAGCGCTCCCGCTCACGGGCGCACGCGTGACCGCGCTCAACGACCAGCACGCGTTCGTGAGCCTCGACGCCGGCACCACGCTCGAGCCGGGCGACGTCGTCGGGCTCGGCATCTCCCACCCCTGCACCACCTTCGACAAGTGGCGCGTCGCGGCGGTCACCCGCGGCGACGACGTCGTCGACCTCTACACCTTCGACTTCTAGGAGCCTTCGTGAGCAAGACCAAGATCAGCACCCCCGGCGCCCCGGCACCCGCGTACACGTTCCACCAGGGCGTTCGCGCGGGTCAGCTCATCCAGGTCTCGGGCCAGGGCGGGAACGACCCGGCCACGGGCGAGTACGCGGACGACGTCGCGACGCAGACGACGCGCACGCTCGAGAACGTCCGCGCGGTCGTCGAGGCCGCGGGGGCGACGTTCGACGACGTCGTCATGCTGCGCGTCTACCTGACGACGCGCGACCACTTCGCGGCGATGAACGAGGCCTACGGGGCCTTCGTCGAGAAGCACTGCCCGAGCGGCGTGCTGCCGAGCCGCACGACGGTCATGGTCGGCCTGCCGCGCGAGGAGATGCTCGTGGAGATCGACGCGCTCGCCATCGCTCAGTGAGCGCGGCGCCCGTCAGCGCCGGCCGACGGGCTCCGGCTCGGGGGCGACGGGCGCGCCGTCGGGCAGGTCGCCTCCGGGCCCGGTCGCCGGACCACCCGGGGCGGGCGGCGTGGGGCGCAGCCGGCGCCGGACGAAGCGGAATCCCACGTAGCCGACGGCCGCGACCGCGAGCCACGGCAGGAGCACGCCCAGCACGAGCACCACGCCCTGGATCGTGACGACCAGCCCGTTCCAGCCCGAGCTGAGCCCGCCCAGGAAGCCGCCGCGCGACTGCGCGACGGTCACCGGCTCGGCCATGATCTCCACGTTCAGGGTCGACATCGCGACCTCTTCGGAGAGCTGCTGGCGCTGGGCGGTCAGCGCGTCGAGGTCGGCCTGCCTGTCGGAGAGCTCCTGCTCGACGGCGAGCAGGTCGTCGGTGGTCCCCGCCGAGGCCATCAGCTCGCGCAGCCGCTGGGTCGACGTCGTGAGCGCGGCGATGCGCGCGTCGAGGTCGCGACCTTGCGACGTCACGTCGACCGAGTCGAGGTTCACGTCCTGCACGTCACCGATCCGGCTCAGGGCGTCGACCGTGCTGGTCATCCGGTCGGCGGGGAGCCGCACGGTGAGCGAGGCATGGCCGGCCGAGTCGCCGGTCGGCGCGGTCTCGGAGCGGCTCTCGACGCGCCCGCCCGCCTGCTCGACGAGCCGGGCGAGCTGCTGCGCCGCGGTCGCGGGCTCGGGTGCGACGACGCTGGCGTGGCCCGTCGTGATGACCTCGCGGCCGACGGCGTCCTCGTCGGCCGCCTGCTCCGACCCGCCCAGGTCCTCGGCGGGGGCGCCGCCGTCCGCACTGCCCTCCTGCACGACCGAGCTCTCGGCACCGCTGTCACCCGCGCCCGAGCCGGAACACCCGACCAGCGAGAGCGCGACGATGCTCCCGAGCAGGAGGGCGAGGGTGCGTGACCGGTGTTCCCGTCGGCTGGACATGGCCCGAGCCTAGGGTTGCGCCGCCCGGCGTCAGCGGGTGCTGCCATCGATCGTGACCGGACCGTGCCACGACCGTGACCTTGCGTGTCAGTGCACGTCGTCGCGGCGACGCAGGGCGTCACGGGGGCGGTCGCGAGGGCGGTCACGATCGGGTCACGAATGGCGTGGCCGTGGTGGACACCGGACCAGTTAAGACGGTTTACTAACAAACATGGCCGTGACGACGACGCGCACCGGCCGGGGCCTGGGAAGCGGCCTCCGGGCCACGTCCAAGGTGCTCCCCGAGCATGCCCGGGCGCACAACCGCGCGCTCGTGCTCCAGCACCTCTTCCACGAGGGTCCCACGTCGCGCGCCGACCTCGCGCGGGCCACCTCGCTCACGCGCGTGACCATCTCCGACCTCGTGACGGTCCTCATGGCGGAAGGGCTCGTCGAGGAGCTCGGCGTCCAGCCCGGCCGCCGCGTCGGCAAGCCCGCGATCCTCGTCGGCATGCGCACCGGTGCCTACCAGATCGTCGCCGTCGACCTGTCCGACGACGCCGTCATGAGGGGCGCCGTGCTCACGCTCACCGGCGAGGTCGTCCACCGGCGGTCGCTGCCCGTCGAGGGCCGGGCGGGCGCCGAGCTGGTCGACCTCCTGACCCGCTTCGGCCGCGGTCTGCTGGCCAACGCGACCAGGCCCGTGATCGGCGTCGGCGTCGGCTCCCCGGGGATCGTCGACGGGTCGGGCCACGTCGTCGAGGCCCCCAACCGCGAGTGGTTCGACGTCCCGCTCGCGGCCATCCTCAGCGAGCGCCTCGGGCTTCCCGTGCACGTCGCCAACGACGCCAACAGCGCCGCGCTCGGCGAGTACACCTACGGCGGTGCGGCCGGGTCGATGCTCGTCCTGACCGTCGGCCAGGGTGTCGGCGCGGGCGTGATGGTCGACGGCGCGCGCGTCCACGGCTCGCGGGACGCGGCGGGCGAGCTCGGGCACGTGACCGTGGTCGAGGACGGGGAGGAGTGCGCGTGCGGGCGTCGCGGCTGCCTCGAGACCGTGCTGTCGGTCCCCGCGCTGCGGCGGGCTGTCGCGGGTCTCGACCCCGCCGCGACGGACGCCGCGCTCGCCGGTGTCGGCAGGACGCTCGGTGCCGCGCTCGCCCCGGTGGTCAGCGCCCTCGACCTGGCCGAGGTGCTCCTGAGCGGTCCGCCGGACCTGCTCGACGGCACCTTGCGCCACACGGCCCTCGAGACCGTCCGGGCGCGCACCATGCCCGCCGTGACGGCGGACCTGCGGCTGCGCATGGCCACGCTCGACGAGGACGTGGTGCTCGCGGGCGCCGCCGTACTGGTGCTGGCCGCCCAGCTGGGGGTCTCCTGACGCCCGCCCGCGCCCGTCCCGGCGCCGCGGTCAGCGTCGCCCAGCCTTCCCGAGAGGAACCGTCGTGCCGTACACGTTCGCGCTCGTCGCGCTGCCCGCAGGGGCGCGCCGGATGACGCCGGGCCCCGCGTCCGGGGCGGTGACGGGCTGACGTGACGTCGTCGAGCACAGGACGCGTGGCTCCGCCAGGCGCCGGAACGGGCCCTGCCGTCGGGCTGGACGTGGGCGGCACCAAGACGCTCGCGGCGCTGCTCGGACCCCACGGTGAGGTCCTCGCGCAGACGCGGCTGACCACCGAGCTCGGTCGCGAGGGCGTCGTCGCCAGCGCCGCCGCAGCGGTCCGGGGCGTGGCCCAGCAGGCGGGCGTCGCGGTGGGCGACCTCGTCGGCGTCGGCGTGGGCGTGCCCGGCCTCGTGGAGCCGGAGGCGGGAACGGTGCGTCACGCCGTCAACCTCGGCCTCGACGGCGACCCGACACCGCTCGCCGCGCTGCTCTCCGGCACGCTCGGCGGCGTCCCCGTCGCGGTCGAGAACGACCTCAACGTGGCCGCCCTGGGGGCGGCACACCTCGCGGACGACGACCGCCCGGTCGACCTCGCGTTCCTCGCCCTCGGGACGGGCCTGGCCGCCGGGCTGGTCATCGACGGCCGGCTGCGCCGCGGCGAGGGAGGGGCCGCCGGGGAGATCGGCCACGTCCCGGTCGACCCCGCCGGCCTGCTGTGCCCGTGCGGCCAGCGGGGGTGTCTCGAGCTCTACGCCTCGGGCTCGGCCGTCAGCCGGCTGTGGCCCTCGCGCACGGGGCGCCCGGCCCCGCTCGAGCTCTTCGAGGCGGCCGCCGCGGGGGACCCGGCCGCGAGGGTGGCCCGACGCCGCTACGCGTCCGCCGTCGCGGCCGCCGTCCGTATGCTCGTGCTCGCCGTCGACGTGCGCCACGTGGTGCTCGGCGGTGGGGTGGCCCAGCTCGGTGACCCGCTGCTCGACGCCGTCCGCGAGGCGCTCGCGGACGAGGCCCGCACCTCGCGGTTCATCGAGTCGCTCCACCTGCCCGAGCGAGTCCGGCTGGCACCCGGACGCGTACCCGTGGCGGCCGTGGGTGCCGCCGTCGTCGGGCAGCAGGCCGCCGCGGCCCGCGCCCTGGCGTTCTCCGCCGAACGCACCAACCCGAACGGAGCCTGACGTGGAAGTCGTCATCGCACCCGCCCAGCAGCTCGCGCAGCTCGCCGCCGACGCCGTCGAGGCGCTGCTGCGGCGCAAGCCCGACGCCGTCCTCGGCCTCGCCACGGGGTCGAGCCCGCTGCGCGTCTACGACGAGCTCGAGCGCCGCCACCAGGAGGCCGGGCTGTCCTTCGAGCAGGTCCGGGGCTTCCTGCTGGACGAGTACGTGGGCCTGCCCGCCGACCACCCCGAGAAGTACCGGAACGTGATCGAGCGCGAGATCGTGTCGCGCGTCGGCTGGGACCCGGCGGCCGTGATCGCCCCCGACGGGCTCGCCGAGGACCTGCCCACCGCGTGCGCCGCGTTCGAGGCGGCGATCGCGGCGGCGGGCGGGGTCGACCTCCAGCTGCTCGGCATCGGCACCGACGGGCACATCGCGTTCAACGAGCCGGGCTCGTCGCTCGCCTCGCGGACGCGCATCAAGACGCTGACACGGCAGACGCGCGAGGACAACGCGCGGTTCTTCGACGACGACGTGGAGAGCGTGCCGCGCCACTGCCTCACGCAGGGCCTCGGCACGATCATGGAGGCGCGGCACCTCGTGCTGCTCGCGACCGGCCGCGGCAAGGCCGAGGCGGTCCACCAGCTCGTCGAGGGGCCGGTCTCGGCCATGTGGCCCGCCACGATCATGCAGATGCACCCGCACGCGACCGTGCTCGTGGACGACGCGGCCGCCTCGCGCCTCCAGCTCGCCGACTACTACCGCCAGACGTATGCCGACAAGCCGGCGTGGCAAGGTCTGTGACGCGCGCGGCGTGCGTTCGCGCACGGCTCGACGTCGCCTCGCCTGGACCGGGTGACCGCGACGTAGACTTCCGCGCATGAGCGACCCCCTCTCCGACCCGCTGTCGCAGCCTGCCTCCGACCCTCGCCAGGACCCGGGTGCGGGGACGAGCGTCCTGGAGCGGCCGGACACGCGCGAGCAGACCACGGAGCCGGGCGACCACGAGCGCTTCGCGCACTACGTGCGCAAGGAGAAGATCATGGAGTCGGCCATGACCGGCAAGCCCGTGATCGCGCTCTGCGGCAAGGTGTGGGTGCCCGGCCGCGACCCGTCGAAGTTCCCCGTGTGCCCGGTCTGCAAGGAGATCTACGAAGGGCTCCGCGAGCCGCAGGACGGCGAGGGCGACTCCGGCAAGTGAGTGCCCAGCCGCTACCTGAACCCGAGAACGACGACCTCTTCGCCGCAGCCGCAGCACCCGTCCACCGCACCCTCCCGCAGTCGCCGTCGTCGGTCGCGGCCTCCCACCTGAGCCCTGCGTTCCCGCAGCGTGCGCCCTGGGGGACGGCGTCGAACCTGCGCGCGTGGCAGGCTGAGGCGCTGACGGTGTACGGCGAGCGCGGACCGCGCGACTTCCTCGCCGTCGCGACACCGGGCGCGGGCAAGACGACGTTCGCTCTGCGCGTGGCCACCGAGCTGCTCGAGCGCCGCGTGGTGCGCCGCGTGACGGTCGTCGCCCCGACCGAGCACCTCAAGCACCAGTGGGCGGACGCGGCGGCCCGCGTCGGCATCCGCATCGACCCGTCGTTCTCCAACAGCCAGGGCCGGCACGGCTCCCACTACGACGGCGTCGCCCTGACCTACGCGCAGGTCGCTGCCAAGCCCGCACTGCACAAGGCCCGCACCGAGGCCGCTCCCACGCTCGTCATCCTCGACGAGGTCCACCACGCCGGCGACGCGCTGAGCTGGGGGGACGCGGTCCGCGAGGCGTTCGAGGGTGCGACCCGCAGGCTTGCCCTGACGGGCACGCCGTTCCGCTCCGACACGGCGGCGATCCCGTTCGTCACGTACGAGGCGGACGCCGACGGCATCCGCCGCTCGAAGGCCGACTTCGTCTACGGCTACGGCGACGCGCTGCGCGACCACGTGGTCCGCCCGGTGCTCTTCATGACGTACTCGGGCCAGATGCGCTGGCGCACGCGCGCGGGCGACGAGGTCAGCGCCCGGCTCGGCGAGGCCATGACCAAGGACATGACGGCGCAGGCGTGGCGCACGGCGCTCGACCCGAACGGCGAGTGGATCCCGTCGGTGCTCGCGGCCGCGGACAAGCGGCTCACCGAGGTCCGGCGCGCGGTGCCGGACGCCGGGGGACTGGTGATCGCGACCGACCAGTCCGACGCGCGGGCCTACGCCGGCCACCTGGCACGGCTGACCGGGCAGAGCCCCACGGTCGTGCTGAGCGACGACGACGGCGCGAGCGGCCGGATCGACGAGTTCTCCGAGAGCGACGCGCGGTGGATGGTCGCGGTGCGTATGGTCTCCGAGGGTGTCGACGTGCCGCGGCTCGCGGTCGGCGTGTACGCCACGAGCACCTCGACACCGCTGTTCTTCGCGCAGGCCGTCGGCCGCTTCGTGCGGGCCCGCAAGCGCGGCGAGACGGCCTCGGTGTTCCTGCCGAGCGTGCCGCTGCTGCTCGGTCTGGCCGGCGACATGGAGGTCGAGCGCGACCACGCGCTCGACCGGCCGCAGACGGCCGAGGAACAGGGCATCGACTACGACCCCGAAGCGGCGCTCCTCGAGGCGGCCAACCGCGAGGAGAAGGCGTCGGGGGAGCTGACCGGCTCGTTCCAGGCGCTCGACGCCCAGGCGGCGTTCGACCGCGTGCTGTTCGACGGCGGCGAGTTCGGCACGGGCGCCGACGTCGGGTCGGCCGAGGAGCTCGACTTCCTCGGGCTGCCTGGCCTGCTCGACGCCGACCAGGTGACCACGCTGCTGCGACAGCGCCAGGCCGAGCACCTGCGCGGACGCAGCGGCGCGGCGTCGGGCGAGGGCGCCCTCGAGCGCTCGGAGCACGAGCACCGGCGGGCCGCCGAGCTCCGCAAGGAGCTCAGCAAGCTCGTCTCGGCGTGGTCGCGCAAGAGCGGGCGTCCGCACGGCTCGGTGCACACCGAGCTGCGCCGCCGCTGCGGCGGGCCCGAGGTGCCCCTGGCCACCGCGGACCAGCTCGAGGCCCGGATCGACCTCGTGCGCCGGTGGTTCGTCGGCCAGTCCTGACGGCCTGGTCGCCCGGCGCGCCGCGAGGTCAGCCGAGCTGGAGCTCGACGGTCGGCAGGGCCGGCTCGTCGGCCGAGAGCCGCCGTGCGCCGCGGGGCAGCTCGGACCGCGCGACCCGGTGGTGGCGCACGGCGTTCTGCACCCCGTACGCGCCGATCCAGCGCGAGTCCACCGCGCCGTCCACCACGAGCGGCACGAGCAGCGGCCGCAGGTTCTCCTCGTCGTGCCCGCCGTCGGGGGCCCACGTCGAGACCATGTCGTCGGGGCCGGTCACGAGCACCTCCTCGGTCGCGCGCCCGTCGGGCCCGAACCGGCGTGCCGCCGACTTCCGGCCGCCCTGGCTGGTCTTGTGGCTCGACGCCTTGGCGACGGGCTGCAGCACCCCGCCGCCGTCGGCACGCGCGACGAGCTTGTAGACCATCCCGCAGGTCGGCGAGCCCGAGCCGGTCACGAGCGACGTCCCGACGCCGTACACGTCGACGGGGACCGCGGCGAGCGAGGCGATCGCGTACTCGTCGAGGTCGGAGGTCACGACGATCTTCGTGTCCTTCGCGCCGAGCGCGTCGAGCTGCGCGCGCACCTCGATGGCGAGCACGCCCAGGTCGCCCGAGTCGAGGCGTACCGCACCCAGGGACGGCCCGGCCGCGGCGACGGCGTTCTCGACGCCGGTGCGGACGTCGTAGGTGTCGACGAGCAGCGTGGTGCCTGCGCCGAGGGACGCGACCTGGGACTCGAACGCCGACCGTTCGTCGTCGTGCAGCAGCGTGAAGGCGTGCGCGGCCGTGCCGATGGTATCGAGGCCGTACCGCAGGCCCGCCTCGAGGTTGGACGTCCCGGCGAAGCCGGCGATGACGGCGGCGCGCGCGGCCGCGACCGCGGCCTGCTCGTGGGCGCGGCGCGCGCCCATCTCGAGGCACGGCCGGTCGACCGCGGCGCTGGTCATGCGCGACGCCGCCGAGGCGATCGCCGAGTCGTAGTTGAGGATCGACAGGACGAGCGTCTCGAGCAGCACGGCCTCGGCGAACGTGCCCTCGACCTGGAGCACGGGCGAGCCAGGGAAGAACATCTCGCCCTCGGCGTACCCCTGGACGTTGCCGGTGAACCGGTAGCCCGAGAGGAAGTCGAGCGTGCGGTCGTCCACGACGCCGGTGCGCTCCAGGAACGCGAGCTCGGCGTCGTCGAACCGGAACTGCGGGAGCGCTTCCAGCACGCGCCCCGTGCCCGCGAGGACGCCGTAGCGGCGTCCGGCGGGCAGCCGGCGTGTGAATACCTCGAACACGCAGTGGCGGTGCGCCGTCCCGTCGGCGAGCGCTGCCTGCAGCATCGTGAGCTCGTACCGGTCCGTCAGCAGGGCGAGGGACGGGCGGAGCGTGGGTCGCGGGGCGGCAGGCAGAGACGTGGGCGGTGTCACGGGCTGGCTGGCCGGCTCCGAAGTCGGGGCCACGGTGCCCCGGTATTCGTCGGTCATGGGGGACACGGTAGGTCCCGCGGCATGATCCAGCAGGTCGAGGCTCACGCTTCGGACGCTCGACCCGGGCCCCCGGGGTGTGCCTAGGCTGAACTGGTGCAGACCGATGCGAGAACAGCGACGACCGCGGGTGCCAGGCTCATGGCCACGCCCGGAGCGGCGACCGAGGCGCGGAGCGAGACCGAGGCCTCCGCGAGGCTCGGGGAACCCTGGGTGACGATCGTGTGGAACGACCCGGTCAACCTGATGTCGTACGTCACGTACGTGTTCGAGGCCTACTTCGGCTACCCGCCGGCGAAGGCCAAGAAGCTCATGCTCCAGGTGCACCAGGACGGGCGGGCGGTCGTGTCGTCCGGACCGCGCGAACGCATGGAGGTCGACGTCCAGGCGATGCACGGCTACGGGCTGTGGGCCACGCTCCAGCAGGACGGCCGCGAGTCCGGGGGTGCGGCATGACGCCGTTCCGTTCGACGCCCGGCGGGTACGCCGCGCGGTGGGAGCCGGTCGAGCGCACGGTGCTGGCGCGCGTCGCCCGCGACGTCGCCGAGCTCGTCCGGTCGGAGTCGGGCATCGGAACCGACCTGGCCACGGGCGAGGGCATCGCGTTCACCGGGGTCGGGCGCGTCCCGCACGACCCGGCCGTCCAGCGCCTGCTGCCCGACGCCCACCGCGAGGACCCGGACGTCGCCGCCGAGTTCCGGCACCTCACGCAGACCGACCTCGCGGCCGCCAAGGTCGCGCGCCTCGAGGCGTTCGCCGACGCGCTCGACGGAGCCGGTGACCCCGACGACCCCGACGGCCGCGACGTCGTCGGGCAGGACGACGGCGCGCCGACGTTCCTCATGGTCGCGCGCGAGGACGCGCAGGACTTCGCGGGGGCGCTGACGGACGTGCGGCTCGTGCTCGGCGAGCGGCTGGGGCTCGAGAACGACGAGGACGTGGAGCAGCTGCACGACGAGGTGATCGACGGGACGAGGGGCGACGACGACGACAACGACGACAGCGACGACAACGACAGCGACGACGGCGGCGACGACGACCAGAACCGCCGCTACTGGGGCGGGGTCTTCGTGGCGGCGGGCTTCGCCCAGGAGTCCCTGGTCGACGAGATGCTCGCGGACCTGCGCGCCCGCAACGCCCGTGGGTGAGCGCGGTGTGGCGCTCGCCACGGGTGGCGCCCATCACGTCGCGGGGTGCTGACAACGTGTCGCGACTAGGCTTCCAGCCGTGAACGACGCCCCCATCGGCATCTTCGACAGCGGGGTCGGCGGGCTGACCGTCGCCCGCTCGATCCTCGACCAGCTGCCGCACGAGCAACTGCTCTACATCGGTGACACGGCCAACAGCCCGTACGGGCCGAAGCCGCTCGCCGCCGTGCGCGCGATGGCGCTCGCGGTCATGGACCAGCTCGTGGACGACGGCGTGAAGATGCTCGTCATCGCGTGCAACTCGGCGTCCTCCGTGGCGTTGCCGGACGCACGCGAGCGGTACACCGGCCGCCGCGGCATCCCGGTCATCGAGGTCGTCCTGCCCGCCGCACGCCGGGCCGTCCTGACGTCGCGCTCGGGCAAGATCGGCGTCATCGCGACCAAGGCGACGGTGGACTCCCGGGCGTACGACGACGCCTTCCACGTGGCGCCCGGGCTCGAGATCACGACCCAGGCGTGCCCGGAGTTCGTGCCGCTCGTCGAGAAGGGCATCACCTCGGGCCCCGAGGCGCTGGCCGTGGCGCACGAGTACCTGGACCCGATGAAGCGGGCCGGCATCGACACCCTCGTGCTCGGCTGCACGCACTACCCGCTCCTGACCGGGGTCATCTCCTACGTGATGGGCGACGGCGTCACGCTCGTGTCGTCGGCCGAGGAGACCGCCAAGGACGTCTACCGCAGCCTGGTGTCCCACGACCTCGAGCGGTCCCCGCAGGCCGGTCCGCCCCGGCACCGGTTCCTGGCCACGGGCAGCCCGGAGCCGTTCGAGCACCTCGCCCGGCGCTTCCTGGGCCCGGAGGTCTCGCTCGTGGAAGCCGTATGAGGCTCGTGACCGTCGGGGTCGCGGGCTCGTTCCCCGGCCCGCGCTCGCCTGCCTCGACCTACCTCCTGCAGGTGCCGGGGGAGCTCGCCGCGGCGTCGGGCCTGACGGGCGCCGACGCGCGCGACTGGAACGTCGTGCTCGACCTCGGCAACGGAGGGCTCGGGGCGCTGCAGCGGCACGTCGACCCGAACGACCTCGACGCCGTGGGGATCTCCCACATGCACCCGGACCACTCCGCGGACCTGTCGGGGCTGTACGTCTACCTCAAGTACCACCCCGAGCGAGGCGTGGCGCGCACGGGCCGGCCGCGGCACCTGCCCGTGCTCGGCCCGGCGGACGTCGCCGAACGTGCGGGTGTCGCCTACGGCTTGGAGCCCGGCGAGACCATGGAGGGCGTCTTCGACTTCGGCGTGTGGCAGCCCGGACGGACCGTGCGCGTCGGGCCGCTGGAGATCGAGCCGTTCCGCGTTTTCCACCCGATCGAGGCGTACGGGTTCCGCGTCACCGGACCGTCCTCGTTGCGGCCGGGGGAGCGCGCGACGCTCACCTACTCGGGCGACACGGACCGGTGCGAAGCCGTAGTCGCGGCGTCACGCGACACCGACCTGCTGCTCGCGGAGGCGGCGTTCCAGGAGGGCCGCGACGACGTCGTCGAGCCCGGCATCCACCTGACCGGACGCCGGGCGGGGCAGGTCGCTGCCCAGGCCGGCGCGCAGCGGATGCTGCTCACACACCTGCCCGCGTGGAGCGACCCCCAGGTCGCGCTGCACGAGGCACGGGACGTCTACGACGGCCGGGTCGAGCTCGCCCGGCCGGACGCGGCCTACGAGATCTGAGAGGAAGTCCGTCGTGCGCAAGGTCTGGCCCGCCGTCGTCTGCGACGTCGTGTGCGTCGTCGCCTTCACCCTGGTGGGCACTGCCAACCATGCGACCGCGGGCTCGTTCGGCCACGTGGCGCTCGTCGGGCTCCCGTTCCTGCTCGGCCAGGCCGTCGGGTGGCTCGCGACCCGCGCCTGGCGCTCACCCGCCCGGCCCTGGCCGACGGGCGTCGCGGTCTGGTTCGCGACCGTGGCCCTCGGGCTGGCGCTGCGGCCGCTCTTCGTGGGCGGGTTCGCGATCCCCTTCGCACTGGTGACCGCGGCCTTCCTCGGGGCCACCATGCTGGGCTGGCGCGCGGTCGCGACCGTCCTGGCCCGCCGCGCCACGACCCCTGGCGCACCCGCGGCCGGCTAGGGCGTCCCGGAGGCCAGCTGCGCGGCGATGACCGGGGCCAGGGCCCGGAAGGCCTTGCCCCGGTGGCTGATGGCGTTCTTCTCGGCGGGGTCGAGCTCGGCCGACGTCCGGGTGCCCGGGGTGCCGTCCGGGCCGGCGGGCTGCTCCGACGGCACGTGGACGGGGTCGTAGCCGAAACCGTTGACGCCGCGCGGCGCGGTCGCGAGCACGCCCGGCATCGCGCCCTCGCGGACCTCCTCGCGGCCGTCCGGCGTGACCAGCGCGGCCGCGCACACGAAGGCCGCGCCCCGGTGCTCGGCCCGGACGTCGGCGAGCTGGGCGAGCAGCAGCTCGAGGTTGGCGACGTCGTCACCGTGCCTGCCCGCCCACCGGGCGGAGAAGATGCCGGGTGCGCCGCCGAGGACGTCGACCGCGAGCCCCGAGTCGTCCGCGACGGCGGGCAGCCCGGTCGCAGCGCACAGCGCACGCGCCTTGAGGAGCGCGTTCTCGGCGAACGTGACGCCGTCCTCGACCGGCTCGGGCGCTCCCAGGTCACCGGCCGTGACGATCGCGCCGTCCGGCAGGTCGCCCAGCCCGGGCTCGTCGCGCAGGATCGCGAACAGCTCCACGAGCTTCTTGCGGTTGTGCGTCGCGAGGACGAGGCGGGCGGCCGGCGGGACGGGCTGGGACGTCATGGCGTCGATCATGCCAGGGCCGTACCCCCGAGCCCGTCCGCCGGCGGCGCGAGGTCAGGAGGCCGGGCGGAACAGCCCTTCCAGCTTGTCCATGCACTGGTCGAGGCCCATCTGCGAGCCGTCGCGTCCCGGCCCGGCGGCGTAGCCCGACTCGACGACGGTCACCCGGGTGCCGCCCTCGACCGGCTCGAACGTCACGACGTGCGGGACGCCGTCGGGCACGCCCGGCGGGATGCCGGCGTCGGACGGGCTCAGCGGTGAGCCGTCCGCGGTCGCGAACGCCATCGTGTACTCGAGGCGGTGCGGCGGCTCCACGTGCGTGTACGACCAGCGGTTGTACGTCGTGGCGCCGCCGTACTCGGGCGGGGCGCCCATGCCCGTGAGCGTCGAGCCGCCCGCCCGGACGTCGGCCTCCACCACCGACCCCGTGAACCCCACCGGTCCCCACCAGCGTGCCAGCAGGTCCGGCGCCGTGAACGCGCGGAACGCTTCGTCGGCCGGTACCGGTAGCACCCGGCTGGCCTCGACGGTCGTCTCGTCGGTCGTCTCGTCGGGTCTGGTCTGGTCGGTCATGTCTCGTGCCCTTCTGCTCAGGCCGCTGCGCCCGCGAGCGTCGGCTCCTTGACTCCGGATCGATCTCACTACGATCATGAAAGTGATCTTGGCCGGACAGACCGAGCGGCCGACGCAAACTCATCGCCGCGGCGTGAACGAGATGACGAGAGGAGCGCGCCCCGGTGAAGCGAGCGAACGGCAAGTCCGACTGCCCGATCAACTTCGGGCTCGAAGCGTTCGGCGACCCGTGGTCGCTGCTCGTGGTGCGCGACATCGTCTACTTCGGCAAGCACACGTTCGCCGAGTTCGCGTCGTCGGACGAGGCGATCGCGCCGAGCGTCCTGGCAGCCCGCCTCGACGGCCTCACGGCCGCGGGCATCCTGCGGCGCTCACCTGACCAGGCCGACCGCAGGAGGGTGCGCTACGACCTCACCGAGCGCGGGCTCGCGCTCGTCCCGGTGCTCATCGAGCTTGCCGAGTGGGGCGCGACGACGGACCCCGCGACAGGAGCGTCGCCGGACTGGATCGAGCTCGTGCGCGCGGACAAGCCCGGCATGGTCGCGCGCTGCACGCAGGCCGTCCGCGAGGGACGCAGCGTGCTCGTGGGGGCGGACAGCGTGGCGGCGCGCCTGGCCGCCGCCTGACCGGTGGCGTCAGCCGAGCCGCCGCGTCAGCCGATCTCGCGGGCCAGCGCGGCCTGCTGGACGGCGGTGAGCTGGGTGGTCCCGACCAGTGCGAGGTCGAGCATCGCGTCGAGCTCGGCACGGTCGAACGGTGCCTGCTCGGCGGTGCCCTGCACCTCGACGAACGACCCCGACCCGGTGACGACGACATTCATGTCGGTCTCGGCACGCACGTCCTCGACGTAGGGCAGGTCGAGCACCGGGATGCCGTCGACGATGCCGACGCTCACGGCGGCGACCGAGTCGGTAAGCACCGGCTTGCCCCCGGACTTCACGTGGCCGTGGCGCTGACCCCAGGCCACCGCGTCGGCGAGCGCCACGTACGCGCCCGTGATCGCCGCGGTGCGCGTGCCGCCGTCGGCCTGGAGCACGTCGCAGTCGAGCACGATCGTGTTCTCGCCGAGCGCTGAGACGTCGATGACCGCGCGGAGCGACCTACCGATGAGCCGCGAGATCTCGTGCGTGCGGCCACCGATGCGGCCCTTGACCGACTCGCGGTCCGAGCGGGTCGACGTCGCGCGCGGCAGCATCGCGTACTCCGCCGTGACCCATCCCTGGCCCGATCCCTTGCGCCAGCGCGGCACGCCCTCGGTGAACGACGCCGCGCACAGCACGCGCGTGCGCCCGAACTCGACGAGCACCGATCCTTCGGCGGCGTCGAGCCAGTTCCGGGTGATGGTCACGGGGCGGAGCTGGTCCGGTGCGCGGCCGTCGGCGCGGGCGGCGCTCGGGGTCGAGGCGGGTGAGGTCATGGCGTCACCCTAACCGGGGCGGGCGGGCGAGCGAGCCCGATCGCGGACCGCCGACGGACGCGGACGGCCGACGGCCCGCGGACGGCCGGCCCGTAGGGTGGTCGGGTGCACCTCGTCGCCTCGGAGCTCGCCTTCGCCTACCCGGGACGGCCCGTCCTCTCCGACGTCGACGTGCGCGTGTCCGACGGCGTCCGGCTCGGTGTGGTGGGTGAGAACGGGTCGGGCAAGACGACGCTGCTGCACCTGCTCGCGGGCGACCTGAAGCCCAAGGCCGGTGCGGTCCGGCGCGCGGGCAGCGTCGCGATCGTCGAGCAGGAGCTGCACGCGGCGCCGGGCGAGACGGTCGGCGACCTCGTCCGCGGCACGCTCGCGAGCCTGCGCACCGTCGCGGCCGAGCTGGAAGCCGCCGCCGCGGCGTTCGACCACGAGTCGGGCGACCTGGCCGAGCTGACCGGCATCCTGGCGCGTGCCGAGCACCTCGCGGCATGGGACGCCGACCGCCGCGTCGACGTCGCGCTGTCGCGCCTGGGCGCCGTCCGCGACCTGGACCGCACGCTCGAGACGCTCAGCGTGGGCCAGCGCTACCGCGTCCGGCTCGCGTGCCGCCTCGCCGAGCGCGCCGACCTGCTCCTGCTCGACGAGCCGACGAACCACCTCGACGACTCCGCGATCGAGTTCCTGACCGGGGAGCTCGTCGCCTGGCGTGGCGGCATCGTGCTCGTGACGCACGACCGTGAGCTGCTCGACGACGTCGCGACCGCGATCCTGGACCTCGACCCGTCCATGGACGGCAAGCCCGTGCTCTACGGCCAGCCCGGGTACCTCGCCTACCGCTTCGCGAAGAACCAGGCCCTGCACCGGTGGCGCCAGCGGTACCGCGCCGAGCGCAAGCGAGCGCAACGGCTCGCCGAGCGGCTCGACGACTCGTACGAAGGGCTGTCCGACGAGTGGCGCCCGGCCAAGGGTTCGCAGAAGCACCGCCGCGCCACCCGGGCGCGCATCCACGTCAAGGCCGCCGACCGGCTCGTCCAGCAGCTCGAGGCCGAGGCCGTCGAGGTGCCCGTGCCGCCGCTCGAGCTCGCGTTTCCCGACCTTCCCGCGATGTCGCCCGGATGGGACCCCGCGTCGCCGCTCGTCGAGCTGCGCAGCCCGCGCGTCGTGGCCCCCGACGGCGCGGTGCGGCTCGACCTGCCCGGCATGCGCGTCGCGGTGCCACCGTCCGGGCGGCTGCTCGTGGTCGGCCCCAACGGCACCGGGAAGTCGACGTTCCTGGGTGCGCTCGCGGGCACGCTCCCGCTCGCGCGCGGTGCTCGGGTGCTGACCGACGGTGCGCGCGTGGGCGTGGTCGGGCAGGAGAGCGCGCCGATCGTCGGTGCGGCGCGCGACCAGTCGGGGTTCGACGCCTACGCCGCCGAGGCGCTGGCGCTGCTCTCCCGCGGCGAGCTCGACCCGGCGCACGTGGTGCCGGTCGCGGCGCTCGGGCTGCTCAGCGAGGACGACCTCGAGCGTCCGCTCGCCGAGCTGTCGGCGGGGCAGCGGCGCAGGTTCGAGCTCGCGCGGGCATTGCTGCACGCCCCGCACCTGCTGCTCCTCGACGAGCCGACGAACCACCTGTCGATCGACCTGGTGGACGAGCTGACCCGTGCGTTCCAGGTGACGCCCGCGGCCGTCGTCGTCGCGACGCACGACCGGCGCATGCGCGCCGACCTGGCCGACTGGCCCGTGCTCGAGCTCAGCTGAGCCGGCCCGACCACGCCATCGCCTGCCGGAGCAGCACGCCCTGGCCGTTGACCATCTCCGCCTGCACCGTGTCGGTGCAGGCCTCCTCGGGTGTCATCCACGCGAGGTCGAGCGCGTCCTGCTGCGGCCGGCAGTCGCCCGACACCGGCACCACGTAGGCCAGCGAGACCGCGTGCTGGCGCGGGTCGTGGAACGGTGTGATCCCCGGCGTCGGGAAGTACTCCGCGACGGTGAACGGCTGCGGCGACGGCGGGACCTGGGGGAGCGCGACCGGGCCGAGGTCCTTCTCGATGTGCCGCAGCAGGGCGTCGCGGATGCGCTCGTGGTAGTGCACCCGGCCCGAGACCAGCGCCCGGGTCATGGTGCCGATGCTGGTGACGCGCAGGAGCAGACCGACCGAGACGACGTCGCCGGACTCGTCGACGCGCACGGGCACGGCGTCCACGTAGACGACGGGGAGCTGGGCGCGCACGACCGCGAGGTCCTCGGGCGTGAGCCAGCCCGCGGGCTGCGGCGACTGGCGGTAGAACTCGTCCTCGGGAGGGAACTCGGCGGTATCGGTCACGTCACCGTTCCTACCACGCCGGGCAGGGAATACCTCCCGGCACGCGGATGCTTCACCTACCGGACCCCCAGCGAAAGGACCTCCATGGCTACCGTCGAGCTCACCGACGACACGTTCGAGCAGACCGTCAAGGACAACGACATCGTCCTCGTCGACTTCTGGGCCGCGTGGTGCGGACCGTGCCGCATGTTCGCCCCGATCTTCGAGGCCTCGAGCGACCAGCACCCGGACGTCGTGCACGCCAAGCTGGACACCGAGGCGCAGCAGCGCATCGCCGCAGCCGCCGGTATCACCGCGATCCCGACGCTCATGGCGTTCCGCGAGGGCGTCATGGTGTTTAACCAGGCCGGTGCCCTGCCCGCGCCCGCGCTCGAGCAGCTCGTCGACGCCGTCAAGGGCCTCGACATGGACGACGTCCGCAAGCAGATCGACGAGGCGGAGACCGCCGACTCCAACGGCCGGCCCCACCAGCACTGACGGTCAGCCGTCGCCCACCGCGGTCGAGCTCGAGCCCTGGCCCGGCTCGCCGCGCCGGGCGTCGTCGACCGCCTCGTCCTGACGACTCCGGTCGGACTCGCCGAAGACCGCGTCCAGACCCTGCTGCTCCGTCGGTGGCGCCTCCATGGCGACCACCTCGGGGTGGTGCAGGTCGAACGCGGGCGACTCGCTGCGGATCCGGGGCAGCGACGTGAAGTTGTGCCGCGGTGGCGGGCACGACGTGGCCCACTCGAGCGAGCGGCCGTAGCCCCACGGGTCGTCGACCGTCACCTTGGGCGCGTTACGCCACGTCGTGTACACGTTCCACAGGAACGGCAGGGTCGAGGCGGCCAGCAGGAACGCCCCGACGGTCGACAGCTGGTGCTCCCACTGGAAGCCCTCGTCGGGCTGGTAGTCGGCGTACCGCCGCGGCATGCCCTCGACGCCGAGCCAGTGGTGCACCAGGAACGTCATGTGGAAGCCGATGAAGAGCATCCAGAAGTGCACCTTGCCCAGACGTTCGTTGAGCATGGTGCCGACGAGCTTGGGCCACCAGAAGTAGAACCCGGCGAACATCGCGAACACCACGGTGCCGAACACGACGTAGTGGAAGTGCGCGACGACGAAGTACGAGTCGTGGACGTGGAAGTCGAGCGGCGGGCTCGACAGGATGATGCCCGTCAGCCCGCCGAACAGGAACGTCACCAGGAAGCCGACGGCCCACAGCATGGGCGTCTCGAACGTGATCTTGCCGCGCCACATGGTCCCGATCCAGTTGAAGAACTTCACACCGGTCGGGACGGCGATGAGCATGGTCATGAAGCCGAAGAACGGCAGCAGGACGGCGCCCGTCGTGTACATGTGGTGCGCCCACACCGTCATCGACAGGGCAGCGATCGCGAGCGTCGCGTACACCAGGGCCTTGTAACCGAAGATCGGCTTGCGGCTGAACACCGGGATGATCTCGGTGATGATGCCGAAGAACGGCAGCGCGATGATGTAGACCTCGGGGTGCCCGAAGAACCAGAACAGGTGCTGCCACAAGAGGGCACCGCCGTTGTCCGGGTTGTAGATCTGCGACCCCATCGTGCGGTCGGCGCCGAGCGCGAACAGCGCGGACGCGAGAACCGGGAAGGCCATGAGCACCAGGAGGCTCGTGACCAGGGTGTTCCACGTGAAGATCGGCATCCGGAACATGGTCATGCCGGGCGCGCGCATCGTGATGATGGTCGTGACGAAGTTGACCGCGCCCAGGATCGTGCCGAAGCCGGCGAGCGCCAGGCCGAAGACCCAGAGGTCGCCGCCCAGCTCCGGACTGAACGTCTCGCGGGACAACGGCACGTATGCCGTCCAGCCGAACGAGGCGGCGCCCTGACTCGTGAAGATCCCGGCCGTCGCGATGGTCCCGCCGAACAGGAAGAACCAGAACGACAGCATGTTCAGGCGCGGGAACGCGACGTCGGGCGCGCCGATCTGCAGCGGCATGATCACGTTGGCGAAGCCGGCGAACAACGGCGTCGCGAACAGCAGCATCATGATCGTGCCGTGCATCGTGAACAGCTGGTTGTACTGCTCGCGCGACTGCACGATCTGGATCCCCGGCTCGAACAGCTCGGCGCGGATCACCAGCGCCATGAGCCCGCCGATGAGGAAGAACACGAAGGACGCGACCAGGTAGAGGCGGCCGATCGTCTTGTGGTCGGTGCTGGTCACCAGGCGGATCACCATGCGGCCGCGCCGGAGCCTGGGCGGTACGACGGTGCTGGCTGGAGAGGGTGCGGTCTCGAGCATCGGCGGCACTCCCGGACGGGGCAGGGCACTGCGCGGCGGCTTCGCGCGCCTGGCCGAGGCGCCCACGTCGGCGCCTCGGACAATCACCGTACGACCGGCGTCGCGGCCCCGCCACTGACGGGCGAGGCCGCCGATAGACTGACCCGCGCTGGCCGGAGTGGTGGAACAGGCAGACACGCGGCACTTAGGATGCCGTGCCCCTGGGCGTGCGGGTTCAAATCCCGCCTC
>Ga0233385_1000133_pt1 | contig 42557 bp, 31 predicted proteins | sample ElkDunMinimDraft_16_FD_191543 | JGI IMG/M metagenome (GOLD analysis project Ga0233385, IMG submission 191543) | Fecal eukaryotic communites from dung pellets of Tule Elk in California, USA - Elk Dung G36 | ecosystem: Host-associated > Mammals > Digestive system > Large intestine > Fecal | place...
CCGGCGCAGCCCGGACCGGCGCCTGCCGGACCGCCGTCGGACCCGTACGCCCCGCCGCGGCCCGACGACTCGCCGACGCCCAAGGATCCTCCGGCCTGACCGCCCGATGTCCGGCGCGCTCCGCACGGTCGTCGGCGACCGTGGGCGCGGGAGTGTCGGTGTCCCCGCCTAAGGTGTCCGCACCTGACAACGGGAGGTGATGGCGTGCTGCACGTGCACCGCTCCGAGCGTGCCGACGCGCTCGTCGCACCGCTCGCCGCCGTGCTCGCACCGCCACCGGCCGACCCGTTCACCCCCGACGTCGTCGCCGTGCCCACGCGCGGCGTGGAGCGCTGGCTCGCGCAACGTCTGTCGCACCACCTCGGCGCCGGTACCGGCGACGGCGCCGACGGCGTGTGCGCCAACGTGGGCTTCGAGTCGCCCGCGCGCCTCGTGTCCGGGGTCGTCGCGACCGTGTCGGGCCACGACCCGGACGCCGACCCGTGGCAGGCCGACCGGCTCGCCTGGGCGCTTCTCGAGGTCGTCGACGAGGTCGCGGGCGAGGCGTGGTGCGCGCCGCTGGCCCGGCACCTCGGCGAACCCGGCGACGACGTGCGGCAGGGCCGCCGGCTGGGCGCCGCGCGGCACCTGGTCCGGCTCTTCTCGTCGTACGCGGCCCAGCGTCCGGACATGGTCGCCGCCTGGGCGGCAGGCCCGCGGGGCGGTCGGGACGACGACGGCGCGGGCGGGTCCGTCCCGGACGACCTCGCGTGGCAGCCCGAGCTGTGGCGGCGGCTGCGGGCCCGGGTCGGGTCGGCGAGCCCGGCCGAGCAGCTCGCCGACGTGGTGCGTGACCTGCGGGCCGACCCGGGCGTCGTCGACCTGCCCGAGCGGCTCTCGGTCTTCGGCCCCACCCGGCTGCCGGAGGACCAGCTCCGGGTGCTGTACGCGCTGAGCGCTCACCGGGACGTCCACCTCTGGCTGCCGCACCCGTCGCCCGTGCTCTGGGACCGGGTCGCCGCCGACCTGCCGGCGTCGCCCCGGCGGCGCGACCAGCCGGCGTCGGCGCACCACCCCGTCCTGGGATCGATGGCGCGTGACGCGACCGAGCTCGAGACCCGCCTCGCCCGCCTCGGGGCGACCGCGCACCACCATCCGGCGCCGGACCCGGCCACGACGCTGCTCGGTGCCGTGCAACGGCGGCTGCGCGCGGACGAGCCCGAGGGGTCATGGTCGTTCGACGCCGCGGACAGGTCGCTGCGGATCCATGCCTGCCACGGGCTCGCGCGCCAGGTCGAGGTCCTGCGCGAGGTGCTCGCGGGCATGTTCGCGGACGACCCGATGCTCGAGCCGCGGGACGTCATCGTCATGTGCCCCGACATCGAGGCGGTCGCACCGCTGGTCACGGCGACGTTCGGGCTCGCGGCGGACGAGACGGGGCGCGACGGCTCGCGCCCGGTCCACCCGGGCCAGACGCTCCGCGTCCGGCTCGCCGACCGCTCGCCGCGGTTCGTCAACCCGGTCCTGGCGCTCCTCGGGACGCTGCTCGAGCTCGCGGACGGCCGGGTCACCGTGTCGGAGGTGCTGGACCTGGCCGCGTCGGAGCCCGTGCGCCGCCGGTTCCGGTTCTCCGACGACGACCTCGCGCGCATCCGGGACTGGGCGGTCGAGGCGGGCGTGCACTGGGGCGAGGACCTGGGGCGCAGGGTCCGGTTCGGGCTGCCGGCGGTACGCCAGGGCACCTGGGACGTCGCGCTGGACAGGATCCTCGTCGGTGCGGCGATGGCCGAGGAGGACTACCGCTACGTCGCCTCGGCGCTGCCGCTCGACGACGTCGACAGCACCGACATCGACCTGGCCGGGCGCCTGGCCGAGCTGCTCGACCGCCTGGGCGACCTGTTGTCGGGCCTCGACACCGTCGCGCCGCTCCCGGACTGGCTCGACCACCTCGACCGGGCCGTCACGCTGCTGGCCGACGCCCCGGCTACCGAGGAGTGGCAGCTCGTCCAGGCGCGGCGCGTGCTGGCCGACGTCCGCGGCTCGGGGGAGGGGCACGACGGGGCGCCGTTGCGGCTGCCGGACGTGCGCGCGCTCCTGGCCGACCGGCTCCAGGGCCGCCCGACCCGGGCCGGGTTCCGCACCGGTGCGCTGACCATGTGCTCGCTCGAGCCGATGCGCGCGGTGCCGCACCGCGTGGTGTGCCTGCTGGGGCTGGACGACGGCGCGTTCCCACGCGGTGCCGCCGCGGACGGCGACGACGTCCTGCTCCGCGAGCCGTGCATCGGCGAGCGCGACCGCCGGAGCGAGGACCGCCAGCTCTTCCTCGACGCCGTGATGGCCGCGCAGGACACGCTCGTCGTGCTCTACGGCGGCGCCGACGAGCGCACGGGCGCGCTTCGGCCGCCGTCGGTCCCCGTGGGCGAGCTGCTCGACGCGGTCGACGCCGCCTGCTCCGGTACGGGCGGCGAGACCGACGGGCCGTCGGCGCGGGAGCGGGTGGTGGTGCGTCACCCGCTGCAGACGGTCGACGAGCGGAACTTCGCGGCCGGCGCGCTCGGGAGGCCGGGTGCGTTCAGCTTCGACGTCCACGCGCACGCCGCTGCCGTCGTCGGTCGGGGTCCGCGTGCCGGCCACCCTCCGTTCTTGACGGAGCCCTTGCCTCCCGAGCCGCGGACGGCGGTGCGGGCCGCGCCCGCGGGTGCCGCGGGCCGCGGCGGGCCGGGCGTGACGCCCGCGGCCGAGGTGGACCTCGCCGACCTGGTCGCGTGCCTCGAGCACCCCGTGCGGTGGTTCCTGCGGCGCCGGCTCGGTGTCGCGCTCACCGGCGAGACCGGCGATGTGGAGGACCGGCTGCCGCTCGAGATCGACCCGCTCGACCGCTGGCAGCTCGGGGAGCGGCTCCTGGAGGCGCGGCTGCAGGGCGTCGACCCGCGCACGGCGCTCAACGTGGAGTGGCGGCGGGGCCAGGTGCCGCCCAAGGAGCTGGGGCGTGCGGCGCTGAGCTCGGCGATCGAGATGGTCCGGCCGATCGCGGCCGCGGCCGACCAGGTGCGTACCGGGGCGGCGTCCGCCGTCGACGTCACGGCCGAGCTGCCGGGCGGCGGCGTCCTCGTGGGGACGGTCCCCGGGGTGCACGGCTCCACGGTGGTCAGGGCGACGTTCTCCCGGCTCGCGGCCAAGCACCGGCTGCGGGCCTGGGTGCAGCTCCTGGCGCTCGTCGCCGCTCGTCCCGACGTGCCCTGGCGTGCCGTCACGGTGGGCCGGGCCCCGGTGCGCGAGCCCCGGGCTGCGGTGTCGGTCCTGCGCACGCCGGCCCACGCGGACGCCGTCCGGCACCTGGCCGACCTGGCCGAGATCCGCGAGCTGGCCACGCAGGAGCCGCTGCCGATGCCCGTCGCCGTCGCGGCCGCCTACGCGCACAGCCGGTTCGCGGGGAGCGAGGAGGTCGTCGCGCTGGCCGCGGCCGAGGCGGAGTGGCGCGACGGGTTCGACCGGGACGACGAGCATCACGTGCTGGTGTGGGGCGAACGCTCCGCCCTCGCCGGCTTCGCCGGTGCCGCCTCGGACGCGGAACGTGCCTCCTGGCCGCAGGACGGCACGCGCTTCGGCACGCTGTCGCGCCGCGTCTGGGAACCGCTGCTCGCGCACGAGTCGAAAGAGACCCTGTGAACGCCTCCACGGACGGCCTCGTGACCCTGCCGGCGGCCCCGCCCGACGTCTTCGACGTGTGCGGGCCGCTGCCCCAGGGCACCACGGTGCTCGAGGCCAGCGCGGGGACGGGCAAGACGTACACGATCGCCGCGCTCGCCGCGCGCTACGTGGCGGAAGGCGTCGCGGAGCTCTCGGAGCTCATCCTCGTGACGTTCGGCCGCTCGGCCACGTCCGAGCTGCGCGACCGGGTGCGCGAGCGCCTGGTCACGACCGACCGCGCGCTGCGGAGTCCCGACGCTCGCACGAGCACCGACGCGGTCGTGCGCCACCTTGCCGACGTCGACGGCGGCGAGCTGGAACGTCGTCGCGCGCGCCTCAAGCGCGCCGTCTCCCAGTTCGACGCCGCGACCATCACGACGACGCACGGGTTCTGCCAGCAGATGCTCACGACGCTCGGCTTCGCGGGCGACACCGACGCCGACGCGGCGTTCGTGCCGGACATCGCGGACCTGGTCGACGAGGTCGTCGACGACCTCTACCTGCAGCGGTACGCCGACCAGGCGCGGCCGATGCTGACGCCCGCCGACGCCCGCCGCGTCGCGCGCGAGGCCGTGAGCGACCACCAGGCGCGGCTCGAGCCGGTCGCCGCACCGCCCGAGTCGCTGCCCGGGCACCGCTACGCCTTCGCCCGCGACGTCGTCGCCGAGGTGCGCCGCCGCAAACGAGCGCGCCGCCTGCTCGACTACGACGACCTGCTGACGCGGCTGCGCGACGCGCTCGCGGACCCCGTGGGCGGACCGGCCGCGGCCGAACGGGTGCGCTCGCGCTACCGGGTCGTGCTCGTCGACGAGTTCCAGGACACCGACCCGGTGCAGTGGGAGATCCTGCGCACGGCGTTCCACGGCCACCGCACGCTCGTGCTCATCGGCGACCCCAAGCAGGCGATCTACGCCTTCCGCGGCGGTGACGTCGTGACCTACCTGGCGGCCCGGGCCGACGCCGGGACGACGGCCACGCTGGGCCGGAACTGGCGCAGCGACGCCGACCTCGTCCGCGGGCTCGAGTCCGTGTGGCGGGGAGCCGCCCTCGGCGACGAGCGGATCGTCGTCCGGCCGGTCGACGCCCACCACGAGCAGCGCCGGCTCGCCGGCGGGGCGCCCGTGCGCCTCCGCCACGTCACGCGCGACCCGCTGGGCAAGAAGGGCACGCTCAACGCGTCCGTGCAGACCGTGCGGGACCTGGTCTACGCCGACGTCGCGGCCGACGTCGTCCGGCAGCTCCGCGGCACCCGGCTGCTCGACGGCGGCACCTGGCGCGCGCTCGAGCCGCGCGACATCGCCGTGCTCGCGCGCCGCAACGCCGACGCCGCCGCGGTGCGCGACGCGCTCACGGCGGCCGGGGTGCCCGCCGTCGTCTCGGGCCTGTCGAGCGTGTTCGGCACCACGGCCGCCCGGCACTGGCTCACGCTGCTCGTGGCGCTCGAGCAGCCAGGGCACCAGGGCCGTGCGGCCGCGCTCGCCCTGACCCCGTTCGTCGGATGGGACGCCGCGGTGCTGGCCCAGGCGACGGACGCCGACCGGGACGCCCTCGCCGACAGGGTCCGTTCGTGGTCCCGGGCGCTCGCGGACAAGGGCGTCGCGGCCCTTCTCGAGGCGGTCAACCGCTCCGGCGTGGCCGAGCGGCTCATGCGCGGGTGGTCGGGCGAGCGCATGCTGACGGACCTGCGGCACGTCGGGCAGTCGTTGCACGTGGCCGCGCGGCAGGACGGGCTGGGGACGGCCGCGCTCACCGACTGGCTGCGCCGACGGATCGCGGAGGCGAGCGAGGACTACGCCGAGGAGCGCAGCCGCCGCCTCGAGACCGACGCCGCGGCCGTGCAGGTCGTCACGGTCCACGCGAGCAAAGGGCTCGAGTTCCCCGTGGTGTACGTGCCGTTCGGCTGGGACCGGTTCGAGAGCCGGACGCCACCGATCCTGCAGTTCCACGACGACGCCGGCACGCGGCTCCTGCACGTCGGCGGCGTGGAGGACGCGCACTACACCCCGGCACGCGAACGCCACGTGGCCGAGGAGCGCGGCGAGGACCTGCGGCTGCTCTACGTCGCGCTCACGCGCGCGGCGTCCCAGGTGGTGGCCTGGTGGGCGCCGTCCAACAACACCGTGCGGGGCGCGCTGAGCCGGGTGCTGCTGGGCGACTACTCGCCGGGGCAGCAGCCACCCGGACACGTCTCGCACGCCCGCGACGAGGTGGTGTCGGCGCGGCTGGCCGAGCTCGCCGCCGGCTCGGACGGCACGGTCTCGGTCGAGACGGTGGCGGCGTGGCCGGAGCGCGAGCGGTGGGTCGGCGCCGAGGAGCGTCCGGTCGCGCTCGACGTGGCGCACTTCGACCGGCGGCTCGACGGGGCGTGGCGGCGCATGTCGTACAGCGGGCTGACCGCCGCGGCGCACGAGGACCCGGGGGTCGCGAGCGAGCCCGAGGAGCCGGGCGTGCAGGACGAGGCGGACGTGACGGTTTCGGCGGCGCCCGGGGTTGGGGCCGGCAGGACCGGCGAGCCCGGCGAGCCCGTCGAGACGGTCTCCCGGCGGGTCGCCTCGCCCCTCGCCGACCTTCCCGCCGGTCCCGCGTTCGGCACGCTGGTGCACGCGGTGCTCGAGCACGTCGACACGACGGCCCCGGACCTGCGCGGCGAGATCCTGCGCGAGGCCGCGCAGGCCGGCGCGCTCCGCATGCCCGGCGTCGACGACGCGGTGCTCGCCGCCGGGCTCGAGACCGTGCTCGGCTCGCCGCTCGGCCCGTTCGCGGCCGGCCGCACGTTGCGCGACATCGTCCCAGCCGACCGGCTCGCCGAGCTCGACTTCGAGCTCCCGCTGGCGGGCGGCGACGAGCCGAGAAGCGCCGCGACGCTCGAGGACCTGGCCGCTCTGCTGCGGCGCCACCTCGGTGCGGGCGACGTCTTCGCGCCGTACGCCGACCGCCTCGCGGGGCTCGAGGACGCGCAGCTGCGGGGGTACCTGACGGGCAGCATCGACGCCGTGCTGCGGCTGCGCGACGGCTCGGCGGGGAGCTCTGACGAAGGCTCTGACGGCGGTGTGCGCTACCTGGTCGTCGACTACAAGACCAACCACCTCGGCACGCCCGGGGAGCCGCTCACCGCCTGGCACTACCGGCCGGAGGCGATGGCCGAGGCGATGATGCGCGCCCACTACCCGCTCCAGCTGCTGCTCTACCTCGCGGCACTCCACCGGTTCCTGCGCTGGCGCCAGCCGGGCTACGACCCGGACGTCCACCTCGCGGGCGGGCTCTACCTGTTCGTGCGCGGCATGTGCGGGCCGGACACGCCGGTCTTCGAGCGGGACGGCGTCGAGGTCCCCGCGGGCGTCATGGCGTGGCGGCCGCCGTCGGGCCTGGTCCCGGAGCTGTCGGCGCTGCTCGACGGGACGAGGCCATGACCGCCGTCGCGCCGGCCCGCGCCACCGCGGAAGCCCGCATCGCGCTGCGCGCCGGACCGCTGCTCGGCGAGTTCAACCGCGCGGGGATCGTCTCGGCGGCCGACGTCCACGTGGCCCAGCGCCTGGGCCGCCTCGGCGGCGAGCCCGACGAGCGTGTGCAGCTCGCGGTCGCCCTCGCCGTGCGCGCGGTGCGGTCCGGTTCGGTGTGCGTCGAGCTGGACGACCGCGAGACGCTCGCGGTCCCCGAGGCCGAGGACGCCGCTCCGGCGGACGACCTGCCCTGGCCGGACGACGCCGCGTGGCACGAGGCGATCGTGGCGAGCCCGCTGGTCGCCGTGGGCGTCGACGGACCCACGGACCGGCCCGTGCGCTGGGTCGACGGGCGCCTCTACCTCGACCGCTACTGGCGGCACGAGGTCGTCGTGCGGCGCGAGGTCGACGAGCGGCTGGCCGAGCCCGCCGCCGTCGACGGCGCGCGCGTCGCGGCGTCCGCCCACCGCCTCTTCGCCGCCGACGTCGACGGGCCGCAGCGGCTGGCGGCGGCGACCGCCGCGATGAGCCGGATCACGGTGCTCACCGGCGGGCCCGGGACGGGCAAGACGACGACCGTCGCACGCATCCTCGCGGTGCTGCAGGACGCTCTCGACGAGGACGGCCGCGCCCTGCGCATCGCGCTCGCCGCACCGACGGGCAAGGCGGCCGCGCGCCTCCAGGAGGCCGTCCGCCACGAGCTCGCCCGGCTCGACCCGGCCGACCGCGCGCGGGTGGGCGAGCCCGAGGCGACGACGGTCCACCGGCTGCTGGGCTGGCGCCCGGGTTCCACGACCCGGTTCCGGCACGACGCCGGCAACCACCTGCCGCACGACGTGGTGGTCGTCGACGAGACGTCGATGGTGTCGCTGCCCCTCATGGCACGTCTGCTCGAGGCCCTGCGCCCCGACGCGAGGCTCGTGCTGGTGGGCGACCCGGACCAGCTGGCCTCGGTCGAGGCGGGGGCCGTGCTGGGCGACCTCGTCGCGCGCCCGGCGGTCGGGGAGGCGTTGCCGGGTGCGCTCGCCACGGTCCTGCCCGGCGACCTGCCGCGTGGTGAGGACCTCGAGCGGCTCCGCAACGGCGTCGTACGCCTGACCACGGTCCACCGGCAGCGCCCGGGCAGCGCGATCCTGCCGCTCGCCGCGGCGATGCGCGCGGGCGACGCCGACGAGGCGATCGCTCTGCTGCGCGCGAGCGAGGGTGGCGGCGACGGCGAGCTCGTCCCGGCCGGGCTCGCCGACGTCGAGTTCGTCGAGACGGCGGAGGAACGGCCGGACGACGACGAGACGGCCGCGCTGCGCGCCGACGCCGTCGAGGCGGGCGTCGCCTTGGTCGAGGCCGCCCGGTCGGGCGATGCGGCTGCCGCACTGCAGGCGCTGGAGCGCCATCGCCTGCTGCTCGCGCACCGCCAGGGCCCGGCGGGCGTGGCGCACTGGGCGCGGCGGGTCGAGGGCTGGGTCGCCGAGGCCATGGGCGAGCCCACCCAGTTCTCGGCCCTCTGGTACCCCGGGCGCCCGCTGCTGGTCACGACCAACGACCGGGACAGCGGCCTGTACAACGGCGACACCGGTGTGGTCGTCGACGACGGCCGCGGCGGTGTCGTGGTCGCCTTCGGCAAGCCCGAGGACCCGCTGCTGGTCCGGCCGCACCGCCTGCCCGATGTCGAGACCGTGCACGCCATGACGGTGCACCGTGGTCAGGGGAGCCAGTTCGCGCGCGTCACGCTCGTCCTGCCGCCCGCCACGTCACCCCTGCTCACCCGGGAGCTGCTCTACACCGCCGTCACACGCGCGCGCTCACACGTGCGGCTCATCGGCACGAGCGACGCCGTGCGGGCCGCGGTCGAACGCCCGGTCCGGCGAGCGAGCGGCCTGCGCCGCTCGCTCGCCGGCTGAGGGTCGCCGACCGGTCCGCGACCCATGGGGCTCAGCCTTGCAGCCGCGCCATCCAGGCCTCGATCTCGTCGGGCGTCCGGGGCAGCGCGGCGGAGAGGTTCTCGTTGCCGTCGGCCGTCACGAGCACGTCGTCCTCGATGCGCACGCCCATGCCGCGGTACTCCTCGGGCACGGCCAGGTCGTCGGCCTTGAAGTACAGGCCCGGCTCGATCGTGAAGACCATGCCCGGCTCGAGGACGCCGTCGAGGTACAGCTCGCCGCGCGCCTGGGCGCAGTCGTGCACGTCGAGGCCGAGGTGGTGCGACGTCCCGTGCACCATCCACCGCCGGTGCTGCTGGCCCTCGGGGGCGAGCGACTCCTCGGCCGTGACGGGCAGCAGGCCCCACTCCTCGAGTCGCTGGGCGATCACCTCCATGGCCGCCCCGTGGATGTCCCGGAAGCGGGTGCCGGGCTTCGCGACGGCGAACGCGGCGTCCGCGGCGTCGAGCACGGCCTGGTAGACGCGGCGCTGGACCTCCGTGAACTGGCCGTCGACCGGCAGGGTGCGCGTGACGTCGGCCGTGTAGAGGGAGTCGACCTCGACGCCCGCGTCGACCAGCACGAGCTCGCCCGAGCGCACCACGCCGTCGTTCGTGATCCAGTGCAGCGTGGTGGCGTGGTCGCCCGACGCCGCGATGGTCTCGTAGCCCACGGCGTTGCCCTCGAGCCGGGCGTGCGCGTCGAACGTGGTCTCGATGACCCGCTCGCCGCGGCGGTGCGCCACGGCGCGGGGCAGCGCCCGGACGATCTCCTCGAAGCCCTCGACGGTGCGGGCCACGGCCTCGCGCATGTTCTCGATCTCGAGCTCGTCCTTGACCAGCCTCAGCTCCGACGTGGCCTCGACGAGCTCGCTGTCGCCGGCCTCGGTCGTGACCCCCGCCTCGGCGCGGATGGCCTCGATGAGCGTCTCGAGCGCCTCGTCCGCCCCGGTCACCACGAGCACCCGCACCCCGTCGGCACCGACGTCCTTGGCCAGCGCGTCGCGCAGCTCGTCGATGTGCCGCGCCTCGATCCCCGTGAGCGTCGAGACGTCGTCGAGCGAGGGCCGCGCGCCGACCCAGAACTCGCCGTACCGCGAGTCCGCGAAGAACTCCTCGTTGTCGCGCGGCGCGAGCGGCCGCACGTACAGCACCGCGTGGTGGTTCGACGGCGTGCCGTCCGCGCCCGGGTCGCCCTCGCCGTCGTGCACCGGGTGGAGCACGAGCACGGCGTCCGGCTCCTGGTCCGTACCCAGCCCTGTCAGGTGCGCGAAGGCCGAGTGCGGGCGGAAGCGGTAGTCGGTGTCGTTGGACCGCGTGCGCAGCGGGCCTGCCGGGACCACGAGGCGTGCGCCGGGGAACCGGGCCGAGAGGCGGGCACGGCGCTCGGCGGTGAACGGCACCGCGGGGGACGGCTGCGTCCCCAGGTCGGCCCGGGCCGCCCAGCCCGACATCACGAAGGTCTTGAACGCGTCCGACTGCGGGCGCAGCGAGCGGTTGCTCCCGCGGTCCTCCACGGCGTTCTCGGTCTCAGGGTTCTGCGCGTCGGTCATGCACCCAGTCTGGCACCGCGCGCCGTGATCAGGGACGCGCGAAGTCGCGCAGCGCCCGCATCAGGATGCGGTTGAACGCGTCGGGTGCGTCGGTGTTGACGTCGTGGCCGGCTCCCGGCACCACGACGAGCGCGCCGCGCTCGGCGGCGACGAGGTGCCGCGACTCGCCGAGACGCATGCTGTCGCGCTCGCCGTTGACCAGCCAGACGGGGGCGCGGGTCGCGCGCAGGTCGGCGATCGAGGAGCGCCCCGCGAGGTGGGTGAGCGCGTCCGTGACGACGTCCCAGCCGGGGCGGTAGGTCGTGGTGGCGCGCGGGGACGTCAGGGCGGTGACGTCCGAACCGCCCGGCATCGTCCGTCCGGCCGTCAGGGACGCCCGCCACCACTGGCCCGCGCGGCGCGCCCGGGCCCCGATCGCGGTCGTGCCGGCGACGGCGATGCGCGCGACGTCGCGGTACAGCGCGACGGGCTTGCCCTTGGGGTCCGACGTGCAACCGGCCGCCACGACGCCGGCGAGGCGCGCGTCGGCGTCCGACGCGGCGTGCCGAGCCGCCCACCCGAGCGACGTGTACCCGCCGAGCGACAGCCCGACGAGCGCGACCGGCGTCGTCCCGAACGACGCGACCGCCTCGTCGAGGACGTCGAAGGCGCGAGCCATGGTGAAGCGTTCGTTCCGGCGGGCACCGTGGGCCGGGAGGTCGACCGCGACCGCGTCGTGGCCCGCGTCGCGCACGAAGTCGACCTGACGCTCCCAGATCGCCGACGACGTGCGCATGCCGTGCACGAACACGACGGCGGGCTTGGCCGTGGCAGGCCGGCTCCAGGCTCCGTCGACGGGCGCGCGGTCCGTGATCAGGGTGGTGGCGGTCAGGGCGTCGGCGTCATGCTGTGGCTGCACATATCGATCATGACCCGGCATGACGTTGGTTGCCCGTGCGGCCCCGGGGCACGGTGTGGAGGTGTCGTGTATCCGGCGTTCACAGCACCGCGCGGGTGCAGCGGACGTCACACCGTGCCCCAGCGGCTCGGGCCGACCGGCCCACCTATCCTTGGGCCGTGATCGATCTCCACACCCATTCCTCGGCGTCCGACGGCACCGACGCACCCGGGCGGGTCGTCGAGCTGGCCGCCGAGGCGGGGTTGCGCGTCGTCGCGCTCACCGATCACGACACGACGGCAGGCTGGGACGAGGCGGCCGCGGCCGCCGTCCGGTCCGGGATCTCGCTCGTGCGCGGTGCTGAGGTCTCGACCCGGGTCGCCATGCCCGACGGCGGGATCAGCGTGCACGTCCTGTCCTACCTGCACGACCCGACCCACCCCGCGCTCCTCGAGGAGCTCGAGCGAACGCGCACGTCACGCCTGACGCGGGCCCGGCGCATGACCGAGCGGCTCGCCGAGGACTTCCCGATCACCTGGGCCGACGTCGTCGCGAGCACGGGCGACGGCGCGACGGTGGGCCGGCCGCACCTGGCCGACGCGCTCGTCGCGCTCGGCGTCGTCGCGTCGCGCGACGAGGCGTTCGCGGCCATGCTGCACCCCGGCGCCCCGTACTACGTGCCGCACTACGCGCCCGACGCCGTGACGGCGATCCGGGCGATCCGCGCCGCGGGCGGCGTACCGGTCATGGCTCACCCGGGCGCCGGCGCGCGAGGGCGCGTGGTGACCGCGGAGACCATCGAAGAGCTTGCCGGCGCCGGCCTGGCCGGGCTCGAGGTGGACCACCGCGACCACCCGCCCGAGACCCGAGCACGGTTGCGTGACCTCGCCGAGGCGCTGAACCTCGTCGCCACCGGCTCGAGCGACTACCACGGCACGGGCAAGCTGAACCGGCTCGCAGAGAACACGACGACGCCCGAGGCGCTCGCCGCCATCGAGGAACAGGGGTTGCTGGACGTGGTCCGCCCATGAGTCAGGTCATCGACGCCGTGCTCTTCACCGAGGTGTTCGTCACCCTCTTCGTGATCATGGATCCGCCCGGCACCGTGCCGGTGTTCCTGGCGCTCACCTCGGCCATGACGGGCAAGCAGCGCAACCGTGCGGCCCGCCAGGCGATCCTCGTCGCCTTCGGCGTGATCGTCGTCTTCGCCTTGTTCGGTCAGCAGCTGCTGCACTACATGGGCATCTCGCTGCCCGCGCTGCAGGCCTCGGGCGGCCTGCTGCTCCTCGTGGTCGCGATGGAGCTGCTCACGGGCAAGATGGAGGAGTCGGAGCCCTCGGGCAACCGCGGCGTCAACGTGGCCCTGGTCCCGCTGGGCACGCCGCTCCTCGCCGGGCCGGGCGCCATCGTCGCGACCATGGTGTTCGTCCAGCAGGTGCGCGCGGCCGACGACGGCACCGCGGCCGACCTCGTCGCCATCGCGCTCGCGATCGTGCTGGTCCACGTGGCGCTCTACCTGTCGATGCGGTTCGCCAACGTGATCCAGCGGGTGCTCAAGGACTCGGGCGTCACGCTCGTCACGCGCATCGCGGGTCTGCTGCTCGCCGCGATCGCCGTGCAGATGATCGCCACCGCGATCACCGAGTTCGTCCGGATGGCCTGACGCCGCCCGTGCGGTAGGCCCCCGTCGGGTCCCTGCGCGCCGACGGGGCGCTGCCGGAGCGCCGCGCTAGCGGACGGGTTCGAGGACGACCGTGACCTCGTCGCCGTCGTCGATCCCCTCGGCGGTGCGGACCGACTTCTTGATCGGCAGCACGTACCCCCGTTGCTCGTCGCTCGGGAACACCGAGGTGGTCCAGGTCGTGCCGCCGATCCGCACCGTGACCCTGATCGAGCCGAAGCCGCGGGGCGGGAGGGGAAGCTCGGCGAGCGTGTCGGACTCCTCGGGCGGCACCGTGACGAACCACCAGGAGCTGGTGCGTACCGACCAGCGCCAGAGCCGTGCCGTGAACTCCATGTGCCGCAGGGTAACGACCGCGTCCGACATGCGGGGACGGGCGATCCCCGGCGGGTCTGCGGCGTGGAGCCGCAGTCCCACCGGGGATCGTGACGTGCGAAGAGCCGGGTCTCAGCTCTCGGTGCTGCCGGCCTGGTCGCCCGCGGGGCGTCCGCCGCGCGTCCGGCGGCGGTTGCGGCTGCGGCTGCGGCGACGCTCACCGCCGTCCGACGCCGCGGGCTCGGTGCCCGGCGTCGCGCCGGCGCCGTCCTCAGGAGCCGCGGCGGGCGCCTCGCGGCGCGGGCCGCGGCCACCGCCCGACCGCTCGCCGCCACGGCGTCCGCCGTCGCGCTCGCCGCGGCGCGAGTCCTGGCCGGACCGTCCGGCGTGACCACCACCGGTGCCGCCGGCACCGCCGGCACCGCCGGAACGTGGGGACCGCTTGCCGGTCTCGCCGAGGTCCTCGAGCACCTCGGCGTCGAGCCCGCCGAGCTGTTGCTTGTCGCGCGGCAGGCGGCCCTTGGTGCCCGCGGGGATGTTCAGGTCGGAGAACAGGTGCGGCGAGCTCGAGTACGTCTCGACCGGCTCGGGGAAGCCGAGGTCGAGCGTGCGGTCGATGAGCTGCCACCGGGGGATGTCGTCCCAGTCGACGAAGGTCACCGCGGTGCCCTTGTTGCCCGCGCGACCGGTGCGGCCGATGCGGTGCAGGTAGGTGCGCTCGTCCTCGGGGCACTGGTAGTTCACGACGTGCGTGACGTCCTCGACGTCGATGCCGCGGGCGGCGACGTCGGTCGCGACCAGGACGTCGATGTGGCCGTGCCGGAACGCGCGCAGCGCCTGCTCACGCGCACCCTGGCCGAGGTCGCCGTGGATCGCGCCCGCCGCGAACCCGCGGTCCCGGAGCTCGTCGGACACCTTGGCGGCCGTGCGCTTGGTCCGCGCGAACACGATCGTGCGGCCACGTCCCTCGGCCTGGAGCAGCCGCGCGAGGACCTCGACCTTGTCGAGGGCGTGCGCCCGGTAGACGACCTGGCGGGTGTCCTTGACGGTCGCCCCCTGGTCGTCGGGGTCGGCGGCGCGGATGTGCGTGGGCTGCGACATGTACCGGCGGGCCATGGAGACCACCGCTCCGGGCATCGTCGCGCTGAACAGCATCGTGTGCCGGACCGCAGGGGTGCGGGCGAGGATCTTCTCGACGTCGGGCAGGAACCCGAGGTCGAGCATCTCGTCGGCCTCGTCGAGCACGACCGTCGAGGCGCGCGTGAGGTTCAGATGGCCCTGGTTGAGCAGGTCGACCATGCGGCCGGGCGTGCCGACCACGACCTCGCACCCCGACTTGAGGGCGGCGATCTGCGGCTCGTAGGCGCGCCCGCCGTAGATCTGCACGATCCGCACCGAGCGCTTCTTCGACGCGGTGGCGAGGTCGTTGGCGACCTGGACGGCGAGCTCACGGGTCGGTGCGACGACGATCGCCTGCGGCTTGCCGGGGGCGGGGAGCTCGTCGAAGCCCGGCTCGCCCGGCGCCACGACGCGGTGCAGGAGCGGCACGCCGAAGCCGAGCGTCTTGCCCGTGCCGGTCTTGGCCTGGCCGATGATGTCGTGGCCGGAGAGCGCGACGGGCAGGGTCATCGCCTGGATGGGGAACGGGTGGGTGATGCCACCCTCGGCCAGGGCCTCGACGATCTCCGGGCGTACGCCGAAGTCCGCGAAGGTGACGTCCTGGGCCTGGATGCTCGCGTGCGAGGTGGCCGCTCCGGTTGCGGCGGGTGTGTCGGTGGTGGTCACGAGGTGCCTTCGTTGCTCGTCGGCGCGGGCGAGCCTCGCAGGCCGCGGGTCGCGCACTGCGCCGAGGTGGACGGCAGCCGATCGCGGAGATACGTCGCGCGAGCCTTGCGGCCGGCGCGGGGAAGTCAGCGTGTGACGACCGGCAACGGAGACGACCGGGCAACCGAGGTACGCGACCATGGTATCGGACGGGCCCGACATCGCCCCGCGAGTGTCCTTCGGGGCACCTATCCTGAGCGGATGAGCGAGCCTGGCAGCACGACCCTCGGTCCCGACGCGGACGTCACCGGCGAGAGTGCGCGGCTCCTCGAGCTCGTGGGCCTCGCGTCCTACGTGGAGCTCGGGACGTTCGGCCTGTTCGCCGCGCGGTCGGCGGACGCGCCCGACCTCGCGAGCCGGCAGACGCTCGCCGACGTCGCCAACCGGGTCATGCGGAGACAGCTCGGGCTGCTCGCGATCGCCGAGGCGCGCGGCGTCCGTCCGGTCGAGGCGATGACGCCGTTCGACGGCATGCTCGAGGACTTCGACGCCCGCACGGAGCCCCACAGCTGGTGGGAGGGCGTGCTCAAGGGTGCGGTCGGGCACGGCGTCGTCGAGGACCTGTGCCGCATCCTCGCCCACGGCCTCGCGCCCGACGACGCCGCGACCGTCCTGGCCGTCGTCGAGCGCGGGCCCGACGACGGCGCGGCCACCGCTCTGGTGACCCGAGCGGTGAAGCGGGACGAGGTCCTCGCGGCACGGCTCGCGCTGTGGGGCCGGCGTGTGGTCGGGGAAGCGCTCAAGCTCACCCAGACGGCCCTCACGACGCACCCGGCGCTCGCGACGCTGGCGCGCGCCGCGAGCGCCAACCTGTCAGGTGCGGCCGCACCCGCCACCCCGGCCCGGGCCGGGGCCGACGTCCCGGCGTGGCTGCTCACGCAGCTCACGGCCGAGCACACCCGGCGGATGGACCGGATCGGCCTGGCTGCCTGACCGGGGCCGATCTCTCGGCGGGTCAGATCGCCTGGCGGTGCGCCGGGGCGTCAGAGGGAGCCGAAGCCGACGCGGCGCTGCTCCTCGGTGCCGATCTCCACGTAGCCGATCGTGGCGGTCGGGACGATGATGTGCCGTCCACGCGTGTCCTTGAGCTCGAGCGCACCCGAGCCAGCGAGTGCCTCCTTGACCGCGGAGGTGAGCTCGTCGGGCGTCTGGTCGGTCTCGATCACCAGCTCGCGGGTCAGGTTCTGCACACCGATCGTGACTTCCACGTTGTCTCCTTCGCGAGCTGCGCCGTCGTGCGACTCGTCGCCGGCGCGGGGTCTGAGTCCTGTCGATCCTAGTCACCGGTCGGGTGGAACCACCGCCGTGTCAGCGCAGGGTGAACGCGCGACCCGGTCGAGGAGGGTCGTGTCGGACCCGTGTGGTCGAATCTCGTCCGTGACGTCCGCACCCACCGCGCCGCATCCCGCCGCGCGCAGCCTCGCGCCCCGCCTCGTGCGGCCGCCCGACGTCCGGGACGGCGGCGCGTTCACGCTCGACCCCACGCAGCGCGCCGCGGTCGAGGCGACGGCGGTCGCCCGGGCGACGCTCGTGGTGGGCGCGCCGGGGACGGGCCGGACGACGGTCGCGACCGAGGTGGCGGTGCGTGCGCTGAGGGCCGGCGCCGACCCGGGCCGCGTCCTGGTGCTGGCGGCCACCCGGCGGCTCGCGGCGCGGCTGCGCGACCGGGTCGCGGCACAGGCCGGCAGGACGGTCGGTGCGCCCATGGTCCGCACGGCCGCGTCGGCCGCGTTCGCGGTCCTGCGCACGCGTGCCGCCGCGCACGGCGACGGCGCGCCGACGCTCGTCTCGGGGCCCGAGCAGGACCTGGTGCTCGCGGAGCTGCTGGCCGGGCATCTCGCCGGCGAGGGCGCGCCGCTCGCGCTCCCGCCGGGGCTCCCCGAGGAGTCGCTGGGCCTCCGCGGCCTCCGTCAGGAGCTGCGCGACCTGCTGATGCGCGCGGCCGAGCGTGGGCTCGGACCGGCAGACCTGGCGCACCTCGGGCGGACGCACGACCGGCCCGAGTGGGTCATGGCGGCGCAGCTCTACGAGGAGTACCTCGACGTGACGGCGCTGCGCCTGGGCACCCCGGACGCGGGCGCGCGGTTCGACCCGGCCGTCGTCGTCGACGAGGCGGCGCAGACGCTCGCGGCCTGGTCGGACGAGGTGCCGGACGTGCCGTGCCCGTCCTGGGACCTGGTGATCGTGGACGACTACCAGGAGGCCACGATCGCGACCGCCCGGCTGCTGCGCGTCCTGCACGACGGCGGCGCGCGGCTCGTCCTGCTCGCCGACCCGGACTCGGCGGTGCAGGGCTTCCGTGGTGCGGCGCCGGGTCTGGTCGGGCGTGCGGCGGCGCCCGCGCGCCCGGGTGCGGTCGGGGCGTTCGACGCGCGCACCGTCGTCCTCGGTACGTCGTGGCGGCAGGACGCCGAGCTGCGGCGGGTCACCCGTGACGTCGCGGGCCGCATCGCGACCGTGTCCGGCGCGCTGCACCGCGGTGCCGCGCCCCGGCCGGGCGCGGACGAGGGTCCGGCCGGTCGGGTGCAGGTCGCGGTGCTCAGCGGGGCCGCGCAGGAGTCCGCGTACGTGGCCCGCGAGCTGCGAGCCGAGCACCTGCTGCACGGCACCCCGTGGGACCGGATGGCCGTGATCGCCCGCAGCGGCGACCGGCTGATGTCGTTGCGCCGCGACCTGGTCGCCGCGTCCGTGCCGGTCGCCCTGCTGGGCTCGGACGTGCCGCTGCGGGACGAGCCCGCGGTCGCGCCCTTGCTGGCCGCGCTCCGGGTCTGCGCCGGCGTGCCGACCGGCAGCCTCGACGCGATGATCGGCGCCGAGCTCGGGCACACCCGCGGGACGGCGGAGCTGCTCGACCCCGAGACGGCCGGGCTGCTGCTCACGTCGCCCCTGGGCGGCATCGACGCCGTCGGGCTGCGCCGCCTCCGGCGGGCGCTGCGGGCCGAGGAGCTCGCGGGCGGCGGCGGGCGCTCGTCGGACGCGCTGCTCGTCGAGGTGCTCGGCGACCCGGCGCGCGCCGAGTCGCTTCCCGTCCTCGTGCGCCGGGCGCCGCTCGCGGTCGCACGCGTGCTCGCCGCCGGGCGCGCCGCAGCCGACCAGCCCGGCGCGACCGCCCAGACGGTGCTCTGGGCGGTGTGGGCCGCGACCGGTCTGGCCCAGCGCTGGCGCGACGCCGCGCTCGCAGGTGGTCCGGCCGGGGTCCGGGCCGATCGCGACCTCGATGCGGTGCTGGCGCTGTTCCGCGCGGCGGAGACGTTCGTCGACCGCATGCCCGGTGCGCCGATCGGGGCCTTCGTCGACTACCTCTCGTCGCAGGACCTGCCCGCGGACTCCCTGGCTGCCTCGGCGTCCGGCGCGCACGCCGTCGAGGCCTTGACGCCCGCCGGTGCGGCAGGCCGTGAGTGGGACGTCGTCATGGTGGTCGGGGTGCAGGACGGCGTGTGGCCGGACCTTCGCCTGCGCGACTCGCTCCTCGGTTCGCAGGCGCTCGTCGAGCTGCTCGCGGGCCGCGCGACCGACGCCCACGGGCTCGGGCCCCAGGCCCGGCAGCAGGTGCTGGCCGACGAGCTGCGGGCCTTCAACGTCGCGACCTCCCGGGCGCGGCGGCGGCTCGTCGTGACCGCGGTCGAGGACGCCGACGACAACCCGTCCGTGTTCCTGGACCTCGTGTCGCCGCCGGGCCACGACGACGACCGCGGGGACGCGGACGGTCCCGACCCGCGCCGTGTCACGGTCGGCCCGCCGCTCGACCTGCGCGGGGTCGTCGCCGCTGCCCGGGCGGAGCTGGTCCGTGCCGCGGCCGACCCGGGACGGCAGGAGGATTCCGCGGTGCCGGCCGCTGCCGCAGCGCTGCTCGTCGACCTGGCGGCGGCCGACGTCCCCGAGGCGGACCCGAGCACCTGGTACGGCGTCGCGACGACGTCGAGCCACGCGCCGTTGTGGGGGCCGCAGGACGAGGTCGCGGTCTCGCCGTCCAAGGTCGAGACGGTGACCACGTGCGCGCTGCGGTGGTCGCTCGAGGCGGCCGGCGGCACCCGGCCGGACGCGACGCACCAGACGCTCGGCACGCTCGTGCACGCCATCGCGGAGGACCTGCCGCAAGCCTCGCTCGCGGAGCTCCGGGCCGAGCTCGACAGCCGCTGGCCCCAGCTCGCGCTGCCCGACGGCTGGCCCGCCCGCCAGCTCCGCCAGCGGGCCGAGCGCATGATCGAGCGGCTGGCGGAGTACTACGCCGGGTCGGGCGAGCCGGTGCTCGTCGAGCCGGCGTTCGAGGTGACGGTCGGCCGGGCGCGGCTCCGCGGCAAGATCGACCGCGTCGAGCGCGCGGGCGAGCAGACCGTCACGGTGTCCGACCTCAAGACCGGACGCACCGCGCCGTCCAAGGCCAAGGCAGAGGAGAACGCGCAGCTCGGCGCGTACCAGCTCGCGGTCGACGCCGGCGCGCTCGGCCTGCCGCCGGGCACGCGCAGCGCCGGCGCACGACTGGTGTTCCTGGGCACCCCGACCGTCTCGCCGACCGTCCGGTCGCAGCCTGCGCTCGGGACCGAGGGCGACGGCGCGAGCTGGGCCCGCGAGCTCGTCGCGGGCGCGGCCGACACCATGGCGGCGGCCGAGTTCCGAGCCCGGCAGAACGACCTGTGCACGGTGTGCCCGGTGCGTCGGTCGTGCCCGGCGCAGCCCGAAGGAAGGACGGTGGTCGCATGACGCGCCGACCTGACGGGCGGGCGGACGAGGGGTCGTTCGACGGCGCACCCGACGACCTGTTCGGCGACGCCGTGTGGTCGGCCCTGGGCGTGCCGGACCGCGCGGCTCAGCTCGGCTTTCCCGAGCTCGACCCTGGCGAGGCGGGTCCCGGGGCGCACGCCGTGCCGGAGCCCGAGCTCTCCGCGCGCGCGATCGCCACGCTGCTCGGGCGCCCGGCACCGACCGACGAGCAGGTGGCCGTGATCGAGGCGCCGCTCGAGCCCGTGCTCGTCGTGGCGGGGGCCGGCTCGGGCAAGACGGAGACCATGGCGGCGCGCGTGGTCTGGCTGATCGCCAACGGTCTCGTCGAGCCGGAGCAGGTGCTCGGACTGACGTTCACCCGCAAGGCGGCCGGCGAGCTCGCCGCACGGGTCCAGTCGCGGCTCGCGGCGCTGTCCCGCGCCCGAGGGCAGGCCGCCTCGGGCATCGACCTGCTGGCCCGGCCGACGGTCTCGACCTACAACGCGTACGCGGCCTCGCTCGTGTCGGACCACGGGCTCCGCCTCGGCATCGAGCCGGGGTCGCGGCTGCTCGGCGAGGCGAACCAGTGGCAGCTCGCCGCGCAGGTGGTCGAGTCGTGGGCCGACGACCTGTCGACCGACAAGGCCGTGAGCACCGTGATCGGCGCGGTGCTCGGCCTGTCGGGCGAGCTGGGGGAGCACCTGGTCCGGGTGGACGACGCGCGTGCCGCGCTCCACGACCTGGTCCAGTCGCTCGACGCGCTCCCGCCCGGGCCACGGCAGCGGGCCCGCACGCGCGACGTGCAGGCGCTCATCGACTCGGTCGCCGAGCGCGAGCGGCTGCTCGACCTGGTGGCCGAGTACCGCCGCCGCAAGCGCGCGACCGACTCGCTCGACTTCGGCGACCAGATCGCGTTGGCGGCCGAGCTCGCCCGGACGACGCCGGCGGTCGGCACCGTCGAGCGGTCGCGGTTCCGCGTCGTGCTCCTCGACGAGTACCAGGACACGTCGTTCGCCCAGGTCGAGCTGCTCGCGGGCCTCTTCGGGAGCGGCCACGCCGTGACCGCGGTGGGTGACCCCCACCAGTCGATCTACGGCTGGCGCGGCGCGTCCGCGTCAGGCTTGGCCCGGTTCCCCGAGCGGTTCCCCACCGCGACGGGAGTGCCTGCCCAGGTGCGGTACCTGAGCACGTCGTGGCGCAACGACCGGGCCGTGCTCGCCGCCGCGAACGTGACCGCGGCCCCGTTGCGCGAGCGCGGCGCGCTCGGGGCGTCGCGGGTCGACGTCCCACCGCTCGACCTGCGCCCGGACGCCGGGGCGGGCTCCGTGACGGCGCACGTCGCGGCCACGCTCGAGGAAGAGGCCGAGGCGGTCGCGGACTTCGTCGCAGCCCGGTGGCGCCGCGCCGCGCGGCCAGACGGGAGCGGCCGGGTCACGGCGGCCGTGCTCTGCCGCGCCCGCGCGCAGTTCCCCGCGATCGAGGTCGCGCTGCGGCGTCGTGGCCTCCCGGTCGAGGTCGTCGGGCTCGGGGGCCTGCTGTCGACGCCCGAGGTGGTCGACGTCGTGGCGCTCCTGGAGGCGGTGCACGACCCGTCGCGCGGTGACTCGCTCATGCGGCTCCTGACCGGGCCCCGGGTCAACCTCGGCGCGGCCGACGTGCACGCGCTCGCCTCGTGGGCAGCGGATCTCGCGCGGGCCGACACACCTCGCCCTCCGGGCCCTGCTGCGGCGGCACCCAGCGTGCGCGCCGATCCCGGCGAGGGCGGGTCCGGCACACCGGCGGACGCACCGGCCGTCATCGAGGGCGACGTCGTCGACCACCGGTCGATCGTGGACGCCCTCGACGACCTGCCTGCGCTGGGCCGGCCCGCACGGGACGGCCGCGTGCTCACCGCGGACGGCCACGCCCGGCTCGGAGCTCTCGCGCGCGTGCTGCGCGGGCTGCGCTCGCTGACGTACCTCTCGCTGCCCGAGCTCGTGGTCCAGGCCGAGCGTGCGCTCGGGCTCGACGTCGAGGTCGCGACCGCCGAGGTGCTGGCGAGCGAGCTCGCGGCCGGCACGACAACCGCAGCAGAAGGGGTCAGCCTGCGTGGGCGCGAGCATCTCGACGCGTTCCGCGACGTCGCCGCGTCGTTCGCCCAGTCGGCCGACCTCGCGACCCTCGGAGCGTTCCTGGCGTGGCTCGGCGTGGCCGGTGACCAGGAGCGCGGCCTCGACATGCCCGTGCGCGAGCCGGACCCGGACGCCGTGCAGGTCATCACCGCACACGCCGCCAAGGGCCTCGAGTGGGACGTGGTCGCCATCCCCGGGCTGGTCGACGGCGTGTTCCCCAGCCAGGCGGAGACGTCGGCAGGGCGCACGGACAGCGGGTGGCTCACCGACACGGCAGCACTTCCGTACCACCTGCGAGGCGACGCCGGCGACCTCCCGGTCTTCCGCTGGGACCTGGCGGGCGACACCAAGGAGCTGGCGGCCCGCCGGGACGAGTTCCGGCTCGAGTGCGGTGCCCACCAGCTCGCCGAGGAACGTCGTCTGGCCTATGTCGCGCTGACGCGCGCTCGCCGTGAGCTGCTGCTCGCCGGCCACTGGTGGGGCACCGGGTCGCGCCCGCGACGGGTCTCGCCCTTCCTGGTCGAGCTCGCGGACGCCGGGGTCGTCTCGGCCGACGGGTGGGTGCACGCCCCCGAGCCCGACGGGCAGAACCCGAGGGACGAGCTCGACGTCTCGGGCACCTGGCCGGCGTCGTCCGAGGCGCCGGCCGGCTCACCGCGTGACGTGCTGCGGGCCACGGCCGCCCTCGTGGCGACCGCCGCGGAGTCGCGGCGGGCCGCCGACCCGGGACCGGGCACGCTGAGTGCGCCGAGCGGTGTCCTGTCGGACGAGTCGGGCCACGACCTGGTCGAGCTCGCGCGGACGCTGCTCGCCGAGCGGGACGAGCGGACCGGTCGCGAGGTCGACTTCCCCGCGCACGTCTCGGCGTCGGGCATGGTGCGGCTCGCCGCCGACCGCGACGCCTTCGCCCTCCAGCTGCGACGGCCGGTGCCTTCCGAGCCGACGGTCCATGCTCGGCGTGGCACCCGGTTCCACGAGTGGGTCGAGCAGTTCTACACCTCGGCCTCGCTCGTGGACGTCGACGACCTGCCCGGCGCCGAGGACGCGGACGTGCCTTCGGACGTGGATCTCGAGACGCTGCGCCAACGGTTCCTCGACTCCGAGTGGTCCGCTCGTACCCCGATCGCGGTCGAGGTCGACGTCGAGACGCCCGTCGCCGGGGTCATGCTCCGCTCCCGCATCGACGCCGTGTTCCTCGACCCGGACGCACCGCCCCCGGCAGCGGGTGAGCCGCCCGCGGTGCTCGTGGTCGACTGGAAGACGGGACGGGAGCCCGCCGACGCCGCCGCGCGCTCCGCGCGGGAGGTCCAGCTCGCCGTCTACCGGCTCGCGTGGTCACGGTGGGCGAACCTGCCGCTGGAGAAGGTCAGCGCCGCGTTCTGCTACGTCGGTTCGGGGACGACCGTCCGGCCCCGGCGCCTGCTCGCGGAGCCCGAGCTCGAGGCCCTGATCCTCGGCGGCTGAGCGGGACGGGGCGACGATCTCAGGCGGGCGCGTCCTCGCGGGTCGCCTCGTCGAGGTCGGCGAGCATCGCCTCGGCGTCGTCGATGACGTCGTGGAGGCCGAGCCGCACGCCGTGCAGCAGCCATCGCGCCAGGGCCAGCTCGCCGACCAGGAGGGCTCGGTCCACGAGGCGCGGGTCGCTCAGCTCCGTCCGGCGGAGCTGGTAGGCCTCCATGATCGAGTCGACGGCGTCGGGCGGTGCGGCGACGAGCAGCCACGCCAGGTCGTCGGCCGGGTCCGCCACGCGAGCGTCCGACCAGCCGCTGATCGCGGTCACGCGCGTCCTCGAGACGAGCAGCTGGTCGGCCGCGAGGTCTCCGTGCACGACGACGGGCTGGAAGCGCCAGAGCGCGACGTCCTCGAGCGCGGCCTCCCACCGACGGAGAAGACCGCTGGGCACGCGGGCGGTCGACGCCGCCTCGTCGAGCTCGACCATGCGACGCTCGCGGTACTCCGCCGCGGTGTACGACGGGAGCCCGCACGCCTCGACCACCGAGGGGGGCAGCTCGTGGATCGCCGCGAGCGTCCGGCCCAGGTCGGCCGCCAGCCCGGGACCGGGCCGCAGGGACTCGATGTCGAGCGGGGTGCCGGTGATACGGCGGTGCACGACGGCGCGTCCGCCTTCGGGGAGCAGGGCGAACCCCGCAATCTGGGGCACCGCGAACGGGAGCACCCCGGCCTCGACGTAGAGGTGCAGCGCCTCCAGCAGCTCGATCTCCGCCTCGAGGGCGGCGCCGGCCATCGTGGTGCACGGCGCCCGCACGACCCACTCCACGCCGTCGTGGCCCATGACGACGGCGACGTCGTAGTCGCCAGGGACCTCCTCGGGCCGCACCGAGTGGGCATCGAGCCCGGGCACGGCCGCTGTGGAGAGCGCGGCGAGGGCGAGCGGACTACGTGGCACCCGCCCACCGTAGACGCACCGGGGCCCGGTCTCGCACTTCACCGGCCGGGCGTGTCCCGGGCGTCGACCGGCTACGGTCGTCACCGTGCACCGACCCGACCACCGCGCAGCGGCCGAGCTCCGACAGCCGCCGCTGGACCTGCCGTTCGCGCGCACCGTGCACGACCGGGCTGCGCACCGACGTGCCGAGCCCGGGCTCGTCGACGGGCTGCGGCGGGCGTCGTCCAGCCGCGTGCTCCGGGTCTGGCGGGATCGCGTCGAGGTGACCTCGTCGAGCACGCCCGGCTCGTCCGGGCGCCTGGTGCTCGCGCCCGCCGGCCAGGTCGGGGACGACGGCACCTGGCTGTTCCTCGGGACGCACGACGACGCCGCGCTGCTCGCCGTCGTCCTGGCCGACGACGCGTCCGCCGACGAGGCGCCCGACCGGGCGTGGACCGGTCTGCGGGAGCTCGCCACGCTCGACGACCTCGAGCACGGTCTCGCCGTCGAGGCCGTCGCCCTGGCGCAGTGGCACCGGACGCACGCGCACTGCCCGCGCTGCGGAGCCGCGACCACGGTCGAGAACGCAGGGTGGACCCGCCGGTGCACGGTCGAGTCCGTCGACCTGTACCCGCGCACCGACCCGGCCGTCATCATGGCCGTCGTCGACGATGCCGACCGGATCCTGCTGGGGCACGCCGCGCACTGGCCGGAGGGCCGCTTCTCGACCCTCGCCGGGTTCGTCGAGCCGGGCGAGGGCCTGGAACAGGCGCTACGGCGTGAGGTCGCCGAGGAGACCGGCGTCGTCGTCGGGGCGGCGCCCGAGGACGTCGTCTATCGGGGCAGCCAGGCGTGGCCGTTCCCCGGGTCGCTCATGGTCGGCTTCCGGGCGCGCGCGGTCGGCACGGCGATCCAGGTGGACGACGACGAGATCTCCGCCGCGCGCTGGTTCACGCGCGCCGAGCTGCTCGACGCCGTCGAGGCAGGAGACGTGGGGCTGCCGGGCCGGCAGTCGATCGCCCGTGCGCTCATCGAGGAGTGGTACGGCGGCCGGCTCCCCGGGCAGTGGTGAGCGTGGACGCCGGACCTCGGCGCGCCGGAGCGAAGGCCCGGGCACCGCTCGCCGGGAGTCGTCGCTAGGGTGCGGGCAGGACCGTCGTCGGGGAGGCCGGGATGATGCTGATCGAGGTAGCGGGGGTGCGCGCACCCGAGGGTCACGCGGCCGAGGCCGCGCGGCTGGTCTGCGAGGAGTACGCCGACACCGCGCTGTACCACCACTGCGTGCGGTCGTACTTCTTCGGCGCAGCCTGGGCGCAGGCGCGTGGTCTCGACTTCGACCGCGAGCTGTTCTTCGTCGCCGCGCTGCTGCACGACCTGGGACTGACCGCCCCGTTCGACAGCCACACCCTGGCGTTCGAGGAGGCGGGCGGACAGGTGGCGCGCGTCTTTGCGGCCGGCCTGGGCTGGCCGACCGAGCGGCGCGACCGGGCGGCCGAGGTGATCGTGCTCCACATGCGGGACGACGTCGCGCCCGACGTGGACGTCGAGAGCCGGCTGCTGCAGGTGGGAACCAGCGCGGACGTGTCCGGAGCCGGGCTCGAGGCCTTCGACCCGGCCTTCGCCGGCGCCCTGGTCGAGGCGTATCCCCGACTCGGCTTCGCGACGTCGTTCCTCCGCCTGTTCGAGGACCAGGCCGAGCGCAAGCCCGGGTGCGCGGCGGCAGGGCTGATGGCCGGACGCTTTGCCGAGCGGACGGCCGGGAACCCGCTCGACCGGCTGTGATCAGGCCGCCAGCGCCTGCTTGACCTGACGCAGGCTCGGGTTCGTCATGACGACCTCGTCCGCGCCGCTCGTGGGCGCCACCCGGACCGTCGGCACCGTGCGGTTGCCGCCGTTGACCTGCTCCACGAACGCCGCGGTCTCGGGCTGCTCCTCGATGTCGATCACGGTGTAGCCGATGCCCTCCGAGTCGAGCTGCGTCCGCAGCCGGCGGCAGTACCCGCACCAGGTGGTCGAGTACATGATCACGGTGCCGGGATCGGTGGGCGCGGGTGCGGCGGACATGGACACTCCTGGGTAGCTGTGGATCACGCGGGGCCGCGTGTCGGCGTCTCCTGCAAGAATCTCAGGCGATGTCACTCGCGACCAACTCCGCACACAACCGCCCCGGCGCGCCGGTTCAGCCCGACGCGATCCTCGACGCGCTCGACCCGGAGCAGCGGGAGGTCGCTCTCGCGCTGCACGGCCCGGTGTGCGTGCTCGCCGGCGCCGGGACGGGCAAGACGCGCGCCATCACGCACCGCATCGCGTACGGCGTCCGGTCGGGCGCCTATGCGCCGACGTCGGTGCTCGCGGTGACGTTCACGGCGCGCGCCGCGGGTGAGATGCGCACCCGGTTGCGCGAGCTCGGGGTCGCGGGCGTGCAGGCGCGCACCTTCCACGCGGCCGCGTTGCGCCAGCTCGGCTACTTCTGGCCGCGGGTCGTCGGGGGTGCTCCGCCGCGGATCCTCGAGCACAAGGCGTCGGTGGTGGCCGAGGCCGCCCGCCGCATCGGCGTCGCCGTCGACCGGGTCGCGGTGCGTGACCTCTCGTCCGAGGTCGAGTGGGCCAAGGTCTCGCTCGTGCCCGCGGACGACTACGTGCGCGCGGCGCTCGCGGACGACCGCCCGGCGCCGTCGAGCTACGACCACCAGACCGTGGCGCGCCTGCTCACGGCGTACGAGGACGTCAAGACCGAGCGGGGTGTCATCGACTTCGAGGACGTGCTGCTCATGCTCGCCGACATGCTGGGCTCGCACCGGCAGGTGGCGGACGAGGTGCGCTCCCAGTACCGGCACTTCGTGGTCGACGAGTACCAGGACGTCTCTCCGCTGCAGCAGTTCCTCCTCGAGCAGTGGCTGGGCGGCCGCAAGGAGCTCTGCGTCGTGGGCGACCCGTCGCAGACCATCTACTCGTTCACCGGAGCCACGCCCCACTACCTGCTCGGGTTCACCCGCACGTACAAGGGCGCACAGGTGGTCCGGCTCGTGCGCGACTACCGGTCGACCCCACAGGTGGTGCACCTCGCGAACGAGGTGCTGCGTCGTGGCGGCGTGCGCGGCGCGCTCGAGCTGCAGGCGCAGCGTCCGGCCGGCCCGCCGGTCGGTTTCACGGCGTACGACGACGACGAGGCGGAGGCGTCCGGTATCGCCACGCGGGCCGCACGCCTGATGTCCGGCGGCGTGCGTCCCAGCGAGATCGCCGTGCTGTACCGGACGAACGCGCAGTCGGAGGCGTTCGAGGCCGCGCTCGCCGATGCCGGGATCAGCTATCAGGTGCGCGGTGGTGAGCGGTTCTTCCAGCGCAAGGACGTGCGCGACGCCGTGGTCCTGCTGCGGGGCGCCGCGCGTTCGGCCGACCCGAGCGTGCCCATGCCCGAGCTGGTGCGCGACGTGCTCACGAGCGCCGGCTGGTCCGAGCGGCCGCCCGCGGCACGGGGTGCGGCGCGGGAACGGTGGGAGGCGATGAACGCGCTCGTCGGGCTCGCGGACGAGGTCGACCGGAGCGCCACGCGGGACGCCCCGGCCACGGTCGCCACCCTGGTCGCCGAGCTCGAGGAGCGGGCCTCGGCACAGCACGCGCCGACGGTCGAGGGCGTGACCCTGGCCTCGTTGCACGCGGCCAAGGGGCTCGAGTGGGATGCCGTGTTCCTCGCGGGCGTGAGCGAAGGGCTCATGCCAATCTCGCTCGCCGAGACCGACGACGCCGTCGCCGAGGAGCGGCGTCTGCTCTACGTGGGCGTGACGCGCGCGCGCAAGCACCTCGAGCTGTCGTTCGCGCGCTCGCGCAACCCGGGCGGCCGGGCGACTCGACGGCGCACGCGGTTCCTCGACGGCCTGTGGCCGGACGAACCGCGCGGCCGCAGCACGGGTGGCTCGCGGCAGAGGGGCCAGGCCCGGCAGCAGCTCACGGGCGAGCACGACATCGCGCTGTTCGACGCGCTGCGTGAGTGGCGGACGTCGGTGGCGCGCGAGACCGACAAGCCGGCATTCACGGTGCTCGGTGACGCGACGCTCGCCGCGATCGCGGAGGTGCAGCCCTCGTCGGTCGCCGACCTCGCGCGGATCAGTGGCATCGGACCGGCCAAGATCGACAAGTACGGCGCCGCGATCCTCTCGATCGTGGCCCGCGCACGCTGATACGGATAGGCGTCTCGGATGCCGACTTACGCTCCCGGAAGAACACCCGAAAAAATCTTCTAAAAAAGGTTGTGGCGCCACCAGCGCCCGGCACTATGCTCGGAGAGTCCCAGACGGAAGTGGCGCGCGCCGAGAGGCACGAGCCCGATCAGCGGAGAGGCAGGTGAAATCGATGGACATGAACACGAGCTACCCGATCGCGAACGCAGCAGGCGGCCGCGCGATGCGGGAGAACTCTGCCCGTAAGCCGTTCGTGGCGACCGTTCCATTCCGCGCGCGTAAGCGCGGGGGAGCAGCGCACATCGATATCGCCCTCGCATCTGACTCCGCACCCTGGTTGCACCCGACTCGTTGAGTCGACCAGGCCGCGGAGTCCACACAGGACCCGCGGCCTTCGAGCTCCATAGGGAGCTTGACCTCACAAGGTCGTACGAATCGGATTCCTCACAGCAGGAGCCCGCCGCAGGTCCTGAACACGACGTTCACACCACACAAGGACCTGACGGAGGACATCGTGCGTCTCGCACAGCTGTTGGACGAGCGGCTGCTCGACACGATCCCCCAGGGTGGCTCCGGCCCCTGGACCCCGCATCAACCCCTGGCACAGGCCGAGGCCGCTGAGCTCGACCGCCAGTTCGCCGAGCTGCTCCCGTGCCGGACCAACGACCCGGAGCTGTGGTTCGCCGAGCACACGGCCCAGGTCGAGCAGGCCAAGGCGCTGTGCCGTTCCTGCCCCCTCGTGGCCGGGTGCCTCGCCGGCGCGATCGAGCGTCAGGAGCCCTGGGGCGTCTGGGGTGGCGAGGTGTTCATCGACGGCGCGGTCGTGGCCCGTAAGCGCGGCCGCGGCCGGCCCCGCAAGTCGGAGACCGTGGCGGCATGATCCGCCCAGCCCGCCCGCTGCAGGTGGTCCGTGAGTCGGACCACCCCCAGCCGGTGGTCGAGCCCGTCGACACCGTCGACGGGCTCGACCGCCGGTCGTGCCGGTCACCTCAGCCCGGCGACCGGCGGTCGGGCAACGCGCTGCATCCGCACCCGGGATGCGGCCGCACCGCGCGAACCCGGGGCAAGGCCTCGGGCAGCGCGATCTCGATCACGGCGCCCGCGGCGAGCGGCCGGGCGCCGTCGAGCTGGGCCAGAACCTGACCTGTGGCCGTCGCCGCGGCGAGAGCCGCGAGGGTGGTCTCCTCGGGCACGCCGACGTCGGCGTGCGCCTCCCGTAGCTGGGCGGCGAGCCGGGGCCACGCGTCGTCCACATCGGCCGCGTGGAGGTCGCAGCATCGGACGCACGGCGTCCGGCCTGGCAGCACCAGCGGACCGACGCTCACGTCGGCCTCTCGGACGGCCACCGGAAGATGGGCGATGCCCGACCCCATCAGGCGTTCCTGTCGTTGCGGGTCTGCGGCGTGCGCCTCGACCATGACGACGACGTCGGGCGTGACCTCTGCGGCGAGCTCAAGGCTCGCGACCGTCCGCGGGTTGCGCTCACCGAGCACGTCACACAGCGCCCGTTCGCGCGGCCGCCCGACGTCGACCTGCCGGTATGCGGCAAGCCCGAGGTCCGTCACCTGCACGGGCCGGCGGTCTCCCAGGACCAGCGTGCCCACTCCCGCCGTCGCCAGGTGCAGGGCGACCGTGCTGCCGATGCGGCCCAGCCCTGAGATCCCGACCGTGCGCCGGGCCCGCTGCCTCAGGGTCGCGTAGCCCGCGCCGTCGGGCCGGAGCGCCCCGAGCACCGCGACGTCTGCCGCCCCCAGCGCAGGCGAGGTGACCTCGGCAGCCGACGACGGCTCGACCAGGTACCCGCAGCTCACGAGCAGTCCGGCGATCTCCCGTCGCCGCGCGTCCGAGACCCGGTGCCGCCGCGCGGCATCCTGCAGGGAGCGGTGCCTGCGCCCGGCGGCCTCCCGGAGCCAGGCCGACTCGGCCGCCGAGAGGCCCTCCAGGACGATCGCCCACCGCGGGTCGGTCCCCAGCTGGACGCAGCCGTCACCGCGCTCGAGGACAGGCGTCCCCGGCCGGATACGTGCGCTCGGCGAGGCCTCGGCGGGGGTGGTCTGAGGGGTCATGCGGACACCCTGGCACGCGTCCGACGAGCACCGATGCCGTCATCCACAGGAGCGCCCGGCGATCTCGCGGGCATCCAGAAGTGTGTCCTGCGCCACCAAAGGGCGTCATCACCGGTACGGTCGGTTCGTGGTCCACGACGCCCCGACGTCCGTGGAGGTGCGTCGGAGCCGCCGACGGACCGCCACGGTGAGTGCCTACCGAGATGGTGAACGTACCATCGTCGCGATTCCCGCGCGCTTCTCACGCGCGCAGGAGCGGGAATGGGTGGCCAAGATGCTGGCACGCCTCGAGGACAAGGAACGTCGTCGGCGCCCGTCGGACACGCAGCTCATGGCCCGCGCCCGCGAGCTGTCGGACAAGTATCTCGACGGCGAGGCGCGGCCCACGAGCGTGCGCTGGTCGGCGCAGCAGGGACGCCGCTGGGGCTCGTGCACGCTCGTCGACGGCTCGATCCGCATCTCGACGCGCGTGCAGGGGATGCCGGCGTGGGTGCTCGACTACGTGCTGCTCCACGAGCTGGCGCACCTGCTCCACGCGGGCCACGGACCGGGCTTCTGGAAGCTGCTCGACCGCTACCCGCGCACCGACCGGGCACGCGGGTTCCTCGAGGGCGTGTCGTTCACCCAGGACGAGTCGGTCGCGACCGAGGGCTGACGCTAGCGCGCCGCCGGTCCGTCACCCGGGTCGCCGGTGCCCTCGTCGCCGTCGGCCGGGGCCGCCGTGTCACCGCCGTCCGTGTCCTCGTCGCCCTCGTCACCGTCCGTCGCGCCGAAGATCTGCGCGAGCGCGGCGTCGACGTCGGCATGCTCGTCCGCCTGGGCCTCCCGGCGAGCGAGATAGCCGGCCGGGTCGTCGAGGTCGGCGGTGCCGGGCAGCAGGTCGGGGTGGTCCCACACGGCGTCGCGCGCCTCCGGACCACCCGCACGGAGCACGTGAGCGAACAGCGCGGCGGCGTCGCGCGAGCGACGGGGCCGCAGCTCCAGGCCCACGAGCGTCGAGAAGGTGTGCTCGGCCGGACCGCCCGCCGCACGACGCCGGCGCAGCATCTCCCGGAGGGCGACGGCGTCGGGGAGGTGGGGGAGCGCCGCGGTGGCCGTGACCTCGTCGACCCAGCCCTCGACCAGTGCGAGCGCCGTCTCGAGGCGCAGCAGGGTCGCCTTCTGGTCCTCGGTGTGCTGGAGCCCGAAGACCCCGCCCGTGAGGGCGCCACGGAGGGCCTCGGGGTCGGACGGGTCGATGTCCCGGACCTGCTCCTCGAGCACGTCGAGGTCGATCGTGATGCCCCGGGCGTACTGCTCGACCAGCCCGAGCAGGTGCCCCCGCAGCCAGGTGACGTGCGTGAACAGCCGTGCGTGCGCGGCCTCGCGCAGGGCGAGGAACAGCCGCACCTCGTCAGGCGGGGAGTCGAGGCCGTCGGCGAACGCGGCCACGTTGGTGGGCAGCAGCACCGTGGCGGGCTCCGCCAGCAGCGGGACGCCGACGTCGGTCGAGCCGAAGACCTCGCGGGAGAGCGTCCCGGCGGCCTGGCCCACCTGCATGCCGAAGACGGCCGAGCCCAGCCGGCGCATGAGCTGGGCGGGGTCGAACGACTCGCCGAGCGCGCCCATGGGCAGACCGGGCAGCGCCGGCAGGCCGAGCGCGGTCGCGTCGAGGTCTCCTTGGGGGAGCTGGTCGCGCAGGACGGTCGCCAGCGCGTCCGCGACCGACGTCGCGACCGGGGCCACGAGCCGGTTCCACGCGGGCAGCGTCGCCTCGACCCACTCGGAGCGGCTCCACGCGTGCCCCTTGCCGCCCGACGGCGGCAGGTCGGTCACGGCGTCGAGCCACAGCTCGGCGACCGAGAGCGCCTCGGTCGCGGCGCGCGCCTGCCCTGCGGTGAGCGACGGGTCGCCCTCGGCCACCGCGACCTGCCGCGCCACGTCGTGCGCGACGTCGATGTTGACCGGCCCCTCGCCGGGAGCGGACAGCAGCCGCTGCACCTGGGCGAGCACCTGCTGCATCATCGCCGGGTCGGGGACGCCGGCACCCGGGACGCCGGCGAGCGCGGCCGGGTCGATCCCTTGCGCGCGCATCTCCGCGAGGACGTCGTCGGTCTTGTCGCCGAAGAAGCCCTCGAGCATCGCGCGCAGCATCTGCTCGCGTTCCTGTGCACCCTCGGGATCGTCAGGAAGGTTGCTCATGCGTGCTCCGTACGTCGTGGGCGGCCGGTGTCGGTCGGGTCTTCACCGTAACCACGCTCGACGTCGGGCCGGGCCCGGGCGTTCCGCCGTTCGCTCTGGGCGCACGAGCGGGCGGCCCCTCCCATGCACCCAGCTCTCAGGATCGTCGGGAATGATGAGACGGTGACCTTCGACCGCGACATCCTGGCACCTCGGTCCGCGTCCTCGGACGGGGACTTCGACGTCGCGCCTCCGGTGAGCAGGCGCACGGTCACGCTGACGATATCGCTGCTGGTGACTGCCGTCCTGGCGGCCGTGCTGCTCGTCCTGCCCACCCCGTACGCCGTGCGTACGCCTGGGCCCACCGAGAACACGCTCGGCTCCCAGGAGCTGGGCGACGGCGAGAGCATGCGCGAGGTGCCGCTCGTCGAGGTGCCCGACGACCTCGCGAACGATGCGACCGGCGAGCTCCTGCTCACGACGGTCTCGGTGTTCGGAGGCCCGGGCGGGGACGTGCTCGTCGGTGACGTGCTGTGGGGCTGGGCCGCCAAGGACCGCTCGGTGCAGCCCGTCGAGCTGATGTTCCCGGTCGGCATCACCCAGGAGCAGCAGCAGGAGGAGGCGCAGGCCGAGATGCTCTCCTCCCAGGAGACCGCCACGGTCGCCGCACTGACCGAGCTGGGGTACGAGGTGCCGGCCACGCTGACGATCGCGGGGACGTCGGAGGGCACGGGCGCCGCGGGCGTCGCCGAGGCGGGCGACGTCGTGCGCAGCCTGGGCGGCGAACCCATCGAGACGTACTCGGAGCTGCTCGCCGCGCTGGGCACGGTCACGCCCGGGGACGACGTCGTCCTCGGCGTCGAACGCGACGGCAAGCCCGTGGACCTGACGATCACCACGAGCGAGGGCGACGGCCGAGCCCTGCTGGGCGTGCTGATCGACGCCCAGTACGACTACCCGATCGACGTCCAGATCCAGATCGAGAACATCGGCGGCCCGAGCGCCGGGATGATGTTCGCGCTCGCGATCATCCACAAGCTCACTCCCGAGGACGAGCTCGACGGTCAGGTCGTCGCCGGTACGGGGACCATCGACGTCGACGGCCGCGTCGGTGAGATCGGCGGGATCGAGCAGAAGATGGCCGGTGCCGTGCGCGACGGCGCGGAGTGGTTCCTGGCACCGCGGGGCAACTGCGACCAGGTCGTGGGCAACATCCCCGAGGGCCTGGACGTGGTCGCCGTGTCCACCCTGTCGGACGCGCGACAGGCGGTCGAGGCGATCGGTGCGGGCGAGGCGCAGGGTCTGCCGACCTGCTCCTGAACAGGGTCGTGCCGCCCCAGCCGTCGTGTGACGGACACGCGGTTGACCGGTGTGACGTGAACCGTGGGAACCTGGAGCAGAGCCGGGACGTTCATCTGACGATCCCCTTCAGTCCCGAGCACGAGTGAGGTGCCCGAACCGTGTCCTTCGCAGCTCCGCCCCGGCGGCGTCCCGGTCCACCGACCCGAAGGCGTCGCAGCCCTCTCGGCATCACGATCGCGGTGCTTGCCGCCCTGGTCGCGGTACTGCTGCTGCTCGCCCAGTTCTGGACCGAGGTGCTGTGGTTCGACCAGCTCGGCTTCGGCAACGTCATCTGGACGCAGTGGATCGCCCGCGGCCTGTTGTTCGTCGCCGGGTTCCTCCTCATGGGCGGCGCGGTGTTCGCGTCGTTCGCGCTGGCGTACCGGTCGAGGCCGATCTATGCCCCGACGACGCCTGAGCAGGCGACGCTCGACCAGTACCGCGAGGCCGTCGAGCCGCTCCGCAAGGTCGTGACCCTCGCCGCTCCCATCCTCGTGGGCTTCTTCGCGGGGATCGCGGCGTCGTCCCAGTGGCGCACCGTCCTGCTCGCGGTCAACTCGGTGCCGTTCGGCACGGAGGACCCGGAGTTCGGCATGGACCACGGGTTCTTCGTGTTCACGCTGCCCGCCCTGCGGTTCGCCGTGAGCTTCCTCATGGCCGTCGTCGTGATCAGCGGTATCGCCGCAGTCGTGACGCACTACCTGTACGGCGGGCTGCGCGTCGGCCCCGTGCCGTCGGGCACGCAGCGCACCACCCCGGCCGCGCGCATCCACCTCGGGATCCTCGCCGGCCTCCTCATGCTGCTGATCGGCGCCAACTACTGGCTCGACCGGTACTCGATCCTCACCGGCACCAACGAGCGGTTCGACGGGGCCTCGTACTCCGACGTGCACGCCGTCATCCCCTCCAAGGAGATCCTGACCGGGGTCGCCGTGCTCGTCGCGGCGCTGTTCGTCGTGGCGGCCTTCCGCGGCACCTGGCGCCTGCCGGCCATCGGCGTCGGCCTCATGGTGGTCTCGGCGATCGTGATCGGCGGCATCTACCCGGCCGTCGTCCAGCGGTTCCAGGTCAACCCGAACGCCCAGGAGCTCGAGGCCGAGTTCATCCAGCGCAACATCGACGCCACGTTGTCGGCGTTCGACATGGAGGACATCGAGACCCAGGCCTACGAGGCCACGACCCAGGCCGAGCAGGGTGCGCTCCGCGAGGACGCCGAGGCCACGGCCTCGGTCCGCCTGCTCGACCCGCAGGTCGTCAGCCCGTCGTTCAGCCAGCTCCAGCAGAACAAGCAGTACTACAGCTTCGACGACACGCTCGCCGTCGACCGCTACACCATCGACGACGAGTCGCGGGACACCGTGATCGCGGTGCGCGAGCTCAACCTCGACGGCCTCGGCACCAACCAGCGCAACTGGGTCAACGACCACACCGTGTTCACCCACGGCTACGGCGTCGTCGCGGCCTACGGCAACCAGCCGGGCCCGGACGGGCGGCCGGCCTTCTTCGAGGGCGGCATCCCGACGCAGGGCGCGCTCACGGACGCCCAGAACTACGAGCCGCGGATCTACTTCAGCCCGAGCACCACGACCTACTCGATCGTCGGCGCGCCCGAGGGCACCGACCCGTGGGAGCTCGACTACCAGGCCGACGACGAGCAGGGCGGGGACCAGGTCAACACGACCTTCCCGACCGACGAGGTCGCGGCCGGCCCGAGCATCGGCTCGTTCGCGAGCAAGCTCCTGTACGCGCTGCGCTTCGGGGAGCAGGAGATCCTGTTCTCCGACCGCGTGACCAACGAGTCGCAGATCATCTACGACCGTGACCCGCGCCAGCGCGTCGCCAAGGTGGCGCCCTACCTGACGCTCGACAACCGCATGTACCCCGCGGTGGTCGACGGCCGGGTCAAGTGGATCATCGACGCCTACACGACGACCGACGCGTACCCGTACTCGACGTCGACCCCGCTCGAGGAGTCGACGGCCGACTCGCTGACGCTCCAGGCGCAGGGCGTGCCCGTCGAGCTGCCCGAAGAGGTCAACTACATCCGCAACTCGGTCAAGGCGACGGTCGACGCGTACGACGGCTCCGTCACCCTGTACGCGTGGGACGACCAGGACCCGGTCCTCGAGGCGTGGTCCGAGGTGTTCCCGACCTCGCTGCGGCCGATGTCCGAGATCTCCGGCGACCTGATGAGCCACCTGCGCTACCCGGAGGACCTGTTCAAGGTCCAGCGGTCGCTGCTCACCGAGTACCACGTGACCGAGGCCGGGCCGTTCTTCTCGGGCCAGGACTTCTGGGACAACCCGGTCGACCCGACGGCACAGGGCGAGGGCATCAACCCGCTCCAGCCGCCGTACTACCTGACGCTGCAGATGCCGGGTCAGGAGCAGCCGACGTTCTCGCTCACGTCGACGTTCATCCCCGGCGGTAATACCGACCGTGAGATCCTCACAGGCTTCCTCGCGGTCGACGCCGAGGCGGGGTCCGAGGCGGGTCAGAGAGCCGAGAACTACGGCAAGCTCCGACTCCTGGAGCTACCCCGTGACTCGACGGTGCCCGGGCCCGGGCAGGTCCAGAACAACTTCGACTCCAACCCGACGATCTCCGAGCAGCTCAACATCCTCGAACGCGGGTCGTCGAACGTGGTCCGCGGCAACCAGCTGACGCTGCCCGTCGGTGGCGGTCTGCTCTACGTGCAGCCCGTGTACATCCAGTCGGCGTCGGGCACGCAGTTCCCGCTCCTGCGCCGCGTGCTGGTCGCCTTCGGTGAGCAGACGGGTTATGCCGAGACGCTCGACGAGGCGCTCGACCAGGTGTTCGGCGGTGACTCGGGCGCCAACGCCGGTGATGCCGGCGGCGAGGCCGAGGACGAGGCGCCCACGGCACCCGTCGAGGGCGAGACGCCGGCCGACCCCGGCACGGAGCCGACCACCGAGCCGAGCGAGCCGGCGGAGCCCTCCGAGGCACCGGCAGCGGGCGACGCCCGTGCCCAGCTCGACGCCGCGCTCCAGGCTGCCAACCAGGCCATGGCCGACAGCCGGGATGCGCTCGCCGAGGGCGACTTCGCGGCCTATGGCGAGGCTCAGGACCGGCTGCAGCAGGCGCTCGAGGACGCGGTCGCGGCGGAGTCTGCTCTGAACGAGTAGGCCGCCGCACACCGGTCGCGAGAACGCGCAGGGGCCGCCATCCGTGGGATGGCGGCCCCTGCCGCGTCCAGGGCCAGATCGAGGGCCGGCGTGTGACCTGGCTCGCACCAACTGCCTGGATTTGTCCTCTGGCGCTCCCATGGCGTAATGTCATCCAAGTCGACGCGGGGTGGAGCAGCTCGGTAGCTCGCTGGGCTCATAACCCAGAGGTCGCAGGTTCAAATCCTGCCCCCGCTACCACAGGATGTCTCAGGACATCACAGAGGGTCCGGACCTACGAAAGTAGGTCCGGACCTTTTGCTTTGCCCGGGGGTGGCCCGTAGTCGCCGACAGGCGCTCGGACCGGAACGGATCCGCGCCGTGCTCGGCTGAGCTCAGTGCTCGGAGGTGTCGCGGCCGGTGCAGTCCGCGCAGAGCCCGGAGAGCGCCACGTGGTGCGGCTCGAGCCGGAACCCGGCGAGATCCTCGAGCTGCCGGCGGACGTCGTCGAGGGTTCCGGTGGGAACGTCGATGACACGGTGGCAGCGGCGGCACTGTGCGTGGACGTGCTCCGGGTGCCCGCCCGCGATGTGCGCGAGGTAGTACGCGGCCCCGGAGGCGAGGTGGACGTGGTTGACCACCCCCACCTCGGCCAGGGTCTCCAAGGTCCGGTACACCGTGGTGAGGTGGATACCGGGCCAGCGGGAGCCGATCTCACCGGCGATCTGGTCGACCGTGGGGTGGTCCTGGGAGCGAGCCAGGACGTCGATGACGGCACGCCTGGGCAGGGTGACCCGGTGCCCGGCCGCGCGCAGCTCGTCGAGCACCAGGTCCACGGTGGCGGCCACCCGCGACTCGGTGTCGGCGATGACGTGGTCTTGGGTCACCAGCACATTATGGCGGGGCATCGCCGACTACATCAGGGGTGGCGCTTCGGCTCCTGCCGTCGCCCCGGACCTGGCCCGCCGGGCGGTCCGGGCGAGGCGTCCGCCGCCGGTGGCGACCAGGACGACGACGAACACGGCCGAGCCGGTCAGCACGATCGTGGTCCCCGAGGGGACGTCGAGGTGGTAGCTGAGGTTCATGCCGGCGAAGCCGCAGGCCGCCCCGATGCTGGTGGAGAGCCAGAGCATGGTGGCGAAGCGGTGCGTGAGCATCCTGGCGACGACGGCAGGGATGACGAGAGTGGCGGCGACCAGGGTGACGCCGATGATCGACAGGGTCGCGAGGATGGACAGCGACAGGACCAGCATGAGCAGGGCGTCGGTGCGCGCGACCGGGACGCCGCTGACGTCGGCGACCTCCGGGTCGAACGTGGCGAACAGCAGCGCGCGGTAGCGGGCGAACACGACCAGCACCGTGAACGCGGTGACCGCCACCAGGGCCCAGACGTCGGCGGTCGAGAGCCCGATGATGCTCCCGAAGAGGGCGGCGTCGAAGCTGGGTCCGCGGTTGCCGAACACGGTGAGCAGGGCGACGCCGAGCGCGAACGATGCGGTCGTGATGACCCCGATGGCGGCGTCGGCGCCGATCCGGTGGCCGCGAGAGACCCGGTTGATGGCGAGAGCGGAGGCGAAGCCCCACAGGCCGGCGCCGAGGAAGTAGTTGACGCCGATGATGCTGCTGGCCGCGAAGCCTCCGAAGATGGCATGGGCGAGGCCGTGGCCGATGTAGCTCATGCCCCGCAGGACGACGTAGACGCCGACCAGCCCGCACAGGGCACCGGCCAGGGTGGCCACGATGACGCCCCTGACGAAGAAGGCGTAGGCGAAGGGTTCGAGCAGGACGTCCATCACACCGCGTGACGTCGGTCGGGCGCAGCGGGCCGGTCGAGCACGACCGGCATGCCGAGGTGCTGGAGCACCTCCACGGGCGCGCCGAAGGTGTGCTCGAGCACCGTCGACGTCATCACCTCACGAGGAGCACCGCGGCTGACGACGGTGCGGTGCAGGGCGATCAGGTCGGGTACGTGCGCAGCGACCCCGTTGAGGTCGTGGGTGGTGAGCATGATCGCCACCCCGCGGGCGTGGAGGCTGCCGAGGAGGTGCAGCATCTCGTGGCGGGTGTTCACGTCGATGCCGCTGGTCGGTTCGTCCAGGAGCAGGAGCTGAGGGTCGCGCAGCAGGGCCCGCGCGAGGAACATCCGCTGCTGCTGGCCTCCCGACAGCTCCCGGATGTGCCGACCGGCGAGGTCACCGATGCCGAGCTGGTCCAGGACCCGTGCGACGGCGGCGCGCTCGGACGCCGTCGACCACGGCAGGATCCCCGCACGCCGGGACATGAGCACGCACTCGGCGACCGTGACGGGGAAGTTCCAGTCCACGGTCTCCAGCTGTGGCACGTACCCGATGGTGAGCCCACGCGGCAGGGTGACGGTGCCGCCACTGGGGGAGAGCGTGCCGAGGATCAACCGGAGCAGGGACGTCTTGCCGGCCCCGGACGGGCCGACCACGCCGACGAAGTCCCCCTGGCGCAGCGTGAGGTTCACGTCGTGCAGGACCTCGACCGCGCCGAAGGCCACCCGGGCACCGCTGACGCGGACCAGGTCGGTGCCGTCGACAGTGTCGACGGCGGCGGAGTCGGTGCGGAGCAGGCTCATTGGGGGTACGTCGCCTCGTCCGGGACGGCGGGCGCGACCGTGAGCGCCGAGAGCTCCGGTGCCTGCCCGCCCAGGCCGGCGATCATGGTGACGTAGTTGTAGCGCATGAGGCCCAGCCAGGAGTGCTCGGCCTCACCCGGCTCGCCGGGCAGGTCGTCGTCACGCAGGGTGTCTTCGTACCGCGCCCCGGTGGCCCTGCCGATCTCCTCCAACGCGTCGGAGGGGAAGACCTCGGAGCCGAAGATCGTCGGCACGTCGAGCTCCGTGATCTGGTCGATGAGCTCCGCGACCTCCTTCGGCGACGGGTCCTCGAAGTTCTCGGGCTGGATGGCGCCGACGACGTCCCAGCCGTAGGTCCGCGCGAAGTAGGCGTAGGCGTCGTGGTACGTGAGCAGGGTCCGGTGCTGGGCGGGCACGGACTCCTGGTCCGCGCGCACCGCGTCCGACAGCTGCGTCGCCTGCTCCTCGAAGGAGGCGAAGTTGGCGGCGTACTCGTCCGCGCCCTCGGGGTCGACGTCGGACAAGGTGTCCCGGACCACCTCGGCGTACGCGATCGCGTAGGTCGGGTCGGTCCACAGGTGGGGGTTGGGCTTGCCGCCCTCCCGGGGGAAGGAGAAGTCGTAGATGTAGTCCGACTCCGGCAGCACCTCGGTGCCGATCTCGACCAGCCGTGCCCCGTCGCTCATGTTCGCCTCGGCGAGCTCCTTGGTCGGGTCCTCCAGCTTGAGGCCGTTGATGAAGACGACGTCCGCCTCGGAGAGCGCCTCGGCCGCGCTCGGCGGCGGCTGGAAGGTGTGGGAGTTGGTGCCTTCGGGGACCAGGCCCTCGATGGTGGCCCGGTCTCCCGCCACGGCGGCCGTGATGGAGGTGATCGGTGCGACCGTGGTGACCACCCTGAGCTCGTCGTCGTCGGCAGCGGCCGACGTGCTGCATCCGGCGAGCGCGAGCAGCAGAACGGCGGCAGGGGTGCCGAGAGGCGGACCGGCTCTGTGGGCCATCTCACGAAGGTAACCCCGATGCACATCTGTTGCTATCGCTAGGGAATTGCAACAAGGCAACCACTCGAGCCGCTGTCTTCCCACGGTGCCGGGCCACGTCTAGTGTGGTGATGCTGGGCAAGGAGGCCTCATGGACATCGCAGGCGTTGTCTCGCTCGTCGTCGGTCTTGCTGTGCTGTGCGCGCTGTCGCTCCTGCTGTCGCTCCGCCGGCGGGTCGACAAGCTGTCCCACACGCCGGACTCGGAGCAGCGCGCGGCCTTGCTCAAGATCTCCGGTGATGTCGACCGCGGCAAGGCCGCGAGCCAGGGCTGGCTCTTCTAGCAGTAACGAGGTCCGCCCAGGGGCGACCGCTCAGGCGTCCGACGCCCGCTCGTCGTCCGGACCCAGGACGCGGTCGAGAAGCTGCTCGACGAGGGCGCGGGCCTCGTCGTCGGAGTAGAAGCCGGGAAGCATCCCCTGCGTGATGCCGGCGACGGTCGCGACGACCAGCCTCGCGTCGAGCGTGGTGCCGTCGGAGGCGCCCTCATGGTCGTCGGGGCGGGCGCGGGCGAGCTGTCCGGCCACGACGTCGACCAGGTAGCCGGGCGCACCGAGCAGAAAGCCCGCGCGGCCGTGCGGGTCGGTGAGGGACGCCGCATGGAACGCGGCCAGCACGACGGCGTCGTTGCGGCGCTCCGCATCGAGCGGCAGCAGCGCCTCGAGCACGACGCGCAGCACCTCGCGCGGGGGAGGGGGCGGCCCTTCCCGTGGCGGCGAACCGGCACCGAACCGCAGCCCGGCATCCTCGATCACCGCCCGGTGGGTCGCGCGGAGCAGCTCTTCCTTGCCCCCGAAGTAGTACTGCACCAGTCGCACGGAGACGCCCGCCTCGGCCGCGACGGCCTGGAACGTCGCCGCCTCGAGCCCTGCGCGCGCGACGACGCGCCGGACCGCGCCCGTGATCGTGCGGCGGCGTTCCTCATGGTCGACGAGCCGTGGCATGCCGGTCATGATACGCCCGTACCACGTTGATGGTATGGTCGTATCATTAACGGCGAGGGGAGTGGCCATGGCCAGGCTCGGAAGGTTCACCAGCGACGCGGCGCACGAGCGGTACGAGCGGGCGTACCGCGATCTCGAGTCGCTCTGGCCGTTGCCGGCCGACGACCTCGAGGTCCCGACGGTGTTCGGGACGACGCACGTCCGCCGGTCCGGGAGCGGCGCCGGGGTCCCGCTCGTGCTCCTGCACGGTCTCAACGGGAACGGCCTGAGCTGGCACGCGGTCGTGGCCGAGCTGGCCGCCGACCGCGTCGTCTACGCGCCCGACGTCGTCGGGACGGCCGGGCGCAGCGTGCAGACGGCTCCGCTGACCAGTCCCGCGGACTACGGCTCGTGGGGGGAGGGCCTGCTGGACGGCCTCGGCCTCGAGAGGGCGCACGTCCTCGGCTACTCGGAAGGCGCGTGGTTCGCCGCCCTCCTCGCCGGACGAGTCTCGAAGCGGCTGGCGAGCCTCACCCTGGGCGAGGGCATCACCACGCTCGTGAAGCCGTCGAAGGCGGTCGTGGCGCGCATGGTGAGGGCCGCGGTGCTGCCGACGAGGCGTAGCTTCGAACGTCTCGACTCCTGGCTCACGCCGGG
>Ga0233385_1000135_pt1 | contig 42355 bp, 40 predicted proteins | sample ElkDunMinimDraft_16_FD_191543 | JGI IMG/M metagenome (GOLD analysis project Ga0233385, IMG submission 191543) | Fecal eukaryotic communites from dung pellets of Tule Elk in California, USA - Elk Dung G36 | ecosystem: Host-associated > Mammals > Digestive system > Large intestine > Fecal | place...
CGAACCCGGAAGTTAAGCTCTTCAGCGCCGATGGTACTGCACCGGGGACGGTGTGGGAGAGTAGGTCACCGCCGGACAATCTTTCATGTGAGGCCCTCACCGTTTGGTGGGGGCCTTTCGTGCTTTCAGGGGTCTTTTCCCCTGGTTTTTCCAACGGTCCCTGCTGTGCGGAATGCGGGCCTGTCCTGGACTCTTTATGGGCCTGTCAGGGAGCCGCCCAGGACGTCAGTAGGCTGGAGACGTGGACTATCGAGCGGTTGAACAAGCGATCATGCAGCGTGGCGTCGAGTGGAGCTTCGAGCCCAGCCTCGACAGGATCGCCGCGCTCGTGGACCTGCTCGGCTCCCCGCAGCACTCCTATCCCGTCGTGCACGTGGCCGGTACGAACGGCAAGTCGAGCACGACCCGGATGATCGAAGCGCTTCTGCGCGAGCGCAACCTGCGTGTCGGCCGGTTCACCAGTCCTCACCTCGTCTCCATGCGCGAGCGCATCAGTGTGGACGGCGTTCCGCTGAGCGAGGAGCGCTTCGTGGAGGTGTACGAGGACATCGCGCCCTATCTGGAGATGGTCGACTCACGAGGGCGGAGACTCTCCTTCTTCGAGACCCTCACCGCGATGGCGTTCGCCGCCTTCGCCGACGCTCCCGTGGATGTGGCGGTCATCGAGACGGGGATGGGGGGCGTCACCGACGCCACCAACGTCGCCGACGGCACCGTGGCGGTCATCACGCCCATCTCTCTCGACCATGTCGACTACCTCGGGCCCGACGTCGAGACGATCGCGGGGGAGAAGGCCGGCATCATCAAGTCCGGGGCGACCGCCGTGCTCGCACAGCAGGAGCTCCCGGCCGCCTCGGTGCTGATGAGGCAGGCGGCCGAGGTCGGTGCCACCGTGGCACGCGAGGGGTTGGAGTTCGGCGTACTGAGCAGGGAACTCGCCATCGGTGGGCAGTTGATCCGGCTCAAAGGGCTCAAAGGAACGTACGACGACATTCTGCTCCCCCTGTACGGGGCTCACCAGGCGGGTAACGCGGCCTGCGCGCTCGCCGCGGTGGAGGCGCTGACCGGCGGGGACGAGCCTCTCGATGCGGATCTGGTGCGGCAGGCGTTCCTGGAGGTGCGCTCGCCCGGCAGGCTTGAGGTGGTCCGCAGAGGGCCCACGGTGGTCGTCGACGCCGCGCACAATCCGGCGGGGATCCGGGCCAGTCTGGACGCCGTGCAGGAGTCCTTCGACTTCGCGAAGCTCATCGGAGTGGTGGCGGTGTTCGAGGACAAGGACGTCCAGGGCATCCTGGAGTTGTTGGAACCGATGATGGACGAGATCGTGGTGACCAGAAACTCCTCGCCGAGGTCCATGGATGTGGACGATCTCGCCGCACTGGCCGAGGAGATCTTCGGCCTTGACCGGGTGCACCAGGTCGAGAGGCTGGACAGCGCGATCGACCGGGCGATCGGCATGGCCGACGCCCTGGGAGAGTTCAGCGGGGCCGGGGTCCTGATCACCGGGTCGGTGGTGACCGCCGGTGATGCGCGGCTTCTGCTCAAGGCGGACGAGGCACAGTGAACGAGCGGGACACCGTGAACGGCCAAGACCGCGCTGTACAGGGAAAACGCCCTGATCGGACAAGCCGGGCGGAAGAGACGCAGTGAGCAGACAAGGCGCAGTGAGCGGACAAGACGGGATGAGCCGATCGGGCATGGCGGGTCGAGTGCGGTCGAGGCGACTCCGGAGGGGTAGAAAATGATCACGGTCACTCCGGGGATGAGGCGTCTCTGTGCCAGCGTGCTCGGCATGGAGGCCATAGTCGTCGGGCTGTTCACGCCGGTGGCCATCAACACCCAAGGCGTCGAACCGACGCTCGCGTTCACCGTCGGCCTCGGTCTGGCGCTCCTCTGCGTGGTGGTGATCGGCCTGCTCAAGCGGCCTTTCGCCTACTTCGCGGGAAGCGTGATCCAGGTGCTCACCATCGCCTCGGGCTTCCTGGTTCCGGCGATGTTCTTCATCGGAGCGATCTTCGCCGCGCTGTGGATCACGGCGATATTCGTCGCTCGCCGTGTCGAGGGCGTGACTTCTCGCTAAAGTCGGCGAACATGGCCGTCCCTCCCATCCAGCCGACTCGAGCGGTGCCCACCAGGCCCACGGGCCTGGTGCGCGTGCTCCGGGTCTCCCTGATGCTCGATGTTGTCCTCGGACTGCTCGTCGCGGTAGTGCTGCCGCTGGCGATCGTCGCCATTCCCAACACCATCTCGGTGGTCGCCGCCCTCCTGCCTCAGGACATCTCGCAGATAGCGATGATCAGAGCGCACGGGCTGGCGCTTCCCGCGATGGTCCTGACCGTGCCGGTGGCGGCGGTGGCCGTGCACCGGATGAGGGCGGCCCCGATGATGGTCGCCGGGCTGACCCTGCTCGCCTTCGCCGACGCCGCCGGCGGGTACGCGGGGTCAACGGCGTTGGTAGGGGTCCTGCGGGTCCTGCACGGGGTCGGAGCGGGCTTGCTGGTCCCCGCCACCCTGATGGCCGTCTGGGGGCGTTCGACGCTCCTCAGGGCCGTGTGGGCCGCCGTGCTGACGGGGAGCCTCCTGGCCGCCCAGGCGCTCGCGCTGTGGCCCCTTGACCAGGTCGACTCCTGGCGCGTCACCCTCCAGCCGTACCCGATGCTCACCGGGGTCGCGCTCGCCCTCGCCGCGCTCTATCTGGTGCTGTGGCTGAAGGAGGGCGAGAGCGGCGCGGGCCCCGTTCGGGTCGTCGCCGAACGCGGGCGCACGCTGTGGGTGGTCGTGCCCGCCGCGGGCGTCGCGGCCCTGGCCCTGGGCAGCACGTTCGACTGGTCACCGAGCCTGGTGATCCGTGCGGCGCTGGCGTCCATCCTCGTCCTGCTCGCCCTGGCCTCCTCCGGTGTCTCGAAGGGGGCCGCCGGTCGGGCCCCGGCCTACGCGATGATCGCGGTCGGCGTCGTCGCGCTGCCCACCGCGGCCCAGATCACCTACGTCGAGCTCGGAGGGCTGGGAGGGCCGGGTTTGTCCGGCCTGTGGCCGGCCTTCGTGATCGCCGCGCTGGTGGGCCTCCTGTCCGCGGTGTCGGTGAACCGGCTGGGCGACGCGACCATGCCCATGGTCACCGCGGGCGGGCTCGTGGTGATGGTCGCGGGCCTGTGCGCCGTGCGGCTGTTCCTTCCCGCCTCGGGCGGACTCCCGCTGATCCTCCCGTTCGCGCTGCTCGCGGGCGGCGCCTCGGTGGCGCTCACCGGTGCGTTGCGCTCCTGCGGGGAGGGTGCGGCGCTTCTCGCGCTCTCGCTGTTCTTCCCCGCGGTGCTCGTGGGCTTCCTGCTGGGCAGTGGTGTCCAGGTCACCCGTCTGAAGGACGCCACGACCCCGCAGGCGCTGGTCGACGGGTTCGTGGACGCCCTGCACCTGTGGGCACTGCTCGGGGGCGGACTGGTGTTCGTGGTGATCGTGCTCGGCGCCGTTCTGGCCCGCCTGCTGCCCGGTGCTCCGGTGAGCCCTCGGGACACCTGGGAGGCTCGGGCGGGCACGGGCGGCGTCTCACCCGAAGCGGGACCCACCTTCGGGCTGGTGCCTCCTCCCGCGGGGGAGGTGGCTCCCGCCGGTGGCGCGTGGCCGGCCGCCACGGCGTCGGGGCCTCCCGGAAAGGCCGGCCCTTCCGGGCAGGTCAAGCCGTCGGAACGGGCCGGACGGTCCAGGCGGTCCCAGCAGGACGGGCAGGCCGGACACGCGGTGGTGCGGCCGCGGTCCGAGGCCGCACCGAGGCCGCAGGGCCGCCCGAATCCCGAGGAGGGACCGATGGCCGCGACCGGATCCATGAGCGGGTCCGTGGCCGCCACCGGGGGAGAGCAGGGGGTGGGCAAGGGCGGAAGGCCCAGGCCCCGGCACGAGCCCGACCGTGTCCCTGAGCGCGATCCCGAGCCGGAGACGGAGGCCGAACCGGAGAAGGTCGTCGCGCCACCTGTGGTGGTGCCCCCGCCCGCGCCCTCGCCCGAGGACGGACCGGGGAGTGGGCCCGCCCTCAAGTGACCTCGCCGACCACGGGTAGTCGCGCGAAGGACGGTAAACTTCGCGCGATTACCGCAGTCAGCGACCCAAACCTGTTCAAAGGAGAACTCCAGTGTCCGAGCGCACCCTTGTCCTGATCAAGCCCGATGGTGTGGCGCGTGGCCTCATCGGCGATGTGATCGCCCGTATCGAGCGCAAGGGGCTGAAGGTCGTGGCGCTGGAGCTGCGCACCCTGGACGTCGACACCGCCAAGGCGCACTACGCGGAGCACTCCGAGCGGCCGTTCTTCGGCGAGCTGGTGGAGTTCATCACCTCCGGCCCGCTGGTCGCGCTGGTGCTTGAGGGGCCGCGGGCCATCGAGGCCTTCCGCGCTCTCGCGGGCCTCACCGACCCCGTCAAGTCCGCGCCCGGCACCATCCGCGGCGACCACGCCCTGGAGATCGGCGAGAACGTCGTGCATGGCTCCGACTCCCCTGAGTCCGCTGCAAGGGAGATCAAGATCTTCTTCCCGGATCGCTTCTAGAACGCGCGTTTTAGCCGCGATTGCCGGGCCCCGCCGTCCTTGTGGACTGCGGGGCCCGCCTTGTTCGGTTAACCCAAGATTTTGCTGCGGCAAGCCGCCTCATTGCGCTCAACGGTGGGTACGTCACGTTACGATTCGAGTGCGTTCCGTAGTTTTCGCCGACGACCTGACGGAAGGAGGCCGGCCTTCCTCATGGGCAGCAATCTTGCTTTTCTGGGCCGTGACATGGCGGTCGACCTCGGCACCGCGAACACCCTCGTGTACGTGCGGGGCCGCGGGATCGTGCTCAACGAGCCGTCCGTCGTGGCGATCAACATCGCGACGGGGAAGATCGTGGCCGTTGGTATCGAGGCCAAGCGGATGATAGGCCGCACTCCTGGCAACATCGTGGCCGTCCGCCCGCTCAAGGACGGCGTCATCGCCGATTTCGACGTCACCGAGCGCATGCTGCGCTACTTCATCCAGCGGGTGCACAAGCGCCGCCACTTCGCCAAGCCGCGCATCATCATCGCCGTGCCGAGCGGGATCACCGGTGTCGAGCAGCGAGCGGTCAAGGAGGCCGGTTACCAGGCGGGTGCGCGCAGGGTCTACATCGTCGAGGAGCCCATGGCGGCCGCGATCGGCGCCGGGCTTCCCGTGCACGAGCCCACCGGCAACATGGTGATCGACATAGGCGGCGGGACCACCGAGGTGGCGATCATCTCGATGGGCGGCGTGGTCACCAGTCAGTCGATCAGGGTGGGCGGCGACGAGCTCGACCAGGCGATCATCACCTTCGCCAAGAAGGAGTACTCGCTGATGCTCGGTGAGCGCACCGCCGAGGAGATCAAGATGGCGATCGGTTCCGCGTGCGCGCTCCCCGAGGAGAGCCACGCGGAGATCCGGGGCCGCGACCTGGTCAGCGGCCTGCCCAAGACGATCGTGGTGTCGGCCGCGGAGATCCGCAAGGCCATCGAGGAGCCGGTGAACGTGATCGTCGACGCGGTCAAGACCACGCTCGACAAATGCCCGCCCGAGCTTTCCGGAGACCTGATGGACCGCGGGATCGCCCTCACCGGGGGCGGGGCGCTTCTCAAGGGCATGGACGAGCGGCTGAAGGCGGAGACGGGCATGCCGATTCACCTCGTCGACAACGCCCTCGACTCCGTCGCGCTCGGTTCGGGCAAGTGTGTCGAGGACTTCGACGCCCTGCAGCAGGTCCTGGTCCCCGAGCCGCGGCACTGATGAAGGACACCCGCAGGGCACGGGTCAACCTGGGGCTGCTGCTCGCCTCCGCGCTCGTGCTCGTGACCATCGACCACCGCTCGGTCACCGAGTCGCCGTTCGGTCCGCTCAGGACGGTCGGTACGACGTTGTTCGGCGCCGCGGAGAGCGCGGGGGCGGGACTCGTGCGACCGGTCGGCGAGTTCTTCGAGGCGATGGCCGAGGCTCCCTCGGCGCGGAGCCAGATGGAGAGGCTGCGTGCGGAGAACCAGCGCCTCAGGCACGATCTGGTGGCGCAGAGCCTCGACCGGGGGCGCTCCAGGGAGCTTCGCAGGCTGCTCGGTGTGGCGGGGACCGGCGGATACAAGATCCTGACCACCCAGGTGATCGCCCGGCGCGGCGCTCCCGGGTTCGAGGAGGCCGTCGAGCTCGACGTGGGGCGCGCCGACGGGGTGCGCCCGGAGATGACCGTTCTGAACGCCGACGGCCTGGTCGGCAGGGTGGTCCAGGCGGGCCCGTCCACCTCGACGGTGGTCCTGCTCAGTGACCCCGCCTCGGCGGCCGGGGCCAGGCTGGAGGGCAGCAACGAGATCGGGGTGGTGCACGGCGTGGGGGAGAACGGCCGCCTGGTCCGCTTCCGGCTGCTCGACTCGACCGCGCCGATCACCCCGGGCCATCGGATCGTGAGCTTCGGTTCCCAGCGTGGCGCACCGTATGTGGCGGGGGTGCCGATCGGGGTGGTGGAGCGGGTGGAGGCCACGCCGGGTGAGCTGACCCGCATCGCGTACGCGCGGCCGTCCGCCGATCTCACCTCGCTGGACGTGGTGGGGGTGGTGGTGCAGGCGCCGCAGCGCGACCCGCGTGACACGGTGCTCCCGCCGGCCCCGCGCAAGGCGAAGGTCTCGGCACCGGGACGATCCACGCCGCGCTCACCCGAGCCCGACTCCGAGCCCGACTCCGAGTCCGGGACCGACGCCGACTCAGAGTCCGGCCGGCGAGAGGCGGGGGTTCCTCGTGCCCGGCGAGAGGGGGCCTGAGGGGGATGGGGCGCAACGCGATATTCGTGGCGTTGCTTTTGGGGATCATGATCCTCCAGGTGACCGTCGTCAACAGGCTGCCGCTGCCGGGGCATGCCGCGCCGGATCTGGTGCTGCTCGCCGTGGTGGGGTACGCGCTGGCGCGCGGGGCCCCCGCGGGGGCCCTCATGGGCTTCGCCGCCGGCCTCGTCAGCGACCTGCTGCCGCCGGCGGCGCACCTGTTCGGGCACAATGCGCTCGTGTTCTGCCTCATCGGCTTCATGGCGGGACGGGCGGTGGAGAGCCGACCGGCCTCGGGGCCGCTCGCGGCGCTGGCCTGCGCGATCGCCGGCCCTGTCGTCGCCCTGGTGACCGGCGCGCTGGTGGGGGATCCGCGGGCCGATGTGTCCATGCTCACGGCGGTGCTGCCACAGGCGATGGTCTACAACCTGCTGGCCGCGCCACCGGTGGTGTGGATGGTGCGAAGAGTCGTCAGGGGGCCGGAACCGCGCCTCATCCGGATGCCCCGGTCGGCCATGCGGAGCCGTGCATGAGAACACGGACGCGGCATCGTGCCCGGGGGGTTTGCCGGTGCGTGCGCCGCGAGGAGTTCGGCCGGCCGGGGAGCGGGGCGTGGACAGGGGGTTTCCGCGAGGTGTGCGGGAAGGAGCGGTCATGGGCCTGATGCGGGGGCGCCTGGTCGTGGTGCAGGTGATCGTGGTGTCGATGCTGGCGTTGCTCGCGGTGCGGCTCTGGCAGGTGCAGGTGGTGAGCGGCAGGGAGTACGTGGAGGCCGCGACCGAGACGCGTACGCGTGATGTCGTCGTCCCCGCGGTGCGCGGGCAGATCCTCGACGCGACGGGCCGTCCACTGGTGCGCAACCGGACCACCCTGGTGGTCTCGGTCGACCGCACCCGCCTGAACCGGATGGTGGGCAACGGCGAGGGAGTGATCGACAGGCTGGCCGCCGTGCTCGGCCGCCGCCCCGGCGAGTTGCGGGAGCGGATCAGGGCGTGCGGTCCCGGGGTCGCCCGCCCGTGCTGGCCGGGATCCCCCTACCAGCCGATCCCCATCGACGTCGACGTGACCACGCGCGAGGCTCTGCAGATCCTGGAACGGCAGGAGGAGTTCCCCGGCGTCACGGCCGAGGTGCAGGCCGTACGGGAGTATCCGCGCAAGGGCGCGGGCGCGCAGGCGCTCGGTTACCTGCAGCCGATCACGCAGGAGGAGCTGGACAGGCGCGACGGGCTCAGGGCGGCGTTCTCCGGGGTCGACCTGGTGGGCAGGGACGGCCTGGAGTCGGTCTACGACGTGCCGCTGCGCGGGACGCCCGGGATGCGGCGGGTGCAGGTCGACCGGCTCGGCAAGGTCATAGGGGTGGAGCGGCACGTGCCGCCGATTCCGGGTGACACGCTCATCACCAGCATCGACGCCAGGGTGCAGGCCTTGGCGGAGAAGGCACTGGCCGAGGCGATGAAGAGCGCGCCCAAGGCCGACGGGGCGGCGGCGGTGGTGCTGGACGCGAAAACCAGCCGGGTGATCGCGCTGGCCAGCGCGCCGACGTACGATCCCGCGGTCTGGAGCGGAGGCATCTCAGAGGGGGAGTACCAGCGGTTGCTGTCGGGCAAGACCGGCAAACCGCTGGTGTCGCGGGCGATCAAGGGCGAGTTCGCGCCCGGCTCGACGTTCAAGGTGTCGTCGGTGTCGGCGATGCTCAGGGACGGCTACCCGCTGCACGGCAAGTACGACTGCCCGGGGTCCTACATGGTGGGCGACCGGCCGTTCAACAACTTCCGTGGAATCGGACTGGGCACCCTCGACCTGCACACGGCGCTGGTGAAGTCGTGCGACACGATCTTCTACCGGGCGGCGTACGAGCAGTGGCTGCGCGACGGCGGTCTCGATCCCAAGGGGAGGCCCAAGGAGCCGATGGCGAACATGGCGCGCGCCTACGGGTTCGGCCGCCCCACGGGCGTCGACCTGCCGGGCGAGTCACCGGGCAGGATTCCCGATCGGGCGTGGAAGAAGGCGCTCTGGGCGGTGACGAAGGAGGACAACTGCAGGCGGGCCAAGTCCGGCTATCCGGAGGTGGCCAAGAGCAGCCCCAGCAGGGCGGCCTTCCTCAAACGGCTGGCGTACGAGAACTGTCTGGAGGGATTCCAGTGGCGGCCCGGTGACGCCGCCAACTTCTCCATCGGGCAGGGTGACGTGCTGGTGACGCCGCTACAGCTGGCGGCGGCCTACGCGGCACTGGTCGGGGACGGCAAGCTGCGCAGCCCCAGGGTGGCCTGGGCGCTGGTGCGTCCCGACGGAACCAAGGTCAAGGAGATCAAGGTGCCGGTGGTGGGTAAGTTGCCGATCACGCGGGAGGAGCGGGCCTACATCAAGGGGGCGTTGAGCGAGGTCGCCTCCGACGGCACCGCCGCCGGGGCCTTCGCGGGGTTCCCCATGGACAAGGTCAAGATCGGCGGGAAGACCGGCACCGCCGAGGTCTACGGCAAGGCCGACACGTCGTGGTTCGCCTCGTTCGCCCCGACGAACAACCCGCGGTTCGTGATCGTCGCCATGGTGTCCCAGGGCGGTATGGGCGGGCAGACCGCGGCTCCGGCGGTACGGAAGATCTACGAGGGCATCTACGGGTTCAAGCCCGACGGGAAACCGTCCTCCTCCCTCCTGCCGGGCGGGCGCCCCGCGAGGGCGCTCCCGGTGATCGCCAAGGACGGGACGGTGTCGCGATGACACCCGCATCGGCGGCGGTGACGTCCGCGAGGGAGGCTGCGTGAGCCGGGCGGCGCCACCGAGGGCGTCCCTCACGGGCCGGACGGTGGCGGCGGTCTCCACGGTGGGCCGGATGGACGGGCTGATGCTGGTCGCCGTGGCCGCGCTGGCGGTGATCGGCACGATGCTCGTCTGGTCGTCGACAAGGACCTGGGCGCCCGGTTCCACCGGGCTGGTCAAGAAACACATCCTCAACCTCGTCATCGGGGCTGTGCTGGCCGGTACGGCCGCGATGGTGGACCATCGGGCACTGCGGCTCTTCGCGCCGCTGATCTACGGGGTGACGTTGGTCGGGCTGATCCTGGTGATCACACCGCTTGGCAGCACCGTGAACGGCGCCCACTCGTGGATCATGCTGGGGGGCGGTTTCGCGTTCCAGCCGTCTGAGTTCGCCAAGCTCGGCCTGGTGCTGATGCTCGCCATGCTGCTGGCCCAGCCGGTCAGGGGCACCGACCGGCCGCGCGGCTTCGATGTCGTGATCGCGCTGGTGGTGTCCTCCCTCACCATGGGCCTGGTGATGCTCCAGCCCGACCTGGGCACCACGATGGTCATCGGGGTGATCACGGCCGGCACGATGGTCGTGGCGGGGGTCCGCAAGCGCTGGATCGCCGGGCTCACCCTCAGCGTGATCGGTGCGGGGGTGGCCGTGTGGCTCCTCGATGTCCTGGAGCCGTACCAGATCGCCCGGTTCACCGCGTTCCTCAACCCGGCCAGCGATCCGCGCGGCGTCGGCTACAACAGCACCCAGTCGCTGATCGCGATCGGGTCGGGGGAGGTGTTCGGCAAGGGGCTGTTCGGGGGTGGCCAGACCACCGGCCGCTTCGTGCCCGAGCAGCACACCGACTTCGTCTTCACGGTGGCGGGGGAGGAGTTCGGTTTCCTCGGTTCGGTCACGGTGGTGGCGCTGATCGGGGTGATCCTGCTGCGGGGGGTGCGGATCGCGCGCGAGTGCGACGACCGGTTCGGCGCGCTGATGGCCGGTTCGATCGTGTGCTGGCTGGCCTTCCAGTCGTTCGTCAACATCGGGATGACGATCGGGATCATGCCGATCACCGGCCTTCCCCTGCCGTTCGTCTCCTACGGCGGCACCGCCACCTTCGCCAACATGATCGCCTTCGGGCTGCTCCAGGCGATCCATATGCGCAGGCAACCGTCGTTCCAGTGAGGAATTCCGGTGCTCGCCCAGGCTCCGGCGCAGTGTGACCCGCCTGTGGCACTCCCTCCAGGCGGATATTCTTGGGGGCATGTCTGTCGAGTCGTTGTTTCCCCGCCTGGAAGCGCTCCTGCCCAGGGTGCAGAAGCCGATCCAGTACGTGGGAGGTGAGCTCAACTCGACCGTCAAGGACTGGGACGAGAGCACGGTCCGCTGGGCGCTGATGTATCCGGACGCCTACGAGGTAGGCCTGCCCAACCAGGGTGTCCAGATCCTCTACGAGATCCTCAACGAGCTGCCGGAGACGCTGGCCGAGCGGACCTACGCGGTCTGGCCCGACCTTGAGGCGCTCATGCGCTCCGAGGGCGTGCCGCAGTTCACGGTCGACGCGCACCGGCCGGTCAGGGCGTTCGACGTGCTCGGGCTCTCCTTCTCGACCGAGCTCGGCTACACCAACATGCTGACCGCGCTGGATCTGGCGGGCATCCCGCTGGAGGCGGCCGACCGGGGCGACGACGACCCGATCGTGCTGGCCGGTGGGCACGCGGCGTTCAATCCCGAACCGATCGCCGACTTCCTCGACGCCGCCGTGCTGGGCGACGGGGAGCAGGTCGCCATCGCGATCACCGAGGTGATCCGCGAGTGGAAGGCCGAGGGCTCGCCAGGCGGGCGCGACGAGCTGCTGATGCGGCTGGCCGAGTCCGGCGGGGTCTACGTGCCGAAGTTCTACGACGTCGACTACCACGCCGACGGCCGGATCCAGCGGGTCACGCCCAACAGGTCGGGTGTGCCGTGGCGGATCCACAAGCACACCGTGATGGATCTGGACGAGTGGCCCTATCCCAAGAAGCCGCTGGTCCCGCTGGCCGAGACCGTGCACGAGCGGTTCAGCGTGGAGATCTTCCGCGGTTGCACCCGCGGGTGCCGGTTCTGCCAGGCAGGCATGATCACCCGTCCGGTGCGCGAGCGCTCGATCACCACGATCGGCGACATGGTCGAGGCGGGGGTCAAGGCCTCCGGTTTCAACGAGGTCGGCCTGTTGTCGCTCTCCTCGGCCGACCACTCCGAGATCGGCGAGGTCGCCAAAGGGCTGGCCGACCGCTATGAGGGCACCAACACCTCCCTGTCGCTGCCCTCGACCCGGGTCGACGCCTTCAACATCGACCTGGCGAACGAGTTCTCCCGCAACGGCCGCCGCTCCGGCCTGACGTTCGCCCCCGAGGGCGGCTCGGAGCGGATGCGCAAGGTGATCAACAAGATGGTCACCGAGGAAGACCTGATCAGGACCGTCACCACCGCGTACTCCCAGGGGTGGCGGCAGGTGAAGCTCTACTTCATGTGCGGCCTGCCCACCGAGGAGGACGCCGACGTCCAGGGCATCGCCGACCTGGCCAAGAAGGTCATCAAGGCGGGCCGGGAGGCCACCGGGTCGCGTGACGTCCGTTGCACGGTCTCCATCGGCGGTTTCGTTCCCAAGCCGCACACCCCGTTCCAGTGGGCCGGTCAGGCCGACCACGAGACGGTCGATCGCAGGCTGAGGGCGCTGAAGGAGGCCCTGCGGAGCGACAGGGAGTACGGCCGCGCCATCGGCCTGCGCTACCACGACGGCAAGCCGTCGATCGTGGAGGGCCTGCTCTCCCGGGGTGACCGCCGGGTCGGCAAGGTCATCCGCGCGGTGTGGGCCGAGGGGGGCCGCTTCGACGGCTGGAGCGAGCACTTCTCCTACCAGCGTTGGATGGACGCCGCCGCCGCCGTGGGCGTCGACGTCGACTGGTACACCACGCGCGAGCGCGAGGAGAACGAGGTCCTGCCCTGGGACCACCTCGACGCCGGCCTCGACCGCGAGTGGCTCTGGCAGGACTGGCAGGACGCGGTCAACGACGTCGAGGTCGAGGACTGCCGCTGGACCCCGTGCTACGACTGCGGTGTCTGCCCCACGATGGGCACCGAGATCCAGATCGGGCCCACCGGGAAGAAGCTGCTGCCACTGACGGTTGTGTGAAGGGGGCGGTGCGTGAGCACCCCTTCGAAAACGACAACCACGATTCGGGAAGGACGACACCACCCTGAAACCCGCTCCTGACGGGCCGCCGCCCGCGCCCGTGGTGCAGCGCCTGCGCGTTCGCTACGCCAAGCGCGGTCGCCTGCGCTTCACCAGTCACCGTGACATCACCCGGGCCCTCGAGCGAGCGGTCCGGAGAGCCGACGTCCCGGTGGCGTTCAGCGCGGGCTTCTCGCCCCACCCGAAGATCTCCTATGTGGGAGCGGCCGCCCCTACCGGGGTCGCCAGCGAGGCCGAATACTTCGAGATCAGCGTGACGCGTGAGTGTGATCCCGGCAGGCTGCGAACCGCTCTGGACACCTCACTGCCTCCCGGTCTCGACGTGCTCGACGTCGTCGAGGCGGGCTCCGCGAGCCTGGCCGACCAGATGGAGTGCTCGGCGTGGGAACTGCGGCTTCGAGGAGCCGATCCCGCCCTCGCCGGGGCCGCGGTCGAGAAATTCCTCGCCACGGAACACGTCGAGGTCGAACGCCTTACGAAAAAGGGGATACGACGTTTCGACGCACGTGAGGCGGTGCTGAGCCTCACGGTATTTGAGGGAACAGAGACAACAGCAGGTCAGGCGTCCAGCCAGCCATGTGTCATACTTCGCATGGTTGTACGGCACGAAACTCCTGCCGTTCGACCCGACGACGTTCTCACTGGACTGCGTCTTGTGGCTGACTTCGCGCCGCCGGTGCCCCCCGAGGTAACCAGGCTGGCGCAGGGCCCGCTGGACGTTCACACCGGTGAGCCCGCCGACCCGTTCGGCCTGGACCGCGACACCACGCGCGGCGGCGAAGCGGAACCGGTGGGCAGGCACGTCGGCGGCGACATATAGGACTTGGCGCCGGGCCCTGGGCCTGGCGGACAGTGAGAGACGAGAGCTCCCGCGCGGCGCGGAGACGCGCCCGGGAGCTGAACGGGAGAGCGCCCGCATGCTCGAGAACGAGCCCAACGCCGGGGTCAACAGCCCTGACGGGGATACGACAACAGAAGAGACACGGCCGTCGACGAAGCGTCGCAGGGCCGCGAGCAGGCCGGCCGGACCTCCGCCGGAGCCGCCGGAGCCGGCCCCCGTGGTCACGGCACCACCCGCGCCACCCGCGCCGGTCGTGGAGACCGTGACGCCCGCGGCCCCCGAGACCTCCACGGCGGAGCCCGACGCCCCCGCGCCCAAGCGCGCCACCAGGCGTAAGACGGCGGTGGCGGAGGGTGCTCCCACCACCACGCGTCGCAGCCGTGCGAAGAAGTCGGCCGAGCCGGTCGCCGAGCCCGCGCAGACGGTGCCCGAGCCGGTCGCGGAGGTCGTGGCGCCCGTGACGGACTCCCCGGCGCACCCCGTGGCGCCCGTCGCCGTGCCGGACCCCTTCGCCGAGGCCGAGCCCGCGCCCCAGGAGGCGCCCGCGGCCCCCGCCAAGCGCACCCGTACGCGCAAGAAGGCCACGCCGCGCGAGGCGCCGCCCGCCGAGGCCGAGCAGAGTGTCCACGTGCCTCCCGCGGAGGCGGAGGAGGTCGAGGCGGAACTCCTGCCGGTCGACGAGCCGCTCGACGACGAGCCTGCGGGCGAGGACATCATCGAGGAGCGTCCCGACCTGTTCGCCGACCCCTTCGGCCTGACCGCCAGAGAACGTTCCGAGGTGCCCTCGGTGACCTTCCAGGCACCCGCCGCGGTGTTCCAGCCGCTGTTCCAGGCACCCGACCCGCAGCGGGCCGCACAGCCCGCCACGCGTCCCGCGCCGGCCCAGCCCGCCACACCCGAGCCGGAGCCCGTCGAGACGCGGGCCGACAAGGCCGACAGGGGCGAGCTTGCCGAGGAGCCCGAGGACGACGACGCGGAAGGCGACGGCGACGACGACGCGGGAGGTCGCCGGCGTCGGCGCCGCAGGGGCGGCCGGGGCCGCGGCAAGGCGCGCGACCTCGACGAGACCGAGGAGACCGAGGCCGAGCAGGACGAAGAGGAGCAGGCCGAGGCCGAGCAGGACGAGGAGACCGAGAGCGGCAGCTCGCGCCGCCGTCGGCGCAGGCGGCGCAGGGGCACCGACGAGGCCGGTGACATCCCCGACGACCCGCCGAACACGGTGGTGCGCATCCGCGCGCCCCGCGCCGGCCGCGGCACCTCGGTGGACGAGGTGCAGAGCGTGCGTGGCTCGACCCGTCTGGAGGCGAAGAAGCAGCGCCGCCGTGAGGGCCGTGAGCTCGGCCGCAGGCGTCCGCCGATCATCACCGAGTCGGAGTTCCTGGCACGCAGGGAGTCCGTCGAGCGCATGATGGTGGTCCGCCGCACCGGTGGGCGCACCCAGATCGCGGTGCTGGAGGACGGCGTCCTCGTCGAGCACTACGTCAACCGCGAGGCGAGCCAGTCCTACGTCGGCAACGTCTATCTCGGCAAGGTGCAGAACGTCCTGCCGAGCATGGAGGCCGCGTTCGTCGACATCGGCAAGGGGCGCAACGCGGTCCTGTACGCCGGAGAGGTGAACTTCGACACCGCCGGGCTGGAAGGACAGCCCAAGCGGATCGAGGTGGCGCTGAAGTCGGGCCAGTCGGTGCTGGTGCAGGTCACCAAGGACCCGATGGGCCACAAGGGTGCCCGCCTGACGAGCCAGATCAGCCTGCCGGGACGTTACCTGGTCTATGTGCCCGACGGTTCGATGACCGGTATCAGCCGCAAGCTCCCCGACAAGGAGCGCACCCGTCTCAAGAGCATCCTGAAGAAGGTCATGCCGGAGAACGCGGGGGTCATCGTCCGTACGGCCGCCGAGGGCGCCTCGGAGGACGAGCTCGCTCGCGACGTGGCCAGGCTGTCGGCGCAGTGGGAGAACATCCAGCGCAAGGCCAAGTCGGCCAGCGCGCCCGAGCTGCTCTCCTCCGAGCCCGACCTGACCGTCCGGGTGGTCCGCGACGTCTTCAACGAGGACTTCGCCTCGCTGGTCGTCGCGGGTGACGTGTGGGAGACGGTCGACGAGTACGTCCGCTACGTCGCCCCGCATCTGACCGACCGCCTCAGCAAGTGGGAGGAGGACGGTGACGTCTTCGCCGCGTACCGGATCGACGAGCAGATCGCCAAGGCGATGGAGCGCAAGGTCTGGCTGCCCAGCGGCGGCTCGCTGGTGATCGACAGGACCGAGGCCATGACCGTGGTCGACGTCAACACCGGCAAGTTCACCGGCCAGGGCGGCAACCTTGAGGAGACGGTCACCCGCAACAACCTGGAGGCGGCCGAGGAGATCGTCCGCCAGCTCAGGTTGCGCGACATCGGCGGCATCATCGTCATCGACTTCATCGACATGGTGCTGGAGAACAACCGGGACCTGGTGCTGCGGCGGCTGCTGGAGTGCCTGGCCCGTGACCGTACCAAGCACCAGGTGGCCGAGGTGACCTCCCTCGGTCTGGTCCAGATGACGCGCAAGCGGGTCGGGCAGGGGCTCCTGGAGGCCTTCTCGACCACCTGTGAGTGCTGCAACGGCCGTGGTCTGCACGTCTCGTCCGAACCGGTCGAGGGCAAGCCGGAGCCGCGCGGCACCCAGGGCAAGATGGCCGTGGAGAAGGCCGTCGCGGAGAAGCTCGGCAAGGACGGTAACCACGCGGTGGCGGCCGGTGACCAGTCTGGGCGTGATACGGTGACCGATGCGCTTGACGGAGTCCAGCACGAGGACGGTCAGGCAGCACAGGCTTCTGGCCGGGGGCGGAGACGCTCCCGCAAGGCCAGGTCGTCCGACTAGGTCTCGTCCCATCCAAGGGACGTGGCCGAAGGCCGGCACCCCCGACGTTCCGCCCGGTTCGACCAGGACACCGTTAATCCGGTACCCTGGTGAACCGGTGCGCTCATGGCGCGCCCTGTTCGCGCGCCTACCCGGTACGTCATCAATGACCATAGCCGGATGCGGGGCGCAGCATCCAGCGAGCAAGCAGTCAGAAGAAGGGTTCCGCGGTGTACGCGATCGTTCGTTGCGGCGGCAGGCAGCAGAAGGTCTCCGTCGGTGACGTCCTTGAAGTGGACAAGGTCGCCGGCGAGGTCGGTTCCACGGTTTCGCTGCCGACGGTCCTCGTCGTCAACGACGGCGACGTGACCACCGAGGCGGGCAAGTTCACGGTTGCCGCCGAGATTCTCGGTGAGACCAAGGGTCCGAAGATCCGGATTCTGAAGTACAAGAACAAGTCGGGGTACAAGAAGCGCCAGGGTCACCGCCAGCGGTACACCCAGGTGAAGATCACCGGCATCGACCAGGCCTGAGTTTCGGGAGTTTTGCGAGATGGCACACAAGAAGGGCGCGTCGTCCACTCGGAACGGCCGCGACTCCAACGCCCAGCGGCTCGGTGTGAAGCGCTTCGGCGGTCAGCTGGTCAACGCCGGCGAGATCATCGTTCGTCAGCGCGGCACCCACTTCCACCCCGGCGACAACGTCGGCCGTGGCAGTGACGACACGCTGTTCGCGCTGGCCGCGGGCCACGTTCTGTTCGGTGTCAAGCGCGGACGCCGCGCGGTGAGCATCGTTCCGGTCGCGGAGTAGATTCGCGCCGACAGACGTTGAGGGCAGGGGTGGATCGCATTCAGCGGTCCACCCCTGTTCGTGTTTTCACCGGAATTTCCCGTAGATAGAGGTAGGAAAGTAGATATGCCGGACTTTGTGGACCAGGTGGTCCTGCACATCAAGGCCGGTGACGGGGGAAACGGCTGCGCCTCTGTCCATCGGGAGAAGTTCAAGCCGCTGGGCGGCCCCGACGGGGGCAACGGAGGCCGGGGCGGTGACGTGATCCTGGAGGTCGACCCCAACACGGCGACCCTGCTGGAGTATCACCGCCGCCCGCACCGCAAGGCCGACAACGGCAAGCAGGGGCAGGGAGGCAACCGCGACGGCGCCAACGGCGGAGACATCATCATTTCGGTGCCCGACGGCACCGTGGTCAAGAACGCCGAGACCGGTGAGGTCCTGATCGACCTGATCGGCGCGGGCACCCGCTACGTGATCGCCGAGGGTGGGCACGGCGGGCTCGGCAACGCCGCGCTGGCCTCCGCCAGGCGCAAGGCCCCCGGCTTCGCGCTGCTCGGCGAGCCGGGCGACGAGCTCGACATCATGCTGGAGATGAAGAGCGTCGCCGACGTGGCGCTCGTCGGATTCCCCAGCGCGGGCAAGTCCTCCCTCATCGCCGCGCTCTCCGCCGCCCGTCCGAAGATCGCCGATTACCCGTTCACCACCCTGGTCCCCAACCTCGGGGTGGTCACCGCGGGGGAGACCGTCTTCACCGTCGCCGACGTGCCGGGCCTGATCCCCGGCGCCTCGGAGGGCAAAGGGCTGGGGCACGAGTTCCTGCGTCACGTCGAGCGCTGCAACACGCTCGTGCACGTGATCGACTGCGCCACGATGGAGCCTGGCCGAGACCCGATCAGCGACTACGAGGCGATCGAGGCCGAGCTGGCCGCGTACGGCAAGCTGGAGGACCGGCCGCGCCTGGCGGTGCTCAACAAGTCCGACGTGCCCGACGCCCGCGACCTGGCGGAGATCGTGGCGCCGATGCTCCAGGAACGGGGACTGCGGGTCTTCTCGATCTCCGCGGCCACCCACGAGGGGCTCAAGGAGCTGACCTACGCCATGGGGGAGATGGTCGCCGCCGCGAGGGCCGCCGCTCCCGTCCAGGAGCCGACCCGCCTGGTCATCAGGCCCAAGCAGCACGGCGACGCGGGATTCGCCGTCCGCAGGATCGACGACCACACCTTCCAGGTCACCGGGGTCAGGCCGGAGCGGTGGATCCGCCAGACCGACTTCACCAACGACGAGGCCGTGGGCTACCTGGCCGACCGGCTGGAGCGGCTCGGCGTCGAGGAGGAGCTCACCAAGGCCGGGGCGAAGGCCGGAGCCGAGGTGATCATCGGTTCCATGGAGAGCGGGCACATCTTCGACTGGCAGCCGACGCTCAACGCCGAGGCCGTACGTCAGGGGCCGCGCGGATCGGACAACCGGCTCGGCTAGCGGGACCTCGGTGAGGGCGCCTCGATGCGCGTCCGGCCTGGTCACCGCCCTGTCCGGGCGGTTCGGATAACCTGATCCTTCAAGTGATCATCTTTGAGAGGTGCGTGTCGTGGACTCTGTGCGCGAACGGATCCGTACGGCTTCGCGCCTGGTCGTGAAGGTGGGTTCGTCCTCGCTCACCACCCCGCGGGGGGTGATCGACGTCGACAGGGTGGACGCCCTGGTCGACGTGCTCGCCGCGCGGCGCAAGGCCGGCACCCAGATCGTGCTGGTCTCCTCCGGTGCGATCGCGGCGGGTCTCGGCCCGCTGGGCCTGCCCGCCAGGCCGCGTGACCTCGCCACCCAGCAGGCCGCCGCCTCGGTCGGCCAGGGCGTGCTGGTGGCGCGATACACCTCCTCCTTCGCCCGGTACGGCCTGCGGGTCGGCCAGGTTCTGCTGACCGCCGACGACATGATGCGCCGCTCGCACCACGTCAACGCCGAGCGCACGCTGGCCCGGTTGCTGGAGCTGGGCATCGTCCCCGTGGTCAACGAGAACGACACCGTGGCCACCGACGAGATCCGCTTCGGAGACAACGACCGGCTCGCCGCGCTGGTCGCCCACCTGACCAGGGCTGACGCGCTGGTGCTGCTGTCGGACGTGGACGCGCTCTACGACGGCGACCCCCGCCGTCCCGGCGCGCGCAGGCTCACCGACGTCCGCGGCCCCGATGATCTTGTCGGGGTCGAGCTCGGCAAGGGCGGGGCGGTCGGCACCGGAGGCATGATCACCAAGGTGCAGGCCGCCAAGATCGCCACAGGGGCGGGTGTGCCCGTGGTGCTGACGGCCGCCGCGCACGCGGCCCAGGCACTCGCGGGAAGCGACATCGGCACCTACTTCCATCCCGGCGGCCGCCACCCGGGTACGCGCCTGCTCTGGCTGGCCCACGCCACCACGGGCCGCGGACGTCTCCACCTGGACTCCGGCGCCGTCGAGGCGGTGGTGAGCCGCCGCAAGTCGCTGCTCCCCGCGGGGGTCACCTCCGTCGAGGGCGAGTTCGCGGCGGGCGATCCGGTGGACCTGTGCGGGCCGTTCGGCCGGGTGGTCGCGCGCGGCCTGGTCAACTTCGACGCGGCGGAGATTCCCGAGCTGCTCGGACGCTCCACCCGGGAGTTGGCGGCCAGCCTGGGGCCCGAGTACGAGCGAGAGCTGATCCACCGCGACGACATCGTCATACTGGAATCCCACAACTAATTTTTGGAGCGCGAGATGTCCGAGGACTTCCTGAAGGTGGCCTTGGCGGCCAAAGAGGCCGCCGCCGAGCTGGCCCCGCTGCCCAGGGCGCCGAAGGATGCCGCGCTCCGGGTGATGGCCGACGCGCTGGTGGCCGCGTCAGCCGAGATCGTCGCCGCCAACGCGCTCGACGTGGAGAGGGCGAAGAACAGCGGGATCTCCGAATACATGATCGACCGCCTTCGTCTCGACGAGGCCAGAATCGAGGCGATCGCCGAGGCGGTCCGTCAGGTCGCCGATCTGCCCGACCCCGTCGGCGAGGTGATCCGGGGCAACACGCTGCCCAACGGGCTGGAGCTGCGCCAGCTGCGGGTCCCGCTCGGCGTGATCGGCATCATCTACGAGGGCCGCCCGAACGTGACCGTGGACGCCGCGGCGCTCTGCCTCAAGAGCGGCAACGCCGCCCTGCTGCGCGGCTCGTCCAGCGCGTATGAGTCGAACACGGTCCTCGTCAGGATCATGCAGGAGGCGCTGGCGGGCACCCGGGTGCCCGCCGGAGCCGTCCAACTGGTTCCCGGGCAGAGCCGCGACTCGGTCAAGGAGCTCATGAGGGCCCGCGGGCTGGTCGATGTGCTGATCCCGCGCGGCGGTGCCTCGCTGATCAACTCCGTGGTGGAGGAGTCCACCGTCCCAGTGATCGAGACCGGCGTGGGCAACTGCCACGTCTACGTCGACGCGGACGCCGACATGGACCTCGCGATCCAGATCCTGATCAACTCCAAGGTCCAGCGGCCCTCGGTGTGCAACTCCGCCGAGACGCTTCTGGTGCACGCGGCCGTGGCCGACGCCTTCGTGCCGCGAGCGCTGGCCGCGCTGGCGGCGGAGGGCGTCACGGTGCACGGTGACGCGCGCGTCGCGGCGTACGGCGACGTGGTGCCCGCCGAGGAGGAGGACTTCCGGATGGAGTACCTCTCGCTGGACATCGCCGCCGCCGTGGTCGACTCGCTGGAGGATGCGGTCGCGCACATCAGAAAGTACGGCTCGGCGCACACCGACGCGATCGTGACGCGCTCGGTCAGTGCCTCGCGCAGGTTCGTCGCGCTGGTCGACTCCGCGGCCGTGGCGGTCAACGCCTCGACCAGGTTCACCGACGGCGGGGAGTTCGGCTTCGGCGCGGAGATCGGTATCTCCACCCAGAAGCTGCACGCGCGCGGCCCGATGGGCCTGCCGGAGCTGACGTCGACCAAGTGGGTCTACACCGGCGAAGGCCATCTGCGCACGGCCGAGGGTACGGTCCTCGCCTCGCCCGAGTCCGCTTCCCGATAGGTCGCCCCCGCGGGGCCCCGGATGATCGCGACGCGGCCTTCCGGGCGCCCCGTGAGCCCCTTCATCAGGCCCGGGGCGCACCGTCCGGACCCGGTGAATCCCGCGGCCACGGGGCATCTCGCTCTTCCGGATCTTTCTGGGAGTCCGGCGTGCCGTCGGGAAAACGTCACACTCGCCCGCTATGGTGTGGTCTCCTATGGCTGGAGAGCAGGGAAGCGAGCGGGAGTGAGCGACCCGATAGGCGCGGCGGTCCCTGACCCATGTGGCCGACGCAGGAGGTCACGTGGGTCGTCTCGGGCGGGTCGGTCCCTATACGTTGCTGGAACGTCTCGGCCGGGGAGGAATGGGCGAGGTCTACCTCGCCTCCAGCCGCCGGGGTGACAGGGTCGCGCTCAAGGTGCTCCACGACGTCCACGACGCGGGCTCCGAGGCCCGGGTGCGTCTGGAGCGAGAGGTCCGCGCCCTGCGCAGGGTCGAGAGCCCCTACGTCGCCCGCGTCGTCGACGCCGATCTCGACGGTGACCGGCCCTACCTGGTCATGGAGCACATCGAGGGAGACACCCTCCTGGATCGGGTGCGCCGTGACGGCTGCCTGGAGGGCGCCGGCCTGCTGAGCGTCGCGCAGGGCCTCGCCATCGCCCTGTCGATCATCCACGCGGCCGGGGTCGTGCACCGCGACCTCAAACCCGCCAACGTGGTGGTCAACGGGGACGACGAGCCCGTCCTCATCGACTTCGGCATCGCCCACGTCCTGGACGCCACCCGGCTCACCCTGACGGGCACCTTCCTGGGCACCCCCGGCTACGCCGCCCCCGAGCTGTTCGCCGACGAACACGTGGGCGAGCCCGCGGACGTGCACGCCTGGGCGGCGACCGTGGCCTTCGCCGCGACCGGCCGCCCCACCTTCGGCGGGGGCACCGTCGAGGCGCAGATGTACGCGATCCTCAACGGCCAGGCCGATCTGGAGGGCGTCCCGGCCGCCCTGCTGCCCTTGGTCCGCGCGGCCCTGCACCGCGAGCCGGCCAAGCGCCCCACCGCGGCCCTCCTCACCAGCCGCCTGGGCCGCCTGGCCAGGGTGATCCCGTCCGAGGCCGGGGCGGCACCGGGCAGTGTCGCGCGGGAGAGGCCCGGCCAGGCCAGAAAGCAGGAGAGCCGCTCCAGGCCCGGCGCCAAGGGCGAGGATCCCGTCAAGGGCGGGCGGGCCAGGGCGGAGACCGGCAGGGGAAGGTCATCCCTTCCCGCCGATGGAGCGGCGCGTCCGCCCCGCTCCCCGGCCGGGGCGGACGACGCGCCGCGCGGGGGGAGGGCGGTGCCCGCCGGTGAGGCGGCCCGTGCGGCACGGGCGCTTTCCGCGTCCGGGGAGACGCCCCGGGGCGGGCGTCCGGCCGCCGCGGTCGGCGAGGCGCCCCGGGGCGGGCGTCCGGCCGCCGCGGTCGGCGAGGCGCCCCGCGGGCGCTCGGCCCCCGCGAGCGGTGAGACGTCTCGCGGGGGACGCGCGCCCTCCACGACCGGTGAGACACCCAGGACCGGCCGGGTCCCCGCGGCCGCGGAGACGTCGCGTGGCGGGCGTCCCGCCTCCGCGGCGGGCAGAGCCGTCCGGCGGCGCCAGGCCGGCAAGGGGAAGGGCGGGGCGGCCGGAGAGTCCCGGGGCGGGGGCAGGGCGGGACCGTTGCCCGCGGGCAACGCGGCGCTGCTGTTGCTGGCGGTGCTGGCCGTGCCGTGCGTGGTGGCCACGGTCATCTGGCCGCCGGCCGTCTTCGCCGTCACCGGGCTGTTCGCCACGCTGGCCCGTACGCTGTGGGCCGGGCACTGGCTGGTCAGGAAGCGTAAGTCGGCCAGGACCCGGGCGATCCTGCGGGTGCTGGGCTTCCCGCTGACCTTCGTCGTCTCGCTGCTGACCGCCCTCGTGTGGCCGGGGCTGCCGGCGGCGGCTCTCGCCGGGGGCGCGCTCTGGCTGAGCCTCGGCGGCTCGCTGCCCCCTGACTGGTGGACGTATCCCGCCCCGGTCGCCGTCGCGGGCGTCGTGTTCGGCGTCGTCTGCGGGGGCATCCTCGGCAGGGAGATCGAGCGGATCGGTACCGAGCTCGCCGAACTCCGCAAGGAGGGCCTGCGCGCACTCGCCGTACTGGGCGGTTTCGTCGCCCTGTGCTCCGCGGCCGTACGCGCGATCGCCCTGCTCGTTTAGGTCTCGCTGCTGTTCGCGCACCGACCTGCATGTGTGGTCCGCATGGAAAAGGGCCCGGGAGCGCCTGCCCGGACCCTATTGGTGGAACGCCTCGTCAATTTCCATCGCGGCGGGAGAAACGGTTGAAGATGCGCTCCCCGGCGTTGACGGCGCCTTCCGCGACGTCGCGCAGGACGCCGATGAACGGGTCCTGGGACTGCGACCAGGATTCACGGTAGGAGCGGGCGGCCGCCTTGATCTCTTCGGAGACCTTCGCGTTGGCGTCGTCGGTGCGACGGGGGTACTCGCCGGCGAGGATCGTCTCGTACTCGCCGCTGCGGCGCCACTTGTCGAGTTCGGCGACGCGCGAGACGGCGAACGGGTGGGTGGTGCCCAGCAGGTTGAGGACCTTGAGCAGGCCGTCACGGACGTCACCCGCCGTGTCGTACTCCCTGGCCTGGTCGAGGAAGGCCTCGATGTTCATCTCGTGCAGACGCGAGCCGCCGGCGAGCTTCATCAGGGCGCGCAGGGCCGCGTCGGAGTCCTGGCCGCAGAGCAGGCCGCCACGGTCGGCGGAGAGCTCGGACTTGCGGTGCCACTCCTCCAGACCGGCCACGATCGCGCGCAGGCCGATGTAGCCGAGCGGGATCCAGGCCACGCGGGTGGCGAGGCGGGTCAGGATGTCGAGCATGGTCCGGTAGACCGCGTGACCCGACAGGATGTGGGCGGTCTCGTGGCCGATGACGAAGCGCTGCTCTTCGGAGTCCATCAGGTCGAGGAGGCCGGTCGTGACGACGATGAACGGGTCGTCGAAACCGATCGCCTTCGCCTGCACCAGCGGGCTCTGCTGCACGTAGACCTCGGGAATGCGATGGAGGTCGAGCGTGTAGGCGGCGTCGCGGCCCATGTCGTGCAGCGACCGGAACTGGGTGTCGCTGGTGCGCACGGCCGAGGCGAGGTAGATCAGGCGCAGACGGCGCTCGCTGACCAGGCCGGACATCTGCTTGAGTACCGTGTCGAACCCGCTGAGCGACCGGAGGGCGACCAGCGCGGACCGATCGGCAGGGTGTTCGTAGGCGCGCGAGCTGATGCCGGGAAGCTGCACGCGGTTGCGATCCGGGGTGGTGGTCATGTCCGGCATGCTACGTCGGGTCCGCCTGTCACGCGCGGGGGGTGGTTAAAAGCTGTGTACTGCTTGCACGTATGGTCCGTTTCATGATGAACGCGCCTACCGGCAAGGGGAAGCGACGTTTGGGCGTCATGGGCGGGACCTTCGACCCGATCCACCACGGCCACCTGGTCGCGGCCAGTGAGGTCGCCCACCATTTCGATCTCGACGAAGTGATCTTCGTGCCGACGGGACAACCGTGGCAGAAGGCCGACAAGATCGTCTCGACCGCCGAGGACCGCTACCTCATGACGGTCATCGCCACCGCCTCCAACCCCAGGTTCTCGGTGAGCCGCGTCGACATCGACCGTCCGGGGCCCACCTTCACCATCGACACGCTCCGGGAGATCTCCGCCGCCTGGGGACCCGATGTGGATCTCTACTTCATCACCGGTGCCGACGCGCTCGCCCAGATCCTGAGCTGGCGTGACGTCGACGAGTTGTTCACCATCGCGCACTTCGTGGGTGCCACCAGGCCCGGTCACGTCCTGCACGACCCTGGCCTGCCCGACGGCAAGGTCAGTCTGGTGGAGATCCCGGCACTGGCCATCTCGTCGTCGGAGTGTCGCCAGAGGGTGGCCTCGGGGGAGCCCATCTGGTATCTCGTCCCCGATGGCATCGTCCAGTACATCAACAAACGCGGTCTGTACGGGGGTGCGTCGGCCGGACCTTCCGGCGGCCGGTGAGCGGGGGCCGACTGGGCAGGGCCGATTTTGATGAAATTCGCTATGATTCGAGAAATTTGTGTGGGACGAGTATCCGCAGCTCATCCGGCATGATCGCCGAACGCACGGCCGTGCCCGCCCCACCCGAGATCGACAAACGCGGCCCCGCCCGCCGAAGACGGCCCTGATCAGGGCGCCAATTCGTTCGCGGCGCGGAATCGGGTGACACACGATAGGCGTTGTTCAACAGGCGGCTCTTCAACAAGTGCCGGATCGGGCACCCTGATAGGTGACAGCGCCGACTAGCAGGAGGACTGACCCACACCGTGACAGCAACCGACAGATCCATCCAGCTCGTCAGGCTCGCGGCCGAGGCGGCGGCGGACAAGCTGGCCGACGACATTCTCGCCTACGACGTGAGCGACCAGCTCGTCATCACCGACGCGTTCGTGCTCTGCTCCGCCACCAACGACCGTCAGGTCCGCGCCATCGTCGACGAGATCGAGGACCGGCTGCGGATCGGGGCCGACGCCAAGCCCGTCCGCCGCGAGGGGGAGCGCGAGGGCCGCTGGGTCCTGCTGGACTACATCGACATCGTCGTGCACGTCCAGCACGAGGAAGACCGCACCTTCTACGCGCTGGAGCGCCTGTGGAAGGACTGCCCCTCCATCTCGCTGCCGGACAGTGTGACCCAGGTCGCCGCCCAGCGCGCCCGCGGGACGGTAGCTGAGTGAGTCGCCGCGTCGTCTGCCTCAGGCATGGCCAGACGCTGTGGAACGTCGAGCACCGCTTCCAGGGTCACAGCGACATCCCCCTTGACGAGACCGGGATCGCGCAGGCCACCCGCGCGGCCTCGCTGCTCGCGGCTCTCCGCCCAAGCAAGATCGTCTCCTCCGATCTCCAGCGCGCCTTCGACACCGCCTCGGCACTGGGCCGCGTCACACGCCTGGACGTCAGCGTCGACAAGGACCTGCGAGAGCGGGGTGGAGGCCAGTGGGAGGGGCTCACCCGGGAGGAGATCTCCCGGAGGTGGCCCCGGGAGTTCACCAACTGGGAGGCTCCGGGCGGTGAGGTGGTCACCGACGTCGCCGACAGGGTCTCCTCGGCCATACGCCGCTGGGCGGCGGAGATCGACTCCGACGGCCTGCTCGTCGTCGCCTCCCACGGGGCGGCGATCCGGCTCGGCATCGCCAAGCTCATGAACCTGCCGCAGGAACTCTGGCCCGCCCTGGGAGGTCTCGGAAACTGCTCGTGGTCGGTGCTGGAGGAGGGGCGCACGGGCTGGCGCCTGCTGGAGCACAACGCGGGGACCCTCCCCGAGCCGGTCAGCAGCGACGACAACCCCGAGGTCACCCAGGATTGACCTTCGAGCGGCGCGGCTTGCGCCCCGGTGGCGGGCGCGGGCCGTGTGGTCGTCGATTAGGTGAACACACCGGTGTCCTTATATGCTTCCCGAGCGCCGCAACGAGAGGACTCGAAGCGGTGACCAGGGGCTATGGCGCAGTTGGTAGCGCGCCTCCATGGCATGGAGGAGGTCTGGGGTTCGAATCCCCATAGCTCCACCACGGACGGGCGACTGGGCCGTCGACGCGGTGAGCGTCGGCGCGAGATCGCCCGTGATCTCCTTGACAAGGCCACCCTCCCGCGGTGGCCTTGTTTCGTTTCCGCGCGTGTCGCGGGCACGTCCGGGCGCCGTACCTCCTGGTATGGTCGGGGCGTGAGCGCGGCGCGTGACCGTTGGTTGGACGAGGGCATCCGGGTGCTGGCCACCGAGGGGGCCTCGGGGGTGCGCATCGACCGGATCGCCGCCCGTCTGGGGTTGTCCAAGGGGTCCTTTCACCACCATTTCGAGGGTGCCGAGGGCTACAAACGCGACCTGCTGGCATACTTCGAGCGCTTGTCCGTCGAGGCGTTCGATCGTGCGATCGCCGAGGTCGAAACGCCCGGCGACGCGCGCGCCATCCTCGGGAGGCTGACCGAGCTGATCGAGTCGCGGGACACGGGGCTCTACCGCCCGCAACTGGAGGCCGCGGTACGCGCCTGGTCGATGTCGGACCCCGGCGTGCGCGCCGTGCAGGCGCGCATCGACCAGGTCAGGCTGTCGGCGCTGCAAAGCGTCTGGCGGCCCCATGTCGCCACGGACGCGGAGGCGAGACGAGCCGCGCTGCTCCCGTACCTCCTGGCGGTGGGAGCCGGCATGATGGTGCCGCCCGTCGGCGCCGAGGAGCTGAGGGACGTCGTCGAGATGCTCCTGCCCCTCGTGCCTGAGGAGTCGATCACCGCCGACTGAGCCGCGGCCTCGGTTCGCGCTCCACGCGCCGGCCGGGTTCCTGAGCCGTTCACGACGCCGGCCGGCTGGTTTCCCGGGCGCTCCACGTCACCGTCCGACCGGGTTGCCGAGCGGTTCGTGTTCCTCTCCGCCTGTGCGGGGGGAAGGCCGGCGGCCCACCCGTACGGTCCGGCGCCGGAGGATCTTGCGACCCTTCCATACCATGCCGTATGGTACGGTTCGAGCCGAGCGTGTACGGAGGGGGACGACCTTGACGCACCTTCCTGATCCGGTGTGGCCCGTCGTGGTGCTGGCTTTCATACAGGTGGTCGATGCGATCCTGTGCGTCAGGCCGGTGGCTTTCGTCGCTCAGTGCCTGGAAGACGTGAAGTGGCCGCGGAGACACTGGTGGATGATGTCGCCGATCAAGTTCGCGGCGGGAGCCGGCCTGCTGGCGGGCATATGGATCCCCTATCTGGGGGCGGTCACCTGCGCCGCGCTCGTCCTGTACTTCCTCGTCGCGATATCGATGCACGTGGCGGCGAGGGACTTCGGCAGGAACCTCTTCCTCAACGCCACGGGCATGCTCGTCATCTGTTCGGTCACCGGTGTGTTCTGTTTCGTGATCCGGTGATGGCCGATCGCGCGGGCCGGCACGTCAGCCGGATCGAGCCGGCAGGTCAACGATGAGGTGAGGCGGGGGGTTCGCCGTCCTCGCGCCGCTGGAAGGCGGACGTCGTTGCGGTGCTTCGCGACGGAGCACTTCGATCAGGATCGTCGGGCGAGGCCGCGTAGGCGAGTTCCCGGCCCGCCCCGCCGTTGCCGGTCGCGCCTCCTCCGTCTGGACGCGAGACCGGCACGTTGGGGCGAGCCGGAAATCATGGAAGCGGGGTGACGTCCGCGTTCCCCTTCATGATCGAGCAGCTGGAATCGTGAAACGACCCGTTTGAGCATTACTTAAGGTGCGCTTACGGGTGATCTAACCAATGTCCGCTCACGCGTGGTCCGGGTAGCACCCTGCTTCGTGTGATCCGGACGATGGCCGGCCACGCGCGGTCTGGTCAACGTCCGGAGAGGCACTTCGCGGGCCGGTTCCGAATCGGCCGCGGCGCGCTCTCCGGCACGGTCCTCGGCAGGTTCTCGGGCGCGCCGCTCAGCGCGTCGCGTTCCTGCGGGCCCAGCGGCCGCCGACCAGACGCCGGGCGGTACGCGGGGGACGGTCGTGCTGATCTGTGCGGAACCAGAGCTGGACCCTGGCGCCGCCGAGGGAGGAGGTGTCGATCCGCAGGGTGCCGCCGGAGGACTCGGCGAGCCTGCGGGCGATGTCCAGGCCGAGCCCGGTGGAACCCGCCCCGCTGGTCCCGCGCCGCAGCGCCGCCTCGGGGTCGCCGATGCCGGGACCGGCATCGGCGATCAGTAGGCCGACGGTGCCCGGCCCCTGGTGCAGGGTCACCGTGAACGCGGTGCCCTCGGGGGTGTGCCGGAAGACGTTGCCGAGCAGGGCGTCCACCACGGCGCCGAGCTCTCCCGCCGCGACCGGCACCCGGGCGGGCGCCGAGGCGCCGATCAGCTCCCAGGGGCGCCTCTGGTCCTCGGCGAACGCAGACCAGAAGGCGAGCCGTTCGCGCAGCACCTCGGCGGCGTCACAGTGGACGAGTTCGGGAGCGCGGGAGGGCTGCCTCGCAGCCGCGATGATCTGATCCACCTCGGTCTCCAGGCGGCTCAGCGCGCTCCTGCTCTGCTCGGCCTCGGGGCCCAGGTGCTCCAGGCTGAGCCGTAGCGCGGTGAGGGGGGTGCGCAGGCGGTGCGACAGGTCCGCGGCCATTTCCCGTTCGGCGGCCAGCAACTGGGTCACGCGGTCGGCCATGCTGTTGAACGCCTCGCCGGCCGCGACCAGCTCAGGCGGGCCCTCGGGCTCGATACGGACGCTGAGGTCCCCGGCGCCCAGGGCGCTCGCCGCCCGGCCCAGCCGCTGGGCCGAGCGCACCACGCGCACGCCCAGCCGGTCGCCGACCAGTAGCGATCCGGCGACGAGCACCGCGGCCACCCCGCTCAGCACCGCCCACGACGAGGCGACACCTCGGGTGAGGTCGGCCGACGGGATGAAGATCTCGATGACCACGGTCCTGCCGCCGTCCAGGGCGACGGGGCGCAACAGGAGGTAGCCGGCGTCCATCTCCGCGGTGACGGCCCGGGTCAGGCGGGAGGCCGCGGCCACGGTCCCGGCGGGGGCTCTGACGGTACCGGCCGTGCCGCCGTCGGGCAGGTGAACCGCGATCCGGTTCTCGGCGCCGGTGCTGAGCAGCGCGTGGGTGAGCCGGTCAGGATCGACGGTGATGGCCAGCACGGGGACCAGCGCGGACGCCTGCCGCTCCGCCTCGGCCATGGCCCGGCCGTGGGCGATCTCCCTGACGATGAGCCCGAGCGGGATCAGGAAGGCGAGGGCGACCATCGAGGTGCCCGCGACGGTGAGCAGGGCGAGGGTCCGCCTCACGGCGGTGTGATCAGCATGACCCCCACGCCGCGTACGGTGTGCAGGTAGCGGGGGGAGGACGCGCTCTCGCCGAGCTTGCGCCGTAGCCAGGACAGGTGGACGTCGATCGTCTGGTCGTCCCCGTAGGACTGCTGCCAGACCTCGGTGAGCAGTTCCTTGCGGGAGACCACCCGGTCGGCGCGGGTGGCGAGATAGGCGAGGAGGTCGAACTCGCGCCTGGTGAGGGTGAGCGGGGCGCCGTCCAGGCGTGCCTCGCGCCGGTTGACGTCCACCGACAGTGCGCCGACGCACAGGACCGGGGGCGGGGCCGCGCTCCGCGCCCGGCGCAGCACGGCGTCCAGACGGGCGTTCAGGTGGTCGCCGGAGAATGGTTTGACCAGGTAGTCGTCGGCCCCCGCCTGGAGCAGGCGGACGATCTCCGCCTCGTTGTCCCTGGCCGTGGCCACGATGATCGGGACGCTGGAGACGCTGCGGACCATCTTGAGCGCCTCCGCCCCGTCCAGGTCGGGCAGCCCGAGGTCGAGGACCACCGCGTCCGGGGGGTTCTGAGTGATCTCTCTCAGGGCGTCGAGCGCACGCCCCGCGCTGCGTACGGCGTGTTGGCGCCTGCTGAGTTCCTGAATGATCGCGGATCGTACGTACTCATCGTCTTCGACCACTAGCACCGTCGCCATGCCGTGTAACGGTAGTGAACATTGGGACATATGACGTAATAATTCACGATATGCGGCAGACGCTGGGGCTCATAGCGGTGTGGTGCGGGGCCACCATCCTGGCGATCTCGGTCGCCTGGTTCGGCGTCCGCGACGTGCTTCGCAGCGAGGTCTTCGAGGACGCGAGCATCGAACCGGTCAACGCCGTCATCGGGCGCATGGGAGACTCCGAACTCCCCCGGGAAGCGCCCACGGGACCGCAGGTCCTCGGCACGCCGACCGCGGCCTCCTCCGCGCAGGACAGGACCCCAAAGCCCCGCTCCACCGTGCCCGCACGCGGCACCGCCCGGCCGAGTTCCGCCCCCTCCCCGTCGAGGACCGCCGCGGCGCCGGCACGCACGCGAAAGGGCGAGCCCTCCCGCTCCTGGCCGTCCTCCTCGCCTTCCAGGCCGAACGGGACCCGGGCGGCCACCTCGGCGCCCGCCGCGCCCAGGGCGACGGCCACCAGGACGCGATCGATCTCCACCGAGAACCTGCGGGTGGTGAACGTCAAGGGCGGTTCGGTCTCGTTCGCCATCGAGGACGGAGTGTGCCGCCTGATCGCCGCCGCGCCCAACGCGGGCTACGAGGCCAAGGTCGCCTCGGCCACCGGCTGGATCAGGGTCGATCTCGTCCGGGGACAGCACGGTTCCGCGGTCTTCTGCATCGGGGCGGAGGGCCGCACCGACCTGTGGGAGTACTAGGACCGGCCCTGGCGGACGCCGGGGCCGGTCGAGGGCCGCTCCCAGAAGGTGACCTTCAGGGGGGGCCGGGGGGCCGGGCGCCGGGTTCGGCGAGGAGCGCGGCGGCCTCGGCGACGCGCTCCTCGCCGAAGACCGCGATCCCGTGCCGTTCGAGCAGGGCGGTGGTCACCCCGTGGCCGGGCACGCGCCCGCCTCCGAAGGCGCCGTCGTAGATGACCAGACTGCCGCAGGAGGGACTGCCCTCCTTCAGAATCGCCACCCTCACACCGTGGGTCCGCGCGGCGGCGAGCGCCGCCCGCGCGCCGGCCAGAAATGCCTCCGTGACGTCGGCGCCCTCGGCGGTCAGCACCCGGGCCGCCCCGGACAGCACCGCCTCGCCCCCGGCGCCGTCCTCGATCTCCGCGGCCGGGCGCGGTACGGGCAGACCGCCCTCGACCTCGGGGCAGAACGGGACGAGCCGCCCCTGTCGTCGCCACGCGGCCAGCAGGGCGTCGCCACTTGTCTTGGCGGCCCCGTCGTAGCGGACCTTCCGCCCCATCAGGCAGGCGCTGACCAGGATTTTCTCCACGGCCTCAGAGTACGTGGCGCGAAGCGGAGGGCGAGGGGGCAGGGCAGTAGCCTGCTGCCCATGCTTTTCGCTCCCTTGAGGTCTCGATGATCGGCCCCCTCTCGACCGGCCTCATCCTGCTGTCGCTGCTGGTCGGGATCTTCGCGCTCGTGAGCACGATCAGGAACAGGGCGATGAGCAGGCCGCTCCTCGTCGCGCTCGGAGTGCTGGAAATCGGCCTGCTCGTCCAGGCCGGGTTCGTGATCGCCGCGCTGGTGAGGGGCGAGGGGCCCGCGGAGACGGCCACGCTCATCGGCTATCTGGCGGGCAGCCTGGTGATCCCGCCGGTGGCGGCGTTCTGGGGGATCGGCGAGCGGTCGCGCTGGGGTCCCGCGGTGATCGCGGTGGCGGGTTTCGCGATCCCCGGCATGGTCGGGCGGATGCTCCAGGTCTGGCAGGGGCTGCCGTGAGCGAACCGGCGATCGGCAGCGGGCCGGGACGCGCGCTGGTGGCGGTCTACGGGGTGTTCGCCCTCGCCGCGGGGGCGCGTGCCGCCGTGCAGATCGCGACCCGGTTCCAGGAGGCCCCGCTGGCCTACGCGCTGTCGGCGTTCGCCGCCGCCGTCTACATCGTGCTCGCCGTGGCGTTGGCCAGGGGGAACAGGATCCTGGCGTTCGTCGCCTGCGGTGTCGAGCTGGCCGGGGTGCTCATCGTGGGAACGCTCAGCCTGGTCGACCCCGAGGCCTTCCCGCGTGCCACGGTCTGGTCGGGTTACGGAAGTGGATATCTTTTCATCCCGCTGGTGCTTCCCATCCTGGGCCTTTACTGGCTTTTGCGGCGCCGCTAGTTAGGCCCGTGCCTCCTCGGGCAGGTCTGCTTCCCGAACCGACCAAACCACAAGGGAGGCACGGTCATGAGCTCGATTGAACAGTCAGTGGACGTCAATGTCCCGATCCGGACCGCGTACAACCAGTGGACCCAGTTCGAGAGCTTTCCCGAGTTCATGGAAGGCGTCGAGTCGATCAAGCAGCTGAGCGACACGCGTACGGCGTGGGTCGTCGAGATCGCGGGGGTCCGCCGGGAGTTCGAGGCGGAGATCACCGAGCAGCACCCCGACGAGCGGGTGGCCTGGAAGTCACTGGATAAGCCGCACCAGGCGGGCGTGGTGACCTTCCACCATCTCGGCCCCGACACCACCCGCGTCACGTTGCAGATGGAGTACGACCCCGAGGGGGTCGTCGAGACCGTCGGTGACTGGCTGCAGCTCGTCCGGCTGCGCGTCCGCGGCGACCTGGAGCGTTTCAAGACATTCGTCGAGTCGCGCGGCGACGAGACCGGCGCGTGGCGCGGTGAGGTTCCCGGCCCGCACGAGCACGGCGGCGGTGCCGCCGGCACCGGTGGAGTCGCTGACCACTCCCCGGGCGACCGGGGCCCGGGGGAGCACCACGGCACCGGCACGGGAGGCGGTCACGGATTCGGTGAGCCGGTGCCTCCGCGTACGGTGGGCCAGCCCTACCCCGCGGACCCGGACCTTCCTCCGCCCGGTGGCGAGCCGCTGCCCCCGGCGGGGCGCAGGTCCGGAGAGGAGCCGCCGCTCACCCCGGGGCCGCGCATCTGACGCTCGCCCGCCGGGGCCGCGTGCCCGGAGATCGCCGCCCGGACCTGGGGGAACCCTCGTCCGGGGCGCGCGTCCGGTGCGCTCGGTCCCGGGGCGCGCGTCCGATCCCAAGGCGCGCTCGGTGACGCCGCCCAGGCATCCGCTGTCCGAACCGTCCGGGATTTCGGGCATCCGGCGGCAAGGAGGGTGTGCCGGTGCGTGAGAAGGCCGGGCCACGTTCTGTAAAGAGGATCGTGGTCCGGCTTTCACATTGTCAGTGATTCGCGTCCAGCCGGATTCGCCACGCCAGGCCAGGAACAAACTGATGTTTCAGTCCTGTTACAGTCGGGGTCAGCCAATCATCCTATGATTGGATGAAATCACCGAGAAGGACTGAAACCAGCATGAGCGTGCTCACCCATCAGGCTAGGGGCCGCACCGATGGAACCCCGGGCTCTCTCGCCTGGTTGCTCGTACTGGGAATCGTTCTCGCGGCACTGAACCTGCGTACCGCCGTCACGAGCGTCGGACCGGTCCTCGACCAGATAACCTCCGGCCTCGGCATGAGTGCGGTCGGAGCCGGGCTGCTCACCACGCTCCCGGTGCTCATCTTCGCCTCGGTCGGCGCGGTGACGCCCGCCCTCGCCGAGAGGGTCGGGGAGCACCGCCTTCTGCTCCTCGCCCTCCTCGCCCTCGGCGCGGGCCTGCTCATCCGCTCGATGGTGGGCTCGGCCGAGGTGTTCTTCTACAGCAGTGCCCTGGCGCTGTCGGGCGGCGCGGTGGGCAACGTGCTCATCCCCAGCCTGATCAAGCGTCACTTCCCCGGCCGTGTCGGGACCATGACCACCGTCTACACCACCGCCCTCGCGGTGGGCACGATGCTCGCGGCCGCCGCGACCGTGCCCATCCAGCGGGCCACCGACGGCAACTGGCACGTTGCCCTGGGGGTGTGGGGGGCGCTCGCAGCCGTCGCCGCCATTCCGTGGCTTGCGCTCTCGCGCAGTGAGCCGGAGCGGCGCGGCGCGAGCGGGGGCACGGGGGCGCGTGCTCTGCTCCGTAGCAGGCTGGCCTGGGCGGTGGCCGCCTATTTCGGCACCCAGAGCATGGTCGCCTACATCATGTTCGGCTTCCTGCCGAAGATCCTGACCGACGGCGGCTACACCACCGGGCAGGCGGGCCTGGTGCTGGGTGTCTTCACCGCGATCGGCATCCCGGTCTCGCTCGTGGTGCCCTCGATCGCGTCGAGGTTCTCCGACCAGAGGCCCGTGGTGGCCGTCTTCGTCGTCTTCTACACCGCCGGATTCCTCGGACTCTGGCTCGGCCCCTCCGGCCTGGCCTGGGTCTTCGCGAGTCTGGTGGGCGTCGGCATGGGGTCGTTCCCCCTCGCGCTGACGATGCTCGCCATGCGCACCCGCACGCCCGAGGCGACGGCCGCGCTTTCGGCCTTCGGGCAGAGCGCCGGATACCTCATCGCGGGCGCCGGGCCCCTGGTCGTCGGCGTCCTGCATGAGTCGACCGGCGGCTGGACGCTGCCGTTCCTGCTGCTGTTCGCGGTGGTCGCCGTCCAGCTCGTGGTCGGCTGGCACGCCGGCCGTCCGGGATATCTGGAGGACGAGCGCTCTGTCGCGCGCCGATCGGTCGCGCCGCTGCGGCTCGCGTCCCTTCGGGGGCGACGCGAGCCGCAGCGGCGCGACGAGGCGACGCCGATCACGGACTCGACGCGTGTTGCCCGTCCGGAAGAACAGGGCGAGGACGTTCGGTTGGCCGCCACCCGGTAAACAGTTGTTTACCGTCGCCCCTTACCATGCGAGGGCGACAGCCAACAGCGGAGGAGCGGGCAGTGACGGGAACGACCCTCGCCGAACCTGACACCAAACGGCAGGGCAGGCGTCTCTGGCTGACCCTGGTGGCGCTCTCCACCGCGGGGATGGTCGTGTCCGTTCAGCAGACCGTGGTCATCCCGCTGCTGCCCAGGCTGATGGTCACCTTCGGCGCGTCGGTGGCCGAGGTCACCTGGGTGTTCACCGCCTCGCTGATCGCCGCGGCGGTGGCCACGCCGCTGCTTTCCCGCCTCGGCGACATGTACGGCAAAAAGCGGATGATCCTGTTCACCGTCAGCCTGCTCGTGCTGGGCTCAATGGTCTGCGCCCTGTCCGGCTCCCTCCCCGTGCTGATCGCCGGGCGGGCTCTGCAGGGCGCCTCGGCGGCACTGATCCCGCTGGCCATCGGCATGATCAAGGACACCTTCCCGCAGGACAGGGTCATGACGGCGATCGGGGTGGTCAGCGCCACCATGGGCGTCGGCGGCAGCCTTGGCATGATCGTCACCGGCCTGATCGCCGACCGCACCACCGATCACCACCCGGTCTTCTGGATCACGGTGGGGCTCAGCGTGCTCGCGATCGTTCTCATCGTGCTGAGCGCCCCCGGCGACGGAACCGGTGCGGGAGGCCGCCCCGACCTCATCGGCGCGGCACTGCTGTCGATCTGGCTCATCTGCCTGCTGCTGGCGATCTCCAAGGGCAACGACTGGGGCTGGGGGTCGGGGATCGTCCTGTGGCTGTTCGCGGGCGCGGCCGGGTTCTGTGCCCTCTGGGTCTTCAGCCAGCTGCGGCTCCGGGCGCCGATGGTGCGGCTTCACCTGCTCGTCGGGCGTCAGTCCCTGTCGGCCAACATGGCGTCGATGCTCCTGGGTTTCGCCATGTTCGGCTCCTTCACCCTGGTCTCCGGCTTCGTCCAGACGCCCTCGTCCGCCGGGTACGGCTTCGGCGGGTCGGTCCTCGACGTCGGCGTCTACGCCCTGCCCAGCACCGTGGCCATGCTGTTCGCCTCCTTCACGGCGGGCCGCTTCTCCGCCCGCCTCGGTCCCGCCTACTCCCTCGCCATCGGCGCGGGCCTGTGCGCCACCGGATTCGCCTGGTTCACCTTCTTCAACGACTCGGTGCTCCACCTGGTCGGCTCCAACGCCGTACAGGGCCTGGGGTTCGGCATCGGCTACGCCGCGCTGGGGGCCCTCGCCGTGCAGCACGTGCCCAGTGACCAGAGCGGCATCGCCAGCGGCGTCAACTCCCTGGTCCGCTCCATCGGCGGCAGCCTCTCCGGCGCCGCGACCTCCGCGATCCTCAGCTCGATCACCATCGCGGGAACCTCCGTCCCCTCCCGGGACGCGTACGTGATCTCCTTCGGCATCGTCACCGCGAGCGCCGTGGGCTCCGCGGCCGTCGCGCTCGCGGCCGGAATGAGGGCGCGAGGACTGTCCCGAATCGGCTAGGATTTCATCTGCATCGCAAGGGGCTATGGCGCAGTTGGTAGCGCGCCTCCATGGCATGGAGGAGGTCTGGGGTTCGAATCCCCATAGCTCCACGTGTGACCGGGACCTGCGGGTCGTCGCCTTCAACGGCGGCTTCCCCCGGGTCCCGTCTTCGTTTCACGGGCGGATCTGCGGCTTGCCTGCCCCCGGGAGGAGATACGGCGTCACGAGGTGGGGGCGTTGAACGACTATCGTGCCCTGCCCGTCGTCCTGTGACGGCCTGGCGTCTGGAGGTGGACCGGACCCTGTGTTTCGGCACCGGGTTCTGTTCCGCGACGGCACCCGGGTTGTTCACGCTCGGCCCGGATCGGGTCGCCGCTGCGCGCGAGGGCGAACTCACCGACCCGGACGACATCTCGCCGGCCCAGGAGGTGGCGGAGTGCTGCCCCCGTGAAGCGATAGCTCTCCGCTCCCCGGACTTCGATTGAGCCGTCGCGGCAGCGGTGACGCGCGCCGCGCGACCTAGGATCGGGCCATGCCCTTGACCGCGAACGACGTCGGCCGGTTCGAGGCCTCCAGGTCGCGCCTGGAGGCCATCGCCTACCGTCTCCTCGGTTCCAGCGGGGAGGCGGAGGACGCCGTGCAGGAGACGTTCCTGCGCTGGCAGGCCGCCGACGTCGACCGCATCGAGGTTCCCGAGGCTTGGTTGACGAAGGTTCTCACCAATCTGTGCCTCAACCAGCTCGCCTCCGCGCGGGCGCGCCGCGAGATCTATGTGGGCCAGTGGCTTCCCGAGCCGCTGTTCGCCGGGGACCCGATGCTCGGTCCTGCCGAGACCGCCGAGCAGCGCGAATCGGTCTCGTACGCGGTCCTCGTCCTGATGGAGCGTCTTTCCGCCAACGAGCGGGCGGTGTACGTGCTGCGGGAGGCCTTCGGCTACCCGCACCGGGAGATCGCCGAGATTCTCGACATCACCGAGGCCGCGAGCCAGCAGATCTTCCACCGGGCCAAGAAGCGCGTCGCGGACGGCAGGATCCGCGCCGAGGTCGACGAGGCCGCCGTCCGGCGGATCATCGAGGAGTTCCTGACGGCCGCGATCAGCGGCCGGATCGAGCCGCTCGTGCGTCTGCTCACCGAGGACGCCATCTCGATCGGAGACGGCGGTGGGAAGATACCGGCCCGCGCCACGGCGCTCGAGGGCTCTGTCGCGGTCGCGAAGTCCCTGCGGGGCCTGTTCAAACTCGGCGAGGCGAAGCGCGCCCTGCTCGGTGGCGCGCCCGAGGTCTACGTCTGGAGGGCCAACGGCGATCCCGCCGTCGTGATCGTCGTGGACGGCCGGGTCGTCGGTGTCATGTGCCTGGAGGTCACCACCGAGGGCATCGCCGCGATCCGTAACCAGGTCAACCCCGACAAGCTTGACCGTGCGACCGCGCGCTGGGCGGCCGCCGACCACGGGGAGCCCCTGTTCAGCGCCTTCTGAGCGCCCTGTGAGGTGCTTCACATCATGTTTCTGTCAGGAAACGGCGGGCTGCCCGGTTCAAGGGGCAAATCCGCGACAGACAGGAGCAGGGAAATGCGGCATCGCGTCATCGTTCTCGGAGCCGGATACACCGGAGCCGTCGCCGCCGGTCGCCTCGCCAGGCGGCTCCACCGCGAGGATGTCGCCATCACCCTCGTCAACGCCGAGCCCGACTTCGTGGAACGCGTCCGCATGCACCAGCTGGCGGCCGGCCAGGACCTCAAGCCCCGGCCACTGGACGAGATGTTCGCCGGCACCGGTGTCGGCCTGAGGATCGCGCGGGTCACCGGTGTCGCCGTCGACGACAGGACCGTCGCCGTCGACGACGCGGACGGCGCGGGAGAACTCGCCTACGACACGCTTGTCTACGCCCTGGGCAGCGGCTGGAACGTCCGGGATGCCCCCGGGAGTGCCGAGCACGCCTACGAGATCACCGGTCGTCCCGGAGCGCTCCGGCTGCGTGAGCGCCTGGCCCGCCTCGGCGCCGGGCGGGCAGTGGTGGTCGTCGGCGGCGGTCTCACCGGCCTGGAGGCCGCGGCCGAGATCGCCGAGGCCCGCCCGGACCTCGATGTCGCGCTCGCCCTCCGCGGTCGCCTCGGGGACCGGTTCTCGCCCGGAGGTCGTGAGCATCTGCGGAAGGTCTTCGGCAAGCTCGGGGTCATCGTGCACGAGCACACCGCCGTCACCGGGGTCGAAGCCGAGCGGGTCACCACCGCCGACGGCAGGGGCATCCCGTCCGCGGTCACCGTGTGGACCACCGGTTTCGCGGTCCACCCGATCGCGAGGGCGACCGCCCTGGAGGTCACCGGCACCGGGCAGATCGTGGTCGACGCCACCATGCGCTCGGTCTCGCATCCGGACGTGTACGCCGTCGGCGACGCGGCCATGGTGACGGGGCCGGGGGACAAGCCGCTGCGGATGTCGTGCGCCTCGGGAATTCCGACCGCCTGGCAGGCCGCCGACGCGATCGCGGCGCGCCTGACCGGCGGGAGGCTCCCGAACACGTCGATCCACTACGTCAACCAGTGCGTCTCACTGGGCCGCGGGGAGGGCTTGATCCAGTACGTCACCGCCGACGACCGCGCCGTGCGGGCGGTCCTGACCGGACGGCTCGCGGCCGTCTACAAGGAGGTGGTCTGCAGGGGCGCCGTCTGGAGCGTCGCCAACCCGATGCTCGGGCTGCCGACCCGGCGCCGACACGTCACGCGAGATCGGGCCGTGGCGGTCGGTTTGTGATCACACTCCGGCTCCCGAACCCGCGGGCCGGCGGGCGGCGACGTTTGCCGGTTCGGGGCGAGGGCAGCCGGTGGGATGTCCGATGTGGCGTTACAGGAGGTCAGATGCTGTCCCGGAAGCAGAAGGTCGGCACGGTCGCGGTGATCGCCCACCGGAAGAAGACATTCGGCGGAGGGCTTGACGAGCTGCGCAGGCTTCTCGCCGACGAAGGTGTCGGCGAACTGCTCTGGTACGAGGTGCCCAAGAGCAAGAAGGCGCCGAAGAAGGTGAGGAAGGCGCTGAAGGAAGGGGCCGAACTGGTCCTGGTGTGGGGCGGAGACGGCATGGTGCAGCGCTGCGTGGACGCGCTCGCGGGTTCGGGCGTCACGGTCGGCATCCTTCCCGCGGGGACGGCCAACCTCTTCGCGCAGAATCTGGGAATCCCCGAGGACCTGCCCAAGGCCGTGGACATCGCCTTCCACGGCGAGAGCCGGAAACTGGACCTCGGGAAGGTCAACGGGGAGCACTTCGCCGTGATGGCCGGGGTCGGCTTCGACGCGGCGATGATCGAGGACGCCGACCGGGGGCTGAAGGACCGTCTGGGGCGGTTGGCGTACGTCTGGACGGGGCTGCGCCACGTCCGGGGAGAGCTCGTGCGGATGGAGGTCAAGATCGACGGCGTGACGTGGTTCGAGGGCGAGGCGAGCTGCCTGCTGCTGGGCAACGTCGGCACCATCACCGGCGGCGTCGAGGCGTTCGACGACGCGCGTCCCGACGACGGATGGCTGGAGATCGGCGTGACCACCGCGGAGGGGCCGATCCAGTGGGCCCGCGTGCTCGGCCGGATGAGCGTGGGGCGGTCCGACGGGTCGCCGTTCGTCAGGATGACCCGGGCGCGCAAGATGACCGCCACGTTCGCCACTCCCATGACCTACGAGCTGGACGGCGGCGCCAAGGGCAGCGTCACCGAGCTCAAGGCCAAGGTCGTGCCCGGCGGCGTCACCATCCGTGTCCCCGATTCCAGCGGCTCCGACCAGCCGTGACCGTGGGCCGGCCACTCCGGCCGGTGCCGGTCGCGGGCCGTCGGCTCTGGTCGGTGGTGATCGTGGGGCGCCGCGCCCCGGCGTCGGTCGCACGCGACGTTCGGGGGTGGTGGTCAGGACGCCCTCCGAAACCCCCTTTTGGTTAACATTCACGACAAATGCATATTCGGTATGGTTCATCCACTGATTTCACTTAATAGGAAAGAGTGGGGCGATGGCCGGGGAACACTGGACGGAGAACGTCGCCCCCGGCGGCGAGCACGGCGACCCACCGGGCACCCTTGGGTCGGAAGGCCACCCCGTGCCGGGCCGCTCCGCTCCGGCCTCACGCGCCGCCGCCCAGGCCCGCCCGCGGAGTGGGTCCGAGCGATCGACAGGGACCGTGTACGAGCCGTGATCGAGGTGAGGGTCTCGATCGAGATGGACCACTCCGCGGCCGACATATGGCGGATCGTCGCCGACTTCGGCCAGGACCCCCGATGGCGTGCGGGCGTGACCACGATGGCGCCCGATCCGCCGGGAGTCGTCGTCCCGGGCACCACCACCGAGGAGATGTTCCGTTTCGGCGGACGCACCTACTACATCAGCGGTGTGGTGACCTCGGTGGTGCGGGGAAGGGAGTTCCTCTGGCGGGGGACGTCGGGAATCGAGGTCGTGGGCGGCAGATCGGTCGTGCCCCTGGACGACGACCGATGCCTGCTGACCATCTGGTTCCGGGTGAGGCCCCCCGGCCTGCTGCGCCTGCGCGCCCCCATCCTCGAACGCATGCTCAGGCGCAAGCTCCAGCGGAACGCCCGTCGTCTCGGCGACCTGGTCACCTCGGACGCGTGACGTCGTCCACGGGTGGAGAACGACGCGGCGGCCCGTCGTTCGCGATGCCGGACCGCGCGTGACCACCGTCCGCGGCGTCCGTCACGCCCGGGTGACCGTCATCTGCAGTTCGGTCACCCAGTTGTCGTAGTCGCCCTCGGGACAGTCGATGGAGACCTCCCGGGCCAGCCCGACACCCCGGTAGCCGTGCTCGTCGATCCAGTGGGCCAGCGTCTGGAACGTCGGGCCCACCTTCTCCATCGAGCCGCGATGAATGATCGTGGCGGCCTGCTCGATCTCCGGCAGGTCCACGACCGCGAAGTCGTGCCCGTCGCCCGTCTCCGCGGCGACCTCCAGCTCGGCGTGCACGATCACCCGGCCGTCGGCCTCGGGTTCGTAGCGGGCGATGCCGTACCCGGCGACCTTCACACCGGCCGCGTCGAGGCGCCGGCACAACTCGGCGAAGAGGGGCTGGATGACGGGGCCTATGTCCTCGCCTTCGTAGCCGGCCGCGACGGCGGTGAGTTCCGCCACACGTGTCGAGGGGATCGGCTTGAGAAGAACCTCTTCGGGGTGCATGCGACCTTCCGTGGCGATTGTCGTGAGCCGTATCTCCACCCGGAGGAGCCGGGCCGTGTCCGCCGCGATCCGCTCCTCCAACTCGGCGCGGCGCAGTCGTAACATCCCGTACAACTCCGCGGCGTCGACCCGCTCGTCCAGAATCGAACGGATCTGGCGCAGGGTGAGGCCGAGATCCTTCAGGGCGAGGACGCGGTTGAGCCGTGACAGCTGGTTGGCCCGGTAGAAGCGGTGTCCGCTGTCCGGGTCGACATGGGCCGGCCGGAGCAGGCCGATCGCGTCATCTAAACCCTTCCGTGGAAACCCCCGGCTTTAGCCGTGGGGAGGAAACGGAACCCCTGCGGAGCAGGTCAGGGGTAGCCCATCCGCCGCCAAGGCGGATGGGCGTCTGGTTAGGCGTTGCGCT